>OFMX01000163.1_pt1 | contig 68819 bp, 100 predicted proteins | sample 1541901 | NCBI WGS metagenome assembly OFMX01 (sample SAMN04209222, study PRJEB22552) | human gut metagenome | biome: gut; material: feces | host: Homo sapiens | place: USA: Oklahoma | reverse complement strand
TATAAAATGCGACGTTTCCCTGTTTCCGCATCGTGATCTGCGCGTCATAGAGCTGCGCACCGGGCATGAGCATGGGATGACTGCCCTGCGCGTAAACCTTCGCCTGCTTGCCCTCTGCGTTTTGCAGAACGGCGCAGACCAACGGCTGGCCGGACATATCCTGCTGATTGCTCACCGATACCACAACGTACTGGCAGACCTGCCGTGTCTTCGACTGAGACAGGAAATGTAGTGTTTTCAAGGCTTTTTCAATTAAAATGTAGAAATAATCTATGAGTAAGCGACTCTTACACACTATTTTATTTTTTCTATTTCTTCTTTCAGCCAATCCACGTCTCTTTCTGTATAAACCTTCTCTGTTATGTCATTGACCTCATGTCCCACAATATACTTGATTGCATACTCATCTACTTTATATTTCTTTGCGATTGTTATAAACTGCTTTCTCCCATCATGGGATCTATGTTCGGGGTTCAATCCAAGTCGCTCGACAATCTTTTTGAACCGCGCACTGTATTTATCATACGTCAGCATTAAATTGCTTCTGTGCGTATGCGTATCCGTGCAGTTCAATAGATATTTGCTATCAAGTCGAACCGCTTCATTGTACCTTGCTTCGACAAGCGGGTATATTTTTGAGTGTATGGGCACTACCCTATCTCTTCCCGCTGCTGTTTTCATTCCGCCCTTAAATGTCCGATTGACTAAATCGACGTTCTTCAACTCAATCAATCCGAGTTCTTGAGGACGCCATCCGGAATAACACTGGATCAACAATACATCAACCCAATTCACTTTGTGGAGGTTATCCCATAGTTTTGTTATCTCAGCATCCGTAAAAGCAATATGTGCGCGCCTTGCTTCATCACGTGCATCTGATATAGTCTCCGATATGTCAAACGCCCTTGCATAATTTCGATCTACGATCTCATGCTCAACTGCATAATCAAGCATGAGATTGAACATTGATTTAATGCGCTCTTTCAGATTCGGCGTTGTATGATGTATTTTTCCTTTTCGTTCAACAACACCATCCTCCATACAGCCTTTGATATGGTATGATCTTACATCCATCGCCCTCATACGATATAACGTCGAACAATACGCCCATGCTGACGTAATGGATCTCACGCTGGAATCGCTTTTGAGGGTTTTGAAGTAGTCATCTGTCCATCTGTCATATAATTCTTTAACAGTGATTGCCGGACTTAAATCGTATGGGTTTTTATTATATGCCACTAATGCAGCATATGCCTCATTATAAGTCTCGAAATAAGAATCCGGTCTTAAGGGCTTGCATATCGGTTTTCCGTTATCGTTTTTTCCCACTGTTACCATCGCCCGGAATGGTTTTCTCAGATTTCGATTTTTAATCTCACTGATTTGGCCGAATCCGTTTGGTAATCTTCTTCGTTTGTTGTGTCTAGTCCTGACCGTAGGTGCTTTTATATTTTTGGTCATTGGACAACCACAATGCGGACAGGCCAGCGCCTTATCGCTGACATTCAATTCACATTCTGGGCATTGTATTAGCACAACAGTACCTCCTTCGGGGGATACTGTATCAAACTATGTAGAAATTGTCAACTTCTACACACAGTTTTTGTCAACTTCGGGACGCAGGTGACGTTTTCCAGTGATACGCTTTCGATTGAGAAGAGCGTACTTGCTTTTCTGAAAATGTATCAGATAGGAGAACGTAAAAATGGAAGACATGATATTTCCAATGGGTTCTGTTCCGGTAAGTGTGGCGGCAAAAGTATATGGTAAAGATGCCTGCTGGGTGCGGGCGGGTATTATTTCCGGATGGCTTCCGATTGGAAAAGCAACCAGAAATGGCAAAGAAATCACCAGTCTGGATGAAATGGATTCTCGCCGGGGACGCATCAACTTTTATATTTCGCCGAAGAAGTTGTGGGAGCACACCGGATTCGTCTGGAGAGGTGAGCGGGTATGAGCACAGCGATTCGGCCAGAGATTTCTCAGAAGAATCCTTACTGGATTCCAAAGCATCGCTACTATGAGCTTAAGCATTTTGTGATGCAGTATCCAGCGTGGGTGGCTGCGAGGAAAGGACTCGATTTTCTCCATATACCAACCTATTGTGTTCGCGTGAAAAAAGACGCTGCTGATCCAACGATGACCGGTGCAGAACTGCGAGCATATTATTCAGATCGAATTGATATGGTGGATCGAGCGAGCTTTGGATGCGGATGTCCGCAGTATGTTCTAAAAGGGATTCTCGACAGCCTGTCATACGAAAAACTTCTTCTGAAGTATCCGGCGTTCATTCGCTATACGAAGGAAAAATACTACGAGGCATATCGTAAGTTTTTCTGGCTGCTCAATCAGGAGAGACACTGATGAAAGTGATAGACATTGCCGTGAAGAAGGTCTACCGCTTCAACTGCCCGAACTGCCAAAGCCGCTTGGAAGCAGACAGCAATGAACTGACGGATATCGGTGGTAAGGTTTGTCGGTTTCTCTGCCCTGTATGCAAGTCTGAGCGATACATCACATGGTCAGAGCTTCACAAGAAAATCATCTATGATGACGATGCGCGTCAAATGCATTTCCCTTTATGAAGGGAGTTGATATTTATGAAAACAATTAAAGCAATTTATTATTCCATGAAGCAAACGGAAGCTCGTTCGTATTTTGACTATTGGCACGATAAGGCATTAGCCAATATCAAAGATACGGAGAAGTGGAAAGCTTGTTTCAATCATATGATGTTTTGGCTTTACAAAATGCTGGATTATAATGTCGCTATACATAAAGAGTTGGAGTCCTAACAAGGGCTCCTTCTTTTTCTTTCGCGAAATTTACATCTGCTCTAATGGAGAAACATTAACATGTTTTAATTTGAAAGGAGATTTTAGTATGTATAACACTATGGAACTCACGAAGAAGATCACGGATCGCTGTGACGAACTGATGGCGATTGCCAAGAAGCAGATCATCAATATGGCTATCGATAGCGATAGCATTGACGAGGATGGTTTCAAGGCAATGAACTTGATGCTCGGCTTGGTCAATGATTGCAAGGAGTTGGCTGTGGATTATGCTATGAAAATGGAACAGATCCCGGAAATCAATAAAAAGCTTGATAAGCTTCTCCAGAAGAAAGAGTCCTAACAAGGACTCCTTCTTTTTATATTTTCCAAACGGAGGTATCGAAATGAGATGGTAAATTAAGATCATAAAAATTCCCGGGTGAGAAATTTCAGAAAACAATTAAGGAGGGTATTATGTGGATTTATATTTTAGTCGGAGTTATCTGTAATTTGATCGGTGCTCTGACAATGTGGTTTATGATGAAGCCCCACGAGGAGGGAGCTATCATCATCGAGAACGGCAATGCATATCTTCAGCTTAATCATGAGCCAGAGAAGTTGGCCGAACACCAGTTCGTGACGTTTATGGTCATATCGCGAAAATAACAACTCGCTTTATGAAGGAGGTTGATATTTATGAAACGATATTGTGTTGTTTGGGGTAATTCTGAGATTCGAGCCTATGTATGTGCTGAATCGCCTGATGAAGCAGTAAACAAGGTCATTCAAGATCTTACTCTCTACAACGGTAGACGTGTTGAACTTAACGTTAAATCAGTCGAATGTGAGGAGTCCTAACAAGGGCTCCTTCTTTTTCGCGCCAAACGCAATGCCTATTATGGAACAATTAACATTGAAAGGAGTTTTATGATGAACGAAAAGACATTAGAAGAACAACTGGAGGAGGAATTGAAGGATCAGTTGACTGATATTTCAATGCTGCATACCGGTAATCCTGAAAAGACGGAGGCAATCAAAGCGTTTGCGGTGCTGTATGATAAGCGGCAGGATACGATCAAGCTGAAGGCTGAAGCTGAAGAAGCAAAGGTCAAAAAGAAGGATCGCGTCGTGGACCACATCATCAGTGGCGTTGGGACGGTGTTGCCGGTTCTGGCTACGGGGATTATGTATGCAGTTGGTATGAATTTCGAGAAGACTGGTACGTTGACCTCGACGTTCTTCCGCAATCTTGTCGGAAAAATGAAAGTCACAAAGTAATTGAGCCGAGAGAAGGACCGTTGAGAAATCAACGGCTCTTCTTTTTATTGCATCTACTCAAAAAATGTGATACGCTGGGTTTATCAACCAACAAGGAGGATATGTTATGAATTGGAATGGGCTGTTTGGCATTCTCTCTAATGATAACGAGCATGCTGAATACGAAGACGTTTACAACGAAAATGGCGATGCAGTGTACTGCGATTCCTGCGGCGAAGAGATTCGCTGGAAAGACGGTATCTATTTCTGCATGGGCTGCGGCAAACGAATGAGTCGTCAGGTTTTCTTTGACTATATCGGTGCTACGCCGCCAGGACCTCGTTGCGTCGACTGCGATAACCTATATCCTGGCTGCATAACATGTCCATACGGATATGTTGATGGTCTATCTCGATGAGATACTATTATCAGCCTAAGGCACAGGGCTCATCCAGATTCAGTCGTATTTATATTTGTGATCATCCGCTGTATTCCCGTTGCACACTATATCAGTTCAATGATTTGGGGCTGGCAGTCATCCAACAGAGGTATGATGCAAATGAAAAAACAACCTACTGGACTGAGGTGGATGCAGGTCTGGCTGATGATATTTACCGGCATCCGAAGTTTTACCGCTATTTCAAAGCCAAGGCTGCCGAGCCATTGAATAGTCTATATCCGACGGTTACAGTCAGACAAATCATGTGGGCACTAAAGATGAAGCCGCTCAAACGCGAACGCTGGGAAACTGTATTCGATCGAGCTGATATCTGAGGACGCGAAGATAACATCTCCTATAATGAGAGTAATTATATTTGGGAGGTTTATCTTATGATTATGTTTGTGTTGCTGTTGATTGCACTTGTTGCTGGAGCAGTCGTTATTGTCAGTATCGGAGGTATTGGCATTGGACTGGCTGTTGTCGGCTTCGGAGATGTGATCGTCGGTATTATCATCCTGATTCTGTTGGGTAAGAAACGAAATAATTGCACAAGAGACTGAGTCCGCAAGGACTCTTTCTCTTTTTCGCGGCAAATACACCGCCCTTTATGAAGTAAACACTTTATGGAGGGAATAATTATGAAACAGAAATCTACACTTGGAAATAAAATTCTGGCTGTCTGTTTGCTAGTATTATCGGCGATTCCGATGATAATGGAAAAGGAAGCCACAGGATTTATACTTATGTGCATGGTTGCAATTCCGCTGTTCTTTGCGAAAAGAAATTACATCTATGTATGAAAGGGTCCACACGGACTCTTTCTCTTTTTACGCGAAATTTGCATCTGCTCTAATGGAAATAATAACAAAATAAAGGAGATATTATTATGAAATTCTGGAACAAGACTTATGGTGAGTTAACCGTTAAGGAACTTACGATCTGGGCTGTTGCTCTGAGCGCGATTGCTGCTGCAATCTCGTATATCAGCATTGCTACGGACTGGTTTGAAACGGCTGGCGAGAAAATCACTGGAATTTGGAATAAGATCTTCCACAAGTAATTTCCTATGGGAGAGGTCCTACACGGGCTTCTCTCTTTTTTCGCAGAAATTACAAGTCGTATTATGAAGGAGGGTTATATTATGACTTGGAAACAAATTGAAGCAAGCCGCGAGGCTCGCCTGTGGATCGGACAGGTTATCGTTCCGGCAGTTGTCGGAATTATGGCTGTCTCACCAGAGGCAAGACAAACGGTAAAAAACAAATGCGTGCAGGTCAAGAATACGATTCGCTGCAAACTGGAGAAGAGGGGCTGATGCTCCTCTTTTTTGTTTTATGGCTAACGATAAATGTAAAAGGAAGTATCAATCATGCGAATTAACATTCGAAAAGCTGGGCCGTTGATCGCAACAGGTCTGGCGTGTGCTGGTGTCATTGCGACTGCACTTCTGGCAGCAAAGAAAGCTCCTGAGGTTCGGGAAGCAGTGGAAGAAGCACACTTGGAGCGAGGCGAAGACTTAAAGCCGATTGAGGTTGTCAAAGCGGCAGCTCCTTTGGCATGGCCAGTATGCGCTGCTGCAGCTGGAACGATTGCCTGCATTGTCGGTATTCAGGCGATGAATCAAAAGCAGCAGGCGTCGCTTGTAGCAATGTACGGCGTTGCGGCAAAGAGCTTGAAAAAGTACGACAGCAAAATCAAAGAACTGTTTGGCGAGGATGCCCCCACAAAGGTAAAAACAGCGATTGCTCAGGATACAGCCAACGAGGCATATGTTCCGAATCCCATTGGCGATGCTTGTATGTTCTATGATATGATCTCTGGAAGATATTTCACCAGTACGATGCTGGAGGTTCGAAACGCAGAGTATCATTTCAATCGGAATTTTGTCCTTCGCGGCGGACAGGCAGTCTTGAATGAGCTATACGACTTTCTTGGTTTGGATCACATTGAGGGCGGTGATATTGCTGGTTGGGATGTTGACGAGGCCGGTGAGTTCTATGGCTATGAGTGGATCGATTTTAACCATGAAAAAGTGACGATCACCGGCGATGATGGAAACGAGTTTGAATGCTATATTCTCTCCTGCCCATTTCCACCCTGCTATTTGAATATGCAAGACGAATTTGACCCGGTTGAATTTGAATGCGCAGAAAAAACACCGCTTGTTATGAAGGAGGTATGAACTTATGAAAAAAATCAACACATTGAAAATTCTCGGCGTCGTATCGTCGATCCTTGGTCTGGTATTACCGTTACTGGATCAGTATCTGGATGAGCAGAAAACCAGAGAAATTGCACGTGAAGAAGCTCAGAAGGTTCTGGCTGAATCCAATGAAGAAGAGTCTGAATAAGACTCTTCTTTTATATTTGCCATGGATGCATCTGAACTGGTCGTGAAGTACATAGAGTCTTCACTTCCTCCACCTCAGATCGAATGGGGGCGAAGAGAATTTGACCAGAGAATCTATGAACGATGGGCGGCAGAAGATCTGTTGTCCTGCCTGCTTAATCGTGGCGAAAAAGATCCGGTTGTGGTTGCAGATGGATATTTGCTCTCCCTCATCGCTGCCACAGGGTCTTGTGTGGACAATAAGAACCTCATATTTTCCTCTGCGATTCATACCGCGGAGCCGCTATTACATCTCATTGAGAAGGAGTATTCAGTATGAAGACGACAACTTTAACAAGTATGATGACTTGTGCATGGAAGGCGATGCGCAAGCATTCTCCGGAGATCCTGACTGCACTTGGAATCGCTGGCTTTACGACAGCCGCGGTCATGGCTGTCAAAGTTACCCCGAAAGCACTGGAAAAGGTGCGTCAGGACAGTCAAAAGAATCACAATGGCGACCGTTATGCCTACACAAAGAAAGAAGCGGTCGCATCTGCTTGGCGTCATTATGTGCCGGCGGTTGGCGTGGGTCTTTCCTCTGCTGCCTGCCTGATATTTGCCACATCCACAAATCTGAGACGAAATGCAGCGCTTGCAACAGCTTATTCAATCTCTGAAGCGACGCTTCGTGATTATCAGGCAAAGACGCTTGAAATGGTCGGACCGGAAAAAGAACAGGAGATCCGTAATGCAGCGATCAAAGAACGCACGGAACGTCAGCCAATTCAGTCCGACAAGCTTTTCGTCACGCGAAAAGGTGATACTTTGTGTTACGATCCTTGGTCTGATCGCCTGTTTAAGTCTGACCCGGATTTCATCACAAAGGCAGCGAATTCACTCAGCCGAGAGATGCTGGATTCCGGCTATGTAAGCTTGAACGATTTCTATTATGAGATCGGGTTGACAGAAACAAAAGCTGGCAACGAGCTGGGGTGGAAGATCGATAAAGGTTTGATCGATCCGATCTTCAGTGGTCAGCTTACACAGGATCAGCAGCCGTGTCTGGCAATCGACTTCCGTGTTCAGCCGGCAATCGGTTTTGATGAATGAGGTGATGCAGGATGAATTTGAACTTCAACAGCGGATTCGGTAAGAGCATTATCTCCAAAATTGTCCGCAAAGTCATAAAAAAGAAGCTCGGATGTGATGTTGACACACAGATCTCAGATCTCCAGCTTTATGAAACTGCTGATGATAAGCATGTCTGTCTGTCAGCCAATTTCAAACTGAGCGTTGCAAAGAGCGACGTTGACAAACTGGTTGATATGCTCTGATTGCGCGAAATTTACATCTGCTCTAATGGAGAAATACTAAATTATTATAAAGGAGTTTTAACAATGGAAAACACTATGAACAATGAAGTCATCACGAAGGAAACGGAAGCTACTTCCGAATCGACGGAACTGACTCCTGCAAAGCAGGATGATGTGCATGTTATGACTGCTGGTGAAACCGCTATTGGCTTCGGCATTATTGGCGGACTGTCCGTGCTCGCATGGGAGGTCGCGATTAAGCCGCTGGGCAAGAAGGCACTCGCTGCAGGTAAGGTTGCACTTCAGAAGGCGAAGGAGAAAAAGGCCGGTAAATTCGAGAAGAAGGCCGAGGAACCTGAAGACCTCGTTGAGGTTGACGAGAATTAAACTCGATCAATAATCCGTAATTCTCAGAGGGAGGAGTCCGCAAGGACTCTTCTCTTTTATTTTTATGAGGGAGGTTGACAATGGATTTATATTCTTACACTGGTCCGGTCACAATGTTTGATCGTTGTATCGCAAATTACTGGAAGGGCGAGACCTATGCTTCCAGCGAGAGAAAAGCAAAGAGTAATTTGATCTTTCAGTATAAGCAGCAGAACGGACTGATTCCAGCCAGTAAGGTCAGTCTCCCGGGCAAGCTTGTAAAGCTCGAACAGTGAAAGGAGCCGGTTATGGCTGAAATCAAATCTTTGGAAGAAAACAATGCTCCGCGCGAGAAGCGGGAAAAGCTCATTTCAGGTGAGGCAAAAACCAGAAAGCGCTTAGGGGATGTCTTTATTGCGGAGGATGTCCGGACGGTCAAAAATCATATTTTCATGGATGTTGTTGTCCCGGCAATCAAGACTGTTATCGTGGATATTGTTACAAATGGTATTCAGATGATGCTTTGGGGCGATACGATCAATCGTGGCAAAGCACCGGGCACCAAATACAATTATGGAAATTGCTACAACAGTCTGAATCAACCGCAGCGAACGCAGAAAACCAACTACACGGGATACGGCTACGAAGATCCGATCGTTACGACTCGTGGTGATGCGGAACGGATCCTGCAGGAAATGAGCGAAATCATTCAGGAATACGGTCAGGCAAGCATCGCGGATCTGTATGATCTTTGCGGTATCACAGGTCGCCCGACTGATATGAATTACGGCTGGACAGAGATGCCCGGAGCGCGATCTGTTCGAATTCCCGAAGGCTATGTCATTCAGATGCCGAGACCTATCTGTATTAAGTAAAAGAAAGGATATTTATCAATGGAAAACGAAATGATGAAAAAGGCTGCAAATGCCTTGACAAAATTCAGTGCGAAAGCAAAAGCACATTCTCCGGAGATCTTGCTGATTGCAGGTATCGCTGGTGCTGTCGGTACTGTTATTCTGGCGTGTGCTGGCACTCGGAAGCTCGACGGAGTTCTTGAAGACAGCAAGCAGCGGATTGATGAGGCACATGACACCGTCGTTGAGAATGAAGACGGTCAGGCCACGGTCAGCAGTCAGAAAGCGCTGGTGAAGGCATATGCACAGACAAGTCTGGATTTCGCAAAGATCTACGGTCCGGCAGTTGTGCTTGGCGGACTGTCGGTCTATTGTCTGCTCTCCTCGCATCGCATTATGAAAGATCGTAATGAGTCTCTCGCGGCGGCATATACGACGGTCTATACGGCGTTCAAGCAGTATCAGGATCGTGTTGCAGAAAAGATCGGCGCAGAAGCAGAGAAAGAAATCCGCTATGCTGTGGAAAAGAAAAAGGTCGAAGAGACTGAAACTGACGAAAACGGAAAGCAGAAGAAGCTCAAAAAGTCAATCGATATTGCGACCATGCCGAGTGGCTATGCAAAGTTCTTTGACGAGTGCTCCCGTGAGTGGATGAAGGATCCGGAACTCAATCTGATGTTCCTTCGCGGAAAACAGGCCATGCTCAACAATAAGCTTCAGGCATGCGGGTTTGTGTTTCTGAACGAGGTCTATCGCGAGCTTGATATTTGCGAACCGACACAGGAAGGTCAGGTCGTTGGCTGGTACTACACACCAGAGCATCCGAGCTTTATCGATTTCGGTATCTACAATACCAATCGTTCGGCAGAACGCTTTGTGAATGGGTATGAGCGCTCAATTTTGCTCGACTTCAACGTGGATGGCATCATCATTGACAAGCTGTAAGGAGGTTATGAGATGAAAACGCTCAGTTATATTTTGTCCGCTGCGGCGGGCATTTTCTTTGTCTCCGGTATGCTGGTGCTTGGAGGCTGATATGGACTTCTTTGGTGCTGTTATCACAGAAATTGATTATATTCTCGATTCCAAACGCAAGCGTCACATCGTTGGCGGAATTCTCATCAGTCTTGCGTTAATGTGCGGCGGACTTGCTGTCACAGTTGGAACGTTGAAGGAGGATGAAGATGCATAAAGCATTATATTTTGCACTTGGCGTTGCTGCCGGTGCAGGTGCGTCGTGGTATTTTTGGAAGGAGTATCACAGAAAGAGAGCTGACGAAGAGATTCAGTCGGTGAAAGACGCGTTCGCACCGAAAAAAGCTGAAGAAGAAAAGTGCGAGAAAAAAGAGCCTCAGATGACAGAGGAGCAAATCGCTTATGAAAAGGAGCGGCAGTCCAAGCTTCAGGACTACCGGGCACTGGTTCGTGAGTCGGGTTATCAGACGAGGACTTCGCCGAAGGATTTGCTGGACGATGATTCTAATGAACCGGCACCCGGCGACAATGTCACCAAGCCATATGTCATCAGTCCGGAAGACTTTGACACGCTTGATAACTATGATGCTGTCTGCTACACGTATTATGCAGATGGTGTTTTGGTCGATGAAGATGAGGACCCGCTTGAAATTCCGGAAATCGCTACATCGATCGGCTTGGACTTTGCTTCTCATTTCGGTGACTACGATGAGGATTCTGTTCATATTCGAAATGATCTGCGTCACATCGACTATGAAATCGTCCGAGATTTGAGAAAGTACGGGGATTTCCATGAATCAGAATGAGCTGACCGACGCCTACTTTGAGTGGATGTTTCAGCTCGCATTTCCAGACCAAAATGATATTTCCTACCGGAGACTTTGTGCATACCTGAACAATGTGACATTCTATCCACGTTTACCGATGGATGAGAACCGCGCACAGGATGGTGAAGATCTCCGGTATCGTTTCGGTTATGATCAAGGTCATATCCATCCAGAGATTGGATCACTGCTCGATTGTAGACCATGCAGTATGCTGGAAATGATGGTCGCTCTAGCTCTTCGTATGGAAGAGGACATCATGGCAAATCCAGCAATGGGTAATCGCTTACCACAATGGTTCATGGAGATGCTGCAGAGCCTCGGACTGGACGATATGACGGATGATCAGTTCGACCGCCATAAAGTTATGACTGTCGTTCGACGATTCATGGATGGAAAGTATAAGCCGAACGGAAAAGGCGGACTGTTTACAATTCCCTCATGCGAGCGTGATTTAAGAACTGTGGAAATCTGGTACCAGATGAACTGGTACCTAAACAGTATTATTTACGAGAAAGGATGTTAAAAATGGACGAGATGCTTCGTTTCCTGTTTAAGTCGACTATGCGGACAGATTCCGCACTTCGCGCCATCGCAAAGACGTTTAAGTACCAGCGTAAATTTAATCGCTGGGTGCTGCTTACATATCTGGTGCTTGGCGCTGGATATTTTGAGAATCAGCGTGAGATTGTCATGCTGAAGCAGGAACTTGATAGCATGAAGGAACCGATGAAGAAGTAAGGAGACAAGAATAATCTATGTTTGACTTCCTCAGGATTTCTACCAGAAGCAGCAAGCAAGGTATCGAAATCTACCCGAAGTTCAGGATTTGTAAGTCTTCTGATCTCATGATTCGCGGCGGGGACTTTTATGCAATCTGGCTGGAAGACCGAGGAATGTGGTCTACGGACGAGCAGGACGTTTTGGATCGGATCGATTATGAACTCGACAAATACGCAAAAGAGAACAAAGAGCTCTTCGGTGAACATCCAAGAGTCTTGCATGTCCGGGACTCCGAAACCAGATTCATCGGTGCATGGCACCAGTTCTGCCAAAGAGATATGCGAGATTCCTACCACATGTTGGATGAGAAATTGATATTCTCCAATATGCCGACGAGCAAAAAGGATTACGTCAGCAAGCGCCTGCCGTATCCATTGGAACAAGGCAGCCATGAAGCATACGACCGTCTGATGTCTGTTTTATATTCTCCGGAAGAGCGGATGAAAATCGAATGGGCAATCGGTTCGATCGTATCTGGTGAATCCAAGCGTATTCAAAAATTTATGGTGTTGTATGGTGCTGCGGGCACAGGTAAATCCACAGTCCTGAACATCATCCAGCAGCTCTTTGAAGGCTATTACTCGGTTTTTGATGCCAAGGCACTTGGTTCATCTTCGAATGCATTCGCACTAGAAGCCTTCAAGACGAATCCGCTTGTTGCTATCCAGCATGATGGTGATCTATCGCGCATCGAAGATAATACTCGTCTGAACTCGCTTGTCTCTCATGAGATCATGACTGTCAATGAGAAGTTCCGTCCGACCTATTCGAACCAGTTCAAAGCATTTCTCTTTATGGGTACCAATAAGCCGGTAAAGATCACGGATGCAAAATCCGGTCTGCTTCGACGGCTGATTGACGTGTCCCCTTCCGGAGAAAAACTGTCGCCAAAAGAATACAAAGTCGTGACGAAACAGATCGCATTTGAACTGGGTGCGATCGCCTATCATTGCCAGGAGGTCTATCTTTCAAATCCCGGTCGCTATGACGACTACGTTCCACTCGGGATGCTTGGTGCTTCCAACGATTTTTACAATTATATTCTTGATAGCTACTACGTGTTCAAGTCTGAGGATTCGACAACACTCAGGGCGGCATGGGCAATGTATCGTACATACTGTGAGGATGCAAATGTGCCCTATCCCCTCTCGCAGCGTCTGTTCAAGGAGGAACTGAAGAACTACTTCCAAGAGTATTCAGATCGCTACAATGCAGCGGACGGAAATCGGGTTCGCAGCTTCTATCAGGGATTTCGAGCGGACAAGATCGATGGAAAGGATGTTGGTATCCTTCCAGAAGCAGAACCTGCCGGAATTGAATTTCTGAAGCAGAAATCGCGATTCGATGAAATCTGTGCGGACTGTCCTGCGCAGTATGCAACGGCAAAAGAAACTCCAACACAGCCCTGGTCTGAGGTTCGCTCCACTCTTCATGAACTTGATACACAAAAATTACACTATGTTCGCGTCCCCGAGAATCACATTGTCATTGACTTTGATATTCCGGGTGACGACGGTAAAAAGTCATTTGAACGAAATCTGAAAGAAGCGTCGAAGTGGCCGCCGACATATGCAGAGCTTAGTAAATCTGGTGCGGGTATTCACCTGCATTATATTTACACGGGAGATGTCTCCAAACTCAGCTCTGTTTATGCCGACCATATCGAAGTAAAGGTGTTCAGTGGAAAGAGTTCTCTTCGAAGAAAACTCACCAAGTGCAACAACCTCCCAATCGCGACACTCAGTTCAGGTCTACCGCTGAAAGGAGAGAAACCAATGATTGATCCGAATGTGGTGCAGAGCGAGAAAGGTCTCCGTACTACAATTCAGAAATGTTTACGCAAAGAGATCCACGGTGATACACGTTCCAATATTGATTTTATCTGCAAGGTGCTGGAGGACGCTTATAAAAGCGGGATGCACTATGATGTCGGGGATATGGAGAATGCTGTCATTAACTTTGCCATGAAGAGTACCAATCAGTCGGAATACTGCCTGAAGCTTGCGACAAAGATGCACTTCAAGTCTGACGATCCAGCAGATCCGATTGCTTCCAATGAGAACGACCCAATTATATTCTTCGATGTCGAAGTGTTCCCGAACCTCTTCCTGATCGTTTGGAAGATTCAAGGTCCGGGACATTCTTGTGTTCGGATGGTAAATCCGAAGCCTCGTGAGGTCGAAGAACTCTTCCACTATAAGATGGTCGGGTTTAACAACCGCCGGTACGATAATCACATCCTGTACGCAGCCATGCTCGGTTACAGCCCGATGGAGATTTTCAAGCTGTCCTCCAGAATTATCAATGACCATAATAACGGCGATCTGTTTGGCGAGGCATACAATATCTCTTACACGGATATTTATGACTTCGCATCGGCGGCAAACAAAAAGAGTCTAAAGAAATTCGAGATTGAGCTCGGTATCCATCATCAGGAGCTTGGTTTACCGTGGGATCAGCCGGTTCCAGAGGATATGTGGGATAAGGTCGCCGAGTATTGCGAGAACGACGTGATTGCAACGGAGGCAACGTTCGATCATCTCAAGGCGGACTGGAACGCGCGATTGGTTCTGGCGAAAGTTGCAGGTATGCTGCCGAACGATACCACGAACAGTCTCTCTACCAGAATTATATTTGGTAAGGAGAAGCATCCGCAAAGCCAGTTCAATTACCGTGATATGGGCGACACATCTATTCCGACGCATTCGTGGATCTGGTCGCTGGAAAAAGATCTGCCGTTCAAATCGGAGTGTGATGAGTACAACCTGTTTGATGATCTGAATCAGCCGGTATTCCCCGGATACAAATATGAGTATGGGAAATCGACATACCGGGATGTAAGTGCGCTAAACCCGAATCCTGATCAGCGGACGGTTGGTGAGGGTGGCTATGTCTATGCAGAGCCCGGTATACACCGGAATGTTGTGGTCTTGGACGTTGCATCTATGCATCCAAGCTCGATCATTGCAGAGCAGCTCTTTGGGCCTGTCTACACGAAACGGTTTGAGGAGATCAAAGATGCCCGTGTTGCCATCAAACACAAGGAGTTTGATAAGGCTCGCTCCATGCTGAATGGCAGTCTGAATGAGGCAATCGACATGATCGAGCGGGGCGAGATGACGACGGATGATCTGTCTTTGGCTCTGAAAACTGTCATCAACTCTGTCTATGGCTTAACATCAGCAAAGTTCGACAATCCGTTCCGTGACAAGCGTAATGTGGACAACATCGTCGCAAAGCGTGGTGCTTTGTTCATGATTAACCTCCGGAATGAGGTGCAGTCCCGTGGATTCACAGTTGCACACATCAAGACAGACTCGATCAAGATCCCGAATGCGACACAGGAGATCATTCAGTTCTGCTTTGACTATGCAAAACAGTACGGTTATATTTTCGAGCATGAATCAACTTATGAGAAAATGTGCCTCGTCAATAATGCTGTCCTGATTGCAAAGTACGCAGACCCCGAATGGTGCAAAAACGAGTACGGATATATTCCCGAAAAGAACGGAAAGCATCCGAATGAATGGTCTGCAACGGGAACGCAGTTTGCAGTCCCGTATGTGTTCAAGACACTCTTCTCCCATGAACCGATCGAGTTTGGTGATCTCTGTGAAACAAAGTCGGTAACGTCCTCGCTCTCACTCGACATGAACGAAAACCTTCCGCCTGACGAGCACAATTATATTTATGTCGGACGGGTTGGTCAGTTCTGCCCGATCAAAGCTGGATGTGGTGGCGGCCTGCTGATGCGCGAAACAACAAACAAGACAACCGGAGAAAAAGGATATGCAGCAGCTACCGGGTCGAAAGGTTATCGGTGGCTGGAATCTGAGTCGGTGCGGCTTCTGGAGAAAGAAGCGTGCATCGACATTTCTTATTATGACGCACTTGTCGATGATGCCAGAGCTGCGATTGCCAAATTCGGTGATGCAGACTGGTTCGTTGACGGGAAAGAAGACACGCCTCCGTGGGAAACTGCGGAGGAACCCTGGTCAAACGGCGATACATTCGCTGTCAGATAAATCAACATTTATATTTTGAAAAGGAGTTTCAACACTATGGAAAACGTTCGTAACATCCCTCCCCTTAACATTCAGGGCGCCAAGATCGTAAAGCGTAACTTTGCCGGCCGCATGGAAGACTACAACCGTGAAGGCAATCGCTACTTCACCATCCGCATCGATGATCCGGAGCTGGCAAATTCCTTGCTTGCAGATGGCTGGAAGCTCCGCGAGGGTAAGCTGCGCAATGAAGACGACGAGCCGCGCTGGTATATGGATGTCAAGGTCGCATTCAACGAGTATTATCCGACGAAGATTTGTGTCTATGCGGGTAAGACGAGACGAGAACTCAATGAGGACACGGTCGCAACACTGGATCGTGCCCGCATCATAAATGCTGATATGACGGTTCGTCCCCGTTATTGGGAGGTCAATGGTAAGAGCGGCTACAAGGCCTATCTGAAGGTTCTGCATGCGACGATTGAGGAAGAAGATCCGTGGGCGGATGCCTACGCGCAGTACGACGAGCAGTAAAATACAGACTTCGGGAGTTCTGAAATATGGGCTCCCGACTTATATTTAGGAGGTTTAACAACTATGAAAAAACGTTTTGTATTTGGCCTTGGGCTGACTTTAGGGTTTTTCATTGGAGCTGCACAGACTGTTGGGCAAATGATGTCTGTTGATGAGATCCGCAAGGCTTGTGCGAATCGTATAGCAAATAAGATTTCGGATTTTCTATATGGGAAAAGTCATTGCACTTATTCCTATGACTGGTTCTTTGCTACGCAGGGGGACTGTGAGAATGCATGGCATGATATTTGCGAAATCGTTCAGTTGTATGGCCTGGTGACTGTTGCGGATGTAAAAGAAATCGTTGGCTCAAAGTCAAGCTCTTACGACGATACAAAGCGAGGTTGGACCGGAACAATCGGGATGTATCTCAAACCTAAAAAAGATGGAACATGGATGATCCATCTTCCGGAACCCAAAAGACTGACATAAGGAGTTGTTGATATGGTTTCCAATTACAAAGAAGTATATTTTGACCCCTACTGTTCGAAATGCAAGTATCTAAAAAAGGCAGAGCAAGAGGAACCCTGCGCGGAGTGCCTTAATAATCCGGTCAACGAATATACCCACCGACCGGTCAAATTCGAGGAGAAAGAATGAGTGAAATCGACCTTTACTCATTCCAGCTCGAAGCGGTTAAGAAGATGCACAACGGCTGTATTCTCTGCGGCGATGTCGGAAGCGGAAAATCACGGACATCTCTCGCCTACTACTGCCTTCAGCAAAACAGAAGCGGTGATACAATCACATTCTGGAAGACGCATCCACAGATTGAAGACCTCTACATCATTACAACTGCTCGCAAGCGAGATACATTTGAATGGGATTCCGAACTGGTAAACTTTCGTATGTCCACGAATCCTGAGAATGATGCTTTTAAGCACTCTGTTGTTATTGACTCCTGGAACAACATCCAGAAGTACAAAGACATCAAGGGTGCTTTCTTTATATTTGATGAACAGCGGGTTGTCGGTAAAGGTGAATGGGTAAAGAGTTTCCTGAAAATCGCAAAAACGAATCATTGGATTTTGCTCTCGGCGACTCCGGGAGATAAGTGGGAAGATTATATTCCTGTTTTTGTTGCGAACGGATTCTATAAAAACCGCACAGAATTCAGTAACGAACACATCATCTGGGATCCGCGTGTCAGTTTTCCGAAGGTGCGCGGATATTTTAATACCAACCATCTTATCCGGCTCCGAGATCGAGTGCTTGTCCAGATGGACGATCAACGGACAACGATTCCGCATCATGAGGATATGTTTGTCACTTATGATATTCCGGCATATCGGGATCTGACACGAACACGCTGGAATCCGTGGCTGGAGAAGCCAATCGAGACTGCATCAGAGCTGTGCTACGCATGGCGAAAGGTCGTGAACTCAGATGATTCGCGTCAACTAGCTGTATTGGAGATTCTGGAGGATCACCAAAAAGCCATTATATTTTACAACTTCGACTACGAGTTGGAAATTCTGAGAGGGATCGGATATGAAGAAGGAACCGAAATCGCCGAATGGAATGGGCATAAACATGACGCACTTCCTACCGGTGACAAATGGGTCTATCTGGTGCAGTACACGGCAGGTTGTGAAGGATGGAATTGTGTCACGACAGACACGATTATATTTTTCTCCCAAACCTATTCCTACAAGGTACAGCATCAGGCCGAGGGCCGTATCAATCGCCTTAATACCCCTTACCAAGACCTCTACTATTATCACCTGAGAAGCCGAAGTGCTATTGACCTTGCAATTTACCGAGCATTATCAGAGAAAAAAACATTTAACGAGGGCGCGTATCTCAAGCGTGCTGGATATTTTAAGAAGGAGAAAGTTCAATGAGACGACGTAATAATTTGTACTGGCTGATTCTGGCTTTTATTGCAGCCTCCCTTACTATCATCTTCTGTGCAGCAACCATGGTCATTCAGGATCGGAGCGAAAAAATGGAACAGCAGCAGGAGATTGAAGCTGTCCGTCTTCGCGAGAAGCGAGAAGCGATGATCGAACTGACGACACTTACATATGCAGAGCCGAGAGCTTATGAAAGTCCACTAGTAGACGAAGAAAATGTCAAGGCAGTTGTGTTAAATCATTATGAGGATGCGCATATGACGATCGATGAAGAACCCAGCTATGACGGCAAAGGCGGTCTGGAATGCGAATTCAAAGAGGATGTGGAACGTCTGGCCTGTGTCATTTATCAGGAAGCCGGCGGAGACGCCTGCTGTGATCTGTGTCGAAAGCGTGTGGCAGACGTTGTTCTGAATCGTGTAAAGGATCCTCGATTCAAAGGCACGACTATCGAAGATATTCTGATTGATGGCGATCCTGCCCCGCAGTGGGGTTTATATTCTGTCACTGGCGTTGTGTGGCCCGAAAAAGCATCATATCCGGAAGAAGCAGAAGCTGTTCAGCGTGCATGGGATACGGCATTTGATGTTCTGGAAGGCAATCACAGCGATCTGACGGAAGATTATATTTGGTGTGCCGAATTTCCGCAGGGTACAGATGTGATCGAGTGCTGCGGAATCTACTTCGGGAAATGAATGATATTCCACAAGTCGGCGACCGACGAATGGAGTCGTTCGTCAGAAGAGGCGACTACACATCCTCTAAACTGAGTGATCCCAAACCATGTATTGTTACATATGTGAATTATCAACATCGTTGGTACGAGGTTTATTTTGAAAGGTTAGGTTTCTGCTGTGGCTACAAATTTGATGAAGTCAACGAAGAAGAAACAAATTCCGATTGACCCCAAAGTCTATTCCAAGATGGATCCCTATATGAAATTTACCATCAAGAATGGAAGTGAACCCGGCATGACAACCGCGCAGATCAAAGAATTGATTAACCGGAGAAGACGGCAGGTTCTCGTTCACAGTGTCATTTACTATAAGCTGAATGACAATCTGATCGATGATGCGACGTGGTCAAAATGGGCACTTGAGCTGGAAGAACTGCAAAACCAGCATCCAAAAATTGCCGTGAAATGTCCATTGGCAAAAGAGTTTGAGAACTTCGATCATTCAACAGGCATGAGCCTACCATTGGATGATCCGTGGGCAGTCCACACAGCACAATATCTACTCTCGATTGCGCGTAAAACACAATGCGCTTTATGAAGGAGTTGATATTTATGAAAAATCTTATTCTCTATGGTATTGGAAATGCACGGTATCAGTATCGGGTACTCAGGTATTTCTACATTTACGATGAGAATGCAGACGTTGCGGAGATCAAACGTATCGCGCGCATGATGCAGGTGGTAAACCCCAGCATTGAGCATGTATATTTGATCAGCAATCGTCATGGACTCAAGCGTGAATTTCAGGAATCCATCAAACGGAACTCGATCGAGAGCTGCGCAATTTTCAAAGACATTCTGAAGAGAGAAGGCATTAAGATCTTCTAACCTGTAATGAAGCGGGGCGTCTGATGCAAGGCGTCTTCGCTTTTATTATGAAAGGACATATAGCTATGAAAAACATCGAAGAATTTATGAACTCGCTTGGCGGGTTGGCTGAGATGACGGCCATTTTCTATCAGGCACTTGTTCACGCCGACCTATCGGAAGACATCGCACTCACCCTCACAGTTAAAATGATCCATGAGATTGCAGTTGCATCGCTAATGCTGAGCAAATCGGAGGATAGTGATGAGTCAGAATAATTATATTTTCCTCTTAGTCGGTCCTTCCGGAAGCGGAAAGAGCACGATTGCTGAACATTTAGTAGCAACCCTGAATCTCAAACAGATTGAGTCTTATACGACACGGAAGCCACGCTCCAGGAATGAAAAGGGTCATGTTTTCGTGAGCGATAAAGAATTCGACCAGCTTACAGATTTGGTTGGTTATACAGAATTCTGCGGTCATCGCTATGCTGCTACTGCGGCTCAAGTCGAGAAAAATGATATTTATGTCATTGATCCGGCTGGGGTTGCGTTCTTCAAGGAGAATTATCACGGCGCGAAAAAGGTTAAAGTTCTCGGTATCTGGGCGACGGAAGCCGCTAGAAAAAAGAGAATGTTCCTGCGCGGAGATCCCGAGGATGCCATTACGAGCCGCCTGGAGAACGATAGAGCGGCGTTCAGCACAGATATCTGCGACATTGTCTTTTACAACAAAAACCTCCAGGAAACGTGTGATGCCGTCGCACAGTGCATTTCCTGGTATCTCTTTATAAAGGACTAAAATAGGAGGACATTAACATGTCAAATGCAACTAAAGAACAGATGAAGGAAGAAGCTATCGCCCGTATGGAACTTCTCCATATTCATTCCAACGCCATTCATGACTTCAAGACGGAAAACATTCTTAACTATTCTCAGTTCGGCGTTCTCTTCTGGCTCACAGAGGAACAGCAGAAGCGAGTGGAGGAGTTTGAAAAGCAGTCTGGGAATCTTGTCTATCATGTGATCGAGAATCACTATGTCGAGCTTGGACGGATGCTGACGTTCCTGTACATCTCGCCATATATGGACGAGTGGGAGCGGGATCGAAAAGAGCTTACAGCTGGAGAACCCCTTGCATACGTAGCGAATCTCAGCGATGAACTCTGCTCTGAGTATGGCCATGTTGGTATCGAACCGTGCTGCGGTGGATTAAGGAGGACTTGGTGATGACAAGAACCTTGGGAACAGTTACGATCTCCAATGAACTTCGGCTTTGCAAGGTACATGGCGAGCTTGGGTATTTTCACTGTTGGGAACATTTCAGCCAGCCCGTTCCTGCTGGTGCGACAGCTGGTTCACCACCTGCCGGCGTTGTCAGCTATGTGAGCGGAATTGTTGAATTTGATGGCGGTATTCGACGTGTGGATCCGGTGAGCATTCAGTTCTGTGACGAGACACACGCAACTATATCTGCGTGGAATAAACATGCGAAGGAGCGTCGTAAAAATGAGGAAAAATGAAAGGCTCATCGACATCAGACCCTATCAAACGCGATCCGGAGAATGGCATCTTGAACTTACTTACGCTTATGAAGATGAGAAGGGCGAACACAATGTTATATTCCCCGATGTTCGGTGTCCGTTTCCAACATCAGCAGTTCCTTTTCCCGATACTACTCCTCATGCAATTGGAATCTTTATTCGTTCGTGCAACTACTCGATTCCGGGACTGGACGAGATTCCGTTGGATATTGGGTATTGTCGGTTGGCACAGGAGCGCGGAATTACTGATCAAGCTTATATCTTCGATATCATCACGAAATATTTCACTCGTGAAATGACGATTGAGGAGATTGAGAAAAAGCTTGGGTATAAGGTAAAAATCGTGAGCAAGGAGAATGAGAAATGACCAAGGAATTCTGTGATATTTGTGGAAGGCCCATCGAGACGTATAAAAATGTGTCTGAGTTCAAGCTCAAAAAGGCGGTCTTTTCATTTCGCGAAAGTTGGTGGCAAAGACTTACCGTTCACAATGCTTGCTGGAGAGAATTGTGTAAGCAAATTGCAGACATAGTAATTACTTATGAACCAATGGAGGGCGACGAATGAGTTTCTCTAGAAAATTGAAGCGGCAAAAAGTCAGAGATAACTGTCGAGGTCGAATCACCTGTCCGAAATGCCATGCAAAGCTGGTTGAGAAAACAGGATATGGCTTGGTATGCATGGAATGCGGGTGGACGAAGCTCGCGGTCAATACGGGAGAACAGCATGAATAAATCTACGGTTCCGTCCGGAATATATGGGCTTGTTCCACTCCCGGACGAGATTGTACCTAAGAAAAAACAGGAATCGAATTTAGAGGATTGTCTTAACTGTGAGCATTTGTGTATAGACGATCTCTGGTTTGAATTCTATTGCGAAAAGTCAGACACACGAATTCACGAGGATGATGACCTCGTCAGTGAAGAAAAGTGTAAATACTTTAGGAGGAAAACAACATGACAAATCTGAGTGATACCCTTTTAGTCAGTATTAGTTTTTCGGATAAAGACACCGGTGTATTGGTTGTCGGCAGAAAAAGAAAGAATCAATCTATTGAGATCATCAATGCATTTCAAGGAGAAGAGGCGCTCGATCTTTATAAGAAACTTGTAACGAAAGAGGAGCACAATCATGAATCTTGATGAGTTTCGCAAGGCTATGGAATCAGACGCAACGGTTGAAAATGAACGACTGAAACGAGATCTTGCTGATGTTGAGAAGAGTTATCGCGATATGTCTGAAGGATACACGAACAGAATTCAAAGGCTAAATAGCGATTGTCGAGCTTTAGCAAATCGCTGCTTTGCTCTAACGCATGGGGCGATGTGCATGTTTTGCCAGCTGTATGATTATCAGTGTCAGCATGGATTGTCTATTGAGGATAAAATAAAAGCGGCAAAGAAACTTATGGAGGAAACCGACAATGCTTAAAATCGAAAAAACAGAAATCGTTGGCTGGGAGGCAGCCATCAGAGGGATGCGGAATCCGATGAACTCTTGGGAGCAGAGTGATAGTGGGCGTTGTCTCACGCATGGGCCTGCACATTGTTCCGACTGTGCTTATGCCGATGCTGGTTGCAATGCCTCGGAAACTGATCTTGATACTCGATATATCATCGGCCCCAACGACCACAGCCTTATGGAAAAACTTCGTGCTGCCGGTACAGACCATCGTAAGTTCATGCGAATGATCATCGTATATATGGACATTACTGCTCCGTTGTACTGGTGGAAGGAATTTGATACATATAAGGTGGGTACAGTCGCTAACTCCTGTTCCACGATGCACAAAATCGCGGCGAAGGAGTTTACGTTGGAAGATTTCTCGTGTGATCATTTGCTTGATGAGGAATCTTTACCGCCATATGAAGAACGAGCTGATATTGACCATTGTGAGCCTTTAGCGGCTATCGATGTGAATGGGCAGTGGTGTTACTATACCCCTAAAACCTTTCTTAATATGACATGCCATGTCTTAAATCATTTCAGGAGGCTCTATCTCAAAACCAAGGATAAAAAATATTGGTGGCAGATGATTCAGCTTCTTCAGAGCTCCTATAACCAGAAGCGGACCGTCATGCTGAGCTATGAGGTACTTGCCAATATCTACAAATCCCGTCGGCATCATAAGCTCGATGAATGGCATACGTTCTGCGATTGGATTGAAAGTCTGCCATATTCGGAGCTGATCACAGGTGGTGCAGATTACCTGAATAAAAAGCTTATGATCCCGGAATCAGACGAGATCATTGCTGATACTCTCCGTAAATTGAAAACTCAGGATGCTGCTTCTCCAGATAAATCGAAGGCTATTTTGCTTGAGTTTTATGAAAAAATGAGAAAGGGCGATACTTCAAATGCCAAGCCAGAATGATAAAATCTTCATCCTGTTTACGCAGAAAGAAGTTGACCAACTGAAAGAAGGTCTACCGGTCTCACTCTATGATGAAGAAACCGGGAAACAGACCGTGTTTATGACGGAAGAAGGTTATAAGGAGATGAACGACTGGTGGAATGGGCCTCCGGATTGACGAAGAACGTTGTAGTCGCTCGTGGAAACACGAAAAGTCAGTATTGTCTTTCAGAATTTAAGAAAATTGAAAAGGAGTTGCTGAAAACAATGTCACAAATTGATATTCGCAAACATCTCGCATATCTCAATGAAAAATACGGCGTCCAGATGGAGACTGATGACGTCAGTGATGGATACCACACATTCGGCTGCCTGTACGAGCAGCGCTGCATCCTGTTCGCGGCTCTGGTGGGAGCATATCGTGATCAGGCGTGGAAGTCCCGATTCCATTCTAATGGCGAACCCTGCTTCGGGGGTGGATGGTTTATCGTCGGCATCAACACACCGCAGGGACAGTACACCTACCACTACCCCGAGGACGACTGGTATCTGTTCGACTGTGAAGAACTTGAGCGGGCACCGGAATGGGATGGACATACAGCTGAGAATGTGACCCGGCTGCTGTCTTTGCAGACACCGCCGATTCCGGATGTGGTCGGGTTCATGACGCTCGATAAGTACAACCAGCCGGATAGTATCAGACCGGCATCGGAGGAATAAAAGATGATTATGATTGCGTGCCTGATCTGGGTCGGAGTTCAGCTTGGAGCTCCGGCCAGTTTTTATATTCTGCTTGGTATTGACGCTGTGATTAAGATTCTGGCGTTTGGCGTTAAGTTGGGAGAGAAAACATGAGTATCTTCAAGAATCCGGAATCTTGTCCGAATTGCATCCACAAGGATGTCTGTATGTATAAAGACGACTATGCTCAACTCGTAGCAGATTTGGAAAAAGACGATCGGCTTTTACCCACAGGCGTGGACTTTATTCAACCGCTCGTTGTTAGCTGCAAATACTTTAAGACTGGAAAAATTGAAAGGGCTGAATTTAGATGAATATATATGACATGAACCAAGAAAATTATACTGACTATATCATTCGGTTGCAGAACGAGCATAAATGCCAGCGCGATCGTATTCAGGAGCTCGAAAAGAAAAATGCAGAACTTTCCGACACGATCAACCGAATGTATGGTGGCTGCGAAAGAGCTATCGAATTGCGTCGGCTTTTAGACGAGCTGTTCGGAATCAAGCGAGATCAGGTTGTTTCCGATGATGAGATTCGGGAGATGATGAAAGGTCTGCATAATCGTTGCTCAGAGCTGGAAGACGAGAAAAAACAGCAGGCTGCTTATATTTTGGAACTCAGGACTGAGCTTGAGCGGCTTCGTAGGGCGGCGAAAGAGTCTGCAGAGAAGATTGAAAATCTGTCCGCTTGCCTCAGCATTGCCAGTAAAGCTGCTCAGGATTATTACGATGAACGAGAAATCTATCGTAAGGTCAAAGATGAATACGAATCCCGCTACAATTCTCTTGTAAAAATATCTGATAACCGCGTAAAGGACGCTGACGCCAAGATCCAGTCTGCCAATGATCGAGCCACTAATGCCAAGAAAGAGGCAAAGGCGGCCAAGGAAAGGGCTGAGAGCGCTTCTGAGAGGGTTCGGTATCTGGAGAGGAAGCTCAGAGACGTAGAGGGTCTCAATGATTCACTGATGAAAGAGCTAGCAAGAAGACAGGGATGTAATATGGTTTCTGTGGATCTTGAGAATGCTGCTGATACGTATCAGAAAAGCGTTATGAGGTATGCATCTCCAGCGGTCGAGAAAGGCGGTCCGTTGAGTCTCATATACGGTGTTGTCGGTATGTGCGGAGAGGCTGGAGAAGCATCAGAACTCGTGAAAAAGAACGCGTTTCATGGTCATACCCTCGACTGCAAGCATCTGGCAAGCGAACTTGGAGATGTTTTGTGGTATGTTGCCTATACAGCAGATGATTTGGGTTATTCCCTCAGTGCAATCATGACTATGAATCAGGAGAAGCTGGCCAAACGGTATCCGGATGGGAAGTTCGATGAAGAAAGAAGCAGACATCGGGAGGAGGGCGATATTTAATGCCCTTCTTCAAAAAAGCAGGCGGGAAGATATTTGGTTGTCAGTTCAATCGTAAAGAGCAAGAAGCAATGGAGCATGAAGTTCGATCTCAGCTTGCTGAGTGGAGCAGAAAGAACATGATGGAGATCGACGCTATGTTCCTTTGGTTTATGCATGAAGAGTTTGGTTTCGGAATGGAGCGCCTGCGTAGAGTGTACTTTGGATTCCGACCATACATGGAGGAGCTGGCGAAGCGGTATGAGATGAAAGGGTCTGACACGCCATTTCTGTGCACGAAGAAGCTGTTGGATTATGGCGTTGACCTTGAAAAATGGGATAAAGAAGTGGATAAGATGGTTGAAGAGTGACAGCATTTAGGTTATGATATATATATCATACAGATGATGGAGGAAGTTTCATGAAAAAGTTACATATCTGGCTTTTTGCATTTCTTATCCTTTTATCCTTGACTGGGTGCCACGATAAGGCTCTTGAAGAGGCTACAGAAGCTGTAACGGCTTATAATGACGCTGCAGAATCATACAATTCCGCTATTATATCGTATAATGATGCGTGCGATCGAATTGAACAAGCTGTATCAAGTTTAGACGGTGTGATTGATGAAGCACAATCCGTAATCAACGCTGGAGAAGAGCCCTATGATCCAAGTACACTTAATAATTTGAAAGACAGTCTCTCTGAAGCACAAAGTGTAAAAGTTACTCCGCCTGGAGTCATTGAACCTTTAAGCTTATTGACAATAGATTCTGAAGCCAAGACCTCTCAGCTGAAGGAATTAAAGGCTACCGCCGAAACCAAATTATCTGAAGTAAATTCTTTAACTGTTCCGTCTATTCCGAGCATTCCTGATTATTCAAATAATGAAGCTTCAATAAAAGATGCATTATTTATATATCAGGATAGTATTCAGAGTCTGAAACAAGTCACGAATCCAGATCAAGATTTTGTAATTGATAGACTTCAAATGATTGATACAATTACGGAAATTGAGGCTGTCACAGAAGATACTGATGTGAATGGACTGCTCAACAAGCAACGCGGGTACACAAGCAGCATATTTTTTAGAGATACTCTCGTCGATATGAGTAAAGTGTATGTTGAAGATGGATTTGATGGACTTCTTGATATTGGAACGGATGCTGGTGGATGTATTGAAGTCTATGCAAATGAAGACGATGCCAAAAACAGAGACATGTATCTCTCCGGTTTTGACGGAGGCTTCCTATCTTCTGGTGGACATTATATTGTCGGAACAGTTCTCATTCGAACGTCGAATGCACTTACTGGAACGCAGCAGTTGAAATTGACTAAAGAAATCAAACAGGCACTTCTTAAAGTCATTCACTAACATTGTATAGCTCTTGTGGGGTCCTTCGTGGATCTCACAGGGGCTTTTCTTTTTGTTATTTTCGTGGAAAAATAGGTGAAATTTCTGCCCACTTTGCCCAACTTAAAAGTGGGCAGAACCCGGGCAAAACTGGGCAGAGCGAAAAAATCGGTCGTTTCAGGCTCGAGATTTTTGAAAATATTCGGACAAAAGTGGCCATTTGCCCACTTTCTGCCCACTTTTTGCCCACTTTTGAAAAGCCGAAAAACCTAGTGTTTTCAATGGTTTCAGGGTTTTTTGCCCACTTTCCCACTTTTTTTCTTATTAACCCTAGAGAAAAATTTTTGTTATAGTAATAAGGGATTTTTCAAAAAAGTGGGCAAAGTGCGATTTTTATTGATTTTGAGAAAAATCGGTTAGATAGTGAAAATCCGAAAAATCTAACCTAGCTTAGCGAGAACAAACCTAGGTTAAAAATTCCAGATTCAGGGTGCTGCGTGAAAAGTTCTGAAACATCATTTTTTCTTGAACTTGATGACTACGCGTGAAAAACACGCCCTTTTATGAAGAGAGAGGCAATATATGCTTCTCTCTTTAATTTTTGTTTGGAGGTTTAACAATCTCATGTTGGAAAACAAATTCAAGACGAAGCTCATCAAAGAGATTCGCGAGCGACTCCCCGGCGCGATCGTGCTTCACATCAATCCCCCGCCGCAGGGTATCCCTGATCTTCTCGTTCTGAACGGAGAACGCTGGGCAGCTCTGGAGGGGAAGAAAGAATCTAATTCGAGTCATCGACCGAATCAGGATTATTGGATCGAGAAGATGGATAAAATGTCATTCGCTGCGTTCATCAGCCCTGAGAACAAGGAGGAAGTTCTGAATGCAATGGAACGATCATTCTCGGATTGAAGGGCGACACGCGACATTCTCTGCGAGCAAGTATAACTGGCTGAACTACACGGATGACAAGCTGGTCACAGTCTATGACAATATGAAGGCAAAAGAAAGAGGAACTGTTCTTCATGCGTTCGCTGCAACCTGCATCCGTCTCGGACAAAAGCTTCCTCGCTCGCACAAGACACTCAACCAATACGTGAATGATGCAATTGGCTTCCGAATGGATCCGGAAGTGATGCTCTATTATTCCGATGATTTCTTTGGAACAGCCGATACGATTGCATTCCGGGACAATCTTCTTCGAATCCATGATTACAAGAGTGGAGAGATCGAGGCACATATGGAGCAGCTTCTGATTTATGACGCTCTTTTCTGTTTGGAGTACGCTGTGTCTCCATACGAGATCGATCATGAGCTTCGCATTTATCAGAATGATGACGTCAACGTCTATAACCCAACAGGTCAGGAAATTATGGATATTTGTGATAGAATCATTCGCTTTAACAAATTGCTGATACAACATCGTAAGCAGGAGGTCTGATGATATGAACTCTATTGCTCAGGAAATGGAGAGTTTCTTTGGGATCAATGAAATGCTGGACTGTGAGGATCCGGTTGCTCTCGATATTTTGATGCATTATGGCATCAAACGACGTTCCGGACGATACCCTTGGGGTTCCGGCGATAACCCTTATCAACATTCCGGCGACTTTCTCAGCCGTGTAGAAGAACTTCGAAATCAGAAATATACCTTCACTGACGAGGACGGCAAGACCTATACTGGTGATCTCGCGATTGCAAAATCGATGGGCTTGACGACAAGTCAGTTGAGAGTCCAGCTCAGTCTTGCAAATGCTGAACGGAGGAGCATTGACGTTGCGCAGGCCAAGGCTCTTCGAGAGAAAGGCATGAGCACCAATAAGATTGCAGAAGAGATGGGAATTGCTGAATCTTCGGTTCGGTCTCTTTTGAATGCAAATTCAGAAGCACGAATGAATCAGGCTCAGAAAACTGCTGACTTCCTGCGGGAACAGGTTGATAGTCGCGGCATGATTGACGTTGGCACTGGCTCTGAACTGGAAATCGGTGTTTCGAAGGAACGTATGAATCAGGCACTTTACATCCTTCAGATGGAAGGCTATAAGGTGTATGGCGGCGGTGTTCCGCAGGCAACGAATCCGGGTAAGCAGACGAACTTGAAAGTTCTCTGCCCTCCGGGTACGGAGCATAAGGAAATCTTTCAGTATGACAAGGTTAATTCTCTGAAAGATTATAAGTCTTATGACGGCGGCGATACCTTCAAACCGGCATTCCAGTATCCTGCAAGTCTGGACTCCAAGCGCCTGCAAATCAACTATGCTGAGAACGGCGGTAAAGAGAAAGACGGTCTGATCGAACTTCGCAGAGGCGCAGCCGATCTGTCTTTGGGCGATTCCAACTACGCGCAGGTTCGCATCATGGTGGATGGCACGCACTACCTCAAAGGTATGGCTGTCTACTCAGACGATCTTCCAAAGGGCGTGGATGTCCGGTTCAATACCAACAAATCTGTCGGCACACCAATGGAGAAGGTTTTGAAGCCGATCAAGGACGATCCGTCCAATCCGTTTGGCGCACTTGTAAAAGAGCGTGGCGGTCAGAGCTATTATACAGACAAGGACGGAACGGAGAAGCTGTCCCTTATCAACAAGACCCGAGAAGAAGCAGACTGGACAGAATGGGCAAACCGTGTCCCTTCACAGTTTCTTTCCAAACAGAGTCTTGATCTTGCGCAGAAGCAGCTGAATGTTGCAAAGGCCGATAAAGCAGATGAGTTCTCTGAAATCATGGCACTTGAGAACCCAACTGTTAAGAAGAGACTTCTTCAGTCTTTTGCTGACGACTGTGATACGGCTGCGGTTCATCTGTATGCAGCGGCCCTGCCGCGTCAGCAGTATCATGTCATTCTGCCTGTAACTTCGATGAAAGACAACGAAATTTATGCACCGAACTATAAAAACGGTGAGACTGTTGCTTTGATTCGATACCCCCATGGCGGAACGTTTGAGATCCCCATCCTGAAAGTTAACAACCGTCAGGCAGATGCAAAGAACATGATTGGCACAACATCTGCGGATGCAGTTGGTATCAATGCCCACGTTGCAGAGCGCTTGTCTGGAGCTGACTTTGATGGCGATACTGTTATGGTCATCCCCTGCAACTCTGCAACCTCCAGAGTGCGCATCACTTCAAAACCTCCACTTCGGGAATTGGAAGGCTTCGATCCGAAGATGGAATATGCTGAGAAGCCCGGCATGACCTATATGAAGTATAAGCGTGCGGACGGAAAAGAAGTCGATAACACGCAGCTTCAGATGGGTATGATCTCAAACCTCATTACTGACATGACACTTCTGGGTGCAACCGAACCGGAGCTCGCCCGTGCGGTCAAGCACAGTATGGTCGTCATTGATGCGGCCAAGCACAAGCTTGACTATAAACAGAGCGAGATCGACAATGGCATCGCTGCTCTGAAACAGAAGTACCAGGGTTCTTATGACGAGAACGGAAACTACCATGAGGGCGCTGCGACTTTGATCTCTCGCGCCAAGTCTCAGCAGTCTGTGACCAAGCGCCAAGGCAGTCCGAAGATCGATCCGAATACAGGTGAACTGATTTGGAAAGATGTTGATGAACCGACTTATGTAAACAGTAAGGGACAGACAATCCGCAGAACACAGGCTTCCACAAAGATGGCTGAGACAAAGGATGCCCGTTCACTGATCTCCGATCTTGGCAGTTCGATGGAAGAAGCCTATGCCGATTATGCAAACACTATGAAAGGTCTTGCAAATCAGGCACGCCTCCAGATTGTTAATACAAAAGACATCCCCTACTCTCCTGAAGCTAGAGTCCGGTATGATTCTGAAGTTCGCTCTTTAGACGCAAAACTAAAGACCGCTCTGTTGAATGCTCCCCGTGAACGGCAGGCTCAGACGATTGCAAATGCCGTGGTCGCTGCGAAGAAGGAAAGCAATCCGAACATGACAAAGGGCGAAATTAAGAAGGCTTCTCAGCAGGCGCTTGTAGAGGCGCGAAATTCTGTAGGCGCGCACCGTCAGGCGATTAAGTTGGAAGAGAAGGAATGGGAAGCGATTCAGGCCGGCGCAATTTCGAAGACACAGTTGGAGAAAATTATTGCAAATACCGACCTCGATAGCTTGAGAACTTGGGCTACGCCTCGTACAAAGACGACTCTTTCAGATGCAAAGGTTCTTCGTATGCAGGCTCTTTACGAAGCTGGCAACACAACAGAAGAAATTGCTGCGGCCTTAGGTGTTTCTTCATCTACAGTTTCGAAGTATTTACATAAAAAGGATGGTGTCGCATAATGGCTGTAAAACATAACGCAATGCTGACGACGTTCGACAATCCTTATGATCCTTTCGAGCAGTTCTCTTTGTGGTTTCTGTTCGACATGCAAAAAGGCTACAATTCGTGCGCTTATCTTGGACGAATTGCAAAGGTTTCGGATCAATTCAGTCAGGAAGAGAACGAACGTGAAGTCGAGCTTGCGATCGATGAAATTGTAAAGAACGATTTCTTAAACATTTATCGTAAAGTTACAAAGACAATGCCTGAGAAAGAGGCGAGCTGATGTCAGATGTGTTTGGGTGGCTTGAAATTGCCTTTGCTTCTGCATTTAGCTCGTCTTTTGTGTTTGTCTTAGTTTGCTTCTTCTGCTGCGCTTATCATTTGATGAACAATTCTTTAGTGAAAAGCCCGATATAATATCAAATGATATATGGGGAGGGGTCTCAAATATCACACCCCCTCCCTTATCGTGGCGGTCTTCTAAAATTCCCCGGGGGAAGATTTTTGGGAGACAAACTGACAGTGTTCTCTACTGAACAGCTTTGAAAGTAGTCATGGTCATACAAAACTGAATGAAAAGTTCCACTGACATTTTATTATCGGGCTTCTGGGATCATCTCGGAGGCCCGTTTTCTATTTTTAGGAGGATCCTATGGACTGTAACAGTAATGCAAACGAACGGTTTCGTAAATCTGTACTGGTATCAGTTGATGATATAGGTCAGATTATCGATACAGCGAATGAAGAATCTCTTCTTTTAGGGAAGGCTGTGTATCAAAGCGGTACAGCACTTGAACTGTCAGAGTCTTATCACAGAATCAAACGGAAAGGACTCTATCGGGCGGATGCATCGGTCATATTTATTCCGAAGGAAGATGGCACCGTGACGGTTCGGATGCTGCTGGATGGGCATATGCTACCATCATCTCAAGCACGCCTCGCTGTGGAGAAGAACAAGTATTATACGATTCCATCTTGTGTCCCGGCATTTGATCGAATCTTCAGTTTGGAGCTTACGCTGAAACTTGAATTGACAATTGCCGGCGTTCCCGGAATTGTCGTTCGCACAATGCTCAGCACGACAAAGCTCGCCTGACTTTATAGAAAGGAGACAGCGAATGAGTAAAGCAAAAACACCGGACTCTTCCAGTTCTCCTCGGAAGATCAGGCCGGCTATTTCACCAGAGGCTCGTGACAATCAGTTGATTGCGCTGGCTTACAATCTGGTAGAGAAACGTCTTCTGGAAGGCACTGCATCTTCACAGGAGACAACACATTTTCTGAAGCTCGGCTCTGCTAGGGAGCGCAAAGAGCTGGAGATTCTCGAACTGCAGAAAGAGTTGATTGCAGCAAAGACGAAGAACCTTGACTCCATGCAAGAGTTGAAGGCACTCTATGCTGATGCAATGGCAGCGATGTCTGATTACCAAGGCAGGAGGTCTGATGGGAATGAATAAATGTTATTCAGAGCTTATTCAGCTCCCGTCCTTTCGAGAACGGTTTGACTATCTGTTCATCGGAAATGGGGTTGGCTACGAAAACTTCGGATGGCGTCGCTATTTGAATCAGGCATTTTACCATTCACCCGAATGGAAACAGTTTCGCGACCGGGTTATCATCCGAGATAGTGGACGGGATCTGGCTTGTGAAGGTTATGAGATCTTTGAGCCGATCATCATACATCATTTGAATCCAATAACCTATGATGACATCCTAAACCGTAATCCCTGTATCTTTGCAATGGAGAATGTAGTCTGTGTTCGTGATCGAACGCACAAGGCAATTCACTATGGCGACGCATCACTGCTGGTGGATCTTCCACCGGAAAGAAAACCAAATGATACTTGTCCGTGGAAGAAATCTCAGTGAAGGAGGGCATCATGCAGGACAGTATTCTTATGACAATCCGAAAGTTGGTCTGCGGAGATCCATATGCAGATCACTTCGATACTGATCTACTTGTTCATATCAACGCTTGCTTCTCAATCTTAAATCAGTTGGGCGTGGGTCCAGAAAATGGGTTTATTGTAACAGACCAGACACAGAGCTGGAGCAGTTACATTGCTGATAACTATATCCTGAATATGGTGAAGACCTACATCACGCTGAAGGTGCGATTGATCTTTGACCCGCCATTGACAAGCTCAGTTTTGGAGGCAATGAACAAGGAAATCAGCCAGCTGGAATGGCGGCTCAATGTAGCTGTTGATCCGGCAACATAAACAAATAAGGTGGTGAAATTCAAAATGGATAATCATCTTGAGCATCACGGGATCATCGGTATGAAATGGGGCGTACGGCGCTACCAGAATAAAGATGGGACCCTGACAAACGCGGGAAAGAAGCGGTATTCGACGGATGACGATGCTGGGGCTGATTCTCAGAATTCCAGTACCGGTAAGAAAACAGATACATCCAACAAAAGCGTTCATGAGATGAGTGACGAAGAACTTCGCTCCAGACTCAACCGTATTAACATGGAAGACCAGTATAATGCGGCAATGGCAAAGCGAAATCCTCAAAAGAATCAGCGAGTTAATAAACTCGTGAATGATCTTGCTGAGCAGGCTGTTCGTAATTTTGCACAGAAAGGTATCGAGAAGCTTGTTAAAAAAGTATTCGATGACAAAGAGACTGACAAGATTACAAAATACGACACTACAGATTTGAGTAAGGTTGGGGACAAAGCACTGGCAGCCATGCTCAAACGTGCTTCAACAGAGAATGCACTCAGAAAGCTTCAGAATCCTTGAGGTCTTAAGTCATGTCTCTATCTAACACTGCAACTCCGATTTATTACGGTCAGTTTCGCGATGCTGTTCTACGCGGCGAGATTCCCGTATGTCGGGAAGTCGCGATGGAGATGAACCGCATTGATGATCTGATTGCAAATCCGGGGGTTTATTATGATGACGAAGCCGTAGAAGGCTGGGTGAAATATTGCGAGAGTGAATTAACACTAACCGATGGATCTGATATGAACCTGCTAGACTCGTTCAAGTTGTGGGGTGAGCAGATCTTTGGCTGGTATTACTTCATTGAACGCAGTGTGTATGTTCCAAACCCAGACGGACACGGGGGTCACTACGAACGAAAGGTTATTCAGAAACGACTTGTAAATAAGCAGTATCTGATTGTTGGACGAGGAGCAGCAAAATCGGTATATGATTCTTGTCTGCAATCATTTTTCCAAAATGTTGATACCAGCACAACACATCAGATTACGACTGCCCCGACGATGAAGCTCGCGGAAGAGGTAATGTCTCCACTTCGGACCGCCATTACCAGAAGCCGCGGGCCTTTGTTTAAGTTTTTGACATTTGGGTCACTTCAGAATACGACCGGTAATCGCGCTGACCGTGTAAAACTGGCGTCCACGAAAAAAGGCATCGAGAACTTCCTGACAGGCTCGCTCATCGAGGTTCGACCAATGAGCATCAATAAGCTTCAGGGTCTTCGTTGTAAGGTGGCAACAGTTGATGAATGGCTCTCCGGTGATATTCGGGAAGATGTGATCGGTGCAATTGAGCAGGGCGCATCCAAGGTCGATGACTATTTGATTGTTGCTACCAGCTCAGAAGGTACCGTACGTAATGGCGCCGGTGATACGATCAAAATGGAGCTTATGAACATCCTTAAGGGCGATTATCCGAATCCCCACGTTTCTATCTGGTGGTATCGGCTGGATTCCATTGACGAAGTTGGGAACCCCGATATGTGGCCGAAGTGCAATCCGAATATCGGTAAAACGGTGAGCTACGAAACATATCAGCTGGACGTGGAACGTGCTGAAAAAGCACCTGCTGCACGGAATGATATTCTGGCTAAACGATTCGGCATCCCGATGGAGGGTTACACCTATTACTTTGCGTATGAAGAGACGCTTCCGCATAAGCCCCATTCTTTCTGGCAAATGCCATGCGCTTTGGGCGCAGACCTTTCCCGAGGCGATGACTTCTGTGCATTCACTTTCTTATTCCCGTTGCATGGAGAGACCTTCGGTGTAAAAACACGATGCTACATCACCGATGTGACACTTTCGAAACTCCCTCTGGCTATGCGCAACAAGTATGAGGATTTCATGAAAGAAGGAAGTCTGATCGTATTGGAAGGCAGCGTTCTCGATTTGGACGTTGTCTATGACGATTTGGATGAGCACATTATCCAGACTGGATACGATGTGCGCTGCTTTGGCTATGACCCGTACAATGCACAAGGCTTTGTCGAGCGTTGGGCACGTGAGAATGGGCCATTTGGTATTGAAAAGGTTATTCAGGGCGCCAAGACTGAGTCGGTTCCCTTAGGCGAGCTAAAGACACTTGCCGAACAGCGTAGCCTGATCTTTGACGAGCAGCTTATGACCTTCACAATGGGCAACTGTATCACATTGGAGGATACAAATGGCAACCGAAAACTCCTGAAGAAGAGACATGATGAAAAGATCGACTCTGTCGCAGCGCTGATGGATGCCTATATTGCCTATAAACATAATAAAGACGCATTCGAATAAAGGTGGTGACGCTATGGACGTTTATTTATCCCATCATGGGATCATCGGAATGAAATGGGGCGTACGACGTTACCAGAATCCGGATGGTTCACTTACCCCTGCCGGTCAAAGACGACTCGACAAAAAGGACAATAAGTGGGCTAAGAAGAATTATGACAAAATCGTAAAAAATGCGCACAAAAAGGTATCGGGAGAGCTAGACGAGTATGGAAATCAGCTACTTCGCGATGCCTCTTCTTATAATTCACGCGGACAAATCAGCAATACGGCGATCAATGCTTATAATCGTCGGATGGCTGAGCTGATGAATACGGCTGTAACAGATCTAAGAGCGCCATCAGGCAAGGTCGTGCAGTTTGTAGCAAAGCGAGGAGAACTTGGCGTTCATATGGCACTTGCGACTCCGAACTATGATATGAGTCAGCTGAAAAATGGTATCTGGTCTTCTGGACGGATTGCCTATAAGAAGAAGTCCGTCGATATGGCGTGAACATAGAGATCTCTATCATAGGAGGTGATGAACATTCGATGAAAGAAACACTTGGTTCCAAGTTCAAACGAGCTTGGAATATTTTTATGAATCGAGATCCCACAAGTTATCAAGGAGTGTCATATTCCGGGTCTAGTTACGGATATCGGCCCGACCGAATTCGTATGACACGAGGCCATGAGCGATCAATCGTTACGGCCATCTGTAACCGTATTGCATTGGATGTTGCAGCGATCAGTCTTGTCCATGCACGTGTAGATGAAAATGGTCATTTTCTGGAATACATCGATGATACCCTGCACCAATGCTTGACCGTTGAAGCAAATATTGACCAGACGGGACGAGCGCTGCGGCAGGATATCGTAATGTCAATGCTCGATGAAGGATGCGTAGCTGTTGTTCCAGTCGAAGCAGATTTTGACCCTGACGAGAATAACAGCTACAAAATCTATTCCTTGCGGACAGGAAAGATTCTGGAATGGATGCCTCAGCATGTGCGAGTCAGGCTTTATAACGAGACGACTGGACGATTTGAAGAGGTCGTTGTGGCAAAAAAATACACAGCGATTATGGAAAATCCTCTGTTCGCTGTGATGAATGAACCAAACTCCACGATGCAGCGCTTGATTCGTAAGCTGAACATTCTTGATGCAATTGACGAGCAGAGCGGTTCTGGAAAGCTTGATCTAATCATTCAGCTCCCATATGTCATCAAGTCCCAAGCTCGAAAAGAGCAAGCAGAACAACGCCGCAGAGACATTGAGCAGCAGCTTTCAGGATCGAAATACGGTATCGCTTATACCGATGGTACCGAGCATATTACGCAGCTCAATCGCGGTGTCGAGAACAATCTGATGAGCCAGATTGAGTATCTGACAAAGATGCTGTATTCCCAGCTTGGCATCACCGAAAGTGTCATGGACGGTACAGCAAATGAGGAAACGATGCTGAACTATCACAATCGGACGGTGGAGCCGATTCTGGCAGCCATCGCCGATGAGATGACTCGAACATTCCTGACAAAGACTGCAAGAACGCAGAAGCAAGTCATCTCCTTCTTCCGTGATCCGTTCAAGCTTGCACCGGTCTCCCAGATTGCGGAAATTGCTGATAAGTTCACTCGTAACGAGATCATGACAAAGAATGAATTTCGTTCGATTATCGGTATGCGGCCATCTGATGATCCGCGTGCTGATGAACTCCGTAACAGCAACATCAATCAGGCTGATGCAGAGCCAGCGTTATTGGAAGGTACCGAAGACACCGAAGAAACTCAAAATGGTGAGTTCATGACGCAAGAAGAGTATGAAGCTGCACTTGCTGATCTCGATGATCTTGATGCACAGTTAGACGATTTGGAAAAGGAGCTGGATACATGACTAATGAGATTCTTCACTATGCCAGTCCTTACTATGATCCGGTGAAAGCTCATGAGTATTACATGAAGCATCGTGAACTGAAGGGTCGTACTTCCACGGCTGGCTTGAATGATGAAGGAAAAGCTGCTGCAAGTTATGTGAAAGAACAGCTTACGACGGAACGTAAAGCGAAAGTCGAAGCGAATAAAGAGGATACCACAAACCAGATCGATAAACTTCGTGAGCAGAAGAAGTCCAACATTGCGGCTCATAAAGCAGCAATGCAGCGTCAAATCGATCAGTTAAGGGCCAAACTCAGTTCTATGTCATCTGCTGACAAACAAAAGAACCGAGCTCGGATTTCGTCTAGCATTTCAGCGTTGCGTGAGCAAAACGCCGCTGAGCGAGAACGTTTGAATGCCGAATTCCAAGCACAGAGCAAGTCTCTCCGGACTGCACAGAAAGAAACCAACAAGAATCTCAAGACAGAATACGATGATAAGTACCTATCTGAACTTGAGAAGATTAAGGCGAATCCTGCATTCCAGAAGGCCAAAGCTAGTCGTTCCGGTTCAAAGAAATCTTCCAGCAGCAAGAAAACCAAGAAAGATCTTAGTTACTACATGAGAGGAGCACCGATTCACGTATGAAACTGAAATACCCTGATTGTGACTTTCATGGCTATGCTACGAAAGCCAATCTCACATGCAGAGATAAGCGTGTGATCATGCCTGATGCTTTTAAGGATCAGGACGGCGAGAAAGTGCCGCTCTGTTGGGGGCATCAGCATAACAGTGTCACGAATGTTCTCGGGCATGCCTATCTCGAAAATCGAGCAGATGGCGTATATGCCTATGGTTATTTCAATGACACTGACTCTGGTCGTGCCGGTAAGAAGCTGGTTGATAATGGCGACGTGTGTGCGTTGTCTATTTGGGCTAATGACCTTGTGCAGCACGGAACGAATGTAGTTCACGGCGTGATCCGCGAGCTGAGTCTCGTTCTGGCCGGGGCAAATCCCGGCGCCTACATTGATTCTGTCATGCAGCATGATGACGGAGCAAATCAGGAAGCCGAAATTCTGTTCGTCTTGGACAAAGATAATATTCAACTTGCCCATGCTGACAGTGACGAGGATTCCGGAGATGATGAACTTCAGCATGCTGATGAAGAGAAGACTGACTCGTCTGAAGAAGACAAGAAAGACGATGCAGAAACTGTACAGGACGTCCTGAATTCCATGTCTGAGAAACAGAAGAACGTTCTGCTTGCGCTGGTTGCTGAAGGAATCGCTGCCGGCGAGGAAACCAAAAAAACCGATAACAACGAGGAGGACAACACTATGAAGCATAATGTCTTTGACAATGATCGGCAGGACGAGGCAACCGTCCTCTCTTACACCGATCAGACCGCGATCATCAATCTGGCAAAGGCCAGCAATGTCGGCAGTCTCCAGCACGCGATGGATCTGTTTGCTGAGCAGAATCCTGACAGCGTTCTGGCACATGGCATTGAGAACATCAGCCAGCTGTTCCCGGAATACAAGGATGTTCGTCCGGGTGCGCCCGAGATGCTCACGACCGATCAGGGCTGGATTCAGAAGGTTCTGAAGAAGGTTCATAAGAGCCCGATCTCCCGTATCCGTACCCGTCAGGCTGATCTCCGTAATATCGAAGATCTGCGCGCGCAGGGCTATGTGAAGGGCAAGAAGAAGGTCGATGTCGGTAACTTCAAGCTGATTCACAGAACGACTGATCCTCAGACCGTGTACGTCAAGAGCAAGATCGATCGCGATGACATCATTGACATTCAGGATTTCGATGTCGTGCAGTATCTCTACAACATCGACCGCATGAATCTGAATGAAGAACTCGCCACTGCGATCATGGTCGGTGATGGCCGCGAGGTCGGCGCTGATGGGAAGATCGCGGAAGACAAGATCCGCCCGATCTGGCAGGATGACGAGCTTTACACCATTCATGCCGATGTGGATATCGAGGGTATGAAGAAGACTCTTCAGGGTACGAATACTTCCGCCAACTTCGGCGAGAACTACATCTATGCCGAGAGCGTGATCCAGACCCTGCTGTATGCTCGCGAGAAGTACAAGGGTTCCGGTACTCCGGACTTCTACTGCACGCCGCATCTGGTGAACGTGATGCTGCTGGCTCGTGATCTGAATGGTCGCCGTATTTATGACAAGGTCAGCGATCTGGCTGCTGCGCTGAACGTTGGCGAGATCATCACTGTCGAGCAGTTTGAGGGTAAGACCCGCACGACCTCTGACAGCAAGACCAAGAAGCTTCTGGGTCTGATGGGTAATCTGGCTGACTATTCTCTCGGCGCAACCAAGGGGGGCGAAATCACGCATTTTACGGATTTCGATATCGACTTCAACCAGGAGAAGAGCCTGCTTGAAACCCGTTGTTCTGGCGCAAATACCCGCGTGATGTCTTTCATCGCGCTCGAAGAGGACGTCACTGACCGCCCTTAACGAGTCTCACGGTTGAACCTGCAGACAGTGAGACTGAGCTGCTCGGAAAAACCGCAGCAGATTTGCAGGAAAATGTTGCAATCTCCGGTGAAGAAATTACTGGTACATTGAAGCTGGTAACCGGTTATACGGGGTTCAGCAGTGTAGCCGCAGAACAGAGTGGTAATTACCTTGCTCTGCACGTAACGCCGCAGCCGGAAGATGCAGAGGTTACAGTTGAGCTTGTCGGTGGCAAGAAGGGTGCAGTCGAACTGGACGATGACGGTTTGATCGTGCTTAAAATTGCCGATACGGCAAAACAGTCCGTAAAGGTCACTCTCACCAGTGGCGAAGACACTGTAACGAAGACCTACGGTCTGACCGGACTGACCTTGGCAGCTGAGTAAGGAGTAAAAATTCAAAATGGCTAAATTTTACGGAACCATCGGATATGCTGTGACTGTCGAAACCCGTCCGGATGTTTGGGAAGAGCAAATCGTCGAGCGTACATACTGTGGCGATTTGATTCGTAACACTCGTCGTCTGGACGGAAACGCGCAGGTGAATGACAACATTACCATCGGCAATGAGATCAGCATCGTATCCGATCCGTATGCCAATGAGAATTTTCATTCTATGCGCTATGTCACCTTTATGGGGGCAAAATGGAAGATCACATCCGTGGAGGTCAAGTATCCGCGGCTGATTCTTTCGACAGGAGGTATCTGGAATGGACCGACGGGCTGAGCTCGGAAAAATCTTTCGGGAGATTCTGGGCAATGGCAATGTCTATTTCCAGCCTCCCGGAAACACCCAAATGAGGTATCCTGCGATTCGATATGAGCGAAGCGAAATGGCAGTCAAGCATGCTGATAACGGAAATTATAATCGTCGAATCCGATATATGGTCACTGTCATCGACAGCGATCCGGACAGCGAGATTGTGAACCGTGTCAGCATGCTTCCTTATTGCTATTTTGATCGCCATTATGTGCAAGACAACCTCAATCATGATGTGTTTGAAATCTACTTTTAAGAGGAGGAACTGATATGTTCAATATCGAATGGGATAAGGTGTCGGAACGCCTGTTTGAAACCGGTACGGACCGTGGTGTTCTGTATCCCTTCAATAAGACCAGCAAAGCTTACGATAAGGGCGTTGCGTGGAATGGTCTGACTGGCGTGACGGAAACTCCGTCTGGCGCAGAGCCGACGGCGCTGTATGCCGACAACATCAAGTATCTGACGCTGATGTCCAATGAGGATCTGGGTGGCACGATTACGGCTTATATGTACCCGGATGAGTGGAAGGCCTGTGACGGCTCCGCAGATCTGGACGATGGCATCACGATCGGTCAGCAGCCGAGAGCGACTTTTGGTCTGTGCTATCGTACCCGCATTGGCAACGACACTGAAGGCGACAGCTACGGCTACAAGCTCCATCTGATCTATGGCTGCCTTGCATCTGCTTCTGAGCGTGCATATAGCACGGTCAATGATTCTCCGGAAGCCATCGAATTCTCTTGGGAATTCACCTGCACGCCGGTTGATGTCCCCAACTTCAAGCCGACCGCCATTGTCACGATCGACTCTACGAAGGTCGACGCCCAGAAGCTCGCTTCTTTTGAGGAGATCCTTTATGGCAAGGCTGCGACATCGGAAGATGCTGGCGATGCCGTTGCTCCGAAGCTGCCGCTTCCGGCAGAAGTTCTGGCGCACTTCAAAACCGTCTAACTATTTTCAATCGAGGGAGTCTCCATGTGAGGCTCCCTCTTATTTTTGTTTTCATAACTGAAAGGAGTTTATATATGCTGCCCATTACCAAAAAGTATGTTGATTTCAATGGCGTGGAACGTGAGGAAACGTTCTATTTCAACCTGACGCAGGAAGAACTGACCGATTGGGAACTTGGTGTAACTGGCGGTCTCAGTAAGTTGGTTGAGAAAATCACGCAGACGAGAGACATTCCCGCACTGGCGAAGCTGTTCAAGGAAGCCATCCTGAAGGCATATGGCGTGAAGAGCGACGACGGCCGCCGTTTTATCAAGAGCGAGGAACTTCGCACTGCTTTTTCTCAGACACAGGCATATTCCGATCTCTACATGGAACTCGTACAGGACGATAAGAAGGCTGCCGAGTTCATCAATGGTATCATCCCGAAGGTCAATTAAGATAGATGCTCACAATCGTTGTTCGGGGGGTTGAAGGTTGGGATGAGCAAAAAGAAGAGTTTGTTCCGGCAAGTCCCCCGGTATCCCTGAATCTGGAGCATTCCCTTCTTTCCCTTTCCAAATGGGAATCCAAGTGGGAGAAACCGTTTCTCTCCAAAGAACAGAAAACCGTGGAGGAAACGATTGATTACATCCGCTGCATGACATTAAATTCGAACGTTCCTGCGGACGTTTACGATCGATTATCCTCACAAAATTTCAGAGATGTGAACGCTTACATTGATGCAAAACGAAGTGCGACGACCATTCGTGAAGAACAGAAAGGTCATCGAGGTACGGAAATTGTTACCAGTGAGCTGATCTATTATTGGATGGTTGCACTACAAATCCCGTTTGAATGTCAGAAATGGCATTTGAATCGTCTGCTGATGCTGATTCGCGTCTGTAATGTGAAGAACCAACCGCCGAAGAAGCAAAGTCAGCGAAGTGTTCTGAAGCAGAATGCTGCATTAAACGCTGCTCGGCGTCGACGAGCTCACTCGAAAGGATAAAAATTCAAAATGGTCACATTTCGACAAAAAGGCGACTTTTCTAAAGCAACCCGGTTTCTGGAACGTGTGAAGGAATCTGTTGGATTGGGACTGCTCGATCGATACGGGCAGAAAGGTGTCGCTGCTTTGTCGGCGGCCACCCCGGTTGACAGCGGTGAAACTGCTGCAAGCTGGGATTATGAGATTGTAAACAAAAAGGGGTCTGCGAGGATCACGTTTACAAACTCGCATATCGTCAAAGGTGTGCCGATTGCAATTATTCTGCAATACGGACATGGGACACGCAACGGCGGCTGGGTGGAAGGGCGCGATTACATCAACCCCGCTATCCAGCCGATTTTTGACGAGCTTGCTGAGAAAGCATGGAAGGAGGTTACAAAGCTATGAGCAAAACGATCGACCAAAGAGTCGTCGAGATGCGGTTTGACAATGCGAACTTCGAAAAGAATGTAAGCACGAGTATGTCAACACTGGATAAGCTGAAGAAAAGCCTCAAGTTCGAGGATAGTGCAAAAGGCTTCGAGAACATCAGCAAGGCGGCTGGCCGGGTCGATATGGGAGGACTGTCAAATGGCGTAGAATCCATTCGTTTGAAGTTCTCCGCGCTTGAGGTCATGGCTGTAACAGCTCTTCAAAATATAACAAACTCGGCATTAAACGCTTGGAAGAAAATTGCGTATGCATTGACTATTGAACCAATCAAGTCAGGTTTGCAGGAATATGAGACACAGATCAATGCAACGCAGACGATTTTGGCGAATACTCAGAAAGAGGGAGCCAACATCAACGATGTCAACCGTGCCTTGAACGAACTGAACAAGTACGCGGATTTGACGATCTATAACTTTACGGAAATGACACGAAACATCGGTACGTTTACAGCTGCCGGTGTTGATTTGAATACATCTGTCAATGCCATCAAGGGTATTGCGAACCTTGCAGCCGTCTCTGGTTCGACCAGCCAGCAGGCTTCTACTGCAATGTACCAGCTCTCGCAGGCATTGGCATCCGGTACTGTAAAATTGCAAGACTGGAACTCGGTTGTCAATGCAAACATGGGCGGTCAGGTATTTCAGGATGCATTGAAAATGACAGCTCGCATCCATGGAATCGCCATTGACGAGATGATCGCTGATGAAGGTTCTTTTCGAGAGACACTTTCCAAAGGATGGCTGACGAAAGACATCCTCACAGAAACGCTTCAGCATTTTACAGAGTTCACGGATACCTACAATGAAGAAAGTCTTAAAAGGCAGGGTTATAACGACAAAGAGATTGCCGAAATCAAGCAGATGGGTATCACTGCGACAGATGCGGCTACGAAGATCAAGACCTTTTCTCAGCTGTTGGATGTTCTGAAGGAATCTGCACAGTCTGGTTGGACGACTTCGTGGCAGACAATTATCGGTGACTTCGAAGAAGCAAAGGAAACACTGACTGTTTTTGGTGATACGCTGACCAAGATGATCGGCGATTCAGCAGATGCAAGAAATGCGATCTTGAAGGAAGGCTTCATGTCTGGCTGGAAACAGCTTTTGAACGAAGGCATTGAAGATACAGAGGGATTCCAAAATGCCATTATAGAAGCCGGCAAAAACAGCGGTGTAGCCGTTGACGATCTGATTGAGAAGTACGGTTCTTTTGAAAAATCGTTAAAGGGCGGCTGGGTCACTTCTGATATGTTAAAAACAGCACTTGATTCCATGGCTGATTCAGTTGCCGGTTTATCAAAAGAAGAACTCGAAGCTAAAGGCTATACTGAAGATCAGCGGCAGGCACTGCTGAATCTTGTAGAAGCTGTCAAGGACGGCAGTTTGAATCTGGACGAGTTTGCCAAGAAGATGGGCAGAGCGTCCGGACGAGAGAACATGATCGACGCTATCACGATGGCATTTGAAAAACTGATGCCGATTGTGAACCAGGCCGGAGATGCATTTCAGGAAGTGTTCAACCCCAATAATGATCTGGGACAGCGCATCTACGATATGACAGCTCGGATCAGAGAGTTTGTAGATGGGATTGAGGTGAGTGAGAAAGGTCTTCAAAATTTCAAAATGAGTATTGAAGGTATCCTTTCTATCTTCCACATTGCGGGCAAAGTCGTCTCTGCATTCGCACAGATCATCGGCCATCTGCTCGGGAAGCTGCTTCCAGTCGGCGATGGGATTCTCGATGTGACTGGCAGTCTTGGCGAGTTCTTAGTTTCGATTGATAAAGCAATCGATTCCGGTGGGTATCTCGAAAAATTCGTTGAGTTGGTCAACGGCGCAATCGATAAACTGGCCTCTGGATTCAAGGTTGCAAAAGACTATGTGCTTGACTTTATTGGGTCATGGACTGGTATTGACTTTTCAAAATTTGAATCTTTGCGCAATATCTTCGCCTTGATTGGTGAGAAGCTGAGCGAATTTGGAGAGAAAATCCGTGATACGTTCCCATGGGTCAATTCTCTGAAGGAAACTATTACTGCAGCATTCCAGAAGATTCGTGGAAGTGCTGATGAGGATCTCGGTGCTGCAAATACAGCACTGGAGTCTTTGAAAACAGCAGGGTCTAAAGTCAAAGAGGTCTTTTCGAATATTGCAGAGAAAATCGGCGCATTCTTCGCTCCTGTTGTGGCGAAGATTAAAAGTATTTTCTCTGGTGTTACGATTACAGATCTGATAGGAACTGGGCTGCTTGCCGGCATCTTTAAGAGCATCAAGAAATTTGCTGACGCATTTTCTGATTTGCTTGAAAATTTCAAGGGAATCGGAGAAAGCATCAGCGGCGTTTTAGATTCCGCAAGAGATGCACTTGTTCTTTGGCAGAAAGACATCAAAGCAAATATCCTGTTGAAGATTGCTGGTGCAGTTGCCATTCTTGCTGCTGCACTCTGGGTGATCTCCAAAGTCGACGCTGATCGAGTTCTTGGCAGCATGGGCGCAATCACAGCCCTTCTTGCCGAAGTCACAGCAGTTATGGCTGGTATCATGAAATGGGGTACCAGCGCAAATGCTTTGGAGGGACTTTCCGAAGCGGCTCAGCTTGGAAAGATTGCTACTGCCATGATGGTGATTGCTGGTGCAGTGCTAATTTTGGCAGCCGCGCTCAAGAAGTGCGAAAACTTGAACTGGGATAACACGCTCCCCGCGATGACCGCACTTTTTGTGTTACTTGGTGAGATGACTGCTGCCATGTACGGATTCATGGCAATTGCAAAGAAGAACCCGCTAAGTAAAGAAACCGGCACACTCCAGTCTTTTGCAGTTGGGATGATCGGTATGTCTGTTGCAATCGCAATTCTTGCAAGTGCTGTAGCTCGGCTTGGCGAGCTGGATCGAGAGCAGGTTATTCAGGGCGGGTTGACTGTTGTTGCACTTATGGCAGCACTTGGTGGTGTTACCGCAGCATTGAAAGCCATTAAATCCGGCAATATGTCAGGTGTGGCTGGTTCGATGATTGCAATGGCATTGGCGCTTACCATGCTGTATGTCCCAATTCGATTGTTTGCAAAGCTTGACACAGACACTCTGAAGCATGGCGGTATTGCAGTCAGTGTGGCACTTCTTGCTATGACTTCAGCAATGACCATAATGAAATCTGCAAAAGGCGATCTGAAGGGCGTTGCCGGATCTTTGCTTGCAATGGCGACCGCTTTGACGCTTCTGATTGTTCCGATTAAAGTGCTGGGCGGCATGGATATGAACTCTTTGGCTAAGGGGTTAATTGGGATTCTGGTTCCGCTCGCAGCAATGGGGGCGGTACTTTCCGACCTATCCGGCGGAGATTATTCCGGAATCGGAACGAATATGATCGCTATGGCTGCTGCAATGACATTGTTGGTTATTCCGCTCAAAGTGCTCGGCAGTATGGATTTGGCATCTTTGGCAAAAGGACTCGGTGCATTCGTAATTGCACTTGCAGCTCTTGTTGGCGCTGCCTACCTGATTGCACCGTTGGCCTCCAGCCTCGGTGGTCTCAGTAAAGCAATGCTCGCCTTTGGTGCTGCCTGCCTAGGTGTTGGCGTTCTCGTTGGTGCGATTGCATTTGCATTTATGACATTAGCCACAATCGGTGCAGCCGGTGTTGCTGCGATTCTTGCTGCTATTACAGGCTTGATTCAGGGATTCCGTGTGATGATGCCGATCATCGGTGAGGCGTTGAAAGACCTGATTTTAACACTGTGTGATGTGCTAAAAGACACGGCTCCTGCGATTACGGAGACTGCACTCTATCTGATTGATGAGCTTCTTCGGCAAATTGAAGAATATGTCCCATCCATCGTTGCCCATTTGGCAAAGATCATCCAGAAAATTGGTCAGGCAATTACGGAGAATTTTGGAGAAATCGGTCTTGGTGACTGGATCGGTGCTGCGATTTTTACAGGCATTGTTGTAGCTTCCGCCTTGTTGGTAAAGGGATTTGCAGCTGTGTCGAAGGATGTTCCAAAAGCACTGATCGGTGCAGCTGGTGTTGCTGCAATTTTGGTGATTGTAGGTGGCGTTATTGCTGCAATGACATTGCTGGATCTCGATAGTGTAATGGGCATCGCTGCCTCTCTTAGTGCGGTTCTGCTCTCGCTTAGCGTTATGATCGGCGTTCTTGGCATGATGCCTCTGACTGCCGGTCTTGCCGCAGGCTTGGTGTTAGCTGAGTTCATTGCTGTTATGGCTGCAATTATGGCAGCGCTGGGCGGTCTGAATCAGATTCCTGGCTTCAGTTGGCTGATGGATGAAGGAATCAAAGTGCTTGGGCAGATCGGCGAAGGTATCGGTACATTCGTTGGGAGTATTGTTGGTGCAGCGATTGAACGCATTACTGCTGGTATTGCTGAGTCAGGAAGTAATCTTTCCCGCTTTATGGAGAATCTCCAACCTTTCTTGGACGGAGCTCGTAATATCGATCAGGCTGTTCTTGATGGAATCATTAAATTGGCTGAATGTATGTTGCTGATCTCTGCCGCTGAGATTGTGGATGCAATTGCCGGATGGTTGACGGGAAAGAATTCTCTGAAAAAATTCGGAAAAGAACTTGCTGAGTTCGGGCCGGCATTCGCCACCTTCGCTGAAAGTGTATCTGGCGTGGACACCACTGGAGTAAAGGCATCTGGGGAGGCTTTGAAAGCCATTGCAGAGGCTGCTGCAGCGATTCCCAATGAGGGCGGTATGCTAAGCTGGATCGTCGGTGATAATTCGCTGGCTGATTTTGCAGAAGGGCTGGTGCCGTTCGGCAAAGCACTGATGGCTTACGGCGAAGCTGTTGCTGGAATCCAGAAGTATCTGACACACATTCGTCTTTCGGCAAAAGCTGCTGAATATGCCATCGAGATTGCTAATGTTGTACCGAATAGTGGCGGACTAGCTGGGTTGATCGTCGGCAACAACGATTTGAAAGACTTCGCAGAAGGACTAAAGCCTTTTGGTGAAGCTTTGATGGAATATGGTAAGGCTGTTACAGGTATCGGTGATTATACCGAAGATATTAAACAGTCTGTCAAATCGGCAAAGGAAATCGTAAAGGTCGGAGAAATCATTCCGAACAGCGGCGGCTTGCTTGGACTTATTGTTGGTAATAACGATCTGAAAGATTTTGCAAAAGGCCTGAAACCGTTTGGTGAAGCTCTTGTTGATTACGGAACAGCAGTCAATGGAATTGGCGAAAAGAGCGCCGACATTTCTGCATCTGTCACAGCGGCAAAGGATATTGTCAATCTGGCAACTGAGGTGAAAGGCGCTGCCAATGCAAAAGATCTCAAGAAAACTGGTGAAGGCCTTGTAGAGTTTGCGACACAGATCAAGAACTTCATGGCAGAATGCGAAGGCTTGAATGCCGGACAGTTGGATTCTCTCAAGACGGCACTCCAGAGTATCGTTGACATTGCATCTAGCTTTTCGACGATCGACACATCTGCACTGACCGAATTTGTTCAGTCGATGGAGACAATCGGGTCCACAAGTGTGGACGAATTCTTGAGTTCGTTCTCTGATTCCAAGACGACAGCAGCAACGGCTGTAAACGCTCTGATTGCAAATTTTAAGAGTGCGATTACGACGAGCGAAAGTCAGTTGAAGAGCAAGTTTGAGGAGGCTGCGAAGAAAGGGCTTGAAGGCCTTACCGGCAAAAAGTCTGAATTTAAGACCGCTGGGGAAGATCTTATGAAATCCTTCAATTCTGGCGTCAGCAGTCAAACGAACACAGTCAAGAACCAATTCTCAACGGTTCTTAGCAACTGTGTGGCTGCTGTTCGCAGCTATTATAGTCAGTTCCAGAGCGCTGGTAGTTATCTTGTCTCTGGGATTGCGAATGGTATATCGGCAAATGCTGGTGCAGTTGCAAATGCTTCGGCAAATGTAGCATCGCGAGCTGCTTCCGCGGCACGAAGCCGACTTCAAATCAAATCCCCTTCCCGCGTTGGCTATCAGATCGGCGACTACTTTGGTATCGGCTTCACGAATGGTATTACCGATAACATTCGAAATGCCGGTATTTCCAGCGACGCACTTGCAGAATCTGCAATAACCGGTTTGTCGAACGCTGTTTCCAAGATTGCTGCTCTGATCGACAGCGGCATGGATATGAATCCGACGATTCGTCCGGTGCTGGACCTAACGGAAATTCAAAATGGAAGTGCCGCGATGGCAGATCTGATGAGTACGCTGAGCGGTCGCCCAGTTGAAGGTACGGTCAGTATTGCTGCAAAGACAGCCAATAGCATGAACCGAACTACATTTACTCCGGAGCAGCAGACTGCAAATGACACTGGTAAGCAGACGACTGAAAACACTACAAATAACTTCTATATAACCGGAACTGACCCGAGAGCGATTGCTGATGAGGTGGATCGCAAGCTTCAAAGACGTGTAGAAAGGAGAAAAGCAGCATGGGCGTGATTATCTTTAATGGAATCCCGTCGACCAACTATGGAATTCATGTAGAGAAACCACCCGTGTATGCAACTCCAGAACGCGACTATGAGGTGGTTCATATCCCCGGTCGAAACGGAGACCTTGTGATTGATAATGGCTCTTACCAGAACGTCACAAGGAAGTATGACATCTCCGTCGGTGAGATCGACGGCAATTTTACAAATCTGGCATCAGGTGTCAGTGAATGGCTGCACTCTGCATCCGGATACTCAAGACTGGAAGATTCCTATGAACCAGATTACTTCCGTCTTGCATATTACGTAGCCGATACCGAGATGGAAAACCTGTTCCATCAGGCCGGTAAAATGTCGATCGAATTTAACTGCAAACCTGCCCGTTTCCTGAAAGCTGGGGAGCGGGCAGTTTCCTTCACAACCGCTGGTGCTCTTCGCAACCCAACATTTCAAAAAAGTTTTCCAAAGCTGACACTGACTGTTTCCGGGGCAGGAACTCTTACAGTTGGAGATCAAACTATTACAATCAGCGGTTTGACAGGTTCAACTCGTATGGTGATCGACTCAGAGCTTCAGGACGTCTATGAAGAAGGAAGTTTGACGAATCTAAACAGTAAGGTTTCGTTTTCTGATGGCTTCCCCCTCCTGCTTCCCGGCTCGAATACGATCACATTTACAGGGAGCATTACTTCGGTGGAGGTGATTCCAAAATGGTGGATTCTCTGATCGTCCTATATGATCGTGATGAGGAAGTGTTCACCTCGAATGGGCTCGGAGCACTTCCCGATGCTGCTTCCTGTATCGTGACCGAAGAGCGGAATGGTGGATATGAGGTTGAGATGGAGTACCCCCTAACTGGGAGCCATTTTCAAGAGATCCAGAAACGTCGTATTCTCTATGTAAAACCAAATCCTTATGATGATCCTCAGCCATTCCGTATTTACTCTATCACAAAACCCATCAATGGAATCGTGACGATTCATGCTGCTCATCTGAGCTATGACACGTCCGGTTCCATCGTAAAACTCTTTCCCGCGGATGCTGGTTCGGCTTCGGCAGCAATGTCGTATCTGAAGAACTTCTCTGTACCATCCACCCCCTTCACCTTCTTCACAAACGTTGGGAAGTCCGGTACGATGTCTGTTCCGAAGCCCTCCAGCATCCGATCTTTATTAGGCGGAAGTGACGGCTCAATCCTTGATACGTTCGGGGGTGAATACCTGTTTGACAAGTGGAATATTTCCCTGCTGGAATCCCGTGGTGCTGACCGCGGCGTTACGATCCGATATGGGAAGAACATGACCGATCTGGAACAGGAGGAAAATGACACTGACTTTTATACAGGTGTGTATCCGTTCTGGTATTCCGAATCTGAAGATGGCGGGCTTGTAACGCTTTCCGCAAATAATGGAATCGTCAATGCGTTTGGTACTTACGACTTCGTGAAGATCATGCCGTTGGATCTTTCTTCTGAGGATTTCAGCAAAGAGACGACCGACAGCGAAGGATATGTGACCACGATTGAAAAGCCGACGGAAGCCGAACTCCTCGCTGCCGCGAAGAAATACATCTCTGACAACAAAATTGGCGTTCCAAAGGTGTCTCTGGATGTATCTTTCGTAATGCTTGCACAGACAGAAGAGTATAAGGACTTTGCGCGTCTGGAGACTGTGAAACTGTGTGATACGGTAACCGTTGAATTTGAAAAACTCGGCGTCAAGACGACAGCAAAATGTATTAAAACTGTATATAACGTACTGACTGGTAAGTACAACTCCATTGAGCTGGGAGAACCGAAGTCATCTCTGGCCGAAACAGTCAGCAATCAAGGAACGCTGATTGAGGAAGCTTCGGACAAGAGCTATATGGAGCATGCGATTCAAAATGCGACAGATCTTATCATGAGCGGTAAGCTCGGCGGCTATGTGACTGTCACCAAAAATGAGATTTACATCGCTGATAGCAAGGATCTTGACAAGGCGGTAAAAGTATGGCGGTGGAATTCCGGTGGCTTGGGGTATTCAAAAAGCGGCAAGAACGGTCCTTTTGAAACAGCGATTACAAGCGACGGGAAAATCGTGGCTGACTATATTTCAACGGGTAATCTGGATTGCAGCGTACTGAACGTGTCGAACATTCATGGTGACTCTATTCTCGTAGACACGATTGGCGCATTGAACGGAATCAATCAATTAACTGATGGATACCAGTATGTGAAAACCGGTTGGCTTGGCGTCAACGATCGGGGTTATAACGAATATGGAATTGCCGTCGGTCGAATCAGTACCAATGATGATGGTTCCCTTGTAAAGACATCCAGCGAATACGTCAAGATCACCTCTGGGCGGGTTTCTTTTATGCAGAATGGAACTGAGGTCGCTTATATGTCAGGCGGTAAGCTCTATATCGCGAATGGCGATGTTGTGGCAAGTGACTTCAAATTTACTGGTGGAAGCAGCATTAAAGCGCAGTTGGAAGCGCTAGCGAATAGTGTCAGTGGTGATGGAAATAGCAGCCTTGAGATCGACATCAATGGCGGTGGTTGGCTGAGATTAACAACTGCAAGTTCGAGTGACTATGCTGTCGAGCTGGGTTCGAGTGGTGCTCTACGTATGGTTGCAAATAGTGGTGATATTTTCTTGAAAGCCGGTGCTGCGACAATTCAGATGCACCATGATACTGGTAAAGTCAGTATTTCCAACCTTGACGCCGTTCCTGTTTTCGGATGAGGTGATGTGAATGCCAACAATCGTCTTTTCACGTTCCAGTGCGAGTACAGTTTGGGCGAGTGCTAGCGGATGTGTTGCGAGTCATACCTATAAAATTCAGGTCTATGGTAACGGATCATGGTGGGATAAGGTAACTGGACTTTCCGGAAGCACCTCTTATACAAAATCATTTTCTGTTGATAGTGCTAGTTCTTATAGCGCTAGATTATGGGATGTAACAATTTCGGGTTCTACTGCAACGGGAACAATACCAGAATGGGAAACAGAGAATGATGTTACGGTTGATATTTATAACTATTTGAATGGAAAGAACACTTTAACAGACGGGTCTTATACCGGTCAGAAAGGATCGTCTTTCTCTATTCAGACGGCAGGAACTCAGTATCAATCCTATGTGCAGATCTATACCTTCCAGTATTTCACGCTCTCCTCTGAAAGCTATGATACTAATCATAGTGCACGAGATCCAATTAAAATTACAACTGGTCTGAGAGTGCGTGTTTATTGGCGAACAGATACCTATCCATATTCTACATTCGTTTATGTAGATGGGAGCTCTGTGAAGCAGTACGGAATCGTAGATAACTCGGATTCCCGGGTGCGTGTTTCAGATATGCAGGGATATGCTGATTACTCCAGCTCGTATGACTTCCAGTATGCAACCAAAAACGGTGGTACAACAGAATATGCGTATTACTCGCAGATCCCGCTTGAGACTGGATCCACGACAGTTATTCGACTTTACTTCAAGACAAAACCAAAGGCGGTCAAACCAACTATTTCCAGTATTAGTACCACGAATACGACGGCTACTGTTTATTGGAGTAAAAATGGCGGCTCTTATGGCTCGTGGTATTTGTATTATGGCACCTCGACAACGAATATGCAGAGCGCTGGTCAAATCACGTCATCACCGAAGACGATCACGGGGCTAAGCGCTGGAACAGCCTATGTGTTTTACATCCAGAATACCGTTTCTTCGTCAGATACGGCTCGCAGTGATTACGCTTCGGCAACGACGAAAAGCAATATCGGATATTTTGCTTGGACCAGTGATGACAGTTCCAAGATTCGCGCAGGACAGCCTGTCACGAATTTGACGGCATCCGCATGGAGCAATTTGATCAGCAAAGTTGGTGCTTGCGGCGGAAGCTCAAACTCCATCTATTCTGCATTCTCCGGGTCTCGGGTGACAGCCAATCATTTCAATACTGCGCGAAATGCGATCAGTGGATTATCTGGCGCAGGTTCTACTCCATCCAGCGTAACCGCTGGATCTTCAAAAGTGCTGGCAAGTTTGTTTATTAGCTTGAAGGAAGCACTCAACCGCGCTATTTCCTATAAAAACAGTACGTAAAGGAGGTAAAAACCTATGTTCATCACGTTGAATGAGGAACGTATTCCTATTACGAATTTCCATGAGAATCTGAATGGAACTGCTATGCTGAATGCACTCAACAGTTTCGTAGTTACAGCCGATTCTGAGTTTCCGGATGTGGCTGATCTCGATGATATGGAATTGACGACCTGCATTATTACAAATGACGAGGGAGTCAGGATTCCGACACAGGGGCTTTATCATAAAGTCGATGGCATCACAGCCACTTACGATGATCGGGATAAGGTTTACACCCTGAGCATCATTCTGGCGTAAAGGAGGAATCTTTATGGCTGTTTCCAGCTATACACCCTCCTCAACTCGTATTATTCACGATACCGAAGTAGATTTTCAGACCAGAACACAGCTTGGAACGACAGTCCATCTGATGCAGTACGACAAGTCGCTTCCTGTTGTGGCAGTTGCACTTTATTCGAATGGACAGCCATATCAGATTCCAACCGGAGCGGAGATGAATGTGCGTGTTGGCAAGACTGATGGCACAAAAGTCTATAATCCGGTCCTTGGCTGCAATGCCAACAGAACGATCTGTTATTTCGAAGTGACACAGCAGATGAGTTCTGCTTACGGTCCGACACTCGCAATTCTGGAATTGACCATCAGTGGAGCTATTGCCGGTTCCAGTTACATCCCACTTGACATCGCCAAGAATCCTGCACAGGATGAGGCAATTTTGTCATCCAATGAGTACAAATCCATGAATGAGATTGTGGATGAAGCTCGTGAGGCACTTGGAAAGCCCCCAAAAATTCAAAATGGTACTTGGTGGCTTTGGGATTCGGAGAAAAAAGCATATGTCGATACCGGATCGCCCACGCGGGGTGAGACGGGCGCTCAAGGCGAGCAAGGAAAAACTGGTGAGACCGGTGCGCAAGGTCCTGAAGGAAAACAGGGTAAGCAAGGCGAAAAAGGCGAGACTGGCAACGGAATTGCAAGCACTGTTCTGAACGATGACTACACACTTACCATTCACTTTACAGATGGAACAAGTTATACGACCCAGTCTATTCGTGGTGCAATTGGTCCGACTGGTGCTCAGGGAGTTCAAGGACCTACTGGTGAGACTGGTGCAACTGGAGCACAAGGCGAGCAGGGTGAAACTGGTGAGACTGGCAACGGAATTGCAAGCACTGTTCTGAACGATGACTACACTCTTACCATTAACTTTACAGATGGGACAACCTATACGACCCCGTCTATTCGTGGCGCGACCGGCGCTCAAGGTAAGCAGGGAGAAAAAGGCGATACTGGAAGTGGGTTCAAGGTTCTTGGCTATTATGCCACGGAATTAGCACTATCTGCTGCTGTGGCAAATCCTGAAGCTGGTGATGCCTATGGTGTTGGCTCGATAGATCCATATGACATCTATATTTGGGATGGCGTCAACCGTAAGTGGGTGAATAATGGCGCTTTGCAAGGTGCTCAGGGTGAGCAGGGCATCCAAGGTGAACAAGGCATTCAGGGAATTCAAGGTCCCGCTGGAGCTGATGGAAAAGATGGTGTTAATGGCAAGGACGGCAAGACGCCAGTTGTCGGCGTTGACTATTTCACTGAGGCTGATAAGACCGATATGGTAAATAGCGTCTATGCGCTGATTACCAATGGAGACGCCGCTTCGTATGGGAGTTAAGGAGGAATGGATCCATGATTGAAAGAATCGCAAATCAGTCGGTTCCGATCCGACTTGGGTATGCCGGCGAAAACGAGGTTCTCCGCGTTGGATTTGACCTGAGTTCGTTAAAAACCCTGTTTCCCGGTGGACATCCACTGCTGGTGGTAAAGCGTCCTGCTGATCACGATGCGTATCCTGTTTCATTGGAGATTACCGACGATTTCGGCTGGTGGACTGTGTCAAATGTTGATACAGAGCAATCTGGGTACGGAAGCTGCCAGATCCACTGGTATCTTGGAAATCAGCTTGCCAAGAGCGAACAATATTCATTCTTTGTGAATAAGGCACTCGCTGCTGGAAGTACACAGCCTCCCGAAGCCGCCGAACAGTGGTATGACGATTTTGTCAAGACAATCGGAAGTCTGGAGTCCCTTCAGACGAAGGATAAGACTTCCATTGTCGCAGCCATCAATGAACTGTTCGATTTAATTCAAAATGGGGATATGCCTGTGGCGAGCGACACACAAATCGGCGGTATTATGGCGAGCGACACGATCACAGTCGACGAAGATGGAAAGGCACACGCTTCTGTCTCTCAAATGTATGCCACAGAGGACGAGGTCGACGCAATGATGGACGATGTTTTCGGCGGATAACGTCGTAAGCAAATAATCGAAAGGAATGATTCAATGGATGCTTCGAATCTGATTACTGTTCAGACGCTGAAAACAGCGGTCGAACGGCTGAAATCCGAGTTTGGTGAGCTCGGCGGTGGCACTTTATATAGCGATATCAAAAGTGATCTGTCAGCATCGGATACGAGCATCATCGAGGCATATTTTGCTCAGGATGGTGCACCGACTCCGAAAGCTGGCGACGTATTTATTGTGACGACTATTGTGGATGAGAAGACCTATGAACAGTCTGCTTATGGGTATAACGGAACGCAGTGGGTCGCCATGACAGGAAATGTAGATGCAGACAAGGTTATTATGCGGGAGGATCTGACTCTTGCCGGTAACTATACGCAGATCGGCAACTGGACGAAAAGTCAGAACGGTACTTTGAAGAAGGCTGTATCTGGTATGTCGGTTGCCGCGATCCTGAAAGATCTGATGTCGAAGGTTCTTCAGCCGACCATCACAGCTCAGCCCTCTGTTACTGGATTTGCACTCAGCGGCGCAGGTGCTGTGGAAGCTGGCACGCAGATTGCATCTCCTGCTTATACGGCAGGCTCGCTGAATCCAGGTTCGTATTCGTACGGTCCCAAGAGCGGCACAGGTGTCGTCGCTTCGCACTGGAAGGTCGAACGCATTACGAACAAGGGTACGACGGTTGTGACAGAAGTTGATACTGCTTCTCTTGTGGCTGGCAATGATGCGAATGACGGTGTGTCCTTTATCATCGGCGACAGTGGTGAAGACAATGCTGTATCCAGCCTGAAGTATCGAGCGACGGCTACGCATGGTGCTGGCGTTCAGGCTGAGGATAACCTTGGCGGCGCATCGGATCCTGCTGTTGCGATTGCCGCTGGTACCAAGACGAAAGATACCAGTGCCTATACGCCGTATCGTAATTACTTCTATGGTGCGACTGCTGCGAAACCGGTACTTGACAGCGCGTATGTTCGTAGCCTTACGAAGAGCAATAAGGCGTATGCGGCTGGGACGATCACGCTGAATATTCCGGCGGGAGCAACTCGTGTTTCGATTGCGTGTATCGTCGGGAAAACGGGTGTTACGAAAGTCATCAATGAGACAGCGCTGAATGCAGATGTAACGGATACCTTCGCAAAGAAAACTGTTGCCGTCGAAGGCGCGAACGGCTATACCGCAAAAGACTACAACGTTTGGGTTTTCGAACCGGCGATTCCGTATGAGAACTCAGCAGTTCTGAAAGTCACGCTTGGCTGAGAGGAGGGAATGAAAGATGGCAGTTAACAATACTGAAAATGCATATGCCAAGATGGAGTTCCCTCTGACGATCAAGCGTCAGGATGGATTCAGTATGGATCCTACCGAAGTCTGGAGCTCTCTCGAAGCAGCGCAGAATTATGCCAAGACGAATCCAACAGCATATGTCGGACAGGAACTGGCTGTTATCGCGAATGGTGAAGCAAAGCGTTACTTCATCAAGAATGAAGCCGGCGATCTGGTAGACAACAGCGGTGGCAGCATTGATGAATCGTCGATTGCGACTGACGATGAAGTCACAGAGATGCTGAACGAAGTGTTTGGCGGCTAACAAATCCACATCTTTGAACATACAAGGAGGAAATTCAAAATGGCATATGATACTTCCAAACTGACAAAACTTGCTGCTCTTAAGGCTCTTGCTCAGAAGGTCGAGAGCGATTATGCTACCAAAACCAGTGTTTCGAATCTGGAGCAGCGAATCAATGATATCGTTGCGACTGGCGGCGAGCCCAATACCATCAACAAAATTAAGGTCAACGGCACTGAACAGCAGATTGCTGAGGATAAGTCCGTAGATATTGTCGTTCCTGTTAAGGTTTCCGACCTGACGAACGACTCCAAGTTCCAGACGGATGCTGAGGTCGCTGCTGCTATCGCGGCTGCCGACCACATGAAGCGGAAGATCGTTGACTCCACTGCGGATATCGATCTTACTGCGGCTGATGCTTCTCAGTACATCTACATGGTCAAGAAGGGCACGACCAAGACCGGCGATAAGTACGATGAGTACATGGTTCTGGACGGAGCTCTGGAAAAGGTCGGTGACTGGGAGGTTGACCTGTCGAACTACCAGCCGAAGGAAGACGGCAAGGGGCTTTCGACCAATGACTTCACCAATGAGCTGCTGGAAAAGCTGAATGGCATTGCTGCCGAGGCGAATAAGTATGTTCACCCCACTCACGAAGCACACACCGCTGGCTTCTACAAGGTGACTGTCGACGCAGAAGGTCATGTGACCGCCGTTGCAGCTGTGGAGAAGGCTGATATCACCGCTCTTGGCATTCCGGGTCAGGACACTACTTACGAGGATGCAACACAGGAAGAACATGGTCTGATGTCCGCCGCTGACAAGGCAAAGCTCGACGACATGGTTATTGCCACGGATGCCGAGGTCACGGAGATGCTGAACGAAGTCTTCAGCGCAACGACCTGATATTTTGTGCGGAATCTGCGGGGGTGAGGCTTCTTGCCCCCGCCACCCGCTTCAATCGTAAGAAAACTGCGAGGTGGAAAACATGTCGACTGAAAAACTTACGGTGGTAGGTCATTTGAAGGCTCTGGCCCAGCGGTTACAGAATACTAGAAATACTGTTTCTCAACTCGCACAGGCGACGACAGATGCGATTGAAGAACTGGATCAGCGGGTTGACGCCCTGACGACGTATGTTCCCGCTGTCTCTGAGGACGGAATTCTCAGTTGGACCAATGATGCAGGAAAAGATAATCCGCCACCGGTCAATCTCGCCGACCTTGTAATTAAGGCACTCACTGACGGTGATACCGAGGAATACGGTAACGGCGATACGGAGGTGTATGGCACATGAGTGAAAAAGTCGTTGTGACAAAGTCCAAATTGGACGAACTGGCAAACTCGATCAATGAGAAAGCCGGGAAAACAGGAAAGAAAACGATCGATCAGTTGAAAGAGACTGTTGATAATATGAATGCACTTGATACTGTCCCCGTTTGGGAAGGAGGAGATTACTGATGGCAGTTGATAAAGCAGTAGACTCGGCTCAGCTCGACGGGGCGATGACTGCGACTGCGGATAAAATTCGTGAGAAGATCGGTAATTCGGATCCGATCACTTGGGATCCGGATACTGGCTTTGCTGGGGCGCTGGACGATCTGTCCACGCTGAAACTTGCATCAATCGCAATTACAACGCCCCCGTCCAAGACGGCGTATAAGGCTGGCGAGGTATTCAATCCAGCCGGCATGGTCGTCGAAGCTACATATTCGAATGGGGCAACGCTCGTTTGTACTGGATATTCTGTATCCCCGTCTGGTGCATTGAGCGCAGGAACGACGAGTGTAACGATTCAGTACACCGAAGGCGGCGTTACCAAGACTGCCACGCAGACGATTTCTGTCACAAAGACCTCTGTGGCGATTCCGACTCAGAGTGGATCTCTGACGTATACCGGCAGCTCTCAGAGCCCTACATGGTCTAATTACAATGCGATCTATATGACAATTGGCGGCACTACGTCCGGAACAAATGCCGGCTCTTATTCGGCAACATTTACGCTGAAGGATACGAGTCTGTATCAGTGGTCTGATGGTACGACTACTGCAAAGAGCGTTTCGTGGTCTATCGGAAAGGCTGCCGGGAAAATTACGCTGAACAAAACAAGCATCACGCTGAATGCATCTGCGAAGTCTGCGACGTTTACTGTATCGAGACTCGGCACAGGTAAGATCACAGTGACTTCAGGGAGCACCGGCATTGCCACAGTCTCCCCAGCTTCGTCTACGTCATCCGGTACTGTGACCTTCACTGTCACGAGTGTGAACGATACAACGGGCAGTGCCGTCATTACGATTGCAGTCGCAGCAGACAATAACTACTATGCTCCGTCAAATGCCACGGTTAATGTATCGGCAGCATTTGCATCGAGCTTTGGCGTCTGCTGGAACTACGGCAGTTCCTCCACCGCTCTGACGCGTCTGACGGCTGCAAATGACCCGAATGGTCTGGTCAATACCTCGATTACGACAGACCCGTCTCCGGCTGTTGGAACTGGCTCAGGGTCGTCTCCGTTTGATTCCTATATACCGTGGAAGGGCATGGAGGAATACAACATCGTAAGCAATGCTGTCAGTTATAAGAAGGGCGAGACTGGATTTTCCAGAACATCGAATGACACAGTCGTTTATATCCCTGAGTTCTACTACAAGATCGTTGACGACGCAACGAACAGCAAGCGGTATTTTTACATTGCGGACTCTGCGATGACGGGTTTTACGAAGCATCCGGGCTCCGGACGGTATGTCGGCAAGTATCATACGATCACCGGATACTATTCGAAATCTGGCTCTCAGCCGCTTACAAGCATGACACGAGCTACTGCGCGTACACAGTCTAAGGCGAAAGGCAGCAAGTGGTCTCAGTATGACTTCGCTACCTATAGTGCAATCGTATTGCTGTATCTGGTGGAGTTTGCCGACTGGGACTCTCAGAGTAAGATCGGGCAAGGCTGTGGCTCCGGTTCCAAGGTCAATAATGGCGGCTGCGACAGCATGAATTACCACACCGGTACTTCGGCTTCCTCTCGTACGAGCGCTGGTCCGGTGCAGTATCGTAATATCGAGGGTCTGTGGTCGAACGTCTTTGACTGGGTTGACGGTATCAACATGAACAGCCGAAGCGTTTATATTTGCACGACCCCCGCCAACTTTGCCGATAATACGACGACTAATTACACTGCAACAGGTATCTCACTGCCGAGTTCGAATGGCTACATTAAAGCGATGGGATACAGCAGCGCAGCGCCGTGGGCGATGATTCCATCTGCCAATGGCGGCAGCGAAACAACCTACGTTCCGGATTACGTCTATTCGTATTCTGGTTGGTGTGTGTTGTTCGTAGGCGGCAGCTATTACTCGGGCGCGGATTACGGTTTGATGTACTTCAACGCGTACTACGGCTCTTCTATCTCGTTCGACAACATCGGGGCTCGACTCCTCTTTATCCCCTAAGGGGGGCACGGGGGTCGCAACCCCCGCGGATTTCATGATCTTCAAATAAAAACGGGACTGCCAGTGCATGTGTCCTGGGATTACGTCTATTCGAATTCTGGTTGGTGTGTGTTGTACGTAGGCGGCAACTATAACTCGAACGCGAATTACGGTTTGATGTACTTCAACGCGAACAACGACTCTTCTAACTCGAACGACAACATCGGGGCTCGACTACTTGTTTCATCTTATACGAAGCGCTGGCTTTCACCGCACCACTTGGTGAAAATATTACCGTGAGGACAGGATCTAGTAGGTTTGTTCTCGAACGATCTTGAGGTAAACAAGGAGACATTTCCATGCCAAAACGTGTTGGTTATCTGTATGATAAAATGCTGGATCGGGACTTCATCAAACAGACAATTCATAAGGCTGCAAAAGGTCGGACAAAGCGCCGCGACATCGCCAAGGTTCTGCGGAATCTTGACGACTATGTTGAGCGCACTTATGAATTGCTGGAGGCAGGGGCATATGTACCCTCCATCCCGAGAGAGCGTGATATTTATGATGTCAGCTCTGGAAAGGTCAGGCATATTAAAACCGTCCCATTCTTCCCCGACGGGATCATGCAGTGGCTCCTTGTAGAAACGATGAAACCAATTCTCATGCGTGGGATGTATCATTGGTCCTGCGCGTCTGTTCCCGGACGGGGAACGCATTATGCGGCAAAGCATATTAAAAAGATCATGCAATCCGATCGGCGAGGAACGAGATACTGCGCTGAGTTGGATATTCGACATTACTATCAGCATATTGACATTGATGTGCTGATGCGGGCACTGGAACGGAAGATCAAAGACCGGCGATTCCTTTCGCTGGTTCGAGCAATTCTTGAGACTGGTGCTCCCGGACTAGCCATCGGCTATTATCTCTGTCAATGGCTTGCCAATTTCTATCTGGAGGCGACGGATCGTTATATTCGTTCCCTTGATGGCGTCCATCATATGGTCCGCTATATGGACAACATTACCCTGTTCGGGAGAAGCAAGCGCCGTCTGCATAAAGCTGTCCGAGCAATCGGTACATATGTGAGACGATACTGGCGACTTCACCTCAAAGGAAATTGGCAGGTCTATCCGACAGAGAGCCGCATGGTTTCCGCAGTCGGATTCCGATTCGACGCAAATCATACGATTCTACGCAAAAAGACGTTTTTACGACTTGCACGAGCTTGTCGTAAAGCGAGAAAACGTCAGACAGAACACCGGCATATCAGCGGAAAGCTGGCACGAAGCATTCTCAGTCGAGCCGGCCAACTGAAGCATTGTAACAGTCACACGATTCGGGAGACATACATAGACCCGATTGGAATCAAAAACTTAAAGGAGGTCGTTCGACATGAAAGTCAGAGGCGACAACGCGCCGCTTAACACGTTCTCCACTGAGGAACAGCCGAAAAATCCGGGATATTCTCTGATTCGTTTCTATGAGAATTCTACCCCATATTCCTCAGAAGAACGCGGCATCGCCGTCAGCGGATACGAATACGACGAGTATCATCTTGAGGTTGAAGATCGTGACGATCTTAAAGCCTATATTCAGAACCACTTCGATGAGCTGCTCGCGAAGGCGAAACTTGCAGAAGCAGACTTCCGCACGCCGCAGGAAAAGCGAAAGTGGGCATATGAGAATGAACTATCTATCATTTATCGTGGCGAGGCAATCACAGTCGATGCTGCGAATAAGCAGTTCATGGAATATACCGCCGAGGGAGCAGTCGAAAAGTGTCAGGAGCTTCAGCAGTTGATTGCTGCAGCAAAAGATACGATCCGCAACACCTATCCTGACGAAATGGAGGTATAAAATGTCATTGGCTACATTTACATACATTGTCAGTATTTGTTCGGGAGTTGCGGCAATTCTTGCACTTGCAGTGATGCTGGTGAAGCCGCTTCGGAATCGGTTTTTTGATTTTACTTCCATTCGTGAAGGCCAGAAATGCCTGCTGCGGTCGGATATGCTTCGAACGTATTACAAGCATCTGGAAGATGAGAAGATTCGCCAATACGAATACGAAAATTTTATGTATGACTATGCCGCCTATAAAGCATTGGGCGGCAATAGTTTTATCGAGCACGTAAAAAAAGAAGTGGATTCATGGAGCGTGATTCCGTGATCCGCAACAAATCAAAATGGAGCAAGGGCGAGATGGCCCGCACCATCGTATTGTATTGTTTGAGGGTTTTGACACTCGTCCTTATTTGGGGCGTTCTCATCAAGACTTACGCAATCATTCGATGGGGCGAAACCATTGGCTGCGACATCAGTGATGTTTTGATCTATGCAGCCGGAGCATTTGGTGTTGAGCTGATTTCCCTTGCTCTAAAACGTATCTTTGCAAAAAAGCGAGAGGAGGGTATAGAAGATGGATGAATTTCTGAAGGTACTGGCGAATCTCTTGAAGGTCAAGTCCCTCGTTACGATCATCCTGACAGTCACGTTTGCAGTGTTGGCATTTCAGGGGCATATGGAAACGAAAGACTTTTACAGTGTGATCGTTATGGTTCTTACCTTCTACTTCGGTGCGCAGAGTGTCAAGAAGGACGGTGATAATCTGTGAGCGTTATGATCGGACAAGCCTCTATTGATGAAAGAGGCCGTATCACAGGCGGCGCTGCAGGTAATCAATCAGGTCGCGAACTGAATATCTGCTCTTGGTATGCGAATGGCTGGACGCTCCTCATCCGAGCGAAAAAGCCTGCTACGGCGAAGGCTATGGCAAAAGCCTGTCGCGCAGGTGTTGGTAATAAGCATATCGGCTACGATCAGTATCAGCGAAACACACTTCGTCCGTATGCCAAAGCTTCAAAATGGAATCTGGCAGCTATTACGGATGACTGTGAGACCGATTGCTCGGCCTTTATGGCGGTTTGTGCAGAAGCTGCCGGCATTGATATGTCTAAGACTTACACAGCCGGCAATGCGCCCGCGACGTTTCAGATGCGAGAGCAGTGGGGCAAGACCGGCGAGTTCGAGATGCTCACCGACAAGAAGTATCTGTCGTCTCCGGATTATCTTCTCGAAGGTGACGTCCTCGTAAATGAGAGCCGTCATACCTGCATGGTTCTCTCTGATGGAGCCAAAGCAAAGGAGGAACGCGAAGTGGTTGAAAAGAGCAAAATCATCGTCGATGGGAAAGAGCACGTTGTAGAACGTATCTTGAAAGATGGAACGAACTACATCAAGGTTCGTGACCTCGCGGCTGCTCTGAATCTCGAAGTTGGTAATAAGGGCAACATCGCTGTCCTGACCACCAAAGCATAAAAATATCCTGCCATAGACGAATCTACAGCAGGATATCGAGTGTAGGAATGCGGTGTAGGAGTAGTGTAGGGATAATGTAGGAATGAACCTCTTTTACCCCCTATTTACTGCTCCTACCTGCGTTTCAAACTCATTGAAAATGCTAGGTTTTTGCGTATTCTTACTTGTTCAGCGCTTCATAAACGGAAGCGGCTGCTGAGACTGCTGTGCTTGCTGCTGCGGCATTTGCTGCTGCTTTTGCGGCGTGGCCGCCGGGGCGGTATTCTGTGTCTGCTGTCCGGCCTGTCCGTCGCGCTTGTAGCTGAGCTGTGCCTGTGCTGCGCCCGGAGATGTGGGAAGCTGATGCAGCTTATCCAGCAGTTCCAGATACGCGGCATTCAGCTTCGGCCGCTCGGTATCGCAGATCACATAGGAGTTGCCCTTCTGCTCGATCTTGACCCAGAGCGGCTTTGTCATCTTGTAGAGGACACGTCCAATGCCCCACTGCACGGCGGAGCGCTTCATGGAGTCCGACAAACCGCCCTTGATGGGTTCAATGTCAGAATCCTCCGCACCGTCCCACTTTGTAATAAAGCCTTTGCCCTCAAAGTAGATGGAAATGCCGCAGATCTGTGCGTCCTTCTTTCCGTTTCCGTGCCACGGCTTGTAGTCGTTGTACCAGTTTTCCGGCCCCACGACTTCATCCAGACGGTCCTGAATGGCGCGGTTCGTGACATACGGAATGGCAAGACCGCTGGCCTTGTCTTTCGACGTCACCTGAATCCGCCATTCCAAGTCCTCCGGCGCAAATGGCCGCGCCAGTTCTTCCCGGATGGTTTTTGCGTCTTTTGCCATACGTTACCCTCCAATAAAGTCTTTCAAGGTCTTTCCGTTTGGGATCAGCACGTCGGAATAGTAATATGACGGTTCTTTGTCTTTCAGATGCTCCAGAAGATCGCGGTATTGCAGCCCCAGCTTGTTGTTCAGTGCATTGAAGCTGTGATCTCCATTGGGGATGGACAGCAGGAATGTCGGCAAGCTGGCAAGTGCGTGCGGCGTTTTGTATTGTGGCAGAGCGTTTCTGCCAATGCAAATAGTCCCCATGGAACCGCCGACGTTTGAAAACGGATAGCGGTACATTACGGTCTCCATCGTCGGTCTTTCGTCCGCGACAACGCCCATCCTGCATCCGCTGATCTTGCCCTCTGTGTCAGCGTGGAACGCAAAGACCAATCTTGGCAGAGGAAAGTTCGGATATGCCGTCTCATGATAGCTGATGTCTGCGTATAAGTGCGGGTACCAAAGACAATATTCCTTGTTCCCGTTCGGATGGATTTTGACATGGATACAGTATGACGGCAGCAGTCCGCTGTTAACATAATCTCGCATGGCGCTGTTTTTAATGCAGTCCAGAAGCGCATCTTCCTGTACTTCTTTGCACTTTACGATCCCGTTTGTGTGCGTCTCGATGAGAACCTGTCCGTCCTCCGGAATGATCCGGATCCGCAGTTCGTCTTTGTTCATGCCGCCTCCAATTCCGGAACGCAGCGCTTCGCAAGCGCACGTTCCTTTCTAAGCAGGTTTTCCAGCTTCTGCACCTCATCTGCGTACCATTCGTCGATAGCAAGCAGAGCTTCCAGCAGTCTGTATTCGCTGTTGAAATATTCATCTGTTTCCACAATGAGGCCGCTTGACCACTCTGAGCTGATTTTCTTCTGATAGCCCCAGCCCATACCGCCATCACAGCTGCATTCGAATAATTCAGCACTTAACATTCGCTCGGCGTTCATGATATACGGATTTTCCGAGAGCTTCATGCTGTGAAGACTCCCATATTCCCGAACCAGCCGATAGTATTGCATCATGCTGCGAAAGCTGAAATACCAATGACTCCGCTCATATTCTTCATTGTAGCCGAACGATGCATAGTCGCAGGCTGCGTAGAGCAGTTCATAGTAGATCTCATATAGATCGTACTCCGAATTGGTGATACTTTGTTCCAACAGCCGATCCAGCTTCCCATGTTCGTAAAACAGGCAAGCTATGCGAACCGTTTGAAGCGAACCGCAAGCAAATTCATAGTCCATATTCACGCCTCCTTCAACAGAATTTTCGCTGTGCAGCGGCTTTCGGCTTGGAATGGTCAAAAGTGCTGCGTAGGTGATTCAGACGGTGTTCCCGATCCTCTGCATCAGACAATGCACCGTACAAGCTGTCAATATCTTCTTCGGTAAATGCCTCGAAATCAAGATCAGCAAAATGGATGCAATCATCTTTTCTCAGTGGAGCCAGAATATTTGTCAGTACATACGGCGGAACATTTTCAGGTTCCGGTACCGGCATATGCGGCAGGGCATTCAGGTTCTTTACGAGCATGGAAAAATCAATCTTCATGGTTCGTTGTCTCCCATACAAGCTTCACCACGCAGATGGCATAGTCCTTCATATTGCAGAGAATTTTCTTATGTTCTGCCTCATTCAGATACGACCGGCCTTCCCGCAGAAAATAGATCCCGCAGTCTGGCATCAGCTCTCCAAACATGCTGGCGATGTGCCACTCCATGTGGGAACGCGCTTCGGCGGTGTCACCCTTGAAATAGGCCGTACACATCTTGGTATCGCCGACGGTCTGCTCGTTCCCGATCTCCAGATGCTCCATGAAGCCGTCCAGATGTGCCTTTGCGCGCTCATCCAACTGATGCTTCGCAGATGCGTAGAAGTACAGGAACAGCGCCGGTTCGTTTCTGCCCAGGATGACGCTGTATGGACTGGATACTTTCTGTCCCCAAGCGCCGCCGGACGGTTCAAAGCGTGTGCAGAGCTTTCCCATCTGCGGGACGATCCGCTCCGTGACCTGCTGCCAGACAGCTTCGCGCGCCGTCCGGTCATCTGCTTCTGTGACGGGTGCAACGATTGCAAGATTTGTAGTTAACATAATTCCTCCTAGCTCAGCGCCAGAAATCCGTTCGGCGTCAGGACATTGAAGATCATCTTGTTGCTGATGACCTCATGCACCTCCGCGCCGGTATGGTTTCCGCGCTGGTCAAACTGTTCCTCGCGTTCTACATTTTTGATCTTCACAATACGGCCCTTGATGATGTGCGGGGTATCACATTCAATCAGCCCGTTTATCATCCCGGAGCCGCCGATGAGACCGATCTGCCCAATGGAAAGGGGCAAAAGCGGATACTTTTCCGTGCTGTCCAATGCGCTTTTTGCGTTCAGCAGCCGTGTAAAGCTGCCGGAGTGCGTCAGCTGCCGTTCCAGCTCCTTCTCATTGAACCGTTCGCCACGAAAAACTTCGACGGTCTTTGTAACGGCGGGCAGCGCATACCGGTTTTCCTCCAGCTCCGTAATGCACGGGATTTTCTCCGGGGTCATTGTCTGCGTGCCCAGCCGGGCAGCCGTTTCGCTGTCCTCTGTGGGTTTCCTACGAAGTCCCAGCACGACCGCCTGATGGAATCTGGCAAACTCGCCGCTTGTGAATTTCCAGACGGAAAGGTCTGAAAAGTTCTCCGCGAGAATGTTACAGATGTCCGGCGTCAGGCGATAATACGGCACGATGTAGACGAGCAGGCCGCCCAGCATGAGCGTGCGGATGCTCTGCACCAGAAACTGCTTTTCGCTGCGCACCCGGCTGCCGCCCTCGGTTAGAACAGACAGATACGGCGGATTCAGAAACAGCACATGAAACGCCTCGCGGCTGATCTGGCTGTGAAAGAAGCTGCCGAAGCCGACACGGTGAAGCCTGGTTTGGGCTTCCTCCGCACGGTGTTCGTCCAGCTCCATGCCGTAGGTGTAGCAGTTGTTGCCGTTGGCAAGCTGCCGGAGCGCCTTGCCGCAGCCGCAGCACGGGTCAAGCAGATTTGTTGTCACGCCCTCCGGGAATTGAATGCCGCGCAGGATGTGCGTGATATTCTCCGGGTCTGTTGGGTAATAGCCCATGCGGACATGATTCATCAGCCGCCCAATCACTGCCGCGTTGACGGTGTCCGTTTGCGGCAGTGATTGGGCAAAGCCAGTCAGAACTTCATACACAGGCTTGTATGCTCTGGACATGAGATCAAAGCGGTGCAGTCCTGCTTGAAGCTGCCCGGCTTTTTGGGCAAGCGCGGATTCCTCCAATTCCAGAAGACTGCGTCTGGCTTCACCGAGCGCCACAAGAAGCGCGTCCCGCGTTTTCTGCAATTCCAGATAGTACGCATACGCACGCTG
>OFMX01000159.1_pt1 | contig 69252 bp, 60 predicted proteins | sample 1541901 | NCBI WGS metagenome assembly OFMX01 (sample SAMN04209222, study PRJEB22552) | human gut metagenome | biome: gut; material: feces | host: Homo sapiens | place: USA: Oklahoma | reverse complement strand
CGCGCCAAGTCTCGCGGCTGCTCGACTTGAATATAAGTTAGTATAAATTATCTTTTATACGTTCAGACTAATATTGCTATCTTTATACTATTTTATGTTAGTTTTAACTTACTTAAATGTCAATACTTTTTTCTAAACTTCTCCCTTTATTCAAACAACTTTTTATCTCTTAAAAAAACAAAAAACCTGAAAATTATAATATACAAAACTATAGTGCGGAGCCGATGAATGTAATAAAACATTCTTCATAAAGCTCTGCCATGCAGTTTTATATATTATAATTTTCAGGTTTTCTATATTTATCTGTTTTTCAATCTACGAGAGAAAATCCCTTTCTTTATTTGTTAAGCAAACAAAAATCAAAGATTCTTCAATACTTCCATTACTCCATTTTCATCGTTTGTCTTTTCTGTTACATACTTTGCCAATGATTTCAAAGTCGGATGTCCATTCTTCATACAGTAACTTTCACCACAGCTTTCTAACAAAGACATATCGTTTAAATAATCACCAAATGCCATTGCCTCTTCATGTGCGATACTATATTTTTCACAGATTGCTTTTACTGCATTTCCTTTTCCTTCTGTCTTGTTTGCAATGTCTATCCAGCTTGCACCGGATAAAACCGTACTCAGATTTTTACCGACATTTTCAAAATATTTCATGGATTCTTCTGCTTTTTCTTTCTTAAAATAAACAGCTACTTTTACGATTGCATCATTTTTCACAGCTTCCCTTAAGTCCTTCACGATTGTTTTACGCTCATAATACATTTCTACGTTATAACGTATCTCCTCATCTGGTTCTGTGACATATGCTGACTTCGCCCCACAGACAACTGCTGTTGCATAAGGAACTTTTTCAATCAGATCAATACAGTTTAATACATCCTGCTTATCCATTTCATCTTTAAAAATGACTTCACCTTTTTCAAATACAAGGCCACCATTTTCCGCAATAAAAATAAGCTTATCTCTGATTTCCATAAAGTCTTTTTCTAAAGTGTAATACTGTCTTCCACTGGCAATCACTACTTTCATCTCTGGATGCTTTTCTACCCATGGAATAAATTCTGCTGGTTTCTCCTTTTTACTATTAAGTAATGTTCCATCCATGTCCAGTGCAACTAATTTTATGTTCATTCTGTTCTCCTTAAATCAAACCATGTTCTATACAATAATAATAAATTCCCTCTTCCGTAACATCCCCGCAAATGACATCTGCCGCTGCCTTCACATCTTCTGTCGCATTGCCCATCGCAACACCAATCCCTGCTGCCTGCAGCATTTCGATATCGTTCGAACCATCACCAAAGGCAATCGCATTCTCTTTTTTCAAGTGATAATATTCTAAAACTTTTTCTACGCCAACGCCTTTATTTCCTTTTGCCGGTGTAATATCTGCTGCTCTTGGCCACCAGGCAGTAATTCTTGCACCATCTACATCTTTTAACAGTGCTTCATACTCTTCCTTACCACAGCCAACCATGAGCTGATATACCTTCCCATTCATGATTTTTTCAAAATCATCCGCTACCTTTACCTTTTGCTTTCCGATAGCAAAGTAATCCGCCAAGTCTTTATCACAGCCGTTCGCAGCACATCCTTCTACGTTTGCAACAGAAATCGGACGGTTAATTGCAGCTGCATTTGCAACAATTTTCCTCACATCTTCAATTAATATGGGATTTTCAAAAATAACTTCATCTTTTGTATAACAATAAGATGCATTAAAAGCTAAAAAGACATCAAAATCAATTCCCGGAAAAGTCGGAACCATATATGGACCTCGTCCTGTCGCAATACATAAAATAATTCCATTCTTTTTCAATCGCTTTAATGTCTCTATCATCTTAGGAGAAATTATCTTCTTCTCCATGTCAACTAAAGTTCCATCCACATCAAAAAAGGCTATTTTTATATCTTTTGCAGCATCTTTTTTCATATATTTCTCCTGGTATATTCTTCTGATTTTTTACGCAACACTCCTATTATTTTACAGCTTTTTGTTTTCCTGTCAAGTAGAAATTATCCTATGAGTAATTTCCGCAACTCTCTCCTCTTCTCTATGTCCAGTTTTAAAAAAATGCGTGTAATCACATTTTTGATATATCCATAGGAATAATTCATCTGCTCGGCAATCTCCTTATTTTCCATTCCCTGTGCAACAGCCAGGGCAACTTTCCATTCAACTGGTGTTAGTTTTTCCTGTATTCTCTTTCTGTTTTCCTGAATTTGCGTATCTATAACAGTCTTTCGTGAATTTTGCGCACTTCTTGCAAGATGCATCTCTACTCTCGCAAGAAGAACCTCTTTGGCAAAAGGCTTCACAATATAGTCTGTTGCCCCTGCTTTTAACCCTTTTACTTCATAATCCGATTCTGAAAATCCTGTAAGAAAAATAACCGGTACTTCTTCACATCCTGGAATTCCTTTTATCTTTTCTAACGTCATATATCCATCCATTTCCGGCATAGCAATATCAAGCAATATCAAATTGGGAATAATCCCCTTTTTTAATAACGTAATTCCCTGCTTTCCTCCTTTTGCTACACTGACACTGTATAAATCAGAAAGTATTTCTTCGGCAGTTTTTAATAAAATAATATCATCGTCTATAATCAATATGCTTTTTTTAATCATAGCCTTTCTCCCATTCTTCCATAAGCTGTTCCGCTTCATCAAACTCTAAATTCCGAACGGATTTCTGTATCTTTTCCAATTGTTTTCTTTGGTCTGCATCCTTTTCTAAAGATAATAATATTTCTATCTGTTCTTCTGCGTATTTTCCCTGATATCTTCCAATCGCACAAAGAAGCTTTTTCTTTGCTTCTTTATATTTTTTCTCAAAACCTTCATTGCAACCATCTCCTTCAGCCTGCTTTGGACTATCCTTTGCGCTATTTTTTAAAAGAAACGGTTCTGTATATTTGATAAAAAAGCATATGCCCTGTACCACCCGCTCCCACTCAAAAAATAAAAGGGGGATTGCTTTATTTATGTAGTTCACATCTTGGAGCTTTCCTTTTTTCTCCATTGTAAAAGATAATTCATAAAGTTCTATTGCACCTATAGCCCTGGCATTACTTTTTAAAGTATGAAGCAATCCTGTCATATTTTTTATTTCATTTTGCGTCTGCTGCAATCTCTCGAAACTCTGAATTAACTGTTCTTTATTGGGCACATAGTATTCCACAAACAGTTCTGCTAACCTTCTATATTGCGAAATACTCCCACTTAGCAAACGTAATCCCTCTGAAAGTTCAATATCCCATTGTTTCATCTTCTGTTTCAATTCTAAAATCTGTTTTTCCTCTATTTTCCATTCTTCCCTTGCATCCTTTTCTCTTGAAATCAAATTTGCAGGAATGAATTGCAGCAATATCTCCTCTAGTCTATCCCACATAACCGGTTTTGAAAGATAATCCGCAAAACCTTCTGAAAGAAATTTCTGTCGAATACCTGTAGAAACATCAGCAGTAATAGCGATTATCGGCACTTCCTGTCCATTTTCCTCCTCTCTCAACTTGTGAAATGTTTCCATTCCATCCATCTCTGGCATCATATAATCAAGAAAAATCAAGTGATATTTTTTGCTTCTAACTTTTTCGATACATTCTAATCCACTACCTGCTTTATCTAACTGCATACTCGTTCTTTGCAAAAGAGATGCAAGCACCTGAAGATTCTGCTGGCTGTCATCCACGATCAAAACCTTCGCTTTCGGTGCAAAAAATCGTTTTCGGTCTTCCGATACCTTTTTACTTTCTTCGAAATTCCACTTCCCGATTTTCTCTTCTCCTGTACTTTTTAGCGGCAGACATACTGTAAATCGGCTTCCTTTCCCGTAGATACTCTCTGCATAAATCTGTCCTCCCATCTGTTCACAAAGTTCTTTTGCTATCGTAAGTCCTAAACCGCTTCCCTCAATATTTCTGTGCCGCTTCATATCCACACGTGTAAACATATCAAATAGTGTGTCCATATCCTCTTTTCGAATCCCGATTCCTGTATCTTTTACTGAAAAAATGATTTGGTCTCCGCTTGCATTAATTTCTAATGTAACCCGTCCTTCTTCCGTATATTTTACAGCATTGCTTATTAAATTTAAGATAACTTGCTTCGTATGTAACACATCTCCTGTCAAATACTTTGGCAGTTCTTCTTCCGCTTCAATAACAAAATCTATTTTTTTTGCCTCTGCCTGCTTCGTTCCAATCATCCATATTTCCTGTATAAGCTGTCTTAACTCAAACTTTTCTTCTGTAATATCCAGCTTTCCTGATTCAATTCTGGTAATATCCAATATGTTATTGATAAGTGATAATAAATATCGGCCTGCCTTCTCCACACTTTCTGCATACTGAACAATTTCTTTTGAGGCAGATTCCCTTAAAATCATTTCATTCATCCCAAGCATTACATTGATTGGTGTTCGGATCTCATGACTCATATTTGCAAGAAAGATACTTTTCGCCTGGTTTGCTTCCATCGCTTCTTCCCTTGCCTGCGTAAGAAAAATCTGCTGTTTTCTATAAATACGAAAATGAAAATACATTGCAGCGCCTAAAGATACACTCGCTACAACAACACCGGTCAATACATCAGCTACAATTTCTTTTTCTGAATGAAACCAGCTAACACAGACAGGGTAATAATAGGCGATTCCCATCGTAGCAATATAAATAACCAGCTCCAGTAAAACACTGAAAAACATCAGCCAGCCTTCTAACATAAAAACAGTAAATAAAACTCCGAAAATATAAAAGGACGGCATTCCTCCTTTATATCCCCCACTCTTAAAAAACATAAACGGAAATAAAATCATAAAAATTACAACTATCGTTATAAAATAACATCTTTGATATTTCTTCCTGTAATATGCGTAAAAAAGAAGCATGAGCGAAAGAACTGCAATTCCTGCATTTATAATAAGTATCCGCTTATCTCCATTGTTTAAATACGAAAAAACTCCATTACAAAGGCTGATGATACACCCAAGCGATGCCAAGACATTAAATAACCTCACTCGAAAGGGCAGATTCGACTGATAAAGTACTTTTCCAATTTCAAATAATCTTTTTCTATCCATAGTCTATTCCTTTTTTATATTTTTATAGTTCTATATCTATCCTTATAATTATATGATGTCACGAATTACTACGTAAATCTCTGCTTTCTCATATTTCGCGGATTCCAACGTCAAACACCTTATCGTTCACGCACGAACGGAGCTTTGATCTTTTAACCCTGATATCAATCATATTTTACCATAAAAAATGTGTTTGCACTGATAAGATTATGGACAGTCTTGGTATTTCTACAAAAAAAGAAATTCTTATAAGCAGCAAAATCAAACTTATAAGAATTTCCTTTCTTTATATTCTATTCTCCTGGATGACTTGAAATTACCTTTCCGGCATTCCATAACATTACTGTCTTTTTAGCGGCTTCTAGTCGTTCTTCTTCCGAGTGGAAGTCAATGGTCACAGAATGGCATCCACAATCCAGACACATTACATAATATCCACAGCCACTTTCTTCTTCTAACAATGATCCACCATCACATAATGGACAGTCATGAATCTCTAACATTTCTTCAATATCCATAATTAGCCTCTTTCTGTTGTTCTTTTTATTTTTTCAAACACATTATAACACTGTTTTTTTCAGTTGTCATGTGATTCGCATAATGAATTTTTTTTAAAACAAACAGTATGTAGATGAGGTATTAACTTTACGTTATGCGTTTGTCTTATTTATTTGCACTATCTGCATCTACTACAGACTGAATCTGTTTCATAAGTGCATCATAGTTATCCTGATTATCAATTCCTCCAACCATTGGCTCACCTACAACATTCCCTTTTCTGTCTACAAGAATTGTTGTCGGAAATGCCATAATCTCAGAGGCATATTTGCCTGCATCTGAATTAGCATCCAGTGCGAAATTACGATATTTTGCACCTTGGCTTTCAAGAATTTTCTTCGCTTCTTTTATTGTAGATTCCTTTCCGTCAAAAGTATCGGTATTCACTCCTACAACTTCCCCTCCCATTGACTTGATCGCATCATTTAATTCATTAAGCTTTGACAATTCTGCTACACAAGGCTTACATCCTGTAAACCAGAAATTCATAACCGTTACTGCATTTTTAGAAAAAAGACTTTCATCAACATCATTTCCATCAAAATCTTTTCCTGAAATATTATTGAATGCGATTATATCATCATCTTCGGATTCGGAAGCACCTGATGCATCCAGTTTGTTTTCGACTTCCGTTATCTGTTCTTCCATTCCCCGGATTGTCTCTATATCTTCTTTTAATGTTTTCAATTCATCATCCGTAAAAGACTTTTTGTTTGCTTCCACCGTAGAAGCAAGATAATCGGCATAGTCACCTGAACCGGCATCTGTTTTGGACATCTTGCTAAATACTTTTTCCCAGACATCTTTGTGTTTTTCAAAAATCTGGTTTTCCTGTTGATATAAATCATCCAGTTTTGCCTGCAGGTCTTCTGTCTTATCTGTCCCTTCTGACACAGATGCAGAATCTGCTTTTCCCGAATCCCCCTTTCCTGTACATGCAGTAAATGATAATGCTACACAAAGTGTAAGGATCATAATAATAGTTTTTCTTGTTTTCATGGTAAAAAACCTCCTTTTTATTTGTCATTAAATTTTATAAACTGATAGTGAATCGCATCTTTAGGACAAGCTTTCATGCAGGCTCCGCATCGTATACATTCCGGATGATTTGGAGTCTTTATGACGTTAACATCCATTTTGCATGCTTTTGTACATTGATGGCATCCGACACATTTCTCATCCTCAATCTTAATGCTAAGAAAAGATATCTTATTGAATAAAGAATAAATTGCGCCAAGCGGACAGATCCATTTACAAAATGGTCTGTAAAACAGAATGCTAAGCATGATTACTGTGATTAAAATAATCAATTTAAAAGAAAACAGTTTTCCAAGCGCTGAGCGAATGGCAGCATTTCCAAGCGACAGAGGTATCGCTCCTTCTAAAACTCCCTGAGGACAAATATATTTACAGAAGAACGGATCTCCCATTCCAATAGAATTTGTTACAACTACCGGAAGAAGTATAACAAAAACTAAAAGAATTATATATTTAAGATACCTTAGAGGCTTGAGCTTTTCTGTAGAAAACTTTTTCCCCGGAATTTTATGAAGTAAATCCTGAAACCACCCAAATGGACACAAGAACCCACATATAAATCTCCCGAAGACTACACCAAGTAAAATGAAAAATCCTGTTATATAGTACGTAAATTTAAACTTTGATGAACCTACGACTGCCTGAAAAGCTCCGATTGGACAGGCACCTGCTGCCGCAGGACAGGAATAACAATTCAATCCTGGCACACATACTGTTTTTGCACTTCCCTGATATATTCTTCCCTTAAATAGATTAGGGATATGTATATTGGTAAGTAATGTGGCAGCTGCCTGTATCCAGCCACGTAACCTGGCTATTTTTTTTGATATTACATTTGTTTTTTTATCCAATTCCTACACACTCCAGACATAATTTTATTGCTTTACTAAGCACAACCGTAGCTTCGCCTCTAACAGCACCGTAGCTCATCATACTCACACCGGCGATAAGTAAAATAAACTGTGATATTTTCCTGTATTTCAAGATTAGTATTACTCCTTTCTTATGCTATGTAGTATTCTATTTGTCTTTGTTGACCTGCTGACTTTTGTATTATACAATAGATGATGTAAAATTTCTGTTAAGCGAATGGAGAGATTATTTTGAGATTATTAATTGTTGAGGATGAAAAGGAATTATGTGATACCATCGCAAAAACTCTGTACCAGGCAGGTTATGAAGTAGATACCTGCTATGATGGTGATGAGGCACTTGATTATATTTTGGCAGAGAACTATGATCTAATCGTGCTTGATCTTAATCTGCCCGGCACAGATGGTATGGATATTCTAAAAGAACTCCGAAAGGAAAACGAAGAGACAAAGGTTCTCATTTTATCTGCAAGAAGCCAGATTATGGATAAGGTTGAAGGATTAGATGCCGGGGCTAATGATTATATGGAAAAACCTTTTCATTTGCAGGAATTAGAAGCCCGTATCCGAAGTCTGACAAGACGTAAATTTATACAAAAAGATATTTGTCTGCATTGTGGAGAGATCAAGTTTGATACAAAAAAACGGGAAGCATATGCAAAAGAGACGCTTGTATCTTTAACCAGAAAGGAAAATGGGATTTTAGAATATTTACTCCTTAATCAAGGCAGACCTGTCAGCCAGGAAGAACTTATTGAACATGTCTGGGATGCATCTGTAGACAGTTTTAGTGGATCTATCCGGGTACATATGTCTTCTCTTAGAAAAAAGTTTAAAGTTGTGCTTGGTTATGACCCCATCGTAAATAAAATAGGGGAAGGTTATAAGCTCGTGGAGGCTGTATCATGAAAAAAATATCACTTCAGTGGAGACTCACTATTATAACAACGTTACTGATTGCAATAATATGTGGATGCCTTACTATATTTATCTACAAAAATGGAGTCTACTATATCGACTCCCTGCAAAATACTGTAGATGCCAAAAGTGAAAATAACAATGAAAATAACAGTAGAAATAATTCAGATAAAATCTATATCCGTATTCCGGATGAAGACTGGAATAATTTCGCAAAGAATTTTTCAATTCAGGTGTATAACAACAAAGCAGACTACAAAAGAAATAGCCTTATATTTTCAACATTGCTCTCCCTTCTTGGGGGTGTTCTTACATTTTTCATTAGCGGTCATGCATTGAAACCACTATGTGATTTTTCCAATAAAATTGAAGAAGTACAGGCACAAAACCTGTCGGATTCTCGAATAGAGGAAAGTAAAATTCCAGAACTGAATCAGCTCAGCACTTCATATAATAAGATGCTTGAACGTTTGTCGGAGGCATTTGAAATGCAGCGGCAATTTACCGCCAATGCTGCGCATGAGCTTCGTACACCACTTGCTGTTATGCAGCTTCAGATTGATCTTTATAATTCCACACAGCATCCGGACAATGATTCGTCTGCACAACAGACTATAAAAATGATTACCGAACAGACAGAGCGGCTCAGCAAAATGGTCAGGACACTTCTTGATATGAGTGAACTACAAACAATAGCACGAGATGAAGAAATCGAAATAGATGCACTGATTGAAGAAGTCCTTGCCGATTTAGAACCTCTTGCTCAGGAAAAAGACATAAGACTCACTGGAAAATGTGACAAAGTGATTTTAATAGGAAGCGATATACTTATCTACCGGCTGGTCTATAATCTTGTAGAAAATGCTATAAAATATAATATTTCCGGTGGTACGGTCACAGTAACAGCAACACAGCGAGACAAACATATTTATCTCGCTGTTGAGGACACTGGAAACGGAATTCCCGAAGAACTTAAAGAACGAATCTTTGAACCCTTTTTCCGTCTGGATAAATCCAGAAGCCGGGCACTTGGCGGTGTAGGTCTTGGTCTTGCACTCGTCCATGAAATTGTAAGGGTACATGACGGTAGCATTTTCGTTAAAGACAATGCGAACTCCGGCACAACTTTTGAGGTGATTTTTTCATAAATCCTTTTCGAATAAAGTTTCGAAAACACTTGTTTTATATAGTATCTCATGATACAATTATTATAAAAACATATGTTTATAAAGGAGAGTGTATTTTGATGAGCTATGGAAAGATAAGTGCAAAGCAGAAAGAGATACTGGAATATATAAAGCAATCCATTTTAAGCCATGGTTACCCACCGGCAGTTCGTGAAATCTGTGAAGCAGTTCATTTAAAGTCTACTTCTTCTGTACATTCTCACTTAGAGACTTTAGAGAAGAATGGATATATCAGACGTGATCCATCGAAACCAAGAGCAATTGAGATCATAGATGATAATTTTAACCTGACAAGAAGAGAACTTGTGAATGTACCTATTGTCGGAACGGTCACAGCAGGCGAACCAATCCTTGCAATCGAGAATATCCAGGGATACTTCCCAATCATGCCGGAGTTTGTAAACAACAAGCAGACATTTATGCTTAAGGTAAAGGGCGAAAGCATGATTAATGCAGGTATTTTTGACGGAGATTTTATTTTAGTAGAAGAAACACCAACTGCCTCAGATAATGATATTATTGTGGCATTATTAGAAGACTCTGTTACTGTAAAGAGATTTTATAAAGAAGAAGATCACATCCGCCTCCAGCCTGAGAACGATACGATGGATCCCATCATTATTCCACAAGGTGCCCCAATCTCTATTGTAGGTAAGGTTATCGGATTATATCGTGTATTTAAGTAATACTATGAATTTCATTACTTCTTCCTCATAATCACTTATATTATATAGAGGAAGAAGTAAAAAAAAGTTCCCAGGACATCCACTCTGCAGAAGTATCTGTCCTGGGAACTCTTTTTAATTCTACTGTAAATCTTCTTTACTAATCTGTTTTCCATCTCTCCAGATTCTTTCCAAATCATAGAAAGCACGATCTTCTTTACTGAATACATGAACAATGATATCCTTGTAATCCATAAGAATCCAGTTTGCACTCTGGTATCCTTCAATCTGCTTTGCATCATATCCTGCTCTGCCAAGTGCTTCTTCTGCACTGTCAGCCATAGCCTGTACTTGATTACGGTTTGAACCATCTGCAATGATAAAATAATCAGCAAGAACAGATACTTCGCTGATATCTATAATTGTAATATCTTCTGCTTTTTTATCTTCTAATGCTTCTACAGCAAGAAGAGCCATTTTTTTAGATTCGTTCATGATTAATTCCTTTCTTTATAGTAATCATATGTTTTCTGTGTCATAGGATCAGTCACGCTTTTCTTTCTGGCAAGGTAGGCAATCGTATCTTCTAAAATAAGAAGCAGGCAGGCATCAATATCTTTAAATGCCAGTTCTCTTACTTTAGGCAGATCTTCTGCTTTATCTCTATTAGCCTCTATATAATCTGCAATAAAAACAATCTTATCGAGCAAAGACATATCCGGACAGCCTGTTGTATGCCAAATGATTGCAGAAAGTATTTCTGAATCAGTCACACCATATATTTCATTTGCAAAACATGCTCCAAGCTTTGCATGAAGTAGTTCCGGATTCTTTCGTTCGTAGTCTGAAACAGGAATTCCATAGCTTTCACACTTGGAAATCTTATCTTCAGAAGAAAGATATTTGGCACAATCATGAAGTAAACCTGCAATTCTTGCCTTCTCAATATCTACACCATACCGCATGGCAAGACAGGTACTGGTATATTCCACACCAATGGTATGTTCATATCTCTTTGAAGATAGTTTCTTTTTTAAATTTTCTTTTATTTTCTGTATTGGCATCATAGCTTTATTGCTCCTTTTTTTCTGCGTCCTGACCGTCTGGCTGATAAAGACCATGTTCATAAATATAATGCTCTACTTTATCAGGAAGAAGATATCGAATACTCTCACCATCTCTCACCCGTCTACGGATGTCATTCGATGAGATTTCTAATACAGGAGAGTTTAAACGGTGTATTTCTGAATCATATTTATTCTCAATGTATTCAATCTGACTATTTAAAGAACTCCCTGTTCCGGCTCTCCCTGCTACTACAATTGTAGCCATTTTTAAGATTTGTTCCGGTTCTTTCCACGATTCAATATGATAAAGAGAATCTGCCCCCATAATAAAAAAGTATTCATAATCCGGATGGCGTTCGGTAAGGTGAGAGAGGGTCTCAACCGTATACGTGTTACCCTCTCTGTTAAGTTCTTCTTTAGAAAGCCGGAAATGCCCGTTATCTTCTATCGCAAGTTCTGCCATTGCTACTCTGTCCTCTTCCGTAACAGAATTGGAAATCTTTTTATAGTAAGGATTTTTCGTTGGCATAATCAAAATCTCATCCAGCTGAAATTGATGAAATGCTGTTTCTGCCAACAATAAATGTCCAAAATGAATGGGATTAAATGTTCCTCCCATAATACCTATTTTTTTATGATCTGCCATGACTTCATACCTGTATCTTTATGGTAATACGATTTTACTGTTTTCCTTCGCTGGTTTATATAAGACAATCTTTTTACCGATAACCTGTACTACCTCAGAACGAGTTCTTTCTGCAAGAACTTCTGCAATTTCTCTTGGATCATCAAAACAGTTCTTTAAAACAGATACTTTTACTAATTCTCTTTTATCAATTGCTTCGCGAATTCCCTCAATTACTTCTGGAGTAAGAGATGCTTTTCCAATCTGGAAAATAGGGTCCATTGTCATCGCCAGGCTTTTTAAATAAGCTCTTTGTTTGCTTGTCATAATATTTCCTTTCTATGCTATTTCTATTTCTATTTTTCTATTTCTCTATTTCTACTTCATTTTTTCTTTTTTTAATTGATATTTATTTATAATAATCAAAGGCAAGGTTATATAACTGTACGGTATCCCCTTCTTCGATTCCCAGTTCCTCTAAACGATCTAAAATACCGTTTTCTTTCATAAACTTCTGGAAGAATTCAAATCCTTTTTCGGATTCTAAGTTCGTATATCCAAGCATACGCTCTACTTTAGGACCTTCTACACTGTATACGCCCGGTTCTTCCATCTTAACAACGATAGATTCCTGATCATCATCTTCCTGAAGTTCAAAGAAGTATTCCTGATCGAACTCAATCGGTTCTTCCGGTAATTCTTTTAAAAGATCATTAACATACCAAAGAAGTTCTTTTACACCCTGTCCACTTACTGCGGAAATCGGGAAAATCTTCATATCTTTGTCTGCGAAAGCTTCTTCAAGCATTTCAATGATCACTTCTCTGTCCTCTTCTGGCATCGCATCCATTTTATTGGCTGCGATTACCTGTGGGCGCTTGGCAAGTTCCGGATTATACGCCTCTAATTCTTTATTGATCGCTATGATATCTTCAATCGGATCTCTGCCTTCAACAGAGGCCGCATCTACAAGATGAATCATTACTTTCGTACGTTCAATATGACGTAAGAACTGATATCCAAGACCAACACCTTCTGAAGCACCTTCAATGATACCAGGAATATCCGCGATAACAAAACCGTTTCCTTCTGCTAAGTCTACTACACCAAGGTTTGGATTAAGTGTAGTAAAATGATAATTGGCAATCTTTGGCTTGGCGTTTGTTACACGAGAAAGAAACGTAGACTTTCCAACATTCGGAAATCCAATCAATCCAACGTCTGCAATCACTTTAAGTTCTAAATCAACCCACAGTTCTTTTGCTCTCTGCCCTGGCTGTGCGTACTTTGGAGCCTGCATTGTTGCTGTAGCATAATGCTGATTACCCTTTCCACCACGACCACCTTTTAAAAGCACTACCGGTTCCGTACGATTTGCCATATCAAGAATGACTTTGCCGGTTTCTGCATCTTTTACAACCGTTCCTGCCGGCACTTTTAAAATCATATCTTCTCCGCTTGCTCCGGTACATTTCTTTTTCGAGCCTTCTTTTCCATCACCGGCACAATATTTTCTTTTATGTCTGTAGTCAACCAGTGTATTTAATCCAGGGTCAACTACAAATATTAAATCTCCGCCTTTTCCGCCGTCTCCGCCGTCCGGACCGCCGTCTGGTACATAAAGTTCTCTTCGGAAGCTGACATGTCCATCTCCGCCTTTTCCGGAGCGGATAAAGATGCGCGCACGATCTGCAAACATTACATACACATCCTTTCTATATATTTTTATCTATATTGTTGTCTATATATTTTCTGTTGTTGTATTTTGAAATATTGGTCAGAACCAGATTATAAATACATAGTTCTGCTAATTGAAATTTAATTTATAGTGAAATAATGCAGCTAAATATGCAGTACTTCCAACATTCTACATGCATGCCCAAATAAATTTAAGCCGTCGGAAAATCACAAATAGCTACGGATATAATTTAAGAGTATAGAAGAAAAGCGGCTTCAAATCAAAACGCTTTGAAGCCGCTGATAAACAAGATTTAACTATGCCACTGGATGTACAGAGCACTGTTTTTTATCTCTGCCTTTTCTTTCGAAACGTACTACACCATCTACTAATGCAAATAATGTATCATCTCCACCGCGTCCTACATTAACGCCTGGATGAATCTTTGTACCACGCTGTCTGTAAAGAATATTACCAGCTTTTACAAATTGTCCGTCTGCTCTTTTCGCACCAAGTCTCTTGGACTCAGAATCACGGCCGTTCTTTGTGGAACCAACACCTTTCTTATGTGCGAAGAATTGAAGGTTCATTTTCATCATAGTCGTTACACCTCCCTTGTTATAACTTTTAACCAGATATCATACTGTTCTTCAATAGAATGAACTCCAAGATCAAAGGAATTCATCAACAACAATGCTTTGTCGCTGAGAGGATTCTTAAAAGTAACCTGAACAAGTCCAAGTTCTTCCTGTTCTGTCACCTCAAACTCATCATCAGTAAACATATCAAGACTGTTTACCAGATTAATTGTCAGTACAGACACAGAACAGCAGACTAAATCTGCTCCCTCTTCTACACTGTCAGCATGACCAATTACCTGAAATCCTTTATACTGATTCTCAGGCTTTTTGTAGATAGTAATCTGAATCATATCTCTACCAGTTTTTGTTTAACAAACTGTCTCGTCTGTTTCTGCTCACTTAACCTTAATTAAGCATTAATTTTTTCAATCTTAACTTTAGTATAAGGCTGTCTGTGACCCTGTTTTTTGTGGTAGCCTGTTTTTCTCTTGTACTTGTAAACGATAACTTTTTTATCTTTACCGTCTTCAACTACAGAAGCTTCTACTGTTGCACCTGCAACAACAGGATCTCCCACCTTAGTCTCTTCTCCGCCTACAACTAAAACCTGGTCAAATGTATAAGCAGATCCAGCTTCAACACCAAGCTTTTCAACTTTGATTACGTCGCCTTCGCTTACTTTATACTGTTTACCACCTGTTGCAATAATAGCGTACATATGGCACCTCCTAATAATTACTCGCCAGTTTTGGTGTTCTGTTATGAAACTTATACCGAACTGTGCGGCATACGGCTATTATAATAACAGCCATTCGATATAATGTCAAGTGTTTTTCTACAAAAACTCTTCAAAAAAACTCTTTAAAATTCTTTTTGAAAATTTTTTAGTTTTTTTGCATTTTCCTGCAAACAGTTATTTGTTCCAAAAGAGGCCTTCTGACTTTACTCCGGGTCATCTCTACAAGATTTAATGCAGTCATATCTACAACATTACAGTGTATTCTGTCTTTTCTACATTCATTCTCTAATAAAAGTAGTAATTTTTCTTTCTGTTTTTCGTCTTTCATATTGATAAAATCAATCATGATGATACCGGAAATATTCCTCAGGCGGATCTGTCTTGCGATTTCTTTCGCGGCTTCGCGATTTATTTGATAAAATAAAGTATCTTCCTGACGTTTTTTCTTTAACACACTTCCGGTATTTACATCAATTACGGTCATTGCCTCTGTATGTTCAATTACAAGACTTGCTCCGGATTTTAGCCATATATATTTGCCATAGGCTTCTTCATAATAATGAGCAAAACGATACAGGTTATAAAGGGAATAGGTATCTTCATAAAAAGTAACAGATATTTCATCAAAAGAAGTATCCCTCTTATAATACTCCTGCAATTCTTCATATATTTCCTTACTGTCTGTCAAAATCTCATCTAAGGCTTTTGCCGGCAGTTCTTTCCCAAGAGTAATATAATACGGCGGTTCTTTGTATAAAAGAGTCTTTCCCACAGCAATCTTCGCTTTTCTCATCAGCTCCTGATAGCGTTGCTGTAATACTTTTAACTCTTCTGTCAGTATTTCTTCTGCAATCCCTGCTGCATTCGTACGTACAATGATGCCGTAGTCTTCATCTGTATATTTTTTTACAAGGGAATCTAATCTCTCTCTTTCCTCTTTCTTTCGAATTTTTTTTGAAATACCGATACGTTTTTCTGTAAGAGTAAAAACAAAATATTTGCCATCCAGACTAACGTTTCCTGTGCATACCGGCAGTTTTGTCTTAACAGCATCTTTCGTAATCTGCACTAAAATAACATCTCCGCCGTAAAGCTTATTTTCATGTCCAGGAGATAACTTTATCGGCTGTTCTCCAGATAAGGAATAATAACATTTCTGTCCTTCGCCTATTTCTAAAAAAGCTCCCTGAATTCCTTCCGCAATACGTTCTACTCTGGCTGCATAAATATTTCCAAGAAGACTTTCCTGTTCCTTTGGCTCACAATAAAGTTCTGCCGGAATACCATCCTGAAAATATCCATAACAGATGACTCCTTCTTTTTCTGATATGACTAACTTATTTTTTTTCATTTCCATATATGATAACCTCAATTTAATCTTCTGGCTGAAAAAAGACCGATGAACTTCTTCACCGGCCTTTTTATATAATTATGTTAAATATATACTTTAATCTTTCGATACTTCACACCATGTGCAGATGCCTGACGATGACTGGAATAATAGACATCAATCCTTTTTCCTTTGATCGCTCCTCCAGTATCTTCTGCTGTATAGATAATCTTACCAATCTTAACCTTCGTTCCTAAAGGAATTAATCGCTTATCTACTGCAATCGTATGCTTTGCTCTTGGTCTTTTCCCACTGGCAGTCATACAGCCTGCCCACTTTCCTGCACAACTTCTACAGTTACAGTAACCGGTTGTGCGGACACGCATTGTTATGTAATTCTTAACAGTAACAACACTTTGTGCACAAATGTTTGTTCCGGCAATCCTTGCTGTAATAACTGCAGTACCTTTATCTTTTGCTGTAACCTGTCCGTTACGCTTTACCGTTGCAACTCTTTTCTTACTGGAAGTCCAGATTATCTTCTTTGAGCGGCTGTTAGATATGTTCACTCTTAACTTAATCTTATCGCCCCTCTCTACAACGGAACCTACTTTATTCAATCGTATCGACGCCTGTGGCTGAACACTTAACTGTGTATTGTTCGAATTAATCTGTTGTGCAGAAACCTTCTGCGGGAAAAGGCAGAGAAAGCTTAACATAAAAATGAATGCTGCGATGATGTTATACTGTTTACACTTCATAATAGACCTCCTTTTCGTCTTTCAATTTCTATTACGAAATGTATTATAACATATTCATCACATTTTGTTAACCCTTTTTTAATAAAAAGAGTAATCTAATTAATATTTTTGTAATATTTACTCTTCCGGATGCTTTTCTTCAGCAATATCCCAGCCGACAGAACCTAATGGCTGAAGCTCTCCATCTTTTTTTAAATAGGTTTCCAGACGGTGATACTGAAATCCCATTGGATCATAATCATATCCAAGATATTTACAAAAAGCTTCCATAACAAGCTGTGGTTTTAAATTCTCTGCACTACCGGTAACCAGCTTCATAAAGATTCCTTCCTGTTTTAATTGAAGCCCCGGAATAAGCGGTTCAGATTCATATTCACGAATATCAAGAATCAACGGTGCAATATCTACTTCTTTTTCCGAACGCTTTGTTTTCTTTATAACCGGAATCTTCTCCTGAAGATAAAAAGGCTGGGTACGTTTTAAAAATGCATCTTTATAATAATAGCCTTCGCGAAATGTTACAAGATAATCTGCCGCCTCTGTTACCGCCATACAGTTTTTCTCTTTTTCATCAATTTCTTTAAATTCAAGGACAGAAATCCCCTCATTCATTACCGCATTGATGCGTTTCAGCATTTCCTCACTGCTATAAGACCAGTCAAAAGAAATATCCGCATATTCTCCTTCACTGGTCATCCCAAGACCAAGCGGTGCAGCAAAACTCATAATCTGATGAGGACTCATTCCTTTTGAAAAAGAAACAGGAAGCTCTGCACGCATCAATGCCTTTTGAAAATATCTTTGTACATCCAGATGTCCTATAAATTTCAGAACTCCTGTTTTAGTCCATTTTACTCTTACTTTCATAGCAGACACCTCCTCCAAATCTTGCCGCTCCACAGCCGGAACATTTCTCACGACAGTTTGGGGTCACCTTTTCTGCCATCGCGTTATTCCATTCACGTTTTAAAAATTCTTTTGTTACACCGATATCAATGAAATCCCATGGGAAGACTTCATCAAGCTCTCTCTTTCTTGTTGTATAGAAATGATAATCAAGAGCATTTTCCTCCATCGTTTCCATCCAGGTATCATAATCAAAAAACTCTGTCCATGCATCATAGATACAGCCTTTTTTATAAACATCATAAATCACTTTACAAATACGGCGGTCACCACGAGCAAGAATTCCTTCTAAAACTGTAGTCTTAGCATCATGCCACTTAAAAGACAGGCTGCGATGATTATGCTGAATCTTAAATTCATCATTGACGATGTGTGCTTTCTGCTTATATTCATCCTCCTCACACATCGATGCCCACTGGAATGGGGTAAATGGTTTTGGAACAAAGAATGAAGCACTTGCACCAACAGAAATACGGCCATGACGATATTCCGCATCCATACTATAGTAATTCATGGCAATCTTTTCAGCAAGATGAGCGATTCCTTTAATATCTTCCTCTGTTTCTGTTGGAAGTCCCATCATGAAATAAAGTTTTACTTTACTCCATCCTCCTTTAAATGCTTCCATTGCCCCATGAAGAATCACTTCTTCTGTAAGTCCTTTATTAATGACATCACGCATTCTCTGTGTTCCGGCTTCCGGAGCAAAAGTAAGGCTGCTCTTTCGTACATCCTGCACTTTGCTCATAACATCCAAAGAAAATGCATCGATTCTAAGAGATGGCAATGCGATATTAATATTCTTAGAACGATAATTATCAATCAGATAATTGCAAAGTTCCGGTAAATGACTGTAATCACTTGAACTTAGGGAACTCAGAGAAATCTCGTCATTTCCAGTTCCTTTAATCCCGGTTGAAGCAAGTTTTTCAAGCATTGGAAGAGAACGTTCTCTTAACGGACGATAAATCATACCCGCCTGACAAAAACGGCAGCCCCTTGTACATCCACGTTGAATCTCAAGTACACAACGATCCTGCGTTACTTTAATATAGGGAACAATCTGCTTTTCCGGATAAAAAGTATTGGATAAATCCATCTGTACCTGTTTTAAGATTGTTCTTGGGACATCCTCGTAAAGAGGTTCAAAAGAAGCAATCGTTCCATCTTCATTATAAGTTGTCTCATAAAGAGAAGGAACATAAATACCCGGAATATGAGAAGCTTTCCGAAGAAATTCTTTACGGCTTCCTCCATTTTGCTTATGTTCTTTATATAAATCCATCAGATCATAATATACTGTTTCACTTTCCCCGATATAAAACATATCAAAAAAGTCTGCAAGTGGCTCCGGATTATAAGTACAAGGTCCTCCACCAATAACAAATGGAGCATCTTCCCTTCTATCCTTCGCATAAATACCAATCTGACTCAGATCAAGAACCTGCAAAATATTTGTATAGCACATTTCATACTGAATCGTGATTGCCAGAAAATCGAACATAAATACAGGGTCCTGACTTTCTAATGCAAAGAGCGGAATATTTTCCTCACGCATCACTTTATCAAGATCTACCCAAGGAGAAAATACACGTTCACAGTAGATATCATCCCTGCGGTTCATCTGATCATATATGATCTTCATCCCTAAATGAGACATCCCGATCTCGTACACATCCGGGAAGCACATCGCAAACCTTATTTTCCCTTCCGGGTCTTTCCTTACCATGTTTACTTCATTCCCAATATAACGTACTGGTTTCTCTATTTTTAGCAATATTTCATCGGTTAATGCTAAATTATTCATAAATTTCCCTTTCGTTGTTGTTTATTTTTCACAAAACATATATTTGCTTAAATTTTAATATTTAAGTGATTTTTAATGTGAATTCAAACAAATTTATGCATCAGTTTTTCTATAATATCAAAAAAATTCACTTTTTGCAAATTCCAAACTTTTTGAGGGTCATATGAATTATAAAAATCAACTGGATAAACGAACAAGAATAGTTATTTTTTATTTTCTCTTTTTTCTTTTGCTCCAAAGATATCTTACTGTTAAAAATATACTTACCACCATCGCAAAGGCATATCCGGCAAATCCAAGTGCAGGAATTCCCAGTATTTTAGGTGTCATATCTGTCGTACAGATTACACTAGATGCAATAAGCAGCGCTGCAACACAGAGCCCAACAACAATATTTCTTATTGCTGCGGAAATTACATTGGTAAGATCTTCTGAAGAATGTAAATCTATATTAACAACGGACTGTCCTTCTAAATGCTCTTTAAGAATATCTGTCACTAAACCTGGAATCTCTGCGCCTTTGTTTACAGAGCGATACACAATCCGTGCCTGTTTCTGAAATTCACTTTTCCAGTTTATATTTTTTAAAAAATCTTCGGTATAACGATTGACTGCTATCTGCATCATATTGATATCCGGACTTATGACTGCAAGAACACCTTGTATATGTGTCAGTCCACGACAGAGCATAGAAACACCATGTGGCAGACTAATACGATTCTGCTTCATGATTTCCACAAGTCCAGCTATTGCTGCTGCGACATCCAGACTTCCCATAGAAGTTGTGCCATAATCAGCAATAAACTTTTTTAAATCCTGATATAAACGTTCTCTGTCAGGCTTTCCACGAAACTCTCCTATTTCCAGTACGGAATTCTCAACCATTGATATATCATGTAAAGCGATTCCGCGAATGCCTTTTATCATGGTGTGGCGGTCTTTTTCCGAAAGACGTCCCATCATCCCCATGTCAATCCAAACAATTTTACCGTCTCGAATCTTTACATTCCCCGGATGTGGGTCTGCATGAAAGAATCCATCATCCATAACCTGTTTGATGAAATTATTAACAAATTTCGTTCCAATCTCATCCATATCATACCCGGCATTTTGGAGTGACTCTACATCATCAAGCGAATACCCATCGATATATTCCATTACAAGAACATGACCTGTTGAATATTCATGATAAAGTTTTGGTGTAGTAACATATTGAACAGAAGCATTATTTCGTGAAAACTCATCCATATTCGCAGCTTCTTTCAGAAAATCCATTTCCTCCTGAGCTACAGACCATAGTTCATCAAGAACCATATCTAGGTCTACAAGATTCTTAAAATCACCGACTGGCGGAATTAACTTTACAAGTCTGTGCAAAAGGCCAATATCTCTGGCCATGGTGTCATAAATTCCCTTACGCTCTACTTTTATAATGACTTCTTCACCATTTTTCAGTCTGGCACGATGCACTTGTGCGATAGAGGCGGATCCGAGAGGAGCTTCTTCAATGAATTGAAAAAGTTCTCTCCAATCCTGACCGTAGGAGTGATTAATGACATCCTCTACATCATCAAAAGGCATGGGGGTCACATCAGAATTCAGCTTCAGTAATTCATCACAGTACGCTTTCGGAAGAAAATCCGAATGCAAAGACATAATCTGTCCTAATTTAATATAAGTTGGACCCAGTTCTTCCAGTATCATTCGTAGTTTTTCCGGTGTGACTCCCCGGGTTATCTGATTTTTCCGCAGGACATCCTTGATTTCTCGAAAGCGTTCTGAATTCTCTTCCTTCTGCTGTTTTTTATGACTTTTTAACTCACTGTCTTTTGATACCATTCACTCACTCTCCTGGCTCTGCTTATTCCTCACTGTTTGTCTCTTCTACCTCTTGTGCCGCTTCAGTCTCTTCTATTTCTACTTCTTCTGCCTCACAGTCTTCACAACTATCCGCTTCGTCCAACTCTGTTTCCTCTGCTACATCACCTGCTGTGCCATCTTTATGATCTAGTGAGTCGATTACTTTTCTAACCGCTGTAATCTGTTCAACAGAAAGCTTAGAAACAAAATCAATCACATCTTTTGCAGCTTTTGCAGCTTCATCTACTGCTTCTACAGCAGCCTGATCGATTGTTTTGGCTGTGTTCTCATCTCTCATTGCATGCTTTTCTTCTGCTTCTTCCTTTACCTTTTGGGCCGCCTCCTTCACAATCTCCTTCTGGTTCGTTACTGACTCTTTTACATTGTGTTTAAGTTCAGAGTTAATAATCTTGCCCTGATCAACCGTAATCTCTCCCTTTTCTACAAGATGTCCGAGAATTTCGGAAGTTTTCTCATAGGTGATAGCTCCCGCTCCAATAGCCGCAAGTGTAAGTTTTTTGAATCCATCTGAAATTGTCATAATGTTCTCCTCCTTATAAATATTCTGTACTCTTAGAATCCTTTTTGCTTGCTTTTATGGGAAAACTCCGAGAGTACATTATGAGCAAAAGTTTATTACATTACAGACCAGCTACATCTAATAGCTTTGGTATAAAAATCAAGATACCAATGACTGCCGCAAAAATAGCTACAATCAATACTGCACCGGCTGCGGCATCCTTCGCCTTTTTTGCGAGCGGTTTCCGTTCCTCTGTAAACAGATCTACTGTTGCCTCTACCGCAGTATTGACAAGTTCGAGTGCAAGAATAAGTCCAAATAGGATAAAACAAATCATCCATTCTGTCTTTGATATCTGCAGCCAGATTCCGAAAATCGTAACCAAAATAGCTGCAGCACAATGTATTTTAATATTCCTCTCTGTACGGATTGTATTGAAAATCCCCTGAAAGGCATATCCAAAGCTTTTATATAACGGGTCTTTCTTCATAAACAATATCTTTCCTTTACACATTTGTCTTACTTTTCTAATTCACAACCAATATTTGCACAGAGTCTAAGCTGTCAAATACAGATGTAAACTACCACCTTGTCTTGAGATAATTGTAAAATATTTTCACTAAATTGTATATAGGCAACCCATTCAATATATCTGATTAAACTACCCTGCCTTACATCCGAGCACATTCTCCTTCACTTCCCCGCAGGATTCCCAGTCCATGTTCTAGATTTGGAAGCAGAAACTCTAAAGATTCCTTCACTGCTTTCGGACTGCCCGGAAGGTTAATAATCAATGTTCTTTTGCGGATTCCTGATACAGCACGACTAAACATGGCACGAGGGGTAATCGTCATAGAATAATTACGAATTGCTTCAGCAATTCCATTTGCCATACGATCGCAAACGGCAATCGTTGCTTCCGGTGTTCTGTCGCGTTCAGAAAAACCTGTTCCACCCGTTGTAAAAATAACGTTCACCTGACGCTGGTCACTTAAACGCATCAGTTCTTTTTCTAAAAGGAGTTGTTCATCAGCAAGAAGAAGCGTTTCTTTTATATCATATCCTGCAGATTTTAGCATTTCTACAATAGCTGGCCCGCTTTTATCCTCCCTTTCTCCTGCTGCTCCTTTATCACTTAAAGTAATCACTGCTGCTGTATACGGTCTGTCTGCTTTAGGTAAAATACAGGTAACTTCCTGACCGACTTTAATGTGTCCTCCCTCTACTACTTCTGCAAACACGCCTTCTCTTGGCATAATGCAGTCACCCATTTTTTTATAGATTACGCAATGATTATGACATTCTTTTCCAATCTGTGTCATTTCTAAAACAACATCGCCGATAACAAAACGGGTGCCGACCGGCATCGCACTAAAATCAAAGCCCTCAACAATTAAGTTTTCGCCAAAAGATCCTGGATGGATATCTGCTCCTTTTGCCTTAAATGCATCAACTTTTTCTTGGGAAAGAAGACTGATCTGACGATGCCATTTGCCGCCATGGGCATCACCTTCTATTCCCCAGTCTGCTATAATATTTGCTTCTTCGATGAAATGTTTTTGTACCCCTCTTTTCTCACTGATACAAATCCCAGTGATTTTTCCCATAATATCTTCTCCTCTCATCCACCAATCTGCCCCATAAAATGTTTTTCCGACACGCTTTTTACATCTTCAAAACAGTGCATCTGTGGTTTGTTTTTTATGCTTTCTATTAATATTTTTTGAATACTTTCCTGCCGTTTTTCTTTATGTTCCATCCGCAATGCAGGCTTTAATGCCCACCGCTGCTCGTAGCAGAGGCATGGCTTTATATCTCCTGTCGAAGTCATTCGGATACGGTTGCATAAATTACAGAACTTTCCATGTATCGCACTGATAAAACCGATATTTCCCTTGAATCTTTCGATGGAATAATAAACAGCCGGTCCATTTCCATATATCCGAAAATCTTCTGTTAAATTGCCGTAATACCTCATGATTTTCTCTTTTAGCTCTTCGTTAGAAATACTTTGTGGTATATTTCCATAACCAATCGGCATTATTTCAATAAAACGTACACTTAATGGCAGATTTTTCGCAAGCTGGGTAAGTGGCAGCCACTCTTCCTCATTCATTCCTTTTTGTAAAACAGCGTTGATTTTTACCGGAATACCAGACTCTACCGCCTTTGTAATGGATGCAAGAACAACTGATAATTTATCAAATCCTGTAACCTGTTTATATTTTTCTTTGTCTAATGTATCTAAGCTGATATTTACTGCATCAAGACCTGCCTGCATCAAACTTTCTAATTGTTCTCCCAGCAACAGACCATTTGTTGTTAATGTGACAACTTCTGTCCCCGGAATCTCTTTTATCATACGAATTAATTTAGAACATTCTCTTCTTACAAGCGGTTCCCCTCCCGTAATTTTAAAACGAGTAATCCCTAGCTTTACTGCCTCCTGACAGACTGCCGTAATCTCTTCATACGTAAGAATATCCTTCATTGGAATCCAGTCAGCCCCGTCCGGCATGCAGTAGCAGCAGCGAAGATTACAACGGTCAGTAATAGAAATCCGCATATAATTTATCTCTCTGCCGTAACTATCTCTTATCCCTGTTTTTATCATTATAAAAATACCTTTTTATCTATTTTTATCTTGCTTTGGCATATTTTTAAACTCAAGAAATGCCATGATAATAGTGACAACTGCTGATAAAAAGTCGGCAATCGGTCCACAATAAATACAGCCTTCAATTCCCATAAATCGTGGCAGAATCAAAAGCAATGGTATGAAGAAAATAATCTGTCTTGTAAGAGACAGGAAAATACCCTTTGCCGGCTTTCCGATGGATGTAAAGAACGTGGATGTAATTGGCTGCAAGGCATCTAACCAGATAAAGAATAAGAAGATACGGAAGAAGCGTACTCCAAATGTAAAATATTCTGGCTCTCCTGTTCCAAAAAGTCCAAGAATCTGTCTCGGGAAAATCTGAAACAGTACAAAAGAAAAAATAGAAATTATTACTCCTGTTAATGCTGCAAGTCTATATGCTTTACGTACACGATCATACTTTTTAGCGCCGTAATTAAAACTCTCCACCGGCTGACTTCCCTGAGAAAGTCCGATTACAATAGAGAAAAATATCTGATTTACTTTAATTACGATTCCCGCACATGCCAGAGGAATCGCTTCTCCATAAATGGAAGATGCCCCATAAAAAGTCAATGAATTATTCATCACGATCTGCACGAGCATCATAGCAATCTGATTAAAAAAAGAAGCCATACCTATCTGTGCAGTTCTTCCAATATATTTTATCTGTGGATAAAAATGCTCTTTTTTTAGCGGAATCGTTTTAAAATGAAGCAGATAATGAATAACAATAATCGCAGAAATAATCTGTCCGATAATCGTCGCCCAGGCTGCTCCGGCCATTCCCCATCGAAAGACCATAACAAATACCGCATCTAATATTGTATTAACAATCGCACCGACCAGATTACAAATCATCGCCATCTGTGGACTTCCATCCGCACGAATCAGATGACATCCTCCGGCTGTTAAAATCATAAATGGAAAACCGATTGCCGTAATACGTACATACGTCTGTGCATAGGGAAGTACGTCACCCGGAGCACCAAATCCTTTTAAAAGCGGTGTTAAAAATATCTCTGCAATTCCAAACAAGATTACACCGCTGCCGATCAGACATACAATAGCATTTCCAACAAAATATACTGCTCTTTCACTGCTTCCCCTTCCCATATTTAAATTAAAACAGGACGCACCACCGATACCAAACATTAAGGCAAGTGCAATGCAGGATGTTGTTAACGGAAACGCAACGTTCGTCGCTGCATTGCCAAGCGTACCGACTGCCTGTCCGATAAATAACTGATCAACAATATTATATAAAGCACTGACAATCATCGCAATAATACTTGGAACAGCAAACTTAACCATTAAAGAAGCGACAGAAGCCTCCCCCAATGGGTTTCCCGCCTGTATATTCTCTTTTTGTTCTTCACTCATATTTTCTCTCCTCTTTTCGTACTGCATAAAATGCGGCTGTCTTATCTAAACAGACAGCCACTTTTATTATAGCATCAATTTTACAAAATAAACAAACAAATATTTAGATTCTAAGAAATTATTTCTTTTAATCTCTCACAGCGATTCCTCCACTGAAAAATTCATATTTTTGATATAACTTTCCATAAACTTTTTATTTTCTGCCAAAGATACATGTATACAATTATTTGCAATATTTTTAGCCCGGACACGATAAGATTGATCCAGCAAAAAGGACTGTACCCCCTGACCTGCTCCGTTTCCTATTGAAATAATCTTCTCCCTGGATACCGGTGGCAAAAGTCCAATCGATAACGCATTATCTATATCAATATAATTGCCAAATGCACCTGCTAATACAAGATAATCTATACTTTCCAGTGTGAGACCTGCCTCTTCTAATAAAGCCAGACAACCAGAACAAATCGAGCTTTTTGCCATCTGAATCTGACGGATATCTTTTTGAGAAATATAAACTGGATGCTCCCCTTCTGTAAAATAAAACGCCATATTATATTCTTCTGCTTCATGCAAATATCTTATCCATGGACTATATGGGTTCATTCTTCTGCATTCATCCGGGTCAAGCAAGGTTCCCGCTTCATCAATCAAACCAGCTTTTCTAAGTTCTGCTACGGCATCAATAATTGCCGAACCACATAACCCCTGTGGCGTTCCTTCTCCGATCACTTTGTAAGTAAGCTGATTATTTTTGAAGGAAACTTTCTCAATTGCTCCATTTGTTCCACGCATGCCACAGGCAATATTTCCACCTTCTAACGCCGGACCACAAGCCGTAGATGCTGCCAAAAACTTTGGAAATGTCCCTACCGCAAGTTCCCCATTGGTACCAAGATCAACCATTAAATATATTTTATCCTTCTTCGTTAACGTAAGAAGTACGGATGTTGTATCTGCACCAACAAATCCACCCAATAACGGTAAAAACTCTACTACTGCATTTGGATTACAGCATAATCCCGTCTCTCTTCCTGTTACAACTACTTCTTCTTTTATAATATTGGCAAAAGGATTCACTCCAAGAAAATATGGATTCATCCCATAAAACAAGTGCTGCATCGTACTGTTTCCACAAAGAACGACATGATAAATATTCTCTTTCAAATCTTGATACTCACTTCTTGCCTCTTCAAGCAGTTCATTCAACGTATCTATGACACAATCCCTTAATCTTTGCAGCATTTCGGGATTATCTCTTACACAGGAATTCCGCGTAATCACATCCGCTCCATAAGCTGTCTGTTTATTTAAAGCAGACTTTGTCGCAATTAATTCTCCTGTATTCAGATTATAAATATATACTGCAGCCGTTGTCGTTCCGATATCTGCCGCCACACCATAACAATACGGAGTAGTATCTCCTTCTTCCACTGCAATAATCTCATCATTAAAATACACAAAGGTACAGCCAGTAAAATCAAGCGAAACATTCATCATCGAAAACTTTTGCATAACAGAAAGAGGTACTTTTTCAGTCTGCGAGAAAAACGTATTCTTTTCTCGCATCTTTTCGATAATTTCATCTTTGTTCATATATTTTTTAGAAACAGAAGGATGAAATTCTATATTTAAAGGAGCTGCCTTTGTTAATACGGCTGTCTCCTGCCTATAATCTGACTCCTTTAAGCAAATCTCCATATCCTCTGTAATCTCTGTCTGGCAGGCAAGAACTTCTTTAAAGTTCTCATCCGCTTTCCCTTTGATACGCACCCTGCATTTTCCACATGTGCCGTTCCCCCCACAAACAAGATCCAGTGGAAAACCTGCTAATTCACAAGCAGCAGATAATTTCCCTCCATCCACAGTAATCCTTTTGTTCTGATTTATAAAATAAATTTGATAACTCATTTATACAATGCCTTTCGTTATATTTTTATATAAGAAACTCTTTACTCATAATCCTGTCCATCGAAGCTTTCATCTCCTGACTGGCGGTTAATGAACTTTGGATGATATTTGGAATAGACGATAATCTGCTCTTTATAAAGCCCATGATATCCGGAAAGCATATAGCTTATGGATATTGCAATTAAAATATAAGGAACTCCTTCAAAACCAAACAGCTCAAATCCTATGAGCATAGAAGCGATCGGACAGTTTGTTACGCCACAGAACAGGGCAAGCATTCCTGTTGCCGCACAAAGAGACGGCGAAATTCCAAAAACATGTCCAAACAGGCATCCAAATGTCGCTCCTGTAAAAAAGGCTGGCACGATCTCGCCGCCTTTATATCCTGCTGCAAGGGTCAGGGCAGTTAATAACATTTTTAAAAGAAAAGCATAGGCGGGAACACTTCCTTCAATCGCTTTGGCAATCATTTCTGTTCCTGCTCCATTATAATCATATGTACCTATCAATAATGTCATTCCAATGACAAGGAATCCACCTGCCATAGCTCTTATATATGCATTTTTAAAAAACTTACTGTAAAATAAACCTGCTCCTTTTAAAAACAGGCAAAATACAACACTTAATCCTGCACAAAAAATGCCCAGTAATACAATTTTAGCGCTGTTTAAAAAAGTAAGTTCTGGTATGCCATGAATCATGAATGCTTCCGGGTTGATTCCCATATTTACTGCAAAACGATTGGCCACGATTGAGGAAAAAACACATGGAACTAATGCTGCATAATGCATAATCCCAACACTGATCATTTCCATAGGAAAAATCGCTGCCGCAAGAGGTGTTCCAAATACAGCAGAAAAGGCTGCACTCATTCCACTCATCACCAAAAGCTTTCTGTCTCCCTCTTCAAACTTAAAAAGTCTGCCGATTGTATTACCGATACTTGCTCCCATCTGAAGGGCTGCCCCTTCACGCCCGGCAGACCCACCAAATAAATGTGTGATAATCGTAGCTGCAAAAATAAGGGGAGCCATGTATGCTGGTACATCCTGGTCTTTCCCATGTACCGCTGTCATAATAATATTCGTTCCCTTATCCTGTCTCACTCCACAAAGGTGATACAACAATACGATTACAATTCCGCCAGCGGGTAAAAAATATAATAAAAATGGATACTCTCCCCGAAGCATGGTTACTTTTTTCAGACAAAAAGAAAACGCACTGCTAAATGCACCAACACCAACTCCCGTCAGACCTGCCATAAACAACCATAATGCACAGGTTTTTAAATTATAATAAATCTTTTTTAAATACCTCTCACCTATTTCTCGCATATTTTATTCCTTCCTCTTTCTTTTAAGAAAGTGTACTCTATTTGAATTTATATTGTCAAGTTCTGGCGAAAAAAGAATTGACATCCTTTTTATTTCGTGATAAATTAAATCCTGTAAATGCGATGAAGAGGAATAGTAGAATGATGAAAGCATCCAGAGAGCTGCTGGTTGGTGCGAAGCAGTAGTAGACATGATTTGAACTCGCCTCTGAGCAGCCTGTTGAACCGCATGATTGCAGTAGGCAGCGCCGGAAACCTGACCGTTATAACAGGAGGATATAAGACTTTTGAGTCCGTATCTATAATGAGTGCATACCTTACTTTTTAAGTATCGTGTGAATAAGAGTGGTACCGCGGAATTATTTTCTCCGTCTCTTTTCGGCATCTGCCTTTTGGTATTTGCCATTAAAGAGACGGAGTTTTTTATTTTACAGGATATATTTTCCTGTAATATGTTGTTTTTAACTTAAGGAGGATTTTCTATTATGAAGTATGCAGATAAGTATAAACCAATGTATTTTCCAGCTCCAGCCGGATATAATAAATGGATGGAGAAAGACCATATCGAACAGCCACCTGTCTGGTGTTCTGTTGACTTACGTGATGGCAATCAGGCTCTGATCATCCCTATGAGTTTAGAAGAAAAAATCGAATTCTTTAAATTGTTAGTTGATGTTGGTTTTAAAGAAATCGAGGTTGGTTTCCCAGCTGCTTCTGAGACAGAATATGAATTCTGCCGTACATTGATCGAACGGAATCTGATTCCGGATGATGTAACGATTCAGGTTCTGACTCAGGCAAGAGAACATATCATTAAAAAGACATTTGAAGCTATTGAGGGTGCTAAAAACGTAATCGTTCATCTGTACAACTCCACTTCTGTTGCACAGCGTGAGCAAGTATTTAAAAAAGATAAAGAACATATTATTCAGATTGCTGTAGAAGGTGCTGAATTATTACAGAAACTGATGGAAGAAAATGGAGGAAAATATCGTTTTGAATACTCTCCTGAAAGTTTTACAGGAACAGAGATGGATTTTGCATTAGAAATCTGTAATGCTGTATTAGATGTATGGAAACCAAAGAAAGAATTACCTGCTATCATCAATCTTCCTGCTACTGTTTCCCACTCTCTGCCTCATGTTTACGCAAGCCAGATTGAATTTATGAGCGAGAACTTAAAATACAGAGATAATGTTGTATTATCTGTTCATCCTCATAACGATCGTGGAACAGGTGTTGCCGATACAGAATTAGCTGTTCTTGCAGGAGCTGATCGTGTGGAAGGAACATTATTTGGTAATGGAGAACGTACAGGTAATGTAGATATCATTACATTAGCTTTAAATATGTATGCGCATGGTGTAGAGCCAAACTTAGACTTTACAGACTTGCCACATATCGTAAAAGTATATGAAAAAGTAACAAGAATGCATGTATATGAAAGACAGCCATATGCCGGAAAGCTTGTATTTGCTGCCTTCTCCGGTTCTCATCAGGATGCTATCGCAAAAGGTATGCTGTGGCGTGAAACACATGACTGTGACAAATGGACTGTACCATATCTGCCAATTGATCCAAAAGATCTTGGAAGAGAATACGAAGCAGATGTTATCCGTATCAACAGCCAGTCTGGAAAAGGCGGTATCGGATTCCTTCTGGAAAAAACATATGGTATTCGTATTCCAACTAAAATGCGTGAAGAAGTTGGTTATTCTGTAAAAGATGTTTCCGACCACACACATAAAGAATTACAGCCAAAAGAAGTATTAAAAGTATTCAACGAAAAATATGTTAATATTTGTGATCCAATCGAATTACTCGAAGTACACTTCAAACAGGAGCATGGTGGAATTTCAACAGAAATTATCCTGAACAAATATGGTGTACATAAAGTATACCATGGAAAAGGAAATGGTCGTCTTGATGCTGTAAGTAACGCATTAAAACGCCACTCTAACTTAGACTACACAATCTCCACTTACGAGGAACATGCCCTGAAAATGGGATCAAACTCCCAGGCATGTGCGTATGTTGCCATCTACGGAAACGATGGAAATACATACTGGGGCGTAGGAATTGATGACGATATTATCAATGCATCCGTAAAGGCGTTAATCAGCGCTGTAAACCGCTACGAAAAATGTGAAGATGGAAAAGAAAATTAAATCCTGACTTGCCAAAAGAGACGAAGCAATCACTTTTGCTTCGTCTCTTTTACTCATATAATGTTTATCTTCTTATTACGCTGATACATGTTCCCATACAATCCATTTCATCCATACGATGTAAAATAATATCTTTTCCCCTTCCATTCAGACATTCTAAGCAATAATCGTTTCCTTTCATCTTAAAGTATCGAAAATACGCTTTCAATCCATCTGTAAAGACAGCTCTCTCCCCTAGTTCCGGAAAACGATTTTCAAGTAATATCCTATCCCCCTTACAATATGCCGGTGCAAAATTATTACTTGTGATTTCTATTGCCATATATACTTTTTTAATCATCGTATATTCATTCTCCACATTACAGCTATTATAATAAATACCATCTGACACCTTACCAACAGGAACAAGACATGGTATTCTATGTTTCATTTTATGTATATTCATTCGTTCATTCTGTGCTGCTTTACTTTCAAAACGCGCCACAATACGAATAACTGCCCGGCCATGATTTCCACATTCTCTATAATTTTTAATTAGTTCCTCCTCTTCCTGTTCACATTCTAAATATTTATTTTCACCTAATAAATATTCAACTGTAACACCCAGTGCCTGTGCAAGCTGAAAGGCAGTAGACACCTTTGGGTCCTTTACTTTTTGATAATAGATGTTACGTAATGTTTCAAAAGGAACACCGGAGGTATCTGCTAATTTCTGCAAAGATATATCTTGTTCTATCATTAAGTCACGAATCTTCTTACTAAACATACTATCTCCTACGGGTCATTACTGACATGAATTTTTTTAAACATTTATGAATATTATGTTATTCCTAATATTTTATTATGTCAATATCCATATTAAAATGTAGCATAAATAATTCAGAGAGGAGATTTATTATATGTCTGACATTTCTATTACTTATGCAGGAATTTTTCATGTTAAAGATGACCTTTGGCGATTTATTAACACAATGGAAGATCATCAAAAGGTACTTGTTTTTACAATTAATGGTGAAAACAACATTAAAAGTATTTTTCGTATTGAAACTTCCGGAATTCAAAAACTTCTAATGCAGATTGGAATTCCTGCCAACCTGCTAGGCTTTTCTTACATAGTGACCGCATTAGAATTGATTGCTCTTAACCCCGAATATTTAAACAATATTACAAAAGGATTATATGCTGATGTTTCCGAAAAGTGTTCAAGTACACCCGTTCGTGTAGAACGTAATATCCGGCATGCGATTGAAATTGGATTTTTAAAAGGGAATTTAGAGATAATTAAAAAGATCTTTACCTCTTCTAGCTACTCAGATAAAGGGGCACCGACTAATTCTAACTTTTTAGCCGCGATCTATTATTATATGGTGAATAATGAATTATAGATGTAATCAAAAAACAAAACCCGGAAGTATATTATGTGAAACTTTTTATCACTTGCAGCATTTACAATTAATCTCTGTTGTTTCCAGTGATATTTCCATAATATACTTCCGGATTTTTATTTATTATTTTATCTCAGTTGAGAAGACTCCCACCTCTTTCAGGTGGTGAGTGACAGCTCGGCTTGAATTACTACTGAACGGAATTATGTTCGACAGAAGCAGTAAGCGTTCCTCCCTGCTCGTCAATGATAATCGTATCTTGTGGATATACTTCTCCTGAAAGGATCATCCTTGCCGCAAGCGTATCAACATGTTTTGTAAGGTATCTCTTTAATGGACGGGCACCATATGCCGGTTCATATCCATGATCAATTACATAATTCTTTGCAGCATCTGTCAAGCGGATTACCAGTTCTTTATCCTCAAGACGTTTATTAACATCAGCAAGAAGTAATTCAATAATTCCGCCAATATTACTCTTCGTAAGAGGTTTAAACATAATAATCTCATCCAGACGGTTCAGGAATTCCGGACGGAAATGTGCACGAAGGTCATTCATAACCATGTTTTCTGCATCGGTCTTAATATTGCCTTCCTCATCAATTCCCTCGAGCAGATACTGGGAACCGATATTGGAGGTCATAATTAATATCGTGTTCTTAAAGTCTACCGTTCTGCCCTGGGAATCGGTGATGTGTCCGTCATCAAGTACCTGTAACAGCACATTAAATACATCAGGATGTGCCTTTTCTATCTCATCAAAAAGAACAACCGAGTATGGTTTTCTTCTGACGGCTTCGGTAAGCTGACCGCCCTCTTCATATCCTACGTATCCTGGAGGCGCTCCAATCAGACGAGATACGGAATATTTCTCCATATACTCACTCATATCAATACGAACCATGTTCTGTTCATTGTCAAACAGGCTTGCAGCAAGTGCCTTTGCAAGTTCCGTCTTACCTACACCAGTAGGTCCAAGGAACATAAAGGAACCGATTGGCTTACTTGGATCTTTAATTCCTGCTTTAGAACGAATGATCGCTTCGGTAACCTTTTCCACACCCTCATCCTGACCGACTACTCTCTTATGAAGTTCTTTATCAAGATTTAATGTTTTATTTCTTTCACTTTCCGTAAGTTTTGCTACTGGAATACCTGTCCAGCGGCTGATGATCGTTGCTATTTCATCATCCGTAACAGATTCATGTACCATAGAAGACTCTCTCTTCTTTGCACTTTCTTCTGCTTCTTCTAATTGTTTTTGAAGTTCCGGAAGTTTACCATATTGAAGTTCTGCTGCTTTATTTAAATCATAGTTACGCTGTGCAATCTGAATCTCATTATTTAAACTCTCAATTTCTTCTTTTAACTTTGAAACACGCTCCACTGCGGATTTCTCCTGATCCCAGGATGCCTTTCTTGACTTAAAGTCCTCACGCAGCTCTGCTAATTCCTTCTGAAGATTCTCCAGACGTTCTACACTGAGTCGGTCCGTCTCTTTCTTCAAGGCTGCTTCCTCAATCTCTAACTGCATAATCTTTCTCTGTACTTCATCAAGATCTGCCGGAAGAGAATCCAGTTCGGTCTTAATCATCGCACAAGCCTCATCCACAAGGTCGATTGCTTTATCCGGAAGGAAACGATCTGTAATATAACGGTTGGATAACACAGCAGCACTAACTAAAGCACTGTCAGCAATCTTTACACCATGATATACTTCATAACGGTCTTTTAAACCTCTTAAAATAGAAATCGTATCTTCCACAGTCGGTTCATCAACCATAACCGGCTGGAAACGACGCTCCAATGCGGCATCTTTTTCAATATACTGACGGTACTCATTCAGTGTTGTGGCACCGATACAGTGAAGCTCACCTCTGGCAAGCATAGGCTTTAATAAGTTACCTGCATCCATCGCACCGTCTGTCTTACCGGCACCAACAATTGTATGCAGCTCATCAATAAACAACAGAATCTGTCCATCACTCGCTTTGATTTCTTCAAGAACCGCTTTTAAACGTTCCTCAAATTCACCACGATACTTTGCTCCGGCAACTAATGAACCCATATCAAGGGCAAATAATTTCTTATCCTTTAAAGAATCTGGCACATCACCTTTCACGATTCGCTGTGCAAGACCTTCAACAACGGCTGTTTTACCAACACCAGGTTCACCAATCAATACCGGATTATTCTTTGTCTTTCTTGAAAGGATACGAACCACGTTACGAATCTCGCTGTCACGACCAATCACCGGATCAAGCTTCTGTTGTTTTGCTCGTTCTACAAGATCATAACCATATTTTTCAAGTGTCTCATAAGTGGCTTCTGGGTTATCACTGACAACCTTCTGGTTACCTCTTACCGTAGATAATGCCTGAAGAAAGCGCTCTCTTGTAATTCCATATGCCTGAAACAGTTTCTTAATCTCTGTATTCGGATACTTCATTAAAGAAAGAAAAAGATGTTCTACAGAAACATACTCATCTCCCATTGCCTTAGCTTCATCCTCCGCACTCACAAGTACTTGATTCAAAGACTTACTAATATAAGTCTGTCCACCGGAAACTTTTGGCTTCTTCTCAACTGCCTGCTGTACCTGTGACAGAAATGCTTCTTTATTCACTTCCATCTTCTCAATCAGCTTTAAAATCAGACTATCCTCAATGGTAAGTAAGCTGTATAAAAAATGCTCCTGATCAATCTCCGGACTGCCATACTGATAAGCCAGTTTCTCACAACTGTTCACAGCCTCTAATGACTTTTGCGTAAATTTATTTATATTCATATAAGTTCCTCCTAACCCGAAGATGCTTATTTGTTCTACACTTCGTATAACATATATATAGCACCTTCTATTAGCCACGTCAATAGTCGAGTGCTAATTATTTGTGAAAATTTTGTGAACACTATGAACCATGTTGTATTATCTTCCTTCCGTATTTTTTACATAAATAGTACTTCGTGCCGCACCCTCTTTTCTCAAATAACCGTCCTTAACCATATTCAGCAAGACAGCTCTGGCTCTACGATGTTTTACATCTAAAATCTCTACTGTTTCTGCAGTAGTAATAGAGCTATTTTCCAATACATATTTGTAGATTTGTTGTTCCTGTTCACTATCCGGCATTTCCTCTGTCGTATCTGGCACTTCATTTCCACTATCCGGCATTCTTTTCATAGTATTTGGCACTGTTTCTGTTTTATCCGGCACTTCATTTCCACTATTCGGCATTTCATCAATAGTATCTGGCACTTTAATAGCGTTATTGAAGTCAACGCATATATAATATTTTCTTTCTATACAATAAATGTATCGGCAGCCATTACTACTGCCTTTTCCAAATTCTAATATCTGTTCCCGTCTGCTATCACCCAAGTGCCACATCCAGAATCATCATTAAGCTAAACCCAACTGCAAAGAAAACCGTACCAATATTTGAGTGCTGTCCCTGCGACATTTCAGGGATTAGTTCTTCAACCACGACATAAAGCATAGCCCCTGCTGCAAAGCTCAGCAAATATGGTAATGCCGGGATTATCAGCTGTGCAGCAATAATTGTCAATACTGCGCCAATCGGTTCGACCACCCCTGAAAGTACACCACCTAAAAATGCCTTTCCCTTACTTTCTCCCTCTGCCCTAAGCGGCATGGATATAATTGCTCCTTCCGGAAAATTCTGAATAGCAATTCCAAGTGATAACGCAAGTGCACCTGTTGATGTAATCTGTGCATTTCCAGCAAGAAATCCTGCATACATTACACCGACTGCCATACCTTCAGGGATGTTATGTAATGTGACTGCCAACACCATCATCGTAGTACGACCAAGCCTGCTTTTCGGTCCCTCTGCCTGATCACTTCCAACATGAAGATGTGGAATCAAATGATCGAGTGTGAGTAAAAATAATATACCAATCCAGAACCCAGCAACTGCCGGAACAAATGATAAGTCTCCCATATTCTCAGATTGTTTAATGGCCGGAATCAGAAGGCTCCAGATTGAAGCAGCAACCATTACACCTGCTGCAAATCCTGTAAGTGCACGTTGCACTGATTTTCCTAGCGTTTTTTTCATAAAAAACACACACGCTGCACCCAGCGTTGTTCCAATAAATGGAATTAATATGCCAAAAAAAGTATTCATTAGCTTTGCATATTCCTTTCTTTAAAATCAGAAAAACTACTATTTTGTAGTCCTTCATACTATTTCAATATTAGTTGTGACTAACTTATCTATATAAAAGAAACCGTGCAAAAGTAAAACTGTAATTTCACACGGTTTTTTTCTGTCTTTTTAGTATATCACTTACGGAATGATATAACAATAGAATTCTTTCTTTTCAGCGATTCCAAGATAAATAATTGCCAATATAAATAATTGCCAATATAACTGTTACTGTTTCACTTATCAGAAAGCTCCACCATATTCCATTAATTCCAATCACTTTCCCTAGAACTGATGCTAGTGGAAGCAAAATAATAACCTGTCTTAGTGCGGAAATTACAAGACTGGATATTCCTCTCGAAAAACCTTGTAAAGCATAACAGGTCATAACAGATATGCCTCCAAACACAAAACTAAGTCCCAAAATACGCAATGCAGTTATGCCAAGTGAAAACATTTCTTCCGATGGTGCAAATGCTGATATTAACTGTACCGGTAACATCTCCATGATAATCAAACCAAGCAGACCGATCAAAACAGAGTACCCCCACTGAGTCGGATAACTTTCTAAGTCAATGAATTTGAAATTAAGCTGAACATCTTTATTTTTGGTCAAATTAAAATATAGTCCCAACAGCATCGCTACAATCTAACCTGTTACTGTGACAATCGCCGCACCTCTGGTTCCCATTGCTAGTAAACCAAAATATCCAAAAATAAAGATTGGATCTAAAATAATGTTAATGACTGCATCAACAATCTGCATCACCATTGTATAGGATGTTCGGCCCGTTGACTGCAATATTTTTTTCAAATATTAGCCGGTATTCTTTCATCCATGCTATATTGCAAAAAATATTCTCATATCATCAGCCCTCTTTTCCTTTTGAAAACGGACTCAAATCAATAAATAATTCCTTCAATCCGCTTGTATCTTTAAATTCCTTGAACAAATATTCCAGTAGTTCTTCCTGCCTTGCCTGACCTAATGTAAGCCGGTAAAGAGATAGAATCTTTATTAGTCTTTCATAATTCACCTCGTCCTTACTCATCGGATACATTGGCACAAGTCTTTCTATCTTTACACTCTGATCTTTCCCAAAGCACCAGAATGGTACAAGTTCTGATTGATCATCCTGCTTTTCCGCTTTTGCAGCTTCAAACATTTCTTTCCAAATGTCACGTTTAAACTCCATTCCAACTGCCTTACCATATTTATCGGCAACATTCTGTCTGATTGCCAGGCACTTAAATCTATTAATTCTGCCCTCTCTCTGCTCAAGATCAATCGGATTTCCTGGAAGATTCCAGTGCATAATCACACGACAGTAATTATGAAAATCAAGTCCTTCCTGCCCAATAGATGTTGTAGCAAGCACGAACGGACGCATTGGTGAATTAAATGTATTTCTAATGTTTTCTTTACGCATGACTACCTTGGAATTATCTCCCGCATCCTTTGTAAATCCTACCGCATAACTCGACCTGATTCGACACCCGTCACTTTTCTTGTCAGCTCCGTTAATACGCTTTTTGAAATCAGGATAAGTATCAGCGATATAGGTAGCTGTATGTATTTTCAATGAATCCATCATCATATCATGAACGATTTGATACTGGTTACCCTCTGACTGAAAACCCGCTGTTTCCTGCAACATATGGATATACTCATCTATCATTGCCTGAAAGCAGCCATCCTTACAGTATTTAAGTACATTCTGCCAATGAGAATTATCATCTCTGCATCTACCATAGGCAAGGTCAATGATAGCTGTTGACTCCGGTAAGTTAAAATTATTCACAAACACTTTTGCCAGTGATGTTGCTCTGGCTGCGCTTCTTCCATTTGAACGATAAATGCATATTGCTGGCGAACCCAGCACCATATTTACCAGAGTTTCAAGCAAATCGTCTGGTTTTCTGCCAAGATGAATCTCTTCTGGTGCATCAAGATAACTTCTCAACTTATCTATATGAGCAATAAATCCTTTATTTCTCTTATCCTTTGAACTGTTTCCGACTTCAGATGCCTTATCTTCTTCGTCTACATTCCTTTCCCACACAATATCGTCTATCCAATGTTTTGCATAAATGACTCCATCCATGAACATCGGTGCGAGATAATACCATCTGGCATCCTCCTTATTGCTAGACGAATCACCATACTTTTCTTCGATTGCTGCAAGTTTTTCTTTCAGTTTCATCCGTATAGATTTTTCTATTACTTCTAATGATTCATGATTATTCAATGATTCAATCGGTAAATACATATCTGAAAGTGTCTTTGATGGATAAAGCAATGCAAACAGGCTCGTGCCTCTTACTTCTCCATTTGAGACATTAAACCTGAGTCTTGCCACCGGATACCTTCTTGAACCCTCCGCAAAATAACCGGTGTTCTTCTTATCCTGGTTCTTTATCTGATGTACCAGTTTCCCAACGGTAAGTCTTTCTGCCTCATAGGACACAAGCGCACCTATCATTCGTGGAACCATCTCCCATGCAGAAAAAACAAGTATTTTTGAAAACCCTTTGCTGTTTTTATATGCTCCCTGCATCTCATAATATGGCAGTGATGGAGGAATCCAAAGATATTTTTCCGCACCACTTGTAAATGCCTTTTCTTTCAGAGCCTCAAGTCTTGCGTTGGTTTTCGGCAGTTCATCATATTTATTGATTTTATTGCGATTCAACCATAAAAGGCTCTGTTCTCTTCCGGTTCCAAATTCATCGGGATATTTCTTATAATATGTTTCAATATGCTCCTTTAATTTATATTTTTTCATAAAAGACATAAGATAAGGACAGCTCTTTGCGTAATCTACCGGCAGCGTGCGTTTTGAATCTGTTTTTGACAATAATCGTGACATCTGTATATAAGAATTAATGTCGTTCCCATCTATCCGCAGATGGTGTTTCACACTGCTGTCATCAATATAATCACCCGAATCCATAACGGATATTCGTTCTGTCCTGCTGACCCCTTGATACATGGCGTTTTCTGCAAGTTCCTTCATACGGATAATCGCACTGTCTCCAGCTTTTAATTCACTTAAAGCAATGGAATAATTTTTCCAGATTTCCTTAAAACCTGTATCTTTGACCTCATCATCAAAAAGAAAGTCCATAACCTGAAAGAACTCTGCATAATGTTCGTCCAGCTGGTTTTCATCAATCTCTTCAAGCGTAGAATACAATTTGTATGGTGTTGCTGACAAAAGAAGTACTCTTGTATCATGTCCACTAAGGAAACTATGTGCAAGGATACCAAGCTCACTGTCATCAGATGATAGAAGAAATTTAAATCTCTGAAATTCATCCATGATTACAAGATCCGGCTCAAGCATAGATACACTAATTCTCGCAAACATCACACGAAGTTTATTCATTACATAATAATTGGAATACGTAAGCTGCTTATTATATTTTCTCTCCCTCAGATGATTAAGCAGCATCTCCCTAATTACATTATATTCTGGATAATTTACAATCTTTTCAATTACCTTTTTAGGATAACTGCCATTGGATATCTTTTCACATTCTGTTACACGCTTTTCAAAGTTACATTTTGCCCATCCATCCCATGCTTTCACAGCATCCAGTATCATAAATTTTTCGAGAGAAATCACATGCCCTTTAAAGTCAGGTATTCTCTTTAAGATTGCAAACATTAATGCTCTTTCCTGTACACTTCCTCCTCCAGAAGTCATACGAAAAGACGTTTCTGGTGTAAGTGGAATAAGCTGTATATAGCCTTCCTTTACCCGAGGATCGTTCTCCTGCTCAGTAATCTTCAAATGCTGCATAGATAATCTTGTATCAGCTACTGAACCAATACTATTTTTTCCTGTCACATCAAGTTTTCTAATATTTTGATTTGCTATGTTCTGATTAGAGCAAATATATATAACTTTAAACAGCTCATCATTTTCTTCCATTCTAAGCCGCGCTGTCTTCACAATTGCCCCTCTGGCAATAAGAGTTTTTCCCATACCGACCTCATCAGCAACAAGCACACGATTCTGATTATGCCTGAAAAGATAATCCACTCTTTCTACCGTAATTCTTTGAAAATCTTTCAGACCGGCAAGGGTGCGCTTTTCGATTTCATCTATATTAAATTGTGACATGACATCACCTCGTTATCTTTTGATTTTCAAAGTATTACAAAACGTTCCATAAAGTTCACGAAATTCATCCGGTATAATCTCATTATCAGTAACCATTTTAAGTATATACCCGATATCTTTTATTCTCTCCGGCTCTTCTACAGAAGTCTTAAGCATCTTCTCATAAAGTGCCGGCATATCATCGCTTGAATTACAGAAAAATCCGGATTCTTCCATCTGCTTTCCTTCAAGCATAGATGCAATATAATCATCCCCCAGTACAAAAGCAATATATTCTACAAATGAAGCTCTATCCTTTACAACACTGTTTACTGCAGCACTTTCTCTGTCCTCTGGAAAACCGTTTGTCGGAATCATAATAATCCTATGAATGATATCTTCTCCTGCTTTTGCTGTTATCTCATAAAATTCCGACAGTTGCAGTATATCCAGATCTGAAAACGATATGTGTTCTGATAGTATCTGCTCTTGTCTGGAATTAAATGGTGATACCGTAATTTCACAATCATATTCGATACCGCTAAACTCAACCTCTATCTTATACTTTCCAGTCTTCTCCGTATCTTCTAAAATTACTGCCTGTCGTTTTGTACGGCACAAATCCTTAATCTTCTGTTCTAATAGATTTTTATTGTTACTTTCTGTCTCCTGAACTGCATCATCTACCGTTACCTTTTCAAATGGATTTTTCACATTATCTTCAGATCCGCAGAAAATATCTTCTAAAAATTTATTCCCATTAAAATACATATTCTTGGTGCCAAGCCACAGCATCATTTCCACATTCTTATTAATTGCAGAATAGGAGGCATTCATGGAACCGAGATACAGATCAACATCTGAATATTTTCTTCTAAGATATATCTTTGCATGAATATCTTGTTTCTTTTTATCTGTCAGTTCATCCGATATTTCATCTTCGCCATCTATAATTTCGTCCTTTAATGCATAGATGGTAAAATTATCTACATCTGATGTTTTGAGTTTTCCAAGCTCGGAACGTCTTGTAATAAGTGTTCGCTTACATTCTGATAGTGCCCTGTCTGCAAGATTAAAATCTGCAATTACACTTTCTGATAAAAAAGGAGACATTACTACAAGCTCATTAAAAGTTGAATTAGCATTTCCTTTTTCCTTACAGAATAGAATATCATCCTTCATCTGATAGGCATTCCTGCCAATACCAAGTGGAAGTACCTCAAAATTCTCACCAAACCTCTTGTTTTCCAAAGAAAAAGAAACACTGTTCAACTCTGTCCTCAAACCACGAATTAAATTTCTTTTCTTTCCGGCATTTATGCTCGTATTATGGACATTCTCTGCAAGATATTCTAAAAAATCACAGATTGGTCTGGTCTTTTTCTTTTGTCTGACACTCTCACTGCTGTCCATTGCAAAACTGACATCCCAGCTCCGGTCAAAAGTCAGATTCCTGCTCATTACCACAAAACGATATTTTTTATCTCCCTCAGCGTTTACATATGCTAATACCCATGTTTTCGGATGAAATGATGGGTATCGACCAAGCTGTCTATCCTTTGACAGTGCAACCTCTACTACCATTTTTTCTAATAAAATAGATAGTGCAGTCGGTTTTGTAGGCACTTTAATCTGTCCTGCTTCACAAAACAGCACCACTTTATCTGATACCTTTTGCAATGCATTCAACATGCCGATCGGATTCTGCATAAGCTTACTGTCTGTCTCTTCTGATAATCCAAGACATATCGCCACAGCTGTGAGTGCTTCCAAATCAAGGGAATATGTTGTACCAACTGCGCTGTCTAATCGATATCCATCAGGAGGCATTAAAATTGAACTGTAATTCGTTCTATCTTGGTTTGAATCCGGTCTAAACATCAGAACACACCTCCCCAGCATAAATATCATTCAGTATTCTTCTGGCATTAGAAAATCTATAATCAAGTTCTCTGCCCCCAACCCATTTGGAATGGTCAAATTCTTTTGTCCGGCTTAGTTTTGCCCTGCCTGTACCTTTTAAACTACATTCTCTCTTACGAATCAGTTCATCAGCCATATCAATATCAGATGCCATAAATGCTGCTTGTATTCCGCACAGAAAACTCTTAGCTCTTGGATTAATCAATTCTAATTCACCAAACACTGCATCCAGGTCAACCTTTGCCCTGTGACCGATATCCTGTTGAATTCTATCCCAATTATTGATTGCCTCATCGTTTTCGCCTCCTGACAACATGACATTATATCTTACCCTTGCCATATACACCAAATTATTAAAATCACAGGCAAGCTTCATCATATTTGCAAGCGCTGCATCTACTTTTTCGGATAATGCAGCTGTTAAAGCAGCAAAGCTGTCAAACTGATTCAAATCAATATGGTTTTTCAGCACATATTCTAAAAGAGTTCCTTTTGTTGACTTCTGCATCTGCTTATCAAGATAAAAAGCTTCTTCCTTTGTCAGTTCTATCGAAAGATTATCTCTCCAATCATCATGATAAATGGGCAGATTCCAAAATCTTATATTGCTGATATCTCCTGCATCCAAATCATCTCTCTCATTTTCTTTCGTATCATCATTTCGATTTCCCAATCGGCTAACCTTCTTCTCTTCTCGAAGCTTCGTTGCTAAAGAAACATATTCAGTAATAGATAGACCATAATCACAAAATATTCCATAGGTGCGAATACCATTCCAGTAAATGTCTGATGGCTTTCTTGCTACCCAGCCTTTTGGCAATACACGAGTTCCAATAACTCCCTCTGCCTTTGGATCTGCATTCAATAATCTAATACCACAATCTTTTTCAGCAGAATCAATTGCTTTAAGAATCCTATTCACATCTCTGCCGTATCTACCATCAACAGCCTCTCTCAAGACATATGGAACAATAAGGAAATACTTTGCCCTAGTCTGGATGGTAGAGGTTCCAGGAAAGAAATAATTGGCAAAAGCATCACGAATAATGCCGATTCCAAGTTCATCGACTGCTCCCTGTTCACTCAGAAGGTTAATCACATCCAATGCCTTCTGCCTGTCTTCCTTTGAAAAATCTATCCATCCCAACTGCATATTATTACTCTCCCCACTTAACTGTTTATCTGATACTTATAATGAATTACAACTGTTCTCAGTATAGCATATATTTCTTTATTAAGTAGCAATAATTTGCCTTATGAGAAGGTAGGGAAAAACGAGCCGGTTTGCATTGCGGATGAAGTGCCGTTTGAGATTCCGGAGAGTTGGGAATGGGTGAGATTAAAGAACCTTGTAAAAAAAGAAATTAAGCGTGGAAAATCGCCTAAATATACTGTTTCCAGCAATATTCAGGTGTTTGCACAAAAGTGTAATGTCAAAGCAGGCGGTATTGATATGACACTTGCAAAATATTTGGATGATACGGTATTTCCTAAATATCCAGAAGAGGAATGTATGCGAGACAGCGACATTGTTATCAATTCCACCGGAAATGGGACACTTGGTCGTATAGGAATGTTTCATGATTCTGATCGTATCAATGAAAATATTATTGTGCCGGATTCTCACATTACTGTTATTAGAGCATCGGATTTTTTATCAGCAGATTATATTTTTTATGTTTTGAATTATTACCAGCCATATTTAGAAAAAAGTTGTTCTGGTTCAACAAATCAAACAGAACTTAAGCCAGCGGTGATTTCTGAACTATTTATTCCTGTTCCTCCTGTTAATGAACAAATTCGTATTATCAATAAATTGATTGAAGCACTAAATTTATCAAAGCTATATGGGGAAAAAGAAATTTTGTTGCAAAAATATAATCAACATTTCCCTGAACAGTTAAAAAAATCCATTCTTCAATATGCGGTTCAGGGAAAACTTGTTCCACAAGATTCTGCAGATGAGTCAGCCTCTGTTCTTTTGGAACGTATTCGTGCAGAGAAGCAAAAGTTAATAGCTGAAGGAAAAATAAAAAAAGACAAGCACGAATCCGTCATTTTCAGAAGGGATAATTCTCATTATGAAAAGCGTGGTTCTGAAGAATTTTGCATTGATGAGGAATTACCCTTTGACTTGCCTGATACTTGGTCTTGGGCGAGATTAGGTGAACTGTGTTCTGTTGTAACAGGCCGCCTCGATGCTAATGCACAAACGCTTGATGGAAAATATGCCTTTTTTACTTGCGGTAGAGAAGTCTTTAGAACCGATACGTATGCATTTGACTGTGATGCAATATTGCTTGGTGGAAACAATGCATCCGGAGATTATAAAATGCATAGATATAGCGGAAAGTTCAACGCATATCAGCGAGTATATGTAATTTCAGGTAGAGAGCCTGATTTTTTGAACTACCTCTACTATGTAATCACATTTTGGCTCGGACATCTAAAAAAGAATAGCCAAGGAACAACCACTCGTTTTATCAAATTGGGACAAGTAACTGGGATGTTGGTTCCAGTACCTCCTTGTGCTGAACAGAAACACATAATTCAAACTATACAACTACTTTTGAATGAATGTGACCATTTACAATAAACCTATTATTCTCATTATGAGAAGTTGGATGGCATCGAGTGCTGTATTGACGATGAGATACCGTTTGAGATTCCACAGAATTGGGCATGGGCACGTTTCGGAACAGCAATGATTAACCGTGATGCCGAGAGAATACCACTTTCTGTTAATGAACGAGAAAAGTTACAGAAAATCTATGATTATTATGGTGCTTCAGGTGTTATTGATAAAGTTGACCGATATTTATTTTCAAAGCCGTTGTTACTAATAGGTGAAGATGGAGCTAATTTGCTTACACGTAGCAAACCAATCGCATTTATTGCGAGTGGGCAGTATTGGGTTAACAATCATGCTCATGTTCTTGACTCATCAGCTGGATTACTATTGGAGTATGTGGCTGCGTATATCAACGCAATTAACCTCGCACCATATGTAACAGGAACTGCTCAACCCAAGATGAATCAAGAAAAGATGAATTCTATTCTTATTCCCATTCCACCAACTGGTGAACAGCTACGCATCGTTCAGAAGATTGACGAAATCTTTCCTGTGGTTGCAAATATGTGAAACAAGGCATACACTCGACAATCCGAAGTGTATGCCTTCCTTTTTACCAATCTACGATTGTGTCAACGATTTCTCGCTGCTCTGTAGCTGTTTTTCTGAGGTAGATACGGGTGGTTTCAATACTTTCGTGTCCCATAAGATCAGCCAAAAACGCTATATCATTGCATCGTTCCAAGAAACTTTTGGCAAATCTGTGCCTGAATGAATGAGGATATACAACAACCGGATTAATATTGTATCTAACTGCTAATTTCTTCAGTTGTCCGGATATGCCGCGAGTAGTAATACGTTCACCATACTTGTTTAAAAAAATGAAGCCGCTTTCCTGTTGCTTTTCAGTCAACCAAGAAAGGGCTTCATTTTGCAATTCTTTGGGAATATAAATTCTACGTAGTTTTCCCCCTTTGGAGTATAAGTCGATATGCCCCAACTTAACATGTTCAGCTTTAATCTGAATCAGTTCGCTCACTCTGGCTCCGGTAGCGGCAAGGAAGCGGATTACAAAATACCAGAACATTTCATCATCATTTTTCAGACAAGATTTGAAATATTCATAGTCCGCTTCACTTATTACATTTTCCAAGAAAGTTTTCTGTTGCACACGAACAAAAGGTAATTTCCATTTTTCCTTGCCGATGCATTCTAGGTAGCAGTTGATTGCCCTTAAACGCAGATTGACCGTTTTGGGTTTGTAGCTCTCTATCAGCCACACCTTATAAGCCCGCAGGTTTTTTTGTGTGATACCGTCGTACTGCGAGCTGTATTGCCGTAAGGCAAAAAGGTACGAGGATATCGTGTTTTCCGAGAGGTTCGTACCTCTCAAATGTCTTTCGAATTCTTCTATCATAGTGAAAGACCTCCTTTCATTATGATATTATACCTTGTTTTTTACAGCCCTTTGATGAGAGAAAGCAATTCCTCTATTCGTCGGACAATGCGGTGTTGCTCATTAAGAGGAGGTAACGGAATGAATACCTCGTTTATGTTTGAAACGGCAAGACCTGGTTGTGCTGTCGCCGTGGCATACTGGTTTAAGTTAAGTGCCATGAGGAACAAGCAAGCCCATGCAACACTAACACTTGCATATGTTTCAACACACACGGCGTGTTCAGTAGCATAGAAGTCTCCGGTTGCTCTATTAATGTTTCCACACAGAGCTCCTTGTCTGCCGATTATAGGGTAATCGCCAGAACGGTTGAAGCTTGCAACATAACCTCGAATCCCATTTCCTCCATAGCAAGGATATGATCTGTTGAATGGGGTTTCATTAATTTCTGCTGAGTGTATGTTCTTTCCTGCTTGTAGAGTAAATAAATTGCCAATTTTACACCAGCACCAGTTTTCAGGTATCCCAAACGGTAATTCATCGTCGATACACCTCTCCACGCCGTCTAACTTCTCATAATGAGAATTATCCCTTCTGAAAATGATGGATTCGTGCTTATCTTTCTTAATTTTACCTTCAGCTATTAACCTTTGCTTCTCTGCACGAATACATTCCAGAAGGACAGATGCTGGTTCATCGTTAGGGTCTTGTGGAACAAGTTTTCCTTGTACAGCCTCCTGCAAAATAGATTTTTTGAGAAGGTCAGGAAAGCCAATGTTCAGATTGGATAGTCTAATTTCTGAAGTATTATATTGTTCTAAAATTGGTATTAGTGATTGAAATTTATCTACAATACGTTGTTGCTCTTGTATCGGTGGTAGGGGAAAATATATTGAATTCAATGCTGTCTGAACCAGATGCTTGATGGTCATTCCCTTACTTTTCTTATCGAGAATCTTATTTCCTTTATAGCATTCCATCAACAAACGAAAGTAGTAAGGATTTATTCCACCATAGAATCTGACACGGTGTAGAGCATTTTGATAGTACATTTCTTGATCATTTTCCCAAATTGCAGAACGACCTACATCGCCACCTTCACAAATTAGAAGATCTCCCTTTTTCAATTTGTATTTTGAAATCTCATTTTCTTCAAAGCGAGCTTCTTTAACTTTGGTCAAGTCAATCCCATTCCAATATACATTTATACTGCATAGATAAGGCTTGTAGTCTCCCTGATTTTTTGCTTTATCAAGAGTTTTACCAAGCTCTGTTATAGCAATCATTTTAAGTGTAACCCATTCCCAACTCTCCGGAATCTCAAATGGCACTTCATCCGCAATGCAAACTGGTTCATTTTTTCCTACCTTCTCATAAGGCAAATTATCGGCTCCCCGGAAGATTATAGAAGGTCTCTTTTCTTTCTTGATTTTTCCTTCTTTTATCAACTGTTCTTTCTCGGTTCTAATACGTTCTAAGAGAACAGATGCTGGCTCATCATTTGGATCCTGAGGGACAAGTTTACCCTGTACAGCCATTTGTAATATAGAATTTTTTAATTGTTGTCCAGTCATTAGTTCTCCTCCAGATTTATTCCCAAAATATCTGTTATCTGCGCCAGAATTCTATCAATATCAGCATTTAAACTGGCTCTTTTTTCCTGATACTGCTGAATTAATTCCTTTGGTGGTAAAATTTCTTCTTCCTCATGAGGATATCCGCAAAGGTCTATGTTATAGTTCTTCTCTTTGATCTCATCAATGCTGTATTTCTTTGCCTTATCAAATCCCTCTTCCTGTATTTCCTGGCGATTTTCCCACCACTCAACTGCTGGTGCAAAATGCTCTAGTTTCATAGGTTTTGTCTTACTGAAATGCTTGTATCCTTCTGGCATATCCAGGCGGTAAAACCAAGTTTCTTTTGTAGTACCATTTCTATCAAAGAACAAAATATTGGTTGTGATTGATGTATACGGAGAAAAAACACTTCCAGGCATACGGACAATCGTGTGTACATTAAACTCAGAAAATAGTTTTGTTTTAATGGCTACTTTTGCATTGTCGGTTCCAAATAAAAATCCATCTGGCAGGATTACCGCTGCTCTACCATTTTCTTTCAAACGATACATGATAACTGACATAAAAAGATCTGCCGTCTCACTGCTTGCAAGATCGGATGGAAAATGATTTTTGACTTCTGTTTTCTCTGAGCCTCCATAGGGAGGATTCATAAGAATAACATCCACCTGATCATCCTCTGTGTAATCAAGAACATCTCTCAACAATGTGTTGTCATGAAAAACCTGCGGAACATCTAAATCGTGTAATAACATATTTGTGATACAAAGCATATACGGAAATTGCTTCTTTTCAATTCCATATATAGAGTTTGCGTACATTTCTTCGTCCTCGGTTGTCTTAACCTTTTTCTTTAGCTCTTTTAACCAGCTTGTGATAAATCCACCTGTACCACAAGCAAAATCTGCCATTTTTTCGCCTATCTGTGGTTTTATCATCTGTGCCATAAAATCTGTCACTGCACGAGGTGTGTAAAATTCTCCAGAAGAGCCTGCACTCTGTAATTCTTTCAAGATTGTTTCATAAATTTCTCCAAAAGCATGACTTTCTTCATAATCTGTCAAATCCAACTCATCAATTACACCAATAACCTGACGGAGAAGAACACCATCTTTCATATAGTTATTCGCATCAGCAAATGTTGTCTGGACAATAGCCTTTTTTATTGGAGTATCTGCATTGACCGGAAGATTTTTCAACGTTGGAAACAATGTATTATTTACAAAATCCAAGAGAATATCTCCTGTTATTCCTTTTCCATCTTCATCATGTCCCCAGTTCCTCCAACGACATTTTTCTGGAATAATGGACTGATAGTCTTCTTCATCCCATTCCCAATCCTGTTCTTTTGCATCATATACTTTCAAAAAGAGCATCCATGCTATCTGCTCAATACGCTGTGCATCGCCATTGATACCCGCGTCATTACGCATGATATCTCTTATTCTTTTTACGAAATTTGATATATTCCCCATTCTTATGCTGCTCCTCCATCATAAATTGCATTTTCCAGTTCTTTTACTGCTTTCAAATATCCATCCTTACCACCAAAATAAGAAGCTATCTTCTGTGGCTTTCCCATTCTCATAAAAGGATCCAGTTTCAATATTTCTGTCTTTTCTATTTCATATATTCCCGTATTCATATATTTGTCCAATAACGCCTCCAACACTTCTCTGGCAGCACCACTATATTTATTCAGAAAATCTCTTTTCTTAACATTTTCAGCGCGTTCTTTGCGTGTCAATGGTTTCTTATCAAATGCAACATGGCATATAAAATCAAAATCATCAACATCTGACATTCCCTGATCTTCCTTCAATGTTTCAAGATCAATCCCCTGTTCACGCAAAAGTCCCCTAATTTTTTCTTTCTTTTCTTCTGCTGACCATTTTCGGATAAAATTATCCAAAGAAGCATATGCGCCCAGAATATTCTCCTTCGTGTAGTCGATAATGCTTTCTTGACGAAGCAATTTCCCATTTGCATCATAAACAGATACAGTTTTATAGACAATTTTTACCGGACATCCATCCCGATTCACAATTGGCTTCGGCTGCTTTGGATCTACAGGATCAGGGTCTGGTCCTACAGGTGGTTTCGTATTTTTTCCCGCCCCGGACTTAGGATTAAAATCTTCGTCCATCTCAATTGGACCATCCCAATCTGGATCGGCAAATAATCTACTGACATTTCGAAAATCCATAACAACAAAATGTGTTTTTCCTTCTTTTTCCCGTAAACGTGTTCCTCGACCAATAATTTGCTTAAACTCTGTCATGGAACCAATCATTTCATCCAGCACAATCAATTTTGTCATTTTACAATCTGATCCTGTGGATAATAATTTTGAAGTCGTGGCAATTACCGGGTATTTTTCTCTGACAGATATAAAATAGTCTAACTTGCTTTTTCCATACGTATCACTACCGGTAATCCGAACTACATAATCAGGATTTTTTTGTACCATATCCGAATTCTGATTTACTAATGCTACCCTCATTCTTTCTGCAGCATCTTCTGTTGCACAAAACACAATTGTTTTTGCCATACGATCTGTGCTTTTTAAATAGTTTGTAATTTCTGCAGCAACCTGCTGAATACGGTCTTCTATAATAATATTGTAATCATAATCACTATTGGTATAAATTCGATCTTCAATTTCATTTCCGTAAATATCACATTGTCCTTTACGAGGTCTCCACCCTTCTCCAATATCTGTCATAACATTGATTACCTTAAACGGAGCAAGGAATCCATCCTCTATACCTTCTTTTAGGCTGTATGTGTAAATTGGTTCACCAAAATAATCAATGTTGGATATGTATTTTGTTTCTTTTGGTGTAGCAGTCATACCGATCTGTGTTGCCGATGCAAAATATTCCAATACTTTTCTCCAGTTGCTTTCTTTTTTGGCTGAACCTCTATGACACTCGTCTACAATAATTAGATCAAAAAAATCAGGTCTAAATAACTGTTTCAGTTTAAGAATTGTATTATTAATATCCTCTTCCTGGTCATCATTCCCACCTGCCAACTGTTGATACAATGAAAAATAAACTTGATATGACGTAATAGTACTCGGGTCATCCTTTGAAAAATTAACTTTATGTATTACTTTTTCTAATGGTGAAAAATCCTGCTGAATAGACTGATCTACAAGATTGTTACGATCAGCAAGATAGAGTATTTTGCTTTTCATACCACTTTTTAACAACCTGTATACTATCTGAAACGCTGTATATGTTTTTCCAGTTCCGGTTGCCATAACTAAAAGCAGGCGATCCTTACCCCTGGAAATTGCATCTACTGTTCGATTAATTGCAATACGCTGATAATAACGAGGTGGATATGTCTTCTGACTACTATAATATGGCTGTTGAATCATTTTTTCCTGATTTTCTGACAGACCTTCTCCGTTATTTGCTCCCTTTTTGTATCTGCAATATAGCTCTTCTTCTGTTGGAAATTCATCAAGACCTAATTCACGCTCTTTCCCAGTCAGGAAATCATGTTCAAAAAATCCATCTCCATTTGAACTATACGCAAACGGAATATCCAACATACTGGCATAGACCATCGCCTGCTGTAAACCATGGGAGATACTATGTTTATTGTCTTTTGCTTCTATAATCGCAATCGGATTGTTAGAATTCAAATATAGAACATAATCTGCACGTTTCGGCTTTTCTCTGGTAACAAAATTCCCCTTCAGATTGATTTTTCCATCTGTTATATTGGTTTCCATCGTTATTTTCTTGATATCCCATTTTGCCGTAATCGCTGGTGTAATATATTGAAGCTTTATATCTTCTTCGGACATCTGCTTTTTAGATATTATCGTCATGAATACAGCCTCCCTCTTCTGTAGATAGTTCCTGATAACAAATATTATCGGAAGTTGATAAGTATACTACTATTCCCACTTTTAATCACTGTAGCTTTTATTTATTTTTTATGTTCTTTACATATTTTCCACTACGGATTCTTGCATCCTTTGGCTTTTCGGCATCTGCCGGAATTGCCCAATAACTGCCGACACGCATTACTCCAGGAATTCTATTTTCAGAGCAAAGTACCTGCACCCGTCGTTTCGACAATCCCCATTTTTCAGCTGTTTGACTGATTGAAAGATATTCCATGCCTTCATCTCCCATAATTATAATGAGTTAAAATCAATCATAGTTTCTATTTTAAATTATAATCCCAAGTGCGAATAAAGTCAATTTACGCCCAATCCCTAACATACCTAATCACTTTTCCCTAAAAATAAGCAAAAAATAGAGCATACGGCTCATTATTCCATATGCTCTTCCACCCAAACACACAGTATACAAAATCTTTTACTTTTCATCACTTGATTGAGGATATACCATTTTTGATATCAAAAATATATTTCATTCATTTTTCTTTTTTACTAAATGACAGATTGTTATCATCACTTTTTCAATATCTAAAGGCTTCGCCAGATGAGCATTCATCCCTACGGCAATGCACTTTTCAGCATCTTCCTGAAATGCATTCGCTGTCATAGCTATAATCGGTATTGTTTTTGCATCTAAACGTTCTAACGACCTGATTTTCTTCGTAGCTGTATATCCATCCATAACGGGCATCATCAGATCCATCAGAATTGCATCAAATGTTCCTGCCGGTTTCTCTTTAAATAATTCCACTGCCTGCTGTCCATCCTCCACTCTGGTAACCAACGCTCCGACATCTTCGAGAACTGTCTTTGCTATTTCCGCATTCAGCTCATTATCTTCTACAAGAAGAATTCTTTTCCCTTTTATTGTATGAATTGCAGATGACTCTATGGTATCCTCACTTCCATATACCTCTTCTTTCAATGCTATGTCAAAAGAAAGATCTATCGTAAATTTTGTTCCAATGCCCTGTCTGCTTTCTACCTGAATACTTCCACCCATCAGCTCTATCATAGATTTGATAATAGGAAGTCCCAACCCGGTTCCCGGCACTTTGTTTTCTGTGGTACTATGTTCTCTGGAAAATTCTTCATAGACATGCGGAAGATATTCTTCACTCATACCAATGCCTGTATCTTCACATGAGAAAATATAATGTATCTTTGAAGGATTCTCTGATGCAGCCTCATGTATTTCTACATGGATTGAATGTCCCTCTGGAGTATACTTTATAGCATTGCTGATAATATTCAGCATGATCTCCTGTAACTTTGTCTGATCACAGACAACATAATGGTGTCTTATATCTAAATCGGCATGATACTGCAGATTCTTCTTTCTGATATCCTCTTCAAATACTGTATTTACTCTGTGGAATAATGCATCCATATCCTCAGCTTTTAATTGTAATACCGCTGTACCGCTTTCAATCCGGGCCATTTCCAAAATCTGATTGATAATCATCAGCAGAAGATTACTGGAAGACTGTATCTTCTCCAGATATTCTTTTGCCTTTTTTTCATTCTGCAGATTCTTCTCTAACAAACCGGAAAACCCCACAATTGCATTCATCGGAGTTCGGATATCATGGCTCATGTTGAATAGAAATCTTGTTTTTGCCTCGTTGGCGTTTTTTGCCTGTTCAGCAGATTTTTTCAGCTCCGCTTCATATTGTCTTTCCCTGTGTTTTTTGCTGAATATCAAATAAAATACTGTAGCAACCAATAATGAGAATACGTAAGAAACGACAATACACATAATCCAGTAAGAACGTGGAATCCATCCCTTTGAAGGGATAATGTCAAAATACCATGTATTATTGGGAACTGTACATTCTACTGTCAGGATGTTGTCCGGCATATCATCCTGACTTTCTGCCAGAATAATCCTGTCGTTGCCGTCTCTATCATATGTCCAGATTCTGTAGCTGAAATCTGCATCACTTAAATAATCAAGATTTATTTCATCAATGAAACGATTCCAGTCAATCACCAGAATCACAAATCCCCAGAACTCCCTTTTGTCTGAATTATTATCCTGATAAACTGGATTAAAAAGCAGTGCTCCTGTTCCTCCCTGCTTTAACTGGTATGGTCCCCCAATCGTATATTTTCCGCTATCCCTTGCCACAACTGCATCCTTTTTTCGCTCATGTTCCTGTAGCATATCCAGTCCAAAGGCTCTCTCATTTTCCTGTTTCGGATAAATGTCTGTAACAATACCCTCAGGTGCCAATTCAAATGCCTTTATCACTCCATCTTCATTTGGAATCTTTTCTGCCAGTTCAGAAAAAGTATTTTCATCCAGATTCTCTCCGGCACTGATATAATTTCCCAAAAGATCAGAGAGCATGATATACTGATCCAGTCTTGCCCTGACTCTCTTCTCCGTGATCTGCGCCATATATTTTCCAGTTGTCTTTTCATCCTTTTCCAGGTTATAGAGCAGAAAAACGCCAATAAAGAATGCTGCCAGAAAAGTAATCAATCCAACAATATAACAATATATTCTTATCCTTTTATATGGTTCGCTATCCTTTTTCATTCTTCTACTCCTCTGTTATTCTTTTCCCGGTCACTGGCACATCTGCTTACCAACACAAAATTTTCGGATTGTTTCCATCAGTTCCGGTACATTTAATGGTTTTGACAGATGCGCATTCATCCCTGCCTCCATCGTCTTTCTTTTATCTTCAGCAAAAGCATTGGCTGTCATGGCAATGATCGGAATCGTTTCCGCATCTTTCTTCCCGCTGCCACGAATCGCTCTGGCTGCCTGATATCCGTCCATCGTCGGCATCATGATATCCATCAGAACCGCATCGTAATATCCTTCCGGCATTTTCAGGAAACATTCCAGGGCCTGCTGTCCATCTTCTGCCTCAGTAACGGAAATCCCCTCATCTTTCAGAAGGAATACCGCAATTTCCCTGTTGAGTTCATTATCCTCTGCCAGAAGAATACGGCACCCGGACAGATTTTCCTTTGGTAATTCAGACATTTCCTGTACAGCTGCAGGTTCTTCTGCTATTTCAAAAGGTATGACCACACGTATGGTAGTGCCCTGATTTTCCACACTGTCAATCTGAATGGTTCCACCCATACGATCAATCAGTTCCTTTACAATCGCCATACCCAGCCCGGTACCTTTATACTGTGATCTGGCTCCCTGATCTGCCTGAACAAATGGCTGAAATATATTCTTCAGGAAATCCTCTGACATTCCGATTCCTGTATCTTTTATAGTCACATCTACCAGCACTCTTTCATCGGATTCCTTCTCTTCTTTCAAGTAGCAATCCACAGAGCCATTTTTACGGTTGTATTTAATACTGTTTGTGATCAGATTTAAAAATATCTGCTTTACATGCAGGGAACTTCCGATAAGATTCGGATATGGAATCGAATAAGGCTCATCCATAAAATGAATCGTAATACACTCTTCATCTGCCCTCATCTGTGCAATGGTTTCCACCTCGCAAAGCAGCTCCGGCAGATAAAAATCTTCTTTAGCCAGTTTTACCTCTTCATTTTCCAGTTTACTCAGTTCCAGCGTGTCATTGATCAGCGACAACAGATGGTCTGCCGCTACTCTTGCCTTAAGACGGCTGGAATCCACCAATGTTCTGTCCTCCGGGTGCTTCATGCAGATATCCATAAGTCCGATAATTCCATTCAATGGTGTACGCATATCATGGGACATCCTGGAAAGAAAATCCGATTTACTCTGGTTTGCTTTTTTCTCGCTCTCCAGGGCAATGGTTTTTTCCACCAGTTCATTTTTATCCAGAATCAGATTCCAGTGTTCGATTACTCCATCCGGTTTGCGAATTTTGTGTCCCCTGTCCTCAATATATTTCCAGGATCCATTTTTGCATCTCATTCGATATGTGATTTCATAATGATCCGCTTTACTATACTGCTCCAACGCATGTGCAATCCCCTGCTCCAGATCATCCGGATGTGCCAGGTCAGCAATCGTCCCTCCAGAAGCTTCTATCAATTCCTCTGGGGTATCATATCCCAGCATCTGTGCAAAATGCTCTGAAACATACTTAAAAGAATACTCAGGATCATCATTGCTGATTTTCACACCACCTGGAAGTGCAGACGTAATCATATCCAGCTGATGCTGAAGTGCCTCGTTTACTCTTTGCAGAGCATCTTTATAAAAACGCTCTTTCTGTACAATCTCATCTATACTTCGGAAACCAAGGAACGCAAAATGGCTGCCTTCCTCGTACTCTTTTACAATATGTGCCTGAAAACAGGACAGCCCTGCTGCATTTGGTGACGTCTCAAAAGAGAAATGATATTCGTCTTCTGTTTCAAAATGCTTTTTAATCTCGTTACGGTCCAGTTCCCGACGCATTACATCACGAAATTCCGGAAGTGCAAATGTAGAAGCATATGCATCCACATAATCTGAAAATGCTCTGAACTCCTCATGCACCTGTGCATGATTTGTCTCCTGATTAAATACAAACTCATACTCATCCGTATCCAGATTTAAAACAAAAGCTGTCGTATAATCACGGCTCAGTCCTGACAAAATCCTGTTCTTTTTTATCAGTTCCTGCTTATAAGTAATTTCAACCTGTTTTTCTTTATCAATCTGCCGGACAACATACAGAACATTTGTAACCTTACCAGATGGGTTCCGTTTTTTTACAATAAATCTTGCCAGATGCCAGGATCCACTTTGTGCCCGGTATTCGACCGCAATACTTTCCGTGTCTTTCAGCCTGTCAGCCAGAGTCGATGTATCAAGGAACTTTTTCATCATTTCCTGATGCTCCCCATCAACAATTGTATTGATAGCATGCTGGAAAGCTTCTTCCGTTTTTCCATGCTTGCCTGTAAGTTTATGCATCTCGTTGCCGGCAGATATTTCTTCATAAGTTCCTGTTTCCAGATTCATTCGGTAGATCAGCCAGTATAATTTACTGATGGAATCAATGATTTCTCCATTCAGATTTGCAGTTTCCAGTGCATCCTCAAGTGCCTTCATCATTCTCAAGTTTTCACGGACACTTCCCATATGGCACCCCACATCAGATAACAGATTCATGGACACCATATTCTGATTCAGATCCGGGTTATCCAATCCAATGAAGCCTATAAATTTATGATTTGTATAAATCGGCACAGCAATCAGGGAATGAATATTCTGAGGCTTTAAAATTTCATATTCCTGTGGAGTTTCTTCTGCGATTTCTTCCAGGTCATAAATGATGATATTTTTCTTCTGGATAAATGTCTCTACCCAGTTCTGCATCAGGCAGACAGGAACTTCCTGCAGATTCTGTATCTGTGGTTCAATTCCTGATGCACACCATTCAAATGTATTTTTAAAACTTTCCTTCTTTTCAGAATTCCATTCAAAAATATACGCTCTGTCTGCTGCTGTATATTTTCCAACACTCTTTAGTATAGATGGTGTCATGTCATCCAGCTGCTTTTCATTCTCTGCCTGACTCATAAAAGAAATCTTATGAAGGATTTCATCCATGTAATGCAATTTACTTTTTATATCATCTCTGTATTCTTCCATATAACTTTTCCCCGGTTTATAATTATTAGCTGCCTGTCTCCAACCACTATTCTCAAAACAAAAAAAGCACTGTCTTTTCAGGCAATGCATCTTAAACGTTGTAACTGGCTGCTATTTTGCAGACCCTATAGCTTTGTGTCCCAGACTTTTGGCTGATTTGCTGACGAATCTTTTTCTTTTATTGTACATTTTTCTTGAAATAAGTCTATTGCAAATTTTTCCGTAAAATTTTTCCGTAAAAAGAAAAAAGATGGCTAACGACAACCATCTTCTCTCTGTTCTATATTATAATGATAAGAAAAAAACAGTGCTTTACTTCACACACTCCATAATTATCGCTTCACATCTGTCATATCCAAGCTGTGAACTGTTCAGGCACAACGTATAATTACTGGCTTTTCCCCATTTTTGATCCGTATAAAAGTTATAATTTGTCATACGTCTTTTATCTGTGTCTGCCATCATTTTGACAGCTTCCTTCTCTTCTACATTATGTAAGTCCATGATACGTTGTATTTTTTCCGGCATATCCCCATGAATAAATACATTCAATACATCGTTCCAATCTCTTAGGATAAAATCTGCATTTCGTCCAATAATTACACAGGACTCTTTTTCTGCCAATTCCAATATAACCTTTCTCTGTGCCTCATATACCATATCCTCAACGGATTTTCCTGTAATATCACGTCCGGCAAGTGCATAGGCAAATAATCCTTTTTGGGGAGATAGCTCTGCGCTTTCCTGAATATATTCTGGTGATAAACCAGACTTTTCTGCAATCTCACTAATGATATTTTTATCATAGTAAGTAATTCCAAGTTTTTTTGCGACTTCCTCCCCGATAAAGCGTCCACCGCTTCCAAATTCTCTGCTGATCGTAATGATTCTTTTTGCCATTTCCAGTTCCTCCTTAATTTAAAACATCGACCCTATTTTTTCTGATTTTCTTTAAAAATACATACCCTACCAGACATGCAATGACTTCGGTAATCGGAAATGCCCACCAGATCAGTGAAACTCCCATCTGACCATTTCTGACAAATAAAGAAAAGACTCCTGCCAGTGGCAGAATGATAATAAGCTGTCTTAGAAGTGAAATAACCAATGATTCTATACCACCATCCAGCGCCTGATAAATTCCCTGATAAGCAACATTAATTCCCGCAAACAGAAAACTAATAGAAATCACTCTCATCGCACTGATAAAATATTCTCTTGATTGTCCTGCATTAAAGAGCGTTGCAAAAGCTCCAGGGAAAATCTCTGTAATTGCAATTCCCAAAACCATTAATACAATTGTATAGAGAAGCCCATATTTGATTCCATCCTGAATTCTTTTTTTACTTCTCATTCCATAAGCAAATGCAATGATTGGAGTAATCGCATCTCGCAGACCAAACGCGAGGAAGAGAACAAACTGCTGAACTTTATAAAATAACCCATAGGCTGTCTGCGCTGACGGATTGAACTTCAAAATCAGATTCATTACATAAACCATAATAGACATCAGAGCCTGAGCAATAATTGCTGGAAGTCCAATTGCATAAATTTCTTTTATAATACCAGTATCCGGCTTCATATATTTCGCATCATGTTCAAATTCTTTATTCAATTTCATATGAAAAATGAACAGTAACACTGCGGATGCTACCTGACCAATTACCGTTGCATAAGCTGCACCTTTTACACCCATTTCCGGAACCGGACCGATACCATAAATCATAATTGGATCAAGAATAATATTTACAACTGCACCAACCACCTGTCCGATTGTAGAATAAAGAGAACGACCTGTTGCCTGCAATAACTTTTCAAATAATGAAAAGAAGATAATACCAAAAGAAATCACGCAGCATATCCTCAAATAGCTGACTCCCATCTCAAGCACTTCTATATCTACTGTCTGCGATGAAATATATGCTTTTACCCCAAAGATACCAAACAAGAAACAAACCACATAAATAATCACACCGAGAAACAAGCTGTTTCCTGCTACCTTTGCAGCTTTTTTGCTGTTTCCCTGTCCAAGTGTCCTTGCAAGAAGTGCATTGGTTCCTACACCTGTTCCGATTCCCACCGCAACCATAAGCATCTGCACCGGGAATACGAGCGTCAGTGCATTTAATGCCGCTTCACTGCCTACTCTCATATTTCCTACAAATGCACTGTCTACAATGTTATAGACCGCCTGCAATGCCATAGATAGGATCATTGGAATTCCCATCTGGATCATCAGCTTATTCACTGACATATCTTTCATCTTGTTACTTTCTGCCATTTTGTTTTAGCTCCTCTCTTTTTGCACAAAAAAAGTGTGTGCCTTGTCATATAAGCTGGACTTACGCTGACAGGCTACACACTTTTTTACGCAATATTAGTTTTTAACAAAAAAACGAGTGGCTGGTAAACTGGATTTACGCTTACTTGCTACTCGTTTGTTATAATTATATTTCCTGTTTTTTAAAAAGTCAAACAAAATTTTTCTTATTCTTCAAGTACCTTTATTGTAAATGTCCTTATCGGCATCGCAATATTTCATTCGAGTTGATGGTTCTCTAGCATACAGCTTCCTTACCATTCTTTTTGAAATCACAAAACCATTATCATTGTTCCGGCTCCAATTAAAATGCATCCAATCAATGATTTTGTCGTAAATGTTTCATGTAAAAATATAAACGCCAATATCAACGTAATAACCACACTCAATTTATCAATTGGAACAACCTTAGATGCTTCACCAATCTGTAATGCCTTATAATAACATAACCAGGAAGCACCTGTTGCTAACCCCGATAAAATCAAAAACAACCAGCTTTTTCTGCTGATTCCAGAAAGACCATTTTGCGCATTCATCAGAAAAACCATTCCCCATGCCATAATAACAACAACAACTGTTCTGATTGCCGTTGCCAGATTTGAATTAACTCCATTGATTCCTACTTTCGCCAAAATGGAAGTTAGGGCAGCAAAGACTGCCGATAATAATGCAAATATAAACCACATATGTTCCCCTCCTGCCATATCTGCTTTTTATATTTTTTTAATAATACATCATTTTTTATTCATTTTCAAACTATATAGTGAAGAACAGTATCTTTTTTGTTTTCCCTTATGCTATAATACTCAAAAAATATATACAGGAAAGTGAGACAAACATGAATAAACTCTACAAAGCAATCGAAGAAAAAATAAAGGAATCTGGTTACCCAAAAGAAATCTCCGGGAAGGATGTCTATAATGATATTTGTGACCAGATTGAAGACAAAGAAAACGGAACCTATCTACTTCTATCAAAATTTGAAGAAGATGTCATTTTTGAATACCATATTACCATTCAAGACGATGGATTTAATCTTGGACTCTTAACAATACGCACTCCTGAGGGAATCTATCAGACAGATTTTGATGCTTAAAAGTACAGGAATGCCTTCTCTTTTTGTTCATTTTTTCTCTAATGTTAGACATTTATCACCGCCTTGTCCATTTTTTGGATATTGTCATTTATTTTGTCCATTGTTCATAAAAATGATGTGAAATAAAATAGTGTTAAATCGCTTCCGGCTAAAAAATACGGAACATAAGGAGGAAGTTAAGATGAATGCAGCAAATACTTTAAAAAAACTTGGAATTGAGCAGACTTTTAACTATATTTACAAAGATCCGGACAAAAATATGAATAAGATAATGGACTGGGCTGATAAATTTTCTCAGGGTCAATTCTCTTCTCAGAGGGAAATGATTCGCGAAGCGATAGAGAATCCGGAACATCCCTATTACTCATATATCCGAAAACTCTTTAAAGATGTTGATCCTCACGTGACAAAAACACTGGCAGTTAATTTTTTCATCAACGCAGCTTTAACAGGCTGGCCAAAAGAAGAAAAATTACGCCAAAAGTATAATTGTAATATTCCTTGGGCAATTCTTCTTGATCCAACTTCTGCCTGTAATCTGCACTGTACAGGATGCTGGGCCGCTGAATATGGGCATAAATTAAATCTGACTTATGATGAGATTGATGATATTATATGCCAGGGCAAAGAACTAGGGGTATATATGTACATTTATACCGGTGGTGAACCTCTTGTCCGAAAGAAAGATTTAATTAAATTATGCGAAAAACATTCAGACTGTGTTTTCCTGTGCTTCACGAATGCTACTTTAATCGATGAAGATTTTGCAAATGAAATGCTTCGTGTAGGCAATTTAGTCCCTGCTATTTCGCTGGAAGGATTTGAAGAAGCAACAGATGACCGGCGCGGAAATGGCGTATATCAGAAAGTAATCCACGCAATGGAACTTCTCCGAAAGAAAAAACTTATTTATGGAATATCCTGCTGTTATACGAGTGCAAACTATAACTCGATCACTTCGAAGGAATTCTATGATTCTCTGATTGACCTCGGTGCATATTTCGTATGGTACTTTCACTATATGCCTGTTGGAAACGATGCCGCACCGCAGCTTCTTCCTACGCCAGAGCAGCGTATTGGTGTTTATGAAAAAATCCGTAAATATCGTGCCACAAAACCATTATTTGCAATGGATTTTCAAAATGATGCGGAGTATGTCGGGGGATGTATTGCGGGTGGCCGCCGCTATTTACATATTAATGCCAACGGAGACATTGATCCTTGTGTATTTATCCATTATTCAGATTCTAATATTCGTGAAAAAACACTACTACAGGCACTCCGCTCTCCTATGTTAATGGCATATCATGCAAATCAGCCATTTAATGAAAATATGCTCCGTCCTTGTCCAATGCTTGAAAACCCTCAAAAACTTCGGGCAATGGTAAATGAGTCTGGCGCACATTCCACTGATCTACAATCACCGGAAAGTGCAGAGCATCTTTGTGCTAAATGCGATAACTATGCAAAGCATTGGAAAGTTTCCGCAGATAAACTCTGGCAGGAAAATAAAAAAAGAAAAACGTCATCTATTTCCTTAAATTAGAGAGCATCCTATAGGCATCCTCATAAAATTTTTCTAAATCGAAGGTCGCATCCCTTTCTAACCATTCGAGGAGGCTGCCAACAAAGAAACACTTATAACATTGTATAAGTGTTTCTTTGTCTTGCTCTGAAATGTTTCTTTTTTCCTTCATCTCATTCGCATAAGTACAGATGATGTGATATGCTATCTCGTTCATATTGGATAAAAGTTTTTCTTTTTCAACTGAACGAAATAAATGAAGCATTGCCTTTTTTCTTTTTGTACACTCCTGTGCCATATAAGAAAGACAATTCTCTGATTTCTCTGATATTGCATATTCTTTTATAATCCCATCCGCCCATTTTTCAATAGAATTAATCATCAAGGATGGGATATCCTGAAAATGATAATAGAAGGTATTTCTATTCACATCACATCGATTTACGATATCATTTACTGTAATCTTGCTATAGGCCTTCTCCTCTAAAAGTTCCCAAAATGTATCTGTAAGTAATTCTTTTGTACGCTTCATCTTGTCTCCTTATTATCTTTAAAAATCTTCCTCTTTTCTTTTATTTAAAATATAGTTTGTAAAAATCGAACCGGCTGATACCAGCACTCTACACAATAATACCACAAAAAATCCAATAGAAAACGGATGACTTATTTTTTCTCCTAAAATCGTTGTTGTTACAATACTCAACAAAGAACCTGTAATACCTGCAATCAAATAAATATCATATCTTGTATTACAGGCTCCAAAATACAAACTGACAATATCTCCTGGCAAAACACCTACTATTCTTGTAATGAAACAGGCAAAAAAAGTATTTTCCCTTTGATATTCCATAATTTTTTGTATCTTAGGATACTTTTCCTGGATTCTCTGCACAACTTTTTTCCCACTAAAATATCCAATCAGATATGGAATCGTAAGTGTAATAGCAAGACCACAAGTACTAACAAACAGTGCCATGAACGGCGAAAACAAAATACCACTTGCCAGATAAAGTGCTGACAGTGGTAAGATTACTGTAAGACTTTTTAAAGCAAAAAATAGAAAAAGTACCGCCACCGCAAGACATATATTTTCCGGTGTATATTTCAAAACTGTTTTTACAGATATTGGTCCCTCTGTATTTCTCATAACCACAATAAGTATAACTATAATTATACCAATGGCAAAAGCCGGTATCAACATTTTTATATATTCTTTCTTTTCCATAATAACCCCTTTCCTTTTTCATAGCAGAACTTCTTTCTCCTCTAGTATGAACAAATAATGGCTATCTTTCTTTTAAAATACAAATTAGAACTCATTTTGTTTCCATATTTTTTAATGCTAACAAATATTTGTATCACAAAAAAAGAGTCAATTATTCTATAAATATCCAGTTTTTATGCACACTTCTCATTTTGTCTAATTTTATAAAAGATAAAAAAATAAAAATTTTTATAGCGATTTTTTGAATTTCCTACTATAATGGAATCTGAATATTACTAAAAAGCTAAGAAACGGTATTATTTATACTACATTAATACCGTATCGGAAATGGAGGCAGCATGGAAATCGTTTGTTTAGACTTAGAAGGTGTATTAGTACCAGAAATCTGGATCGCATTTGCAGAAGAAACCGGAATCCCTGAATTAAAAAGAACAACACGAGACGAACCGGATTATGATAAATTAATGAAGTATCGTCTTAACATTTTAAAAGAACATGGACTTGGTTTAAAAGAAATTCAGGAAACAATAGCAAAGATTGACCCAATCCCGGGAGCGAAAGAATTCTTAGATAAATTAAAAGAGCTGACACAGGTTATTATCCTCAGCGATACTTTCTCCCAGTTTGCAGGACCACTCATGAAGAAACTCGGTTACCCTACTATCTTTTGCAACTCTCTTGTTGTAGCAGATAACGGAGAAATCGTTGATTTCAAAATGCGTTGTGAAAAATCCAAGTATACTACTGTTAAAGCTCTTCAGTCTATCGGTTATGACACGATCGCCAGCGGAGACAGTCACAATGACCTTGGTATGATTCAGGCAAGCAAGGCAGGATTCTTATTTAAGAGTACGGATGCCATCAAAGCAGAATATCCTGAAATTCCTGCTTATGAAACATATGATGAACTTTTTGATGCAATCAAAAAGGTGATTACTATTTGATTCATTAGGGGAAACAGACGAAAAAAGAAATAATACCATATCCCATCTGCTCTGTAGTCGCTGTGTTTAAGATGCTCATCCGCATCTTAAACACGCTCCGAAGCCGCATCTGGGATATGGTATTATTTCTTTTTTCTGTTTTTTGGCAGGATAAGGGGGAGAAGTCAGAAGTCTTCTACTTGCTCGGAAGATGTATCGTCCAGACGATTATTTTCTTTCTATAACGAGTAGAAAAGAAAAAGGGCTTATCATCAGTGAAACTTAAAAAAAGTCAGCATAGTGGAGAGAGTATCGCAAATGTAATGTGGAAGCAAGTAAAAATGCGGGCAGGCATACTTTCTGGGTAGCAGTAGTCTTCTGACTTCTCCCCTCTTATCCTTCTCAAAGACTATTGAATTCATTCACGTGAAGCCAACAAACAGAAAATAAAAATACTAGACCATCGCAAATGTAATGTGGGAACAAGTAAAAATGTCGAACAGGCATTTTCTACGCAGTGATATCTTTACAGTTGCAATGGTCTAGTATTTTTATTTTCGTCTGTTCCCTAATGAATTAAATAGTAATAATCCATTGCAATTGGAAATTTTTTTTAGTATAATTATGTTAAGAAATTTTGAATGCATTATTATATTTTGTATTCTTAATTTTATTTAAGCTTAATGTATAACCACATTAACTAAGGAGGATTTATTTATGGCAACTTGGAACAATCTTGACACTCTGGCATCTTATAAGAAACTTGCCGGACTGAAAAACCACGTAGACATTAAAGAAGCTATGAGCGGAGAGAATGGTGCTACACGTGTAGCAAAATATTCCGCACCTATGGCAGAGGGACTTAGCTTTAACTATGCTGCAAAGCAGGTAGATGACACTGTTTTGGCTGCGCTGGCAGAATTAGCAGAAGAATCACAGCTCGCTGATAAATTTGAAGAATTATATAACGGTGCTGTGATCAATACCGGTGAAAAACGTCTTGTTCTTCATCATTTAGCACGTAGACAGTTAGGTACAGATGTTGTTGTTGACGGTGTAAACAAGCGTGATTTCTATGTTTCCCAGCAGCAGAAAGCCGCAGATTTTGCTAATAAAGTGCATGCCGGTGAAATTACTAACGCTGCTGGTGAGAAGTTCACAACTGTTGTTCAGATTGGTATCGGTGGAAGTGACTTAGGTCCTCGTGCTTTATATATCGCATTAGAGAACTGGGCTAAAGAGAATGGTGTTGCTAAGATGGAAGCGAAGTTTATCAGCAACGTAGATCCTGATGATGCTGCTGCAGTTTTAAAATCTACAGATTTAGCTCATGCTCTTTTCATCGTTGTATCTAAATCCGGAACAACTTTGGAAACATTGACAAATGAAGCTTTCGTAAAAGATGCTTTAACAAAGGCTGGATTAAATCCTGCAAATCATATGCTTGCTGTAACAAGTGAGACATCTCCTTTAGCAAAGAGCGATGATTACTTAGAAGCATTCTTCATGGATGACTTTATCGGTGGACGTTACTCCTCTTCTTCTGCAGTTGGTGGAGTTGTTCTTTCCCTTGCATTTGGTCCTGAAATCTTCGCAAGAATTTTAAATGGTGCAGCTGAAGAAGATAAACTTGCTGCTAATAAAAACATTTTAGAAAACCCAGATATGTTAGATGCTTTAATTGGTGTTTATGAACGTAATGTTCAGGAATACCCTTCTACTGCTGTTTTACCATATTCTCAGGCATTAAGCCGCTTCCCTGCACATTTACAGCAGTGTGATATGGAATCCAATGGTAAGTCTGTGAATCGTTTTGGTGAACCTGTAAATTATGTGACAGGTCCTACTATCTTTGGTGAGCCAGGAACAAACGGACAGCATTCTTTCTATCAGTTATTACATCAGGGAACTGATATCGTACCTTTACAGTTTGTTGGTTTTAAAAACAGCCAGATTGGTATGGATGTAGTAATTGAAGACAGCACAAGCCAGCAGAAGTTATGTGCGAATGTAGCTGCACAGATCGTTGCTTTCGCCTGTGGTAAAAAAGATGAAAACCTTAACAAAAACTTTGAAGGTGGACGCCCATCCAGCATTATTATTGGTGAGCAGTTAACACCAGAATCACTCGGTGCATTATTAGCTCATTTCGAAAACAAGATTATGTTCCAGGGATTCTTATGGAATGTTAACAGCTTTGACCAGGAAGGTGTACAGCTTGGTAAGATTCTCGCAAAACGTGTTCTTGCTCATGATACAGATGGCGCATTAAAATCCTACAGTGATTTATTAAACATTTAATTCTAACCTAAACAAAAATTCAAGAATGCCTCCGGCAGGATTGCAGATGTGGGAATCCTCTCACATCTGATATACAAAAAGAACAATCTGACAGATGTACTGTATACAGTAGCCTTAAAATAATTTCTGTTATTTTAAGAAAAATACTTTGTGCATCTGTAGATTGTTCTTTTTTATTTTCTTTTTCACTTTCTTTTTATTGGTATAAAAATGTGACTGTCGGCTACTATCATTTTTTATGATTTTTTTATATGATATTAGGGTCAAAAGATCAAAACTTCGTTCGTGCTTGCACGATAAGGTGTTTGACTTTGGAATCCGCGTAACATGAGAATTAAATTCATCTGAAAATTAAGGAACTTTTACCTGCAAATATGCTATAGTATTCTTATATAATATTTTCCAAGGAGGGATTGCTATGAAAAATGCTATTTTTAAATTATTTAAAGTTACTTTCCCATTTGCGCTTGCATTTATGATGTGTCTGCCTTTTTCTATGACACTGAATGCTGCCTCTGTGAAGAATATTCCTGTAAAGAAAATATTATCTGCTGATATCACCGGGGATGGAAAAGCAGATAAAATTCTTATCACAACCAGTATGGATAAGGATTGCTTCATAAAAAAACTGAAAGTTAAAGTAAATAATAAAGTTGCTTTTACTAAAAACTGTACGAATAACAATATTCATTCCTTTACTGCCCGATATGCTAAAATGTCAAATAAAAATGAACTTCTTCAGCTAATGGGTATCGGAGATAATGACTATATTGTATTTAATCAGATTTATAAATATAATAACAAATCTAAAAAGCTCTATTCTGTAAGCAAGTTAGATTATACAGCCTGCGAAATTGTTTCTGCTAAAAAGAATTTACTGACTCTTCGTCATGGTGACCAGCCTGCTGAAACAGGATGGCTTAACTGGAAAATGAATTACAAATTTCGTAATAATAAGCTTGTTTTAACAAGTACTACCACTTCTACTGTGAAAAGTATTATTGGTAACTACCACAATGATTCTTATAGTAAATTATTCCGAAAAAATATTTTTGTAACAGAGAAAAAGTTACGTTTTTATAACGGAAGTAAACTTGCTTTCACTGTTCCTAAAGGAAAACAGGTAACTTTGAAAAAGCTTACTCTGTCCAAAAACACTATGTATCTTCAGTTTCAATATGGAAAAAAGACTGGCTGGCTCAGAGTGAATAACAAAGACTATAATTATGAGTCTCCATATTTTAAAGTAGTTTCCCGTAGATTAGCAGGTTAAATCAAGTAGGAGGCGGTGACTAACCGCCGTCCTCTCACACCACCGTGCGTACCGTTCGGTACACGGCGGTTTCAATAGTTGGCGTGCACAAACTGATAGGCTGTGGCTAAATCATAAAAGCCACTGTTTATCAGTCTTTCTTTTGTCATGGCTTTCTTGACTGTCGTCAGATTGGCACAATACCAGTGTCCCCTTCGACAGTTTGCCGCCATGTTCGCATAGTATTCATGGATTCCCATTTTTATCAGATTTCTTTTCTTTGTTCTGGGCAATTTCCATTGTTTCCATATACACATGCGTATTCTGTGATAGAGCCATCCGTTGATGTCATCTATGTTGTTCTTCA
>OFMX01000157.1_pt1 | contig 70248 bp, 70 predicted proteins | sample 1541901 | NCBI WGS metagenome assembly OFMX01 (sample SAMN04209222, study PRJEB22552) | human gut metagenome | biome: gut; material: feces | host: Homo sapiens | place: USA: Oklahoma | reverse complement strand
ACTTTCCAGTTGATATTTTTCAGCATATGTAATTCCTCCAATTTTTAATTTCTGCCCTCCGTTGAGTAGCGGAGGGCTTTGTATGTTAGACCAGCTTAGACAGCAACCACGTAACGACTGCTACAATAATAGCGGCGATTGATGCGCCCACATTCAACACTCCTCTCTCAAATTTTTGAGATAAGCATCTTGGAGTTCCTTGTACTTACATTTCACGGCTCCATTTCCGCCCCGGTTTACATATTCCTCACCAGCTTTCAGCCTTTCTTCTATTGGCATTTCCTCGCTCATAATGGTCAGCCGTAAATTGCACATGTAGTTTTCCTTCGTATGCTTTTGAAGCGTTCCAATATCGGCCCGGATCGCCTTGGCTTCATCCAGTATCTTCTTTACCCATTTCCAAATGCGAAAAAGGGATCCCAAAATTGCCGCTGCGCCGGTGATGACAGAGAGGACAGCCCCAATTTGATTTATTATATGCATGTCTGTCACCTGATATCTCTTTTATTGATATACCCGGTCACGTTGCTGCCCACTGGCTTTTTGCCCACCATATCTGCATGCGGCGTGACACGGTAACGCCCGCCAAAATCTTGCCCGTCATAAAGGGAATAGGTGCCGCTAATCTTACGGGAGACTTTGCCCGTGCTGGCCGATGCATAAAGCGGTACATCTTTGATTGTAATTGGCCGCCCCGCTGCATACGGATTGGCAGGGGCGTTTCCGCCAGATGTCGCGCCAACGCTCGCCGCCGTAAACCAGCCCGTAGTCTGCGCCGCGCTGGTCGCCGTCAGGATCGTGGAGCAGGCATACGGATAGGCCGCGCCCTTGGCCACCTTCACCACGCGCATCCTCGTCCCGGCGAAATTCTTTGTTTTGGCTCCGGCGCCGGAACTGGAAGCCGCACCCGCACCGTTCACGGTGACAATATCCCCTTCATCGATTTTCCCGGAAGTAGATGGTTTGTCCGGCTGTACAGGCGTAACAGCTTCAAGACAATCCAGTCAAGCTTTCCCCAGCGATCCCAATCCCCTTTCGCCAGCTCGCTACGCACAACGCCGTAGTCAAAGCCTTTGGCCTCGATCACAATACCGTTTCCGATGCATACGCCAACGTGGGAATCTCACGGAACACCAGCACGCCCGGCATTTCCGGGATCATCTTAATTGCACCCTGCGTTTTACAGTGCTGCCGCAGGCCTCCGACATTGACATCCTGGCTTGCGTTGTACTTTAGAGCGCTCGTTGCTGAATCTGACCAAAGATAGCCTTTGATTAGGCCGCAGCAGTCATGCACCCGCTTTTTCAGGTGCTTCGCTCGCGCCGTCGCCGGTCGGCTTCCGGTAAACTGGACGGGATACTGCTTCATTTTACGGATATAAAATAACGATCTCTTGCGGATACGACGCATCTGGAAAACAGATCCGCCGGCACATGACCTGGATACCAGAGCCGGGCATGACTGTAAAGCAGGAAGCCAAAGAGCTCGAACGGCAAAAAGTCCTTTTTGAGGAAAAAGTGAGATCGGGAAATTACGCGGACGGAAATGTAAAGTTTGAGACCTTAGGGTCTTTCATGTAACCATAGGGCGGCTGTCCCATCGGTTCGCCTGCGTTGCCCTTTATCTTATTGCTGATGCGCCGCTTCTTGCTGATGTCGCGTGCGTACCACTCATTGAACAGATTGCGGATTGGAACCATTTTGTTTTCGCCCTCGTCGGTGTCGATGTTGTCCGAGACCGCCACCAGACGAATATCATGCTCCGGGAAAAAATCCTCCGCCAACCTACCAACCTCAATGTAATTACGTCCAAGACGGGAAAGATCTCCTTGTGTCAACAAAGAACCAAAAAATTTTGAAAAGTCGAAGGACGTTTCCGGGCTGGCCACCCGCCGCGTCCTCCGACTTTTCATCAGGAGGATTATGCCTCGAATTTGTCGTCTAAATCAAAGTATGTCTCATATTCGCGGATTATGTGAAGGAAGCCGTCATAACCGGTTTCGCTGATGGTTTCCAGATTTTTATCGCTGGCCATTTCGCTGTGACCAATCATAACACCGAGAAGCCGCAAGGTATTGAGCACTGCACGTTGGTAATGATATTTCTGCTCCTGGCGGCATACACGCGCCACTTGACTAATCCCATCAATCTTTCTCTTCCTCACGTCAGCCATCATGCTCAGCGACAACAGAATGCTACACACACGATCCTGCAAATCTGCGGCAGTATTATCTTTGAATGTCAACTCCATAATTGTCCTCCGTTTCTTCTGTTTGATTATCCATCAGGTCTGCAAAGCAGTCCCGGAATTTCCATACAATCTCAATCTGCGAATCATGATAGATATAAATATCCTGAATAAATCCCCGTACCATTTCTTTGGTAAGAGATGGGGTATCCCGGTACTGTCTGCTCAGTTCCCGCAGTGGATTTTCCGAGGTATGAGCTTCCTCCTCCAGAGCGGCCAAAGCCGATTCCTGTTTCTTTACATCTTCATCCAGTTCTTGAACTGTTTTATCAATCTCAGCCTTTTTCTTAAGATAGCGTTCCTTGCTACAGCCACCGGCAATATAACTTTCATACAGAGTCAGTTTTTCCTGCCGGTAGCGCTCCTGAAGCTGCTGCAGACGGGTCAATTCAGCCATACAGGCGTTGATCCTGCCTGTCCGGGTAAACTGTAAGGCTGTTTTCTGGTTTTCTTTTTGCCGATACAAAGTAAGCATTTGCTGAATGGCATGAAGCACTACCTGTTCAATGTCAGCCTCCATGAAATGCTTTCCCCGTGGGCAGGATGCGCCCGGATCGGATGCCGACTTATCACAGAGATAATATACAGCGCCTTTTCTGCCAGTCCGGCGAGTCATTATCCGATGGCACTCTGCACATCGGACAACACCTTTCAATGGGTACTCCTGTATTCCATGGCTACCGCGTTTCCTGCCGAGCTTCAGTATTTCCTGCACCTTCTGAAATTCCTCATGGGTTACGATGGCTTCGTGCATATTCTCTACTACAATCCAGTCCTCTTTCTTGTTCGGAAGGGCTTTCTTGACATTGACGGCAGCTTTGGAACGCTTATGCCCAACTGTTGCACCAGTGTATTCGTACTGATGCAGGATACCCAGCACCGTATGATAATTCCAGCCGTTGCTTTCTTTCCGTTTCTGAAAGCGGTTCTGGTCTGGATGTTTCAGACGGAAGTAACTGCCCGGTGTCAGTACGCCGTCTATGTTCAAAATCTCCGCAATCTGTCTGGTCTTTTTTCCTGCCAGCGCCAGATCAAAAATTCTTCGCACCACCGAAGCAGATTCCGGATCAATCGCCAGCTTGTTGCGAATGGTGGGGTGAAACTGGTAGCCGTAAGGAGCAATACTGCCCACATACTTGCCCTGCTTCATCATTTGCAGCTTTGCCGTTGTGGTCTTCACGGACAGGTCTTTGCTGTAAGACGCATAGACAATATTGCGGATTACCACATCCATTCCGCTGGTTACGCCTTTATAATCGTTGCTGTCATAACCATCATTGATAGAAATGTACCTCACACCCAAAAAAGGAAACACACATTCCAGATAGTTTCCCATTTCCGTATAGTCCCGCATGGCTCTTGAAAAATCCTTCGTAACGAGGACGTTCAGTTCACCGGAGCGAAACTTTTTCATCATATTCTGAAAGGCCGGGCGATTGGTGTTTGTGCCGGTAAAGCCGTCATCTACAAATTCCGTGCGTGGAGCATCTTTTAATTCCGGATGCCGGTTCAGAAATTCGTGGATCAGCAGTCTCTGATGCTGTACGCTGTCGCTTTCCTCTTTGGAGCGATGTGTATCCTCGTCAGCCATGGATAAACGGATATAAATGGCAACTTTTGGTTCTTTCATGAGTTCGCCTCCTTCTTCTTTTGCATTTCCAGAATACTCTGGCACATTTCCTGATACACATCATCGTAATAAAGAACAACTTCGACAGCGCCATTTTCATAAATCAGAACTTTCTCTATCATGGTATTCACCAGCTTCTGCGTCAGTTCCGTAGTACCGGTGGCCGCCTTCATCATAGACATCCATTTATTATCCGGAGAAATAGAATCAAGAAACTTTGTCCGGCGCTGAACCGCTTCATCTATCAGCTGACTCAGGCGTTCATGTTCTTTCTCATAGGTCTTCTTAGCAAAAGAATATTCTTCTTCATTCAGAATACCTTCCACGTAGCTTTCATATAACTTGCTTCGTTTTTGATTCAGGGCATTCAGCTTCAAGCTGATACTGGAGACAGCGGCGTTGTACTTTTCTTTGAGATTGCTTTCTTCCTTGCTTCCCTTTAAGATATTAAGCAGCCGCTCGTAGTTGAGGGCAACCCGTAGCTGATCCTGTATGACAGTGAGCACTTTTTCATTCAGAACATTCTGTCGTATATAATGCTTTGTACAATGTTCGTGGCGGCGTGAAGTATAGGTGCTGCACTCATATGACCCCATCCATTCTTCCGGTCCCTTTTTGTCAATCCGGTGTCGGTGAAAGTACATTCGCTTTTTACAGTCTGCACAGAATATTTTCTGGTCAAAGAAATCAATCATCTGTTCCCGGATAATGGCGGACTGTTTCATTTTCTCCTGCCTGATACGACTGGCCTCCGCCAGAATATACTGAACTGTATCGAAATCTTCCTGGCAAATGATCGCCGGATGCGTATTTTCATACCAAATCCAGTTTTCTGGATCTTCCTTATGCTTCTTGACACCCTTATAAATAGCGGTACGCATTCTGCCGTGAATCGTGTGTCCCAGATAGACCGGGTTTTCAAGAATGGAATTGATCGTGGACTTTGCCCAACCTTTTCCAACCTGATTGCCATGTCGAGAACCATTTTCACGCTTGCGAAGTTCCGGATGGACAGCGCCTGCTTCTTCTAAGCGGTGAATCATGGAATTGACGGAAACGCCCTCCATCTTCCAGCGAAATATATTCCGCACATAAGGAGCGGCAGCCTCGTCAATTACATAAGCGGACTTATCTTCATTCCACATATACCCGTAAGGCGGGTTACGGCTCTGAAAGGTTCCGTTTTGCTGCTGCGCCAGGAGTGCCGTGGAAACCTTGCGGGAAATATCTCTGGAATACAGGGCGTTAATCAAATTTTGCAACGACACAGAGAGGGACTCCATGGAACTGCCGCAGGTAAAGTTGTCAAAGTTTTCTTTGACAGAGATGAAGCGTGTTCCCAATGCCGGAAAAATCTTTTCCAGATAGTTGCCTACTTCAATGTAATCTCTCCCGAATCGGCTCAGATCACGAACCACGATAGCTTCCACCTTACCGCTACGCACATCATCCATCAGCCGGTTCCAGGCAGGACGGTCAAAAACCGTGCCGGTTTTTCCGTTATCGGCGTAAACCTCCGCAAGTCTGAGATAGGGACAGCCTGCAACATACTCCTTACAAACATCAATCTGGTTCTGGAGAGAAGCGCCTTCGTCCTGTTTTCCGCTGTTCTCTACAGACAGCCGTGCATAGATTGCAGTGACATAGGACATCTGCCCGATCTGTGCTGTCGATTCCGGCTGACTGCTGTTTTTTCTACTTTTTCTTGCCATGGTATCCTCCTATGTTCAGCCAGCCGCAGCTGGCCTTTCTTCAAATTCCTGGACATAGCGGAGCGCCAGCTCGTATTCATCCCGGTATTTGAATTGAATCTCAATCGCTTTGTTCTCGTAAATAAAAATCCGGTCTACCAGTGCCACCAACACCCGGCGATCCAGCTCCGAAATATTTTGGAACTGAGCAAACGCCTGTACCCAGGCACGGTTCGTCATACCGGTAGTTACCGCCTGCGCCTGTTCTTTCTTCAGACGTTCCACGGTTTCCGATTTCTCTTCAATCCGAGCCGTATAGGCGTTGCGGAACTCCGTATACTCACTCTTTGTAATCACACCATCTGCCAGATCTTCATAGAGCCGGAGCTTCAGTTTCCTGTACCGTTCGATTTCTTCCTCTACTTTGACAATCTGTGCTTCATAGTTGAAAGATTTCCGATTTTCCAGAGGAAGACGTTCGATAAACGTAAGCACCTGATCCAGGTGCATAACGGTTTCAATCTGGTCATGGATCGCATGGAATACAACTTCCCGCAGTCGGTTCTCACTGAAAGAATGGGGAGAGCAGTTCTTTTCTTTCCGATGTTTTCCGCAGACATAATAAATATACTTTTTCCCACTGCGCGTCACAGTTTTTCTCACCATACCCTGCTTACAATCCCCGCAGTAAAGGAATCCGGAAAACAAATAATGCTGTCCGCTGTCATCCGCAGCCCGCATATCCCGTTTGAGCAGTTCCGACACCACCATGAAATCATCCGGTGAGATCAGCGCTTCATGGGTAGCTTCTGCATGAATCCAGTCTGCTTCATCTTTCAGACGAATATCATGTACCTTGTGGTTGGGCGTTCCTCGCTTACCCTGAGTCAGGTTGCCTAAGTAAACTTCGTTCTTCAATATTCTGGCGATGGTGTTGTATTCCCATTGGGGAACATCCCGCCGCCGAAACGCTGTCTGAAATCTTACCCCTTGCTGGCGTTTGTGTTCCATCGGAGTGGGCACACCGCTTTGATTCAGCCGCTGTGCAATGCGCAGGATGGGAAAACCGTCCTTAAACATTCCGAAAATCATGGTTACGATCTCAGCTGCATCGTCATCCACCACCAGACGGTTTTTATCCTCTGTGGATTTCTGGTAGCCATACGGAGCGAAAGAGCCAACATATTCCCCTTTCCGGCGCTTCACTTCCAGGTTGGTTCGGATTTTTACCGATATATCCCGGCAGTAAATGTCGTTTACCAGATTCTTAAACGGCAGTGTGATAGCATCCGAAGCACTTCCCGGTGCCAGACTGTCATAACAGTCATTGACGGCAATATAGCGGATGCCCAAGGACGGGAAAATCTTCTCCAGATAATTTCCTGCCTCAATGTAGTTTCTGGAAAACCGGCTCAGATCCTTGCTGATTGCACAGTCAATTTTGCCGGAGTGCATATCCTGAAGCATCCGCTGAAATCCCGGACGCTCCATGTTGGTTCCGCTGTAACCGTCATCTTCATCGTAAATCTCCACCAGTTCCAGGTCTGGATGGCGGGAGATATACTCCATGCAAATGGCCTTTTGACTGGATATGGAATTGCTTTCTCCGTGTTCGTTGTCCTCACGGGAAAGTCTCGCATAGATTCCCGTTCGATAAATCCTTTCTGGCACAATAAAAACCTCCAATCTTTCCAATGTATCACCACAGAAAGACGGAGGCTGATCCTACTATAAACGCAGGAGTACAAGCCCCAGCAAATCATGACTGCGGCTCGTGTTCCTGTTTTGTTTTTGACCCGGTTTTATCTTACCATCCCGGCAGGACATTTGAAAAGGATGTCAGCTGCCGGAGAGATATACGCTGTTGACGCGCTCCTCTATGGTAGGGCCTTTCGGCTGGAACGCCAGCTTCACAACAATGCCTCCGTCTAAGTAACAGTAAGGATTGCGGATTTGCCGGATATGGGATTTCAAGCGTTCCTCATATCCGGCGTCCGGGTCTAAACGGACGCTCTCGCGGTCAACCAGCTGGGAGCGGTCAACCGTCCGAGGGTCTACGTTTTTCATTTCCTCTACGGATTGATACGCCACATGATTTCCCCCTTCCATCTTATGATGCGGCTCAATAAAAAAGTCACGGCGACCTCCCTTCCGGGGTTCGTTATTCTATACTTATTACGGGTCGGTCTTCTTTATCCGTCCGGCATCAGAATTTCAGGGGAAGCATATAGCGGCGGCTGCTACCGTTATACATCCGGTAGACCTGGTACATATATTTTTTGTACCCAGCCATATTTATACCAAGGGAACGGCCTTCCCGGTAAATGGTAAGCGGATCGTATCGGCGCAGCTGCTCCACCAGGCGCTTAGGGCTGTACTCATCATGGTAGAGGTCAACGAAAAACACCACGCCCAGAAGAATCTCAAAACGAAGGGAATCCGGAGCGCCATCCCATGCATTTACAATATGCTGCATTCCTGCCTTATAGATTTTTTCGCCTACCTTCTTGTAGATGGAGTAGGCAGTGCCAACGCAGCCGATCCGGTACTTGCCTCTGTCCTGGTTATAGTCCAGCCGCAAGCCCACATCCTCCGTAGCTTTCAGGAAAGCCACCGCATCCGGGTCATTGCCGTAGATCAACGCCCGCAGTTTCGCTCCAGCAGTAAGCTGAGCGGAAGTACCAGTCTGCTGGGCAAACAAAATAGCCTCATCCAGTTCGGAGAGGCCATAGAAAACTTTACAGCGGATGGGCAAGTCCTGACCGCCATTGCGGAGTTTCCGGGCGGCAATGGTGTGCTGACCGTCAAAAACATAGTAGTGACCGTCACGGAAACTGACTTTCGGATCATTGGCGATATGCTCGTCAAATTCTGCCGCAATCTTGCGGACACGGTTGGGATTCAATTCCCGCTGGTAAGCGTTACGAGGGACTTCCAGATTCTTGCTGTAGATCATCATCTCGTCAAATGGGCAGTTAATCAGGTTCTTCATGTTGTTTCCTCCTGTTCGATTTTGTGAATGAATTGAATGGCTTCTTTGAATATTTTCAGTACCTTACGGCGGTACGATTTCTTATTTAAAAGTCCCGGATAGCTTTCAAAGCAGCGGAGACATCGGCGTATCATGGTGGATACCGCATCCTCCAGTTCATAGAACATGGTGCTTTCATCTGCTAGTTCTTCCGCAGTTTCCATGCCGGATGAAATCGCAAGGATTTTTTGGATTTCTGTCATGGGGCGGGTAGGAAGCTCAGATTCTTCCGGCTCTCCCTCTGGCTGAGCTTCATCATCAGTGATTGATGAAGGCTCAATCTCTGACGGTATTTGCTTTTGAACTGGGGCGGGTGCTTTATCTGGCAGCTGCTTTGGCTGACGCAGTTGTTCAACCAATGCAGGGCGAGCATCCGGGTCAGCTTTGGCAATAGCTGCAACAGCAGTATCCGTAGGCTTAATGGAACCAGAAAGTAACTCTTTCTTAATTCCAGGTTCTATCTCATCAGCAGCATCCACCCCCATAGCATATCGTTCAGCTCGGCGGACATATCGCTCGTTTGTATTGTTTTCGCGGGCAATTCTTTCTGCGGTTTTTTCGACTTTCTGGTGGTGGACATTTTGTCCACCACCACTTTCATCAGCTAAAGTGTGTTGATTTCCATGAAAACTCGCTGTTTGTTTTTCCGCCTCATACCGCTGTCCAATCAAATATTTCTTCTGCTGCGGTGTCAAATTTCGACGACCAAGCTGGTTACAGCAAATCCAAGCAATGGCGGCATAGCGGTCAGGAAACTCCTTTTCAAAGACTGTGTATTTGATTTCCGGATGTGCTTGAATAATACGAAAGCGATTATGACCATCTACGATGCAGCCGTTCCAGACAATCAACGGATTCAGCACAACGCCGTCCTGGAGAATATTTTCTTCCAGCAGCTGATATTCTTCCTCAGTCAGAGGTGGAATTTTAGACTCGAACTCTGGGTCAATCTGCAGTAGTTCATCCATCTCTTCACCCCCGTTCCGATACCGGCGTTACATAGTAGTCATAGCCCATGCGAATCTGACAGTAGGTGCAGATTTCCTTTACTGTCTGCCGGTAATTTGCTCGCCGGATACGATAACTCCCTGTGATCTCGAAGTTTTCCCGGCAGGTGGGGCAAAGACAGATCAGGGAATTCCTGTCATTTCCTTGCCGGGTCAGGCGCGTCATACACTATCCTGGGAAAGCCCCAGGCTGGCACATACCGCTTTATCAATCAGTTCCATCTGAGCTTTGGTCAACCGCCCAGCGTAGCCGCGTATGCGGTGCTTATCGATCACCCGTAACTGTTCCAACATGAACAAGGAGTCTCCGTCATACTTCATTCCGGGAATCTTGCTCAGAACAACGTGTGTCGGCAGATATGGCTTTTTGTCGGCCTGCTTTGTAGCAGGTGTGACGATCAATGTCGGTGAATAGAAGTTGCCTACGTCATTCTGCAGGATCAGCACAGGGCGGATACCGCCGTGCTCACAGCCATAGGCAGGATTTAAGTTTGCGAAGTATATCTCTCCGCGATGATATTGTTTGAAATCTCGATCCATTGTGTGTACTCCTTTCTTGTGGGTATGTTAAAGGAGCCAGAACACGGGAATAACCTTCCCGGTTATGGCTCCCAAAAATTTCTTAAGCGGTTATTTTCTCACATTTGTCCTCGACGCCCCTGAGAAGCGGGAAATCATCAGGCGGCGGCTTGCTGGGCTGCTCCATAGGCATCTAACCTCCCCGCCTTCCTTGTGGCCGGGCTGCGAATTACAGAAGTATCATTATCCCTGTATGCCGTCCTGGCCCTGCCGGTTGCAATCCGGTATTTTGTAGCAAGTATGGTTCGCTCGCCTCCGAGTGGAAGGTCATGGCGTACTGCCTGTCCGGCTCTGACATACGGTAATGTACCTGATGAATGAGTATTCGGTTTTCAAGGTTCCCAGCCGGTGTTCCCTGGCTGTGATTAAATTGTAGCTGAATCTAAATTGTTTCCAGAGTGACTCGTTGTCACGGTACTGGTCGAGTTTGTCACGGTAGCTTAAAGAGAAGCCTTCAGCTGCCCAATTTGACCCATTATGTTTTCCAGTTCTCGCTGGATACGCTCCGTGTCTGAATATTTCACTCGTCCAAGGATCAAATAGTCCAGAGATATATCAAATGTAATAGCAAGTTCAATCAGCAGGTCGAGTGAACCACCGCGTCTTCCGTTTTCCAGTGCCCTGTAATGATCCAGACTAATATTCAGCTTGTCGGCCATCTGTTGCTGTGTCTTGCCGCATTCCATACGCAGTTTTGAGATTCTCATTCCACATTCCATCGGATCGTAATACATAATTTTTCCTTTCCGCCCGTGCGAAAAGCGACAAAGGATACAAACTCCGCAGCGGTTTCCCATCTCACAGCCTGAAAATGAGCGCAAAAAGAGAAGGGTACCGATACCGCACTTCCCTAAAACTGGATCAGTGCAATATTTGTATCCTCAGCCCTTAATGCATATCAGGCTTTCGATATTTTTTAAAAGCCCTGACGGAAAACAAAAGAAGGCCGCCGACAGAGCCGGACTCCAAAATTGGAATCCAATTCTGCCAGCGGCCTCTCATGTAATGTCTGGTTAAACCTCTGGAACTGTTAAGGTATGTGACCTGGAGCAGGATTTACACAGCCTGTTTCATCTCAACCTGTCCGTCGTTATACCTGTGTATTCATTTTTTATCAGAGACTGGCGAGCCGCCCAGTCTCATTGACTTCACCTTTGGGGGCGTAGATGTCAATTCGGTCATGCCGACGCCCCATTACTTTTCTGACCATTACTGCATGGCATTTTGAGCATTCCACCTTGATCGTGCCGCTGGAATTCTTATATCCAACGGAGATTTCACCGCAATTTGGACAATGCCATGAGAATGGTCGCCAAATTTCTTTTTCCTGCATAAGTCCATCCTCCCTCCATGGCCTTGTCACTTTGTTGACGTCAAAAATTTCTCTGCCAGCTCCCTGCCGGTATAAACAGGGATTGGCTTCGTCTTAGCATATGCCAGTATCTGCACTGCTTGATGGCAATGCTCGCACTCCATCCAGCCATCCGTTTCCTCCAGATAGAGATTATGGTTCAGCTCCCCGCAGATTGGGCAGCGCACATCGTAGGTTTCCATTGTCAGAACACATCCTTTCCTGATTTATCGTAAAGGCCAGTGTTACAGGGCCTTGATGACGTGTTTTGCCACGCCCTGTACAATGAGCTGCTTCACTCGAATTTCTTTGTCCGGATACTTTGTTTGATTCGCATATCGAAGAATCACATCTCCGTTTTCCTCATCAATTCCACCAAAGATTTTCAGAGTGTTCTCATTGTCCTCATCCAGCGCGACGACAATATCGCCGACCGCCGCTGTATCTTGTATTCTGATAACGATCAGATCTTCATCCTCGATGCCCGCATCTACCATGGAGTCGCCTTTAGCGCGGAGAATATAAAATTTCCCTTCTCCGAAAATGGATTTGGGAAGGCTTACATATTCCTCTACACTTTCCTCTTCACGCTCCGGGTCACCACAGCGGATACTGCCAACCACCGGTGCGGAAAAATACCCGGAGGTACATTTGCCGACCTGCTTTGTCACAATGGTTTTGCCATCATAGGAAAGCATACCGCGCTCATTCATGGCGACAAGGTAGCGATAGGAAGTCGCCTTTGACACGCCGACGCCTTGTGCAATCTCATTTACAGACGGAGAGGCGTGGTGTTCACGGTAATACTGGTCAACAAAGGTACAGATTGCATTCATCACTTCCGGGTTCTTGCTTCTCATGGTCATTCCTCACATTCTAAATAAAACGGCTCGTTTCAGATATTTATATTATAGCGAACGCCTGTTCTTCTTGCAAGGGATATTTTGCCAGAAAAATGAGATGTCGCCAGTTGGTGACATCTCGTGCGAAATATCATTGCTTATTCGATTTCCTCCCATGGTTCTAATCCCATTTCCTCCCAGGTCACACCATAGGGAGCGCCGCCGGAAGTATAACCGGCAATAAAGAAAAAGGTATCATCCTGTTCGGGAAGAGGAATTTCTTGTGGCTTTTGCCGTCTGTGTCCTTTTGTTTTACGCTGTTTCGCCTTTGATGTGCCCATTGAGTCAGCAGATGGTTCTTTTTTCGTTTTGGGAAGCAAGTGCTGTGGCAAACCGGATTCTTGTAGTCGCTGGAGAATATGTGGACATTTTTTTTGGTATTCATTCAACACTTCGCCATAAGGAATCCAGAATCCACGCCCCTGAATACGACAGTATACCCGCTCAGCAATTTGAACAACTTCATTATCATCCGGTGGTTGCTTCTTTTCCTGCAGAAACCGATCGGTTTCCCGATACATCAAATCGGAGATACGGGCTTTTTGCTTCTGCTTTAGTTCCTTATATTTCTTATTTGGATTGTTCATTCGTTGTCGGTTCATACAGTTACCGTCTCCATTAACTCTGAAACAGACTCATTCCAGCGCAGCCCTCGCCATCCGATGATATTCATCCAGTACGAAAGCAGGGCTTTCTATCTTCATTCTGCCGCACCAACCAAAGACCCAGCGGTAAAAAGTTGGGCTGGTACAAACCAATACTCTTGCTCTGAAATGATTGTCATCTACAGTTTCCGTCTCTACATCCAGACCAAAGTGATCTATCAGATGTTTCATCAGACTGTTTTCACAAAGCAGCGATACTTCAATCGGTTCCTCCGTATCGTACATCCGAAAGACCTCGCGCGAATAATTTGCCAGATTCAGGCTGTCTGGTGCCGATGTCGCTGCCTCATCAAGAATTTCCGGCTGTCTGCTGATCCGATCTACCCGGAAGGTATTGATTTGATTCCGGCCATGATTCATACCCAGGACATAGTAGAAGTCACCATCCCATATCAGCGCATAGGGGCTGAGAACATACGGTAATCCTTCATTCTTCAGCACACGCTCTTTTTGAGTATTGTAATCCGTATAGTAGAATGAAATCCGTTTACCTTCGTTAATCGCATCATTGATTGCTTCGACAATGTAGTAGCTCTTTTCGTTGTCCGATTTAACACGTCCGGTCACATATAGATTGCGCTTGAGTTTCGCCGCATTGGCTTCACTGGTAAGTGCCATCAGTTTAGAAATCAGCGTCTGGCTTTTGCCTACGGAGATAAACTTTGAAGACTGCACCGCATCAATCAGCAATTTCACTTCTGGCAGTTCAAACAGACGGTCATTGAGATAATATTTCTTTTCGCGGGAACGAATCTCCATCACTTCAAGGCCACCGGCATTCAGCAGTTCTATGTATTTAGGGATGGTTGTCCGGTGCAGTTTGATTTGATGATAAGTTTCCATCATGTCAATCAGTTCTTTGGTGGAGACAGGATGATCGACATCGGAGTGGCGGAGTAATATCTGGTACAGATATAAAACTCTTAGCTGGTGATCAGTTTCCATAATTATTTACATCCTTTGATTTTTAATTAAGTTCTGCCATGAGCTTCTCTCGATATGAGCAGTCCAGAACACATCGGTGAAACTCTAAAAAACGTCGGGAATCAAACAGCGCTTCTCCAAGTTTGTATAAGCTCCTTTCTTTGAATTTCAACGGCGTATCACCTTCAACATTAAAAATTGCCCATTGCAGTGCGGAGGATGCTGCATCCGATTGTAATGCTGTTGGGACGAGAGCTTCCGCCATTTGAGCAGCAACATGATTCCCGAACTGAGACTGAATCTGTTCTGCTGGACAATCCTCATATTCCGTTTCAAATGACAGGCCTGTATCTATTTTATCATAACTGTCTGGTGACTGCTTCTCCAATGTTATATAAATGTCGCCTTTTCCTGTCGTAATATCAATATGCTCAGAAAGTTCTAATTCAAACTCTACTTGATTAAGTTCAGCCTGAAAAACAAACATTTGGACGATGCAGGCACTTATCGTTCCATCATCTTCCTCCGATGATAAGAAAGACAATGGATTGTACTCAACACATTCCCATATAGCTGGGTTCTTTTGTGTGAGCGTCAATAAGCTGTTTAATAAGTAATTCTGTTCTTCATCAATAAAATCTGGTTTATTTAACATTAGGTTACGCCTCCTATCTTTTTAATTCAATACTTACATTGCCTTCTGAATCTATAACGAGATGCATAGGGCGGATATATTTATCATAGAACTGACGTTTTTCAGCTTCGGTCATGGTAAGCCGGGTAATGCGCAGAGCTTCTGCAAACATATCGTTTACATTTAAGTGAATCGAATGATCCAAATACCGGTACATTTCTTTGAACAAGGCACTCATTTTTATACCATCTGCATTCCCTGAATAAAAATCATCAATATAGCAATAAAAAATACCTGTTTCTGCAAGGGCTAGCTTCATTGCATGGCTGCATTTTTCTCTTTCTACCATAACGAGAAAGCGGGCTTCTGGAAGTGAAGAAATCAATCCCCAGTAATCGGAATCGCTGGATACAATAATAAAGGAATCTACATGATTTTGATAGTGTTCCTGACAGGCCCTTGCCGTCAATTTAATGTCAACCAGAGATTTGTTTTGCTTCACACGTTCTGTCAAAATATGCTCTACAGAAATCTTTGTAAAGTTATCCAAAATCCTCCAGGCCGATGCTGTATGTATATCGTCGAACAAAAGGATTCTCGATATTTTTGCCGTATTCCTATAATCTAAGCCTTTCAGGGTAGCACACAGTTTATATGGATCGGAGTTTTCACAATCAACAACGATAACTGCTTGTGTACTGTCACCAATAAACTCCTGAATACTTCCTTTTACATAAGTGCTTACATCTGAAACCCGGTTGTACTCGGTAAACGTGTCTCCATGCCATCGATACAAAAGAGTGACAAATTTCTTGTCATTATACAAGATATTTCCCTCATTTGACGGATTCCAGTTCATATACATCTGGTAAGGATAATCTTGCTTGTGCTGATAGTAGAGCGTTGCGGCGTTTTTTGTACCTGTTTCGGTAAAGCCATCTGGCATAATAAACAGATCCTGGATATATTTCCAGTTAAGCCATAGCGGGAAGAAGGGCTTACAGTTATTGATTCTATTTGAAATAATGCGGTTAAGCTCGATAATGTGCTGAAACAGCTTCGTACTTGATTTTTTGACGAAGTAAATCCCCTCTGACTCCAAATAGCGCATACTTTCCGCCGGGACGTATTCCGGCATCGATAGAATGGATAAATATTCTGTCTTCATTTTCCGGTTGATTGCCCGATAGTTTCTCTGTATGCTCGTCCGGATAATGGATAGATGGCGAATAATTCTGGTACTCTTTTCGTTGTCCATCTGAGCAAACACTTTTTGTTCCGGTGGCTCATGTATATTCTCAAAGATTCGCTTCGGCACCCCTATCAGATAAGCAATTTTTGAAACAAGTTCATGGGTGCTGTCCTGGTAAATCTTTTTTTCATTTGAATCTGAAGAAATAGCAATGTCCATGTGAAAACTCCTCGTATCGCGGTTTTATCTATATCCATTATAGCAAAAAAAGTTTAACTGGCGTAGATTTATTGATACCTTTCCGGGCAGTAGAAAATAAGCAAATCCATTTGATGGGAATCTCCGCCTGAATCATCTGAAGTTCTTAAATCACAGGATACATAAAAGTCATCAAACGTAAACGCAGTTATGTTCCTCTCAAGCAATCGAATTTCTTCTGTCTCGAAGTTAATTACCCCCATACCGAAAGGGTCATCATTCCAGCACTCTTCAAGAGTCTGATTTAGACATTCTGTACAAAGAAAATCAGCCGCTTTGTCTATGTTCAATTCTTTATCATTTTCAAAATATATGGTAGCGTTAGCATAACCTCGGTCATGATTGGGTGTAACGTAGGCAGTAAAGCCATTTTCTCCCGTATTTTGCATACTGGTAGACGAAAAGCCCGCTGGCTCTTCAATCAAATTTCCATAATCATCATAGCGGTTAATTTCAATCGGGACAAACTCAAATGTATTCAGACTGATAATACCAAGATTGGTTTGACCTTCGTAAAAAGGGAGCAGAGATTGTTCAGGAGTTCCGCACAGATAACATTTTTCAGGTGCGGTATTTGAAATATACAGTCCTTCCTCTGTTTCGGAAATCGCTTCCATTTGCATATCTTGATCTCCGCCAGAGTCATGGCATCCAACTGCGCATAGACAAATAAATGCCACAAGGATACCCATTCCGAACTTATTACGTTTTATCCTTGTCATTTGCTTTCTCCCTCGTATCTGAACATATCATATGATAATTTAATAATATCCAATACAATCAGACAGGTCAATCGAAATATATAGTCATACCAGATATAATTTACCGCCTTGTGGGATACAATCGTATAAAAAGGTGGTCGCTATGTTTGAAGATTTGTTTTATCAGCGTTTAATAAAATTACGAACAGAAAAAGGTGTCTCTGCCAGGGATATGAGTCTTTCCATTGGCCAGAGTCCCGGATATATCAATTCATTGGAAAATAGAAATGGTTTTCCATCAATGCAGGTGTTTTTCTATATCTGTGAGTATCTCGGCGTCACTCCAGCCGAATTTTTTGATGACGGCAGCGATCACCCTGTTGAGTATAAAGAAGTGTTGGACGAGATAAAATTGTTAAGCCATGAGAATCTAAAGAATGTGATGGCAATCGTTAAAGCTCTAAATCACAATCAAACATGAGCAGCGCCAGTCAGGGAAACCCCGGCTGGCGCTTTTCCATAGCTACAGTAACTCATTTAGTAGATTCATACACTTCACCTTTTGCTGAAGGTTGGCGCTTCCGTAGACATTCAAGGTAAAGGAAACATTTTTATGCCCCAGAATCTCAGAGAGCGATTTAATGTCAAATTCTGGTATTTCGATTGCCCGTACCGCAAATGTATGGCGGATCTCATGAAATTTTACTTTTTGCAGCCCGTTTCTTTTGAGAAATCGCGCAAAAAATTGCCGGTATGTACGTGGTTCAGTCGGCTTTGTCTTTCCGGTCAAAAAATAGTGATTCGGATTTTCTGTGTAAAACTTCTTGATAATGTTCATAAGGAGCGACGGAACAGGAATTGTCCTGGCCGATGTCTTTGTCTTAGGCGGCCCTATATGAAGATAGGATGACTGTTTCCGCTTATCATAAATGCGCTGCACAGTCTTATTGATGTTAATTGTCTTATCTGTGAGGGAAATGTCCTTCATTTGAAGTCCACAAAGCTCGCCGATCCGAACCCCAGTAAACAGTGCAATTAGAATACCCGCCGTTTTTCTGTTCAAATCCATGTAGATGCACTGAATAAGGGTTTGTTCCTGATCTTTGGACAGTGAATTGACTTTTTTGACTCCAAGTTCTTTGGGGTATTCGATGAGATCCCAATTCAACAATGGAATAGCCCGCTCCTTATAAGCATACTCCATTGCAAGTCTGAGTACAAGAATAACATCACGGATCGTCTTTACAGTCAATCCGCCTGTGTTGTCCAACCGGCCGGAATTATAGAGATAAGTAATATAGCTCTGAATATCCGCCTCAGTGATACTGCCAATCTTACGTTTACCGAAATATGGAATAAGATGATTTTCGGCAATTAGAGTAAAGCTGGCATGGGTTGACGGTGTGATCATTGGTTTCTTCTGATTTAACCAAGTGTTCAGCAACGTCTTAAATTGTGTATTTTTAGTCATGTTGACCACCTCCACAAACATTATCATGTGGAGATGCAAACAAGGCATTACCATCCTCAAGTAACGGTCTCGAAAAGCGCCCGAAGCTGCGGTTTCCGGGGTTTGATGAGCCATACAGAGTAGTGACATTAGGTGAAATATCTTCTATGATCAAAAGGTCTGATCCACAGTCCAATGCTCCGGTTATGATGCTTAGTGCCGGGAATGGATTTATTATGCAGTCTGACAAATACTCCAGAGACAATGCTGGTCAAAGCCTAAAGAAATATATTCTTTTGAAAAAAGGTGAGCTGGCATACAATCACGGTGCTTCAAAGGCTAAACAATTCGGTTGCTGCTATGAATTGCAAGAGGAAGAAGCTAGAATACCATACGTCTATCACTGCTTCAAAGTTTGTGACACCGAATATACGCCTTATGTTGCTTTGGAGTTAAACAATCCAAAGATGGATAAACAATTAAAACGACTTGTTTCATCTAGCGTTCGGATGGATGGACTTCTCAATATATCTTATAAGGAATATATGAGTGTCCAGGTGTACCTACCAGCTTACTCAGAACAAAAGCGAATTGCAGATTTTATTGAAAAATTGGATGAAAGAATCGCAAAGCAGGAGCAACTTATTGAAGCTCTCAAGAAGTATAAAAGAGGTGTCATCACCTACATCTTTTCCGGCAAATGTAACAAGTTTGCTGCTGAAGCCACATGGACAGAGAAGACACTTGCTGATTTGTGTTGTGAGTTCAGAAGCGGGCGAAACATATCAGCATCACTCATTACCGAAACTGGAGAGTATGCTGTGTATGGTGGAAATGGTATACGAGGGTATTGTGACCATTATAGTCATGAAGGTGAATATGTTGTAGTAGGAAGACAGGGCGCATTATGCGGGAATGTTCGGCTTATTCAGGGCAAGAACTATTTGTCTGAACACGCTATTGCCGTTCAGGCAAATGATGAGAACGACACTAAGTTTTTATTGTTTTTACTTTACTTCATGAAACTCGGTCAATATTCAGATCAAGGAGCACAACCCGGCCTTGCTGTAAATAAGCTACTAAAACTCAAATGCACTGTCCCAGATAAAGAAATTCAATCGAAAATAGCGTCATTTCTTCTGAACATTGATTTACAAATCTCTTATCATGAAAAAATGCTCTCTTTTCTTGTCGATCAGAGGAAAGCTTTCCTGCAACAACTCTTCATATAAAGAGTTGCTGCAAGAAAAATGTTTTTGCGCGTTCAAGATTGTCCAGTAGTGCCTGCTCACTTTTTATTCTGTATTCTATTCTTGAGAAAATTGTACCAATTTGTTTTTGGGTTTCAAGGGGAGGTACTCGAATTGAAACCTCCAGAAAATCTTCTGCATATATTCGATACTGTCCGTAGAGACAACCTTGACGATATTTTAGTATTTGATGAAGCACAGATTTCTGTTGAATTGCTTCACTTATAAACCACGGATCAGCACCGGAAATCGAGAAAATCTCATATACATCAGAAATAACCGCAGATCCGTACAAATTAAGTCCAATAGAGCCTACATCCAGATTGTTTGAGCTATATATAAAATCATTAAGATCAGTACGCTTATACAATTTTGTGCTTGCATCTTTTACAAGAAAGCCTCGATCATAACGCTCTCCTTTATCACATACCCCTCCTGTTGCTGTGAAAGCCATAAGTGGAGCATCGGGAGTTGGAAGTTGTTTTATGTTTTTTGAGTTTAGATAATCGCCAATTTTATGAACATTCCATACTGATTTCGTAACTTTAATCTTTTCACACAATATCTCATGAAGTAGTCCTCTTTTATACTTCTTCAGATTATCTACGAGAGACTGCTGTGCTTCGATACGACGATCCAGAGCGATGAGGAAATCTGCAATCTTTCTTTGCTCATCAACGTTTTCCGGCAGATAGTGTTTTGTGTCAAAGAAATCTTCGGTAGGAACATTCAAAAGCCCATGATTTCTTGCTCCTTCAGCAGAGATCATATAAATTTCACGGTACCATTTCAGAGAGTCAAAATAAGCTTTTATAAAGTCGCTGTCATGCCTTTTGAGTGCAAAACAGATGTAAAGCGTCGATAATGCCCCCATCGGGTAACGATCCAGACGCTTGATAGAGCCGAAGTCATAGCCCACGGAATAGCTCTTATTATAAGCATACTCGCCATTCTTGAGGAGATAGTACCCACTCATATCTTTACTGGCAACAGTCTTATTGAAGTAGCTTACCTGATCTACAAGACCGTCCTTAGATGAAATGGTTAGTGGAAGATCGGTTTCATTTTTGCTGTTTTTTCGCGTTACCCGGTCCGCGAAATCAGATAATTTTTCAGCTCTCCACGGCTCATCAAACCCCGGAAACCGCAGCTTCGGATACTTTTCGAGACCGTTACTTGAGGTTTATTCTGATAGTTAAAATCAATATATCAACATAACAAAATCCCTTACAATAGCAGAGGAAAATCTGCTATTGCAAGGGATTTCGGCGTTCATAAAGCATTTCTGCGTACTTGAACAGAAGTATAAAAGAGGACTGCTTTCGCACTTGTTCAGTGAAAAGTCAACTCAGAGATGCACAACAAAAAGATACTATTTCTCAGAGATCGCTCAAAGGAGAAGCGAGAAATATGATCCTTCTTCCGGCATCGAATATCCATGTGTAGAATTGGAAAACATCGAACAGGAATCAGGAAAAATTCTTGCTACGGTTCCATCAATAAAGCAAGGTAGTATTAAAAATATAGCGAGGCCCGGTGACACACTTTTTGGCAAATTGCGACCTTACCTTCGCAAATATGCTTTTGCTGAGCAAATGATGGTATGCTCATCGGAGATCTGGACGCTTATTCCGTCAGATGTGGTTTTACCAAAGTTCTTGTTCTATCTCACTCAAACCGAGCAGTTTCTTCAGGTTGCAAACATTAGTTCAGGAACGAAAATGCCACGAGCAGAATGGTCTAATATTGAAAAAGCAGAGTTCTTTATCCCGGACTTTTCCGTTCAGCATAAAGCAGTCTCACTTCTTGAAGGGGTGGACAAAAAGATTACTTATAAGGACTCGGTGCTCATTTATTTGAACGGATTAAAAACGGGGTTAATGCAAAAGCTCTTTATATAAAGAGCTTTTGCATTAGTCCGCTCCGCAACTGATTTAGCTGGTCCAAATTTTCTTGTGATCTTTCAAGTTTCCCTTGAATAAAGGAAAGAAATGTAGCAATAACCATCTGCTCTTTAATATCACTCGGAAGGATGTGCGTTGTATTGAAAAATCCGTCTGTGGGTACATTCAAAAGCCCATGATTTCTTGCACCTTCGGAACAAATCTTATTTACGCTGCTATACCACTGAGATGACTCAAAGTACCATTTTGCGAAATCACTTACTATTATTTTTTCGTTTATTGAAAAGCATAGATAGAGAGTGGACACAGCACCTTCATTGTAAAGCTCAAGCCTTTTTATCGAGCCAAAAGGATATTCATTTGAAGTGCTGCGGTTGTATGCGTATTCACCCTTCCGGAGCAAATAGTAGCCGCTCATATCAGCACTTGCAACCACCTTAGAGAAGAAATCTCTTTGATCTATCAGCCCATATTGGGCGGAAATTGTAAGCGGAATATCAGTTGCACCGTTGTTTTTCCTTATTATTCGTGAAGCAAATTCATTGAGTTTGAAAACCTTCCAATCTTTTTGCTTTTCTTTGGGGACAAGGCGCAGCTTACGAGAAAAAATCGCCTCAAATACACCTCTTTTATACTTCTTGAGGGAATCAACGAGCTGTCGTTGTATGCCTATCCTTTCTTCAAGCGTACCAATGAAAGCGGAGATTTTATGCTGCTCTTGTAGAGAAGGAATATAGAGCCTGATAGAACGGATTTGTGGGTATTTAAGGTTCCATGTATCAGAGGTCAATCCCTGGGAGTTTTTTCTGAACTCATTTATTAAATTAGGAGTCTTGAACAGCGCAGCAAAGTAACGATTATCAATCTCTTTGTTGGGCATTAGTACGGTGTATGCAGGGCTGACGATCCCATCATAGTCAGAAACACCATTTGCTCCTTGCCACATACGCATAGAGTTATATACCATATCCCCTTTGCAAACAACCTTGTAATTGCTTTTGTCTTCGCTCGAATTATCTTTTCCCTCAATCTCAGAACGAGGCATTACTCCATCGTTTAATGTAACAGACAAAAGCTCCATATCGTCAGCTCCTCGTTGACTACGCTCTAAGTAAATATCACCTATTCGACATTCTATGTACGGCTCATCAAACCCCGGAAACCGCAGCTTCGGATACTTTTCGAGACCGTTACTTGAGGATACATTTGCCATAATTATTTGCCCTCCACATCAAATGGGAAATCCAGCCCCAACTCATCGAAATACGGCCTCAATTCCGCATCAATATCTTTCATTTCACGCTGGAGTTTGCGAATTTCCGCAGCCACTTCATTCAGATCAATTTCTTCTTCCGGCTCAAAAGTGTCAACATAGCGGGGAATGTTGAGGTTAAATCCGTTATCTTCAATCTCCTGCATTGTTGCCACATGAGCATACTTATCGATATCCTCGCGGCGCTGATATGCGTCCACAATTTTATCAATATCACATTGCCGAAGGATATTCTGATTTTTCCCGGCTTCGAAGTCCTTAGAAGCGTCAATAAACAAAATGTTATTTGCATTACCGTTACGTTCTCTTTTTAGGACGAGAACACAGACGGGAATGCCCGTGCCAAAGAAGAGATTTGCCGGAAGACCAATAACGGCATCCAACACATTCAGCTTTTGGATAAGATGTTTACGAATCACCTCTTCTGCAGCACCACGGAATAGAACACCATGAGGAAGAAGGACAACAGCACGTCCGTCTTCATCCATGTGATAGACCATATGCTGTACAAAAGCAAAGTCTGCCTTGCTCTTCGGGGCAAGTTTACCGTATTCGTTGAATCGAGGATCTTCCATAAACTTCATATCAGCAGACCATTTTGCAGAATACGGTGGATTGGCTACTTGAACGCGGAATTTCTTCTCACCAAAATAGTCATGTTCCAGGGTATCTCCATTATAGATGTTGAAATTACGGTATGGAATGCCGCGCAGAATCATGTTCATTCTAGCGAGATTATATGTAGTCGATGTAAGCTCCTGCCCGTAGTAGTTTCTGACATTTGCGTAATTTTTCAAACGTAGCAACAGAGAGCCTGAACCGCAAGTCGGATCAGCTGCATCCTTTACATCCGTCAATCCAAGGCAGGCAATACGGCAAAGCAACTCGGCAGGTCCCGAAGGCGTATAAAACTCACCGGCTTTTTTACCAGCAGTTGCTGCAAACTGTCCAATCAGATATTCGTAGGCATTACCCAATACATCAATTTTTGTGTCCTCCACTCCGAAATTGATTTCATCGAGAGAAGATATAATTTTTGACATAACGGCACTGCGATCCTTAACTGTATGTCCAAGCTTCGTGGAATCAAGCTGCATATCAGAGAACAAGCCGTCAAAGTCATCCTGAGAGTCGTTACCGATGGTAGACTCCATCAGCGAGTTGATTGCCTTCTGTAAAAACTCAATGTCAAAGGAGCGGTTCTCCACCATTTTAACCATCTTGCGGAAGAGAAATTGCGGCTCAATCACATAGCCGAGGTCGCGCAGCGCTTCCTCTACAACAGCTTCCTTGTACTCAGGATCAGCCCATGCCTCTTCATAGCCGATTCCATCATCTTTCAAAAGATTAACCATGTACTTCTCAGTTTTGTCCGAAAGATAGTAGTAAAAGATCATGCCCAAGATATAATTCTTGAACTCGTAGGCTTCCATATTGCCACGAAGGGCATTTGCCATTGCCCAGAGCTTGTTGCAAAGCTCTTTCTGATGAGCCTGAATAGAATTGTCCATTTCACATTCTCCTTATTGGTATTTCTCTGCGTGTTTCCTGATAAACTCTACGATGCGGTTGACCAGTGAGCGCTTCTTCAAAAGCGGCATCGGTTTTGTAAGCCGGTCACGAATATTTCCAGCATCCATTGTACCGGAAAACTCATATTCTGAAATGAAATCAGTGAGCATCTTAGAGTCGATATCCTCTTGATGCGCAAAGGCTTCAATCTCTTTTTGCTTTTCTGCGTTCTCGAAATCATTGTAAGCAGCGTCAATTTCATCGGCGCTGTTAAGTCCTGCGACAACCGTATCCAAGAATGATTGCAGAATTTCAACCTTTTTAAGCAACTGCGGGTTATCCGTCCTGCCAAGTTCATCTTTGATATGCTTGATGTCATAGTCCTTCTGCTTCGCGTCATCAAAGTGGATATTGCGGATAAGGTTCATGATGTAGGCAACATTGATTCGGTCGCTCTCCATAAGCTCAATACAGAAGTCCACATCATTCAGAACAGATACAACTTCACGGTCTGTTTTTTGTTTTGAGTAGAGCAACATATATTTGCTCTTATAGTCCTGATACTCCTGCTCAGACATCGTGAGTGCATTCTGGTCAAAGCTGAACTCGATAAAGGTATGCAGCGATTGCAAATACTTTGTTAGTTCGCGGAAAGTGACAACGAAGAGCTTTTGATCTTCTTCACTCTGCATGGTGTCTACAGCTGCAGGAGTATCGGCGATCTCTTTCAGTTTAATGACCATTTCGTTAAATTTCTCGACGAAGAAGTTATAGTCCGGAACAATAATACCGGAGGTGTCCTGCGTCTTTGAGAACAGGGTAAGTGCATCATCCGTCTGCTTTTTAAGGTTGCGATAGCAGATAACAATGCCGAAGGGTTTCGTCTCTTTCTCCACACGATTTGTGCGGGAGTAGGCTTGCAACAGATCATGATATTTCAAATCTTTATCCACATAGAGGACTGAAAGAGTTTTGCTGTCAAAGCCGGTGAGGAACATATTGACCACAAGCAAGATGTCCAACGGTTTCGTCTTCTTACCTTTTACACGGTCGGAAATATCCTTATGGTAAGCTGCGAAAGTGTCTGTAGAAAAGTTGGTGCTGTATATCTCATTATAGTCTTTGATGATCCGTTCCAAAGCGTCACGGCTGTGCTCGTCCTTGCCTTCCGCATCTTCATTCTGCCCATAAGAGAAGATCCCGGAAATGTTTAAGTCATGCTTTATGCTTTTAAAAATGTCGTAGTACTTGACCAGCGCCTCAATCGACGAAACAGCAAAGATTGCGGTGTACTGTCGGTTTCGCGTCTTTGCCTTATGGTTCTGGATGATATGATTGGCAATCAGAGACATACGCTCTTCGGACATATAAAGCTCGTTGACATCAATGGCATCTGCCAGAGTAGGATCATCCCAGTCGAAATCACCCTCCATCGTCTTTATGTACTCCACATGGAATCCGAGGACATTGTTGTCAAAGATAGCGTCTTTGATCAAGTAGTTGTGGACACACTCCCCGAACAGCATTTCTGTGGTTTGCGTGATTTTTCCTTCGACTTTTCCGTTGACTTCAAAACGTGGCGTTCCTGTAAATCCAAAGAATTGAGCCTTCTGGAAATGTCGCACAATATCCTTGTGCATATCCCCAAACTGACTTCTGTGGCACTCGTCGATGATGAAAACTACTTTTTCATTCTTGTACGCATCCATAATCTTTGCGTACTGTGGACGCTTGACGGCATTTGCCATCTTTTGCATGGTGGTTACAATAAGCTGCCGGTTTTTGTCCTGCATTTGCTTCACAAGAACATCAGTGCGGTCAGTCGTATCCACTGATCCATTTTCAAACTTATTGAATTCCTCCGTAGTTTGAGAATCCAAGTCCTTACGGTCAACGAGGAAGATGACTTTCTTAATATTGGGATTGGCTGCAAGGATCTGCGCCGTCTTGAAGGAAGTCAACGTCTTTCCAGCACCGGTTGTATGCCAGACATAGGCGTTGCGATTGGTCAGTGTTGCTTGTCGGACAAGTGCTTCAACAGCATACACCTGATAGGGGCGCATAACCATAAGTAGCTTATCCGTATCGTTCAGAATCATATAACGCGACAGCATCTTGATGATGTGATCACGGGCAAGGAAGACAATCGAAAAGTCCTTCAGGTTGGTAAGTCGTACATTATCAAAGTCCGTCCAGAAAAAAGCAAGACTATGAAGCATCTCGCGGTCAGAGTTTGCAAAATACTTCGTGTCTACTCCATTGGAGACAATGAAAATCTGGATAAAATGATAAAGACCATTGTATGAATGCTTCTTATAGCGCATCACCTGATTAACCGCTTCTCGGATGTCAATGCCTCTTCGCTTCAGTTCTACTTGAATCAGTGGAAGTCCGTTGACAAGAAGAGTTACATCGTAGCGATTAACATACTTCCCGACGACGGTGGTCTGATGTGTCACCTGAAAAATATTCTTTGTGTGATCATTGGAAAAGAAGGCGAGATAAACCTTCGTTCCATCCTCTCTTTCCAATACGAATTTATCCCTGAGTATCTTCGCACTCTGAAAAACTGATTTTCCGAGCATCAGGTTAAGAATGCGTTCCCACTCTTTATCAGTAAGTGGTTTATCGAGCTTATCAGCATTAAACGCCTCAAACTGCACTTTAAAATTTTCGACCAACGTATCATAGTCAGGAATAGAAACGGTACTATATCCCTGCTTATTCAGTTGATCAATAAATTGCAGTTCAAGCTCTGCTTCACTTTGGTATCCCATATCTTCATCTCCATTACTTGAGGATCATTTTAATTTAATATAATTTATAGAACGTCCTATTAAGTCCTATGTTCCCAATGGTGCTTATTCATCATTAGTAAATTCCATTATTTCTTCAACAGAGCAGTTAAGAGCTTTACAGATTTTCTCTAAAATTTCTGTCGTCACGTTCTCTCCATGACTTAACTTATAAACTGTATAATGACTGATGCCTGCTTCTCTCTCTAAATCGCTCTTTTTCATGTCTTTGTCAATCAAGAGTTTCCACAGTCTTTTGTAACTTACGGCCATTGTAGTACCTCTCGTTCCGATTCAAATCGCAGATTATCAAGATCATACATTTCATTTTATCAGAGAAAATTCGGTTTCTCAAGTGGTTTGTTTGCGTTCGATAACAAGGTCAGAATAACACAATCGTAGGATTGCACAAATTGGCGAGCAGGGCCTTTGTATATACAAAGGCAAAAATACCGGTGCGGCTTTCCGGGCTGCATCGGTATTTTTCTCGTTGGGGAAGTCCCCAATCCCCTTGAAGATCCGTATCTGGCGATACGGGGCTGCGCATTCGTTCCGAACGCTTTACGCTGCGCGTTCCATCGAAAATACGGTATAACAATTATGAGCTTAATCAAATTCTTTTTCTGACTCATTGACGAGTTCATAGATTTGTCCGTCTATATCGAGAATACAGTCAATATCAATCCGTGTCTTGTCCATCAGAATCACTTGCTTTTGGTAATCATCTATTTTCTTAATCTGTCCGGAAATCGTATGGTAAGAACCGCCAGCTTTTCTCTGATCCGGAACAAAGTAAGTAATTGTAAGCGCTGGCTTTTCTCCGGGGTAATCACAAGCCATCCGTAACTTATAATCCAGCTCTGCTTTTTCCGACTCAGAAAGTTCCGGCTTGCGATCCGTCAGCCGTGCAGTTTCCTTTATCACATCTCCATATCCGGTCAGCGCAGCGAATGGAGAAAACTGAGCTGCCCGGTCTATCATCGACATCCTGGGGTGCCGTGTGGAAACGTGATGGGGATGATTAATAATGTCATCATAAGAATTATCTGTGTTATTTCTATCTTGCAAAATAATTATCACCTCTTCCGGATGTTCGCCACTGCAAATGTTTCTATGCTTTATGACCTCCAATCTGCTGATTGCGGTCTTTTGCCGTCGCCCCTTCCTGCAAATTCATTCCCTTCAGTATTGCATTCTTGCCAAATTTTTTCTTGATTTCCAACATGGCTTCCTGCATTTTCCGCTCCTTCTCCAGTTCCTCATTTTCTTTTTCCAGCAGGTTTTGACGAACAGAATAGTCTGTAAATAAATCTAACTGCTCAAAGTTATTTTCGCTTTGTGTCTGTGCTTCTGCCTCAGTGATAACATGAGTAGCAGCCATATTAATTCTGCGCACCAGAAGATCTTTATCTACGATCCGGTCAAACAGTTCCATCACAGCCTGGGTAATCAGACGAGTGGAAGAAGTGTATTTTTTCAGGTTGGCAGTACCGTGGGCGTGCTTTGGAATGCTTCGTCCATACCGGTCTGTCTTGATTTCTCCATGATATTTCTTTCGCCGCGCCGGGTCTTTCAGATTGTCAATATCATAACCGACTGTCAAAACAATTTGATTTGTCACAAGTCCTTTATCCACTAAATCAAGAACCAGCAGGTCGGTCATTTCCCGTACTACAAGTTTTGCTTTTTCAAACGGATACGGACATTGCAGCACCTGACCGGAGCCGACACTGTTACTTTCCGGTTTGTAGGCTTTAATATCTGCAATCGTACAAGGCTCCCAGCCCCAAGCATGGTCAATCAGCAATTCCGCATTGATGCCGAAAAGCTGATACAAAAGTTCCTCGTTATAGTAGTCACCCGGTTTACCTTCTGAACAGCGGGCTATATCACCCATCGTATAAAGGCCATGTTCTTCCAGCTTTTTTGTGTACCCTTTTCCTACCCGCCAGAAATCAGTCAATGGGCGATGTGACCACAGGGAACGCCGGTAAGACATTTCGTCCAGTTCAGCAATCCGGACACCATTCTGATCCGGTGAAATATGTTTCGCCTCTATATCCATCGCAACTTTACAGAGATACAGGTTCGTGCCAATCCCGGCTGTTGCAGTAATCCCAGTAGTATCCAGAACATCAAGAATCATTTTCATTGTCAGTTCGCGGGCTGTCAGCTGATACGTTCTTAAGTAACTGGTTGCGTCAATAAAGACTTCATCAATCGAATAAACATGAATATCTTCCGGTGCAATATATTTGAGATATACCTCATAAATCCTGGCACTGATTTTCATATAATGTGCCATCTGCGGCGGTGCCACCACATAGTCTACAGCTAAAGCGGGATTTGCTTTCAGTTCTCCATCCTGAACTGAAGAACCTGTCAGTTTCCGTCCCGGTGCTTTTTGCTGTCGTATGAAGTTGACCTCTTTGACCTTTTGCACGACTTCAAACAGTCTGGGTCTTCCGGGAATCCCATAGGATTTTAAAGCCGGAGATACCGCAAGGCAGATAGTCTTTTCCGTCCTGCTGGCGTCTGCGACCACCAGATTGGTTGTCATCGGATCAAGTCCACGCTCCATACACTCAACGGAAGCGTAGAACGATTTCAAATCTATGGCAATATACGTTTTATCTGACATTGTTCAACGCCTCCTTCCTGTCAGCTTTTAGATAAGCACGGCAACAAGACCGTAAATATTTTCCGAATTCTCAATTCTCCGATTCCTCTATAATGCCATAGTCAATCAGTACATTCGTCTCGGCGCGAGGCGGATAAACGATTCCCATCATCTCGTAATCATATCTCTTCACTTTTCGGAAACTCTTTATAGGTTCTGGTGCATAGGCAGACGTTTCACAATCGGCATATTCGATGTCACCAGCCAAATCATCAGCCACATCCTTTATCAATGCGTCCTCTACGTCTTCAATCGTACTGCCATACTCGACAGCAACCAATTCATGCTTTTTCACATCTTTGTCCAGGTCACCAAAAGAACGATACAGTTTGTACTTCATAATAATAGCCTCCTTCGTCTTAAATAGTTTCAAGATACTTGCTGATTTTCAGCTTTAATTCAGCCAGGTACTCTTCAAAATATACACTGATTGCCACCGGATACACCTCATCCAGTGCTTCCAAAATCTCTTTGATCTGCTCATTTCCAATCATACAGAATCGCTTCATCGGCTCAAGGTAGAATGGGTATACTGCCGGTATCTGAGGAACGCCAAGATGCTTTGCAACCACTTCAGCACCAAGTCTTGCAGAAGATGAAAAATCATCCTGTTTGAATGCGTTCAGTAGCATTTTCAGGAAATGGATTAGCAAAGTATCCTGCTTTTTTAATATTGCTTCGGTCAAATCACTAAGACGGAAGCAATCCGTAAAATCAAAGCCAACAAGATTTCCGTCAGGCGTTGCTGCTATCTGCACCGCATCAATTTGCTCGAACATGACCGCCAAAGCATAGTGACAGGCATACTCAAAAGCCATATTGATAGAATTTTGCAGGTCTTCCGTTGTGAATGGATGCAGTCCTTCCAAGTAAGTGATTCCAACAACATAAGGTGTCTTAAACGGCCAGCTCTCTTTGCGGGCGCTCTTTTTTACCAGGAACGCCTTCGGAACCGGAATTTGCATTTCCTGCGCGAGCCGGGAATATATGAATTCACAGCAGGCCGAACATGGCTGTTCCTGTTTTATGAGAAGAGGTGTCAGACCTTTTCTTATGGGAGTTGCCAAAAGCAGCTGCCCGGAAAATCCCTCATGGCTAAATGGCTGATAAAGATAATCTCTGCTGTCCACAAAAAACTCATTGTCCAAACCAAGCACCTTCCTTACTGAAATGTTATTCTGCTGGCGTTGATCATCTGCTTATCAAAATTATAGCAGATCCAATCAAAAAAAACAGTCCAAACCTACTCGAAATCAGTCAAACCCATTTTCATATACATAAATATATCCATCCCAAACACCGCAGATCGGAATACAGATAAATTCACGCAATTCGTTCTTTAGCACTATTTCAAGTTCTTTATCTTCTGTATTACACAGAAGATGACCGATATACTAAAGAGGAACGAGAAATAGTTCTAAAGGAGGAGGTGACGAGATGGACGCACAAGCTGTTGGACAACGGATCAAAGCTGCCCGTGAGGCAAAGGGACTAACACAGGAGGGACTGGCAGCGTTGGTCGATCTCAGCCCCACTCATGTGAGCGTAATAGAACGAGGTCTTAAGATTCCCAATCTGGATTCTTTTGTAGCCATCGCAAACGCACTGGGCGTTTCCGCAGATTCACTGCTGATTGATGTAGTTGACCATGCCACGGAGAGCGCAGCCTGTGAGCTATCCAATCGGATTTCTCATCTGCCGCATCGGGAAAGAATGAAGATCCTGAATGCATTCCGCATTCTGACAGAAGAATAAGAAATATCAGGGGAGCCGTAAAGGCTCTCTTTCTTTTTATAGAATTTTTATAATTTCGACAAAAGATGCCATCCACCGACAGTCATTTTATGTTAAAGTAGTTCTAAAGAACAAGTACAAACTCTAACGGAGGATGAAATTATGAATTTCCAAAAGATTCTGAAACAAGTTGCCACCGAAAATAATACGACACCAGAAGATGTTTACCGCGAGATGCAGATAGCTCTTGCAGATGCGTACAGCCACAAGGATGACACACAGGAGTCTCAGGCACTATGGAAGGAAATGGGCTTTGATAAAAGATGCCCCTCACCAGAGCAATTCATCAAAAAGTCGGCTCAAAAACTGCGTGGTGATCTCGGAATGTCTATCTGGAGGAGGCGATCATGAAGAAAGTGTGTTTTGTAGCGGATCGCTTTTTCTGGGAAGAGGAAATGGGCGATTTGCTATATCAGGAAATCAATAAAATTTCAAATGAGGATTGCGTCGTTGAGTTCTATTTTCATACTTGCCACGAGATTTTTGCACAAAAGGCAGTCGCCTGTATCCAGAAATTGCGTAGGGAGCGACCGGAAAAACATCTGTCAATAATAGCCATTATCGATCCCTTGAGGTGGGGAGAGGATAAGTTTAATGAGGAAATCCCATTTCGCCACGATCAATTCCCCCGTGGTAGTGTTGACCGGATTGACTTTGCTCCCGCATTTGACGGTAAATGTGATAAAGACGAAAGACGCTTCATTCAACACTTTTATAAAATTGACCGCTGGCTTTACCATCAATGTGATGACATGATTGCCTATTATTATGACAATCTTCCAAATATTACGCAAAGAACCGCCAGAACTGCTACATCCGGAAACTCCAGACCGGCACTACATCATCTTTATCTGCCAAAAACCAAAGACAGGATTGACATCCTAATCGAGCAGCTTCCCGAACGGGAGAGAAACGCCGTGCTGGCGATTAACAGTGGTACAACTTATCGGCAGCTTGCTGAACAATTAGGTGTATCTTATAACCGCGCACAGCAGTTGGTAAACAGAGGCGAACTGCAAATCCGCAGATGGCTGCGGCAAAGCTCCTGATAGCAGTTCATACACAAAAAACGCCCCGGACGACCTATTACAGTCAATCCGGGGCATTCATGCTTATCTTTGAGTTTCTTTTTTTCTCTTTTCTTCCTGAGCCTTTTCTTCTTCCTGACGAGTCAGATTCAAGAATTGCTCCACATTTTTTTCCGCTTTTAAACAGTCCTGCATCTCAGTCCGTGCATTCCGGTATTGTGCGTAGGCGGATTTCTTGTCTGCCAGAACTTCGGCATATTCTGCTGATAAGTCCTTTACCTTTGGAAGTTTCTTGATTCCCAATTCGTTAAAGGCATCCTTTGCTGCTTTGTGCAGGGTTATTGCTTCCCGATGGGATTCATAAAATTTTCTGCTGTATCCAGACTTACGGTAATCTACATATACATCCTTTGTTTTGGCATAATTGATGATGTGTTTTTTCAGGGAAGCAATCTCCACCAGACGTTTTTCTGCCGTCTTGATTTTTTCATCCAGTTGGTCGAAGCGTTCTGTTGACTGTTTCGTTTTCTCATGAAGCTGGTCGATATTCTCAATTCCATGCTCACGAAGGAAAATCATGGTCTGCGCCATTTGTTTCAGATTATAGACCGTAGCCCATCGCTGATAGCCGATTCCTTTCGCCTGAAGTCTGGCGTCAATATCTACCAGCAGATTCAGACGTTTCTGGCTAACAGACTGTTTATTCTTGCTTCGGATACGGTGTTCTTTTTCGCCCAAAATGACAGCACGGATTTCTTCCTCTGTGTATCCATCTCCCAAAGAGCGGAAACGCAGAAAACGATCCTGTCCTTCCTTCCAGAGCGCCGTGTGTTTGCCGCGCTTGCAGGTATAGCCGTCCTGTTCCAGAAGCCGGAGAAATTCTTCAAAATCCTTTGGTTTCTTTAGAAGCGCCTGATCGATAGCCTGCCGGATTTCATCACGAAAGCAGTGCCGCTTCGGATAAGTGGTTCGTTTGACACGCTCTTTGTATGGTTTCTTCTCAATAATAGACAGCCCATGCTCCACACAAATGATGTCGCTGACCTTCTGAAGAGCAAGGCCGGAGTTATGGAAGTCACGAAATTTACGCTTGCAGTCCAGCGAAGTGGAATTGAAAACGATATGATTATGGATGTGGGCACGGTCTGTGTGAGTTGCTACCAAAAAAGCGTGTTTTCCTTTGGTGAACCGCAGCCCCAGTTCATAGCCAACCCGGTTGGCTTCCTCCGGTGTAATCTCACCCGGTTTGAAGGACTGACGAATCTGATAGGCAATCACATCATTTTGCTGCCGCCTGCCGGTGATGTGGAGATATTGTCGCTTAGCCAGAAGAAATTCCTCGTCTGCCGTCATGGGATCACATTCATATCCGCTCACCAGTTCGCCTTTTTCCGTCTTTCCCGGATTCTGAGCATAATCAGTCCGGTCGCGCAGGCACTGTGCAATGGTTTTCCCTTTGTTGATATGCAATGCAATCAGTCTTGTTGCCGCCATAGCTCACCGTCCTCTCCACAGCAAAAAAGAAGGCAGGCCGTTCCGCTTATTATTGCGGAGCAGTCTGCCCAAAACATTTATTCTATGAATGTACAAAGCCCACCAGAGAATCCTTCATCCCGTCCAGTGCTGTCTCGATCACTACGGCAAAGAACATGGCGGCTACACATAGAATTTCCAGAATGACCAGAATGGCCACTGAAGTCCACATTTGCTGTACAGCTGAGTAAATTCCGCATCCGAGTATAAACAGCATCAGTGGTCCCATTACATAGGCTGACAGGTTGGTTACGAGTTTTACCAAAAGAGCCGCTGCCATCAAAATCAGAATGATGGGAAGTGCCAGTAGCTTAAAGGGGAGTTTTATAAGTTTCATCACTTTGCTCACCGCCTTTCTACTTGTATTATAGTTATTCGTGTTGGCTCAGGCAAGGATGTCATTTGGTTGATTTTGGAACGCGAAAAAAGAAGCAGCGATGGCTTATCGCATCAATACACACAGGAAGTTATCAAACAGATATAGTATCTGCTATGCAGATCACTCTCGCATATTTATTTTCGGAATCGTTTATAACTTTGATTTTATCCTGCTGTATAAAATGTTCGATCCGTCTGGCGAACCACCAGTCACCCATACCGATCTGAAAACAACCGAGAATATCGCCTATTAATCTTGCCTCTTTGATTGGTTTACGTGTAAGTCTTTTCCATATCAAAAAATCATAAAAGTCTTCTGAAACGCCGGTAACTTTTCCATTTATCATTGCTCTGAGAGGACTGTTATCCTCTGTTAATTCTGTCCATAACTGTGCATACATCCTCACTTCTTCTTTGGTCAGCACACTTTCATAGGTGAGGAATTCTGCAAATTCCTCCGCCGAAACTTCGCCCCAGTTTCTGTAAGAAATAATACTTGTTTTTCTTACCATATATTCCGGAAGTTTTACGATATGAATCTCATTTTTATACTTTTGCAGTATCTGACACAGACTGTAAAAACCACATATGGAATATGGTGTATCGCTGTACCAGACTCGGATTGTTTCCCCATTTTCCAGATATTCTTTTAAGCGCAACAATTCATTCAAATAAACTTCACCTGTCAGCTTCAATTCCTGATCTATTTCTGGATTTTTAACATACTGATTTTGTGCATACATGGAATAGATGAGATTTTTCCGATATGGACTGTCTATAGGCTCCTTGATATTACCAATATCCAGCATGAAGCCAAGGCAGACTACGTCTTCTGATGTTCCTTCCACCCATCCGGCGAAGGTTCTCTCCGGCGGTGTCTCTTTTCCTGTCACCAATACCGACGTTGGCCCATTTACATAACCAACTATCTTCATACTTTTTGCGGCTTTCATGGAAGCCGCTTCACTTTCTCCAAATAATACTTCAATCATATCTGCTTCCTCTGAACCTCAGTTTGCTTGTTAACCCTATAAAAGAAGTATACTGAAAATCCGTGAATAAGTCTATCTAAACCATAAGTGAAGTTCTGAAAACTATGTTGCAGGCGTTTCGCTCACGCCAAACACCTGCTATAACAGATTTAGGAGATACTGGCCAGTCGTACCAGCAGCTCCTTTGTCGCCTGCCACAAATCATCCAGCCGCACCTGTAAATCCTGAATGTCAGCCAGGTAAATACTCCCGGTTTCATTCGCCTTTTTTGCATACTGATTCAGATTATTGCTGCAGATGCGCAGCAGCCGGATCAGTTCTTTCAAGTCCTGCAAATCCAGCTTCACACAGTAGCCATCCAGTGCCATTTTACGGATGTAGGCACTCATATTCATTACGCCCAGCTCGCCCATTTTTGCCCGGATACGCTCACGGTCTGCCTTTGAAACCCGCAGGATAATCGTATTATTCAGTTTTTCCATTACCGTACCTCTTCCCGTTCCATATGCCGTTTTGGAGTTTCACAGACCATTGCTGCCTTTGCTTTCAAATCTGCCAATACAGAAGAACGGCCTTCCGGCTCTGTTACTTCTTCCTCCATGCCGTGATCGTCCATATTGAGGGCGGCGTCCAGTTCAGCCAGCCGTGCGCTTTTCTCAGCCAGTTCCGCTTCCTGGGGGAAGGGCTTGCCAAGCTCTGCCTTCGCCGCTTCCTGCTGATTGTGCAGGTTTTCCAGCTGTACCTGCGCCTTTTCTTTACGGCCCTCCAAACCGGCGAGCGTATTATCCATACGAGTGAAATTTCCTCTGGCATCTGTTCCCAACGTAACCGTATGGGTCATGGAGCCTTTCAGCGCAATCTCGTATTCCTGGCTGAGGCTGTTGTACGAAAGTTCCATGGAAAAACCACGGTACGTTCCCAGCGCCACCGGCTCCATGCCAGTATAACTCTTGCAGGCTGCCAGAATCGCCTCACCTGCCAATTCCTTTTCAGAGAATGTGCGTCCCTGAATCTCCGCGCCGACAAATCCCTCTTTCGGAAGAGGATGTGCTGTCACGGTCTGCATATCGGCTTCAAATCCCTGAATAAAGCCGCGCTGTTTTTCCATCTCTGCTGGGAAATACTTTAACAGGCGGTCTTCCAGCCGGTACTGCTGGCTCTGATGGTCAGATTTCAGCACTTTCAGACGCGCCACATCAATATCCAAATCCATCTTTTCCTTGATCCGGCTGTCACCGGCGCACAGCGCTTTAATCTCCGCATAGCTAAGCGCCTGCTCATCCACATCGTCACAGGCCCGCACCGGCGATTTGCTGGTCATGATCTGCGAAATAAATTTCTGCTTGTTTTCGAGCGTCTGGTAGAGGTAAGCGTCAAAGGTTCCTTCCGTTACATACTGGTAGATCTGCACCTCTTCGTTTCGGTTACCCTGACGAATGATACGCCCATTTCTCTGTGTCATGTCGGAAGGACGCCAGCCCACATCCAGGTGATGGACAGCCACAAGCAAGTCCTGGCAGTTAGTGCCAGCGCCCATCTTCTGCGTAGAACCGAGCAATACCCGTACCTGCCCCGTGCGCACTTTGGCAAAAAGTTCTTTTTTCTTTACCTCGTTGTCAGCATCATGAATGAAAGCAATTTCTTCTGCAGGAACGCCCCGTGCGATCATCTTCGCCTTGATGTCGTCATAGACATTAAACGTACCGTCATCTTTTGGGGTGCTCATATCACAGAACAGGAGCTGCGTCAGACGGCTTTCCTTTCCTTCCTCCCATATCCGAAACACATTTCCCACACAGGCATTGAGCTTGCTGTTCGGATCGTCTGGCAGGAGCGGGTTCATCAGACGCTGGTCAAGCCCGATTTTCCTGCCATCCGAAGTAATTTTGAGCATATTGTCCTGGGACGGATCAACCTGTCCGCTGTGGACGGCAGCCGCTCGTTCTGAGAGCGCCGCAACCATTTCTTTCTGAATCTCCGAGGGCTGCACCACAACCGTCTCAAACTTTGCTTCCGGCACCGGCAGATTCAGCTGGTCACTGGTTTTTATATCCGCGACCTCTTTAAAAAGGTTCATCAGCTCCGGCAGATTGAAAAATTTTGCAAACCGGGTTCTTGCCCGGTATCCGGTTCCTTCCGGAGCCAATTCAATCGCCGTAGTGCTTTCCCCGAAGGTGGACGCCCAGCAGTCAAAGTGGGTGAGTCCCTTTTGCTGTAAGGTGTTGTACTGGAGGTAGCGCATGACGGTGTACAATTCCGTCATGCTGTTGGAGACGGGAGTGCCGCTGGCAAATATCACGCCGCGCCCGCCGGTGACTTCATCCAGATACCGGCACTTCATAAACATATCGCTGCTTCGCTGGGCTTCCGATGTGGATAATCCTGCCACATTTCGCATTTTTGTGTATAAGAACAGGTTTTTGTATGCCTGACTCTCATCCACAAACAGCCGGTCTACGCCAAGCTGCTCAAAGGTAATCACATCATCCTTCCGATCTGTGTTCAGCAGTTTATCCAATCTTGCCTGGAGAGACTTCCGGGTCTTCTCCATCTGCTTGATGGTAAAATTCTCGCCCCGGCTTCGCTTCAGCTCGTCCAGCGCTTCGGTTACATCATCAATCTGTTCCTGTAAGAGCCGTTCCTGCCGCTCCGCAGAGATGGGAATTTTCTCGAACTGACTGTGACCGATAATGATCGCATCATAATCCCCAGAAGCAATACGAGCACAGAATTTCTTCCGTTTTGCTGTTTCAAAATCTTTTTTCGTTGTCACCAGAAGTTTCGCGCTGGGGTAAAGCCGCAGGAATTCATTCGCCCACTGCTGAGTCAGGTGGTTGGGAACCACAAACATCGACTTCTGGCACAGTCCCAGCCGTTTGCTTTCCATTGCAGAAGCAGCCATTTCAAAGGTTTTCCCGGCTCCTACCTCATGTGCCAACAGTGTATTGCCGCCATACAGCACATGAGCGATGGCATTCCGCTGATGAGGCCGCAGCTTAATGTCCGGGTTCATGCCGACAAAATGAATGTGGCTGCCGTCATATTCGCGGGGACGGGTGCTGTTGAACAGTTCATTATACTTTGCCACCAGTGTTTCTCTGCGTTTCGGGTCACGCCAGATCCAGTCCCGGAAAGTGTCCTTGATTGCCTGCTGTTTCTGTTGAGCGAGGGTCGTTTCCTTTTTGTTGAGAACACGCTTTTTATTGCCCTCCGCATCTTCAATGGTATCGTAAATCCGAGCGTCTTTCAGATTCAGAGTATCTTCCAGAATCTTATAGGCGTTCGCCCGATCTGTACCATATGTCACATAGGCCGCCACATCATGCCGCCCGGTACTGCTTTTACCGGAAATCTGCCATTCTGCCGTAATCGTAGAAAACTTCACTTCAATGGCACGGCGGAGATAGAAGGGTGTCTCAAAAGTTTCCTCCATAAACTGTTGGATATACTTTGGATCAATCCAGGTAGCGCCCAGGCGCACCTCAATCTCCGAGGCTTCCAGGTCTTTGGGCTGGGCTTTTTCCAGCGCAGCCACATTAACCGTGTACTGTGGATCGGTTTGTGCGGCAAGCCGTGCAATCCGCAGCTTATCGCGCACATTACCGGACAGATATTCATCCGCAGTCTGCCAGCCAAGTTCCGGCGCTTCCGGTGCCATGGGATCACGGAAAATCACGCCAGTCAACTCGCCGGTGACGGCCTCGAAATCATCCGCTTTCCCCAGCAGTTCTGCCATAAACGGAATGTCTACCTTGCCACGTTCTCCGATGGAAACCGCCAGTGCTTCGCTGGGCGTATCCACATGGGTCACATGACGTTCCGGACGGATGGTGCGTTTGGTGAAAATATCGGCTTTGCTTTCCAGATTTCCATCTTCATCAATATTCTCCAACGAGCAGAGCAGATAGTAGGAAGAATCCTCTGAAAATGCCTTCTCGTTTCCACGGCTGTTAATCAATCCGTACTTTTGAGTAAAGGCATCGTAGGCAGTGTTTAGTTCCTGCTGTTTGGCCTCGATAGCTTCCCGGGGATAGTCTTCCAGCTGGTATTCAATCAGGTCATTGACGATCTGACGCAGTTCCACCATGCCTTTGACCCGGCCTTTTGCGGTATCGTTTAAGTCAACCGGCGACATAATGGAATTTTCCCTGAAATATACTTTGCCATCTACTACCGCATAGGAAAAGTTTTTTACCGTCGGATCTGCTGGCAGTACAGAGGCATTGTCCTCCAGTTCCGGATTCTCCTGTTCCTGAGCCACATACTCCCCGTGGATATGGGAAATCGCTTCTTTCAGCTGTTGGCTTAAATCAGCGCCGTCAATGGGCAGCACCGTACATTCCTCTTTGCCGTACTGAGTGCTTTCGGTGGAAAGCCGTCCCAGCACCATCTCCGGATGCTCTACAAAGTAGCTGTTTAAGGTCAGCCCGTCCTCGTTGCGTCCAAGGTTAATCCAGTCTGCATCCAGGTCGATGGGGTGTTCCCGCTTTTGCAGGAACAGAATATCCGATACCACATCCGTACCGGCATTGGCACGGAACGTATTATTTGGCAGCCGGATCGCCCCTAAGAGTTCCGCCCGCTGTGCCAGGTATTTGCGTACCTCCGGGCTTTTAGCATCCATGGTATAACGGCTGGTTACAAAAGCAACTACGCCACCCGGACGCACCTGATCCAGCGCTTTGGCAAAGAAATAGTTGTGAATGGAAAATCCAAGCTTATTGTAAGGTTTATCATTGACCTTATAATCACCAAAGGGGACATTGCCAACAGCCAAATCATAAAAATCACGGCGGTCGGTGGTTTCAAATCCGGCAACAGTGATCTCTGCATTGGGATACAGCTTTTTCGCAATTCGTCCGGAAATACTGTCCAGCTCCACACCGTAAAGACGGCTTTGCTGCATACTCTCCGGCAGAAGACCGAAGAAATTCCCCACACCCATGGATGGCTCCAAGATGTTCCCCTGGCGGAATCCCATCTGCTCCACGGCATCGTAAATCGCACGGATTACCGTGGGGCTGGTGTAATGTGCGTTTAAGGTGGAAGCCCTGGCGGCCGCATATTCCTCCGGTGTCAGAACCGTTTTCAGTTCCAGGTATTCCGTTGCCCAGTTACCTTTACGCTCATCAAAAGCATCTGCAAGGCCGCCCCAGCCGACATACCCGGAAAGGATTTTCTGCTCATCCGGCGTAGCCGGGCGGTTTTCTTCCTCACATTTTTTCAGAAGCTGGATTGCCATGATGTTGGCGCGAAATTTCTGCTTCGGCCCGCCTTTGCCTAGATGTTCATCGGTAATGCGGAAGTTTGCAGCAACAGGCTCTGGTTCCGGACGTTCCGCCTCGTTTATGCGCAGCCGTTCCATCACAATATCATAAGGCAGACCGTTTGGTTCGGCAGGATAAATGGTTTCCGGATCCGTTGTCAGTTCCGCCAGTTCTGGTGTAGATGATTCTTTTTCTCCCTGCACAAACAGGCTGGCGTTTCGCTCATCCTGACGGAGAAGTTCTTCAAACTGACTGCGCCCCATAACCTTGTTGCTCCAGGAATATGGGCCGGTATCAATCCGCACAGTGGTGTCGCCAACGTAACCAAGAGTGCCGTTGATAGGCTGATCAGGCGCAGACAGGAAGACAGAATCGCCTACCTGGTAGGACGGCTGTCCCTCAAGTACTGTCTGCTTTTGCCGGTAACCTTCCGGGTTCTGATAAAAGCCTTCCTGCTCATGGATATACAGTCCGCGAAGAATGGGAGCTATGTCGCCCCAGCTGCCGCCCAGCGCAGCCAGCCTGCGTTCTTCACTGTCCAGAATCTCCACTTCGATACCAGTGGTGTAGGTGCGAAAATCTGCCGTGTCCCCGGTAGCCAGCTCCATCGTTTCCGCCCGGTTTGCAAACAGTTCTGAAAGCCGCTGTGCAATCCGGGTATTACCTTCCCCATCCCGCAGCCAGCCAGAAATATACTCTTTATCCTGCGCAGAGAGCAGACCAGAAGCCAGCACTTCCAGCAAATCCTGATCGACATTTGACGGATTGGTGGCGAGATACTCCGTTACAGCGCCGTTGCGGCTGTCCTGCCGAAGCAGTCCCTCGAACCGTTCCCGGCTTTCTGCACGGAATACAGGGTAAGCTACCCCATTGGGAAGGAGCTGCACTGTATTTTCCCGCAGTTCAGTAAGCTGATATTCCTGATTATCCAGGTAAACGGTATCTCCCATGTGATACGGCGGCGAAGCGGGATTGTATGCCGGTTCTTCCGGGATGGCCTGTTTGATTGCTTCATATTCTTCTTCCGACACCGTGATGTCTACCACATGAGTGGGGTTGCCGGTGCCGATGGTAATATCATCACCACGGCGGGTAATCGGGTACTGGCTCAGGTCAGGAACTTCTTGTTGTTCCGCAGTTTCTTCGGAGGCGGCGTTTTCTGCGTCCTTTTTGTTATCCTGATTTTCAGGCACAGAAAAAGGACCGGGCGATGGTTCGCTCGATCCTTTCGTGGACTGTTTAGCGGTGGGGGCTTCTTCTGGAAAAGTAAAACTTAGCTGTTGATAAGCTCCGTCAAAATCACTTCCTCGGCCTGGGCTTTCAGTGCGTTCATGTGCTGTACCCACGCCATCGCGTTCTGCTTCTTGTCCGGAGCCGGATCTTTCTCCAGAAGCTGGTTCATCATCTGCTCCAACCTCTGGTTTGCCGTCTCCTCGATCTCCAACAGGTGCGGATACAGCGTCCCGTTCAGCAGGAACTGATTGTACAGAAGCGGGCGGTTCTCCTTCAGATATGCCCGGCGCATCCGTCCATATTTGCCCAGGGACTTCTCCGGCTGCTCGTCCAGTTTCAGGTTCGGAATCAGGTAATCCCCGTTCCTCGTGTAGGTTAAGGTGTTCTTCATCCCATTTTCTCCTTTCCTCAATGGCTTCCCGCTCCGCAGTTCGGATAGTGTCCCCGATCTGCAGGAGAATCTGTCTGCTGCATTGGCTCACAGCGGAACCCAGTGCCATCACCGCCGGAATGGTGTTGAAGTCGAAGATCGGCATGAAGTCCTCATGCCCCATATATTCCGATGGATTCAAACCGCATCGGCTGAGTACCGTATAAGTGATGCTGGCGGTGGCTGCTGTCTTAAACTGGATTCCGATGTTGTAATTATCGTACCCTTCTAAGAAGGAATCGTCAACGATGTAGAAGAAGTCCTTCTGGTTATCTGCCCAATACTCGTCTGCCAGAGTTCGGGCGGCCGCCGCAATCTGTTCGCCCAGATCAGCGCCGCTAACGCCGTAGTTTCGTTCCAGCATAGCCATAATGGGAACGATATGCTGTTCCTCCATTGTCCACAGCCAAGGCGTTCGTGAATTTTCCCTTGTTCCCGTATCTGCCACATCAAATACATAGCGCAGACGCAGTTTGTCACCGCGCTCATCTAAAAGGGCAATCCCTTTTGACCCGCGCCGGACGTAGCGGTTCATCTTGTCATTCCATAAATCGTATTCTGCGCAGGCGGTGGCATCCGGCCTTTGTGCGTAAATCATCATCTGATCCATGAACGGATACTTATACAGCCGGGAAGCCGTGGTAAGGAACTTTGCCCATTCCTGCCAGCTGGCTGTCAGTCCTTCCAGAGTTTCTTTTGCAACCGCCGAATAAAAATCTGCTTTACTCCACATATTGGCCTCCTTCCTTACAGCAGAAAAGAGCCGAGACAGTGATTTCCATCCCGGCAGTATTTAACTCCTTGTCAATCCATAAAATCGGGGTACAAATCCAGTGTCGAAAACTCCTGATCGTTCATCTGGCGCAGCTTTTCCAGCACACAGTCGGTCAGTGTCAGCAGTTCTGTTTCGTCGGCCTGCAGATAGCTCCGCATATCCGTCAGATTGTCGATCAGCTCCAGGCGGGTGCCGGAATTATACAGGCACATCAGATTCATTTCTTTGGAAGTAAATGTCTTCATCGTTCCAAGCTCCTTTTCTTTTTCTCGTATCATCGCTCCTGTTCCGCGTATTTGACCGTGGATTTCTTTCTGACCTCACAGCGTGGCTGGTTTTTCAGCTGCTCCACTACAGAAGGCTTCTCAGCTTTATCCTTTGCCGCTTTCTCCTTACAGTCTTTTGCGCCATTATTAACAACGCCGTCGATCATACCGTAATCATCCTCAAGCTGCATTTCCGCATTTTTCAGATAATTCTCCGGGATAAGTCCGGGAAGTTCCTGAAAGCAGGTACTGTCACAGTAATAACAGGATACCGCGCCATTTTCACGGATGGCAACAATGTCGCTGACCGAAAGACTGTGCCCCTTAAAATCTTCCGGGCGATCCAGATTAAATTTCTCAAAGACGCTTTCCAGAAAGGCGGGGCGGTTCGTGTAAACCGGTAGTGGTGCGATATATACCACTTCATAATGGTCGATATTCACTTCCATATCCATCCGTTCCAACATCCGCAGAGATGAAAAGCGCTCCATGCGTGTTTCTTCAATATCGCGCAGCTGCAAAATCGCATAGTTCTCCCCGGCGCTATCCAGGAAGGCTTCCAGCCTGCCGTTGTTTCCCATATTACCGTTTACTTCATCCCACTTTTCAATTTTATCCTGTGACATAAACTCCCTCCTGTGAAATTCTTCCCGGTTATAATCGGTCAGTTCCCGATTGCGGCTACTAAGCCTGCATTGTTCCATCGCCTGATCACGTGCTTCCAGAATCGAAGTTTCCAGTCCGCCCACTTCTCCGGCAGCTACCGGCTGAAATTCCTGATCGTATAAATGGTACGTCCAGCCTAACGGACTGCGTTCCACTGTCAGATAGTTTTGACTTCCCAGCTGCCATGCGGCAGTATCCCGGTCTAGCTCCGGTTCCGGGCGGCAGGTTCCGCTGCCGCGTTCCAGAATCTCTGCAAACTGGCAAATGTGGTAGACGTTGTTTCCAATCTGGGTATGATAGTCGTCAATGTAGCAACATCTGGCTGCAAAATGTCGATCCGGATAATCCACCTGAATTGTCCCTCCGTCCGGGATACGGAACAGTTCCTTGTAACGGCTGTCGATAAAACGAATGTCGTGGGAAGGAAGACTGGCTGGTTCCTGAAGGCTTCGGCGTCGAATCTCTGACCGGGGATACGGAAGCAGGGACAGCAGAGATACTTTCGCCACTTCCTGACCTTCCAGTCCAATCTCCTCACAGGCGGCTACCCGCGCAGCTGCCAGCGGGGAGGCAATTCGACTCTCCAGAAGGTCTTCCCATGTCAGCATTCCGGAGTAATTTTCTTTCTTCTCGCTCCGATGGAACGCTTCATACTGAAAGCCGCTTTCCGTTTCCTTGAGGTGGAGAAAATAATGGCGGTCTACCAGATAAACTGCTTCTAACTTTTCCGCACTCATTTTCCTCCACCTCCGCTTTCAAATTCCATCTGAAATTTCGGGCGTCCGTCTGCTTCGGTGGTCAGCAGAACAGAAGCATTGTAGGTCTTTCCGGTTTTCTGGCTTTTGCAGTCTTTCACACGGATTCTTCCGTCCCGTACCAGCCGTTCCACCATCTGAGCAGTGAGGCGTTTGCCAATTTTCTTGAAATAAGCGTTGTCTTTCCAGAGAATGAAGCGGCATTCCCGATTGGAGCAAAACCATCCCTTCTGACGTTCTATGACATCAGCCCCACAGTGAGGGCAGGTTCCGATTACAGTTGTACCAGGCATAAGCACTTTGGCTCCTTTCACAATCTCATAGTTGTTGACCAGTTCCATAATCATGCCGGAAATCTCATCCATGAAAGTTTCCGGCGCATATTCTCCGTGTTCCACCTCCGACAGCTTTTCCTCCCAGTCTGCTGTCATAGCAGGGGACTGGAGCTGCTCCGGCGTTACGGTAATTAAGGCTTTCCCTTTTTCTGTGGGTATCAGCGTCTTTACCTTACCGCTGCCTTTGCGCTCTAAAAAGCCTTTCAGAACCAGTTTTTCGATGATGGCGGCACGGGTGGCAGGAGTGCCGATTCCTTTCCGTTCCGCATTCTCCGGAAAGTCTTCGGCGCTGGCTGCTTCCATTGCCTGTAAGAGCAGGTCTTCGGTGAAATGCTTCGGCGGAGAAGTTTTTCCCTCTTTTATTTCTGCTTTCTCAATGGGAAGTGCTTCTCCCTCTTCTAATGGCGGAAGCACTTTTACAGCCTTTTCCTCTTTTGGAAGAAGCTGACGTTCCACCCCTTTCCATCCATCATTCAGAATCTCTTTTCCTTTGGTAGAAAAGACAGTACCGGCGCAGCTGAGTTCCACAACAGTTTCCGCATACCGATGCGGCTCGCTTACAGCAACAAGAAGTCTTGTTACGATCATTCGCAAGATAGACTGTTCACCGGCAGGCAGAGCCGCAAGGTCAGCTTTTACCATGCTTGCCGTGGGGAGCAGGGCATGATGGTCGGTGACTTTTTTGCCGTTGATTACCGCACCTGTATGAACCGCAGCGGGCGGCTGTACACCAAACGACAGAGCACTGTTTTCTGCCAGCCCCGGAAGCGATGCCGCCATATCCTCGGTCAGATACCGGCTGTCCGTGCGGGGATACGTCACCATTTTCTTTTCATAAAGGCTCTGCGTATAGTCCAGCGTCTGTTGTGCCGTAAAGCCGAAGAGACGGTTGGCTTCCCGCTGAAGTGTTGTCAGGTCATAGAGAGCTGGCGGCTTCTCTGATTTTTCCCGGCGCTCCACTTTACAGACAGTTGCCGTTCCCGCTTCCTGACAGGCTTTGCGGCACAATTCTGCATCCATTTTTTCTTTGAATCGCTCACTGGAAACAGTAAAATTATTTACCGTAAGCTGTACCGTATAAAACGGCTCCGGCACAAAAGCGGAGATGGCTGCTTCCCGCAGTACCACCATGCCGAGCGTGGGAGTCATCACGCGCCCCACATTGAGGGTCACACCATACAGGCAGGAAAAAAGCCGGGTAGCGTTGATTCCGACAATCCAGTCAGCACGCTCCCGGCAGAGGGCAGCTTCATATAAAGCATCGTATTCTGTCCCCGGTTTCAGATTAGCAAAACCCTCCCGGATCGCAGTGTCTTCCATAGAAGAAATCCAAAGGCGTTCAAAGGGCTTTTTGCATCCGCACTGATGATAGACCAGACGGAAGATCAATTCACCTTCGCGCCCCGCATCTGTTGCGCAGACCAGACTCTCCACATCCGGGCGTAACATCAGCTTCTTTAAAACGGAAAATTGTTTTTTCGTTGCCGCTGTCACCTGGTATTTCCAGGAATGGGGCAGAATCGGCAGGTCTTCCTTTCGCCATTTGGCATAGCGTTCTTCATAGCTTTCCGGCTGCGCCAGTTCTACCAAATGACCGACACACCAGCTGACAATATAATCGCCGCCTTCCAGAAAGCCATCGCCGCGCTTTGTTGCTCCCAGCACTTTCGAGATACTCTGAGCGACTGAAGGCTTTTCACAAACCACAAGTTTGAGCATGGGCAATTCACTCCTTTTTCGTTTTTATGTTAGGGTAGCCCACAAGCTACCCATCCGAGGAAATATAAGCTACGCTGGACTACATCTGTTCCTCGTTGTCATCCTCTGGCTCATCCTCAGAGTCAATTTCTTCACCGTCAGTCACATCGTCCTCATCCGGCAGCTCAAAATCATCATCCTCGTCTTCGGTATAATCCGCGTCCGGATCAGGCTTTGTCTGTTCGGCCTGCTTCTTTTTCTTCATCTGGAGAAACAGGAATCCACCGCCACCAGCCAGCACTGCCGCAAGCAGCACAATAATCGGAAGCATATTCGTGGATTTTTCTTCTGGTTCCTCTACCGGTTCCGGCTCAGGTTCCGGTGCAGCTGTCTCAGGAGTCTCCGGTTCTGTTTCAACTTTCAGACTTTCCTGATACTGTGCCGCCGCATCCTCATCCATCAGACTGAGAAGATCGGCTTCATCCACCTGATTGAGGAAGTGGACGGTCTGTTCTCCTTCATCGTCACGGTCAATAATCAGGTAAAAATAATTGCCGTCCTTGCTCACCAATGTGATGAACTGCTTTCCAGCACCTGTCGGGCTGCCGTTGTCGTCCACAATCGTCAGATTGCCATCCGGCGTCAGAGCTTCCATGGGTTCCTCCGCTGACTCCGGCTCAGGAGTTTTCTCCGGCACTGGTTCTTCCTGAACTGGCTGCGATTCTGCCGCAGCGCTTTCATCCACATAAGCGTAGGCGTTTACCGAAAATACACCCATACAAAAGGTCATAGCCAAAAGCAGCGCGAAAAACTTTTTAATCTTCATCCGTGGCATCCTCCTTTACCACCTGATTCACTGCTTCCGGAGAGGGAAGGGACTGCGCGGTCTGGCGCAGCAGCTGTCCCAACTGTTCCGGAGTCAGGTTAAACGCATGAACCAGGTCATGAATCTCCGTGTTTTCCTGTTCCCGATACCGTTTATCCAGTTCCTTATAGCGGGCATCCCATTCGTCCCGCCTGCGAAGAGCTTTATCCCGTTCTTCGCCGATTCGATCCAATTTTGCACTCATTCACATACCTCCTCAACGAATGCGTCCATACGCATAAAAATGAGATTGCCAGTAACTTGTTTCTATCGAAGCATAAGAGATCGGATTTCCGCAGTGGATCATCATCCCGCCGCCCACATAAATTCCCACATGGCTGGCACCGGCAGTATCATACGTCCCCTGGAAGAAGATTAAATCACCGGGCTGTGCCTCACTGGCGGGAATAATATCACAGGAACCCATAAGGCCGTTTGCTGTGGTTCTGCCAACATTCCAGCCATTGCCGCAGTTGTTGATTACCCAGCAGACAAAACCAGAACAATCAAAGCTGGTGCTGGGTGAACTTCCGCCCCAAACATAAGGAAATCCAAGATACTTTTCTGCCTCGTGAATCATATTGGCGAATTTTTCATCGGTCAGAGCTTCTCCCGGAATATCGTAGTCTGTATAAGGGCCGGTAGGCGTGGCATAAATATCATCCTCAAACAGATAGGGACGGTTGCCCTGGGTCTGCAACAGGATGTTATATCGTTCCTGCTGATCCTCCGTCAGTCCTGACGCAGCGATTGCCGTCCCCAGCCCATTGTTTCTAAGTGTGACATTGAGAATATAGTAGTTGTATTCCACCTCAACCTCATATTCTTCTTCCGAGGTTTCACCGGTTTCCGGATCGGTCACTGTATGGGTGCGTGTCTCCGTGCGTGTACGCACCTCCACTTTTTCCTCAAGTGTGAGCGTATACTGACGGTCAAACAGTTCCTGTAAGGTTTCCTGGACTTCCGCTCTGGTATAATCCTCAAACAGAACTGTCAGGTAGGCAGTCAGCTCATAAGGATTGTGGTTGATCTCATCCAGCTGATACCGATATTCATCATAACCGGGATGCGTAGATTCGATATTGTCGATCTCATTTTTCAGTGCGGCTTCCAGTGCCTTATAGTCCTCATTGGTTCCGGTAATGTCTTCATCCGTAGCAGTGAAGGAAGTACCCAGCAAAGAGCCAGTACCGCCCTGAACCATGGCAGAACAGGAGGAAAACGCCCCGGAAACCATCAGAAAAAGCAAAGCAAATACCAGCATAATTATCATGGCATGGGTATGCCGGACAGCAAATTCTTTGAGCCGTTCCAGCAGTGTTTTCGCTCCCTGAGCAGTCTTTTCGGTGCCTTTTGCCGCACCACTGGCAGCCTTAGAACCAGAGGCAGCCCCCTGAGCAGCTTTTGCTGCATAATATTGTTTCTTAATTTCCTGACGCTGCTTCCAACGGGAAATAGGATTGGATGCAATCTCCGGGTTATCCGTTACAGCCTGTTGATAAAGGGCTTCCACATTTGCCTTGTCTGCTTTCCGGTCAAGCCGGGCTGCTTTCTGGTAGGCTTTCAGCTTATGACCGTACCGGACATTACTGACAGTCCGTGCAGCGCCTTCCGCAAATTCTTCGCTCTGATGCGCCGCCTGTACACCCACGTTGTCATCCTCGTTTTCCGCAATTTCATGGTGTACACGGCCAGCAAGCGTACCGGTCACCGCATGGGAAGCAGTGCGGCTGATACGGCTGACAGGAGATACTACATCCACTGCTGAATCGTTGAAGCGTAAATACTCATTTACACCTGCTGTGCCAGCTTTCTGTTTGCCTTCCTTTTTGCCTACCGATTTCTTTCGACCTGGTACCGCTTTCTTATTTGCCTGTCCAGATGTCTTTTGAGAAGAATCCGCATCTTTGGAATTATCCTTTTTGCCAAAGCGCAGCTGCTCCTTGCGGTCAGCTGCCTTATCTTTCTCATGCTTCAGCTTATTCTTTGTGGGCAGCCGGGCTTTCGCGGCATCTGCCTTATCCGCAGCCCGTTCCGCTTTCTTTGCCGCACGGGCAACCGGCTTATTTGACAGTTCCTCTTCTTCAAACCGCAGGCGTGTGGTTTTATTCTTCATCCGACCGCACCCCCTTTCTGTTCTCCCGAATCCGCTCTTGCGCGATTTTCCAATATTCCTCTGAGATTTCCGTTCCGGTAAATTTTCGTCCAGATTGAATCGCAGCCAACGCTGTACTTCCCGTTCCCATAAATCCATCGAATACTAAATCACCCGGATTACTGGATATTTGAATCAGCCACTGCAGACAGACTTCATTTTTTACCGTTGGATGAAAGATTCCATTCTTTTTCTGCCACATGGAATGGTGTGTGGCCTTCGGGTATTCTGAGCCAAACCAGCAGTCCGAAAACCGTGTCTTATACCGTTTGCTGGGCTGGCGTCCCTTGTGAAACATAGTGCCTTCTTTATTTCGGTTTTCCAGAAGCGTAGTTGAGTTGAAAACTCTCCGCCCTTTTTGACAGAAGATCACCCACTCTGCGCTGCTTGCATAGCTTCCTTTCAGATCGCCAATCCCCCCAAGCGTTCCTTTTTCAATTACCAGGCAATTTTTGATGGTAAAGCCAACTTCCTTCAGGCATTGAAAATGGTACGGATAGCAGTCAAAACGGGTAAAAAAATACGCATGACTGTTCATGCGTAAAATGCGGTAGCTCTCCCTGGCAAATGCAGGATAATCAATCCCATCATCTCCCGGAAGCATGGTGTGCGGATTCTTTGCGAACTGATTGCTGTAATGGATGCCATAAGGGGGATCGGTCAAAATCAGGAAAACTGACCCGTCCGGAATTCCTTTCATAAAGGTCAAGCAGTCCTCACAAAAAATTCTGTCCTCGTAGTCCCTGGGAAAAATCCTCTCTTCATTTTTGAACGGCATCTCACGCCTCCCGTTCCATAACCTCCGACAGCTTCGATGTCATGATGCTGTACAGCTCCAGCTCTGTCGGGAAGTGGTCAACGAAGGGCAGGATCACGTTTCCATAGAACAGAAGACCTTCGCCCTCGCCGGAATGAGTTACATAGGAAAGCTGGTGGGGACTGATATTCAGCTGGTTCGCCAGAATCTGCCGGTCACCGGCAGCCTGGTTGAGCATGATAATAAAGTCAGAATTTTCAAAGATATTCTCCACCTCGCGGCTGGAGAGCAAGTCTTTGACATTCTGCGTAATTCCGGTCGGAATGCCGCCCCATTTTCTGAAACGCTTCCAGATTTCTACGGAATAGGAAGCGGTCTGTTCCTCTTTCAAAAGAAGGTGGAACTCATCCATATAGTAGCGGGTGGTTTTACCCTGTCCACGGTTCTTTGTCACCCGTCCCCAAACCTGATCCTGGACAATCAACATCCCGATTTTTTTCAGCTGCTTGCCAAGCTCCTTGATGTCGTAGCAGACAAACCGGTTTTCAATATCCACGTTCGTCCGGTGATTGAACAGATTCAGAGAACCTTTGACGTAAATTTCCAGTGCCGTTGCCACATGGTGGGCTTCCTTTTCATCCTGTGCCAAAAGCGCATTGTAGAGATCCTCCAGCAATGGCATATTCTCCGGCACCGGGTTCTCAAAATAGGGTTGATAAATCTGATGCACACAGCGGTCAATGACTGTCTTTTCCACCGGCTGCAGCCCTTCCTTGCCGCCCACAACCAGTTCGCAGAGCGACAGGATAAAATCTGCCTTCAACGCAATGGGACTATCTTCCTCACTGTAATTGCTGTTGATGTCCATGGGGTTGATATACTGGGTACTGGCAGGGCTGATTTTAATGACCTGACCGCCCATGCGCGTCACAAGGGGTGTGTACTCGCTTTCAGGATCACACACGATGATGTCATCATCCGTGGCAAGAAAAGCATTGGTGATCTCACGCTTTGCCGAAAAGCTCTTTCCGGAGCCAGGGGTGCCGAGAATCAGACCATTGGGCGTTTTCAGTTTCTTCCGGTCAACCATAATCAGATTGTTGGAAAGCGCGTTCAGGCCATAATACAGCGCCTCCGGGCTGTCCTGAAACAACTCCTGGGTGGTAAACGGGATAAAGATAGCCGTGGAACTGGTGGTCAGCGCACGCTGAATCTCAATCAGGTTCTGTGCCAGCGGGAGACTGCTCATAAGCCCCTGTTCCTGCTGGAAGTCCAGGCGGCACAAATTGCAGTTGTGCTTCTGTGCAATGCTGGATGCCTGGAACACATTGGTTTCCAGCTCCTGCAGCGTTTTCCCGGTATTCATCACCAGAAATGTAATCAGGAACATTCGCTCATTCTGGCTCTGCAATTCCTTCAAAAGCGCCTTTGCGTCTTTCCCGTAGGTAGCCAGGTCGGAGGGGATGATGTCGATGTCATACCCCGAACGAACCGCTTTTTTCTGTTCCTCGATCTTGCTGCGATCCAGTTCTGTAATCGTGCGCTTAATGGTCTTAATGGCCTTGTTCTGGTCTACGGACTGGATGTGCATTGTTACAATCTCGCTGGATTCCATATCCAGAAAATCCTTCAGCAACTGGTCGCTAAGGTCAGAAGCGGTAATGGAGAGAAAACTCATCGCACCGTACAGAGATCCCATCTGGAATGTCTTTCCACCGGGGAAAGAAAAGCTGCTGGGCGCAATAAAATCCTTCACCGACAGTCCAGACGCGGGCAGCCACTTCCAATCAAAATAGAATTTGTCATGGTCGCCCATGTGGAACATGGCGTGCATCAGGTGCAGCCGTTCCTTCCCGTTCAGCGTCCGGGCAGAAACGCCCAGGCGGCGGAAGTTGTTGAGCAGGTCTATCTGAACGTGCTCCAGCCGGGGCTTTGCCTGCTTCATGGATTCTGCTTCAATACCGAAGGTCAGATATTTGGTTTTGGTCAGACCGTTGTTGCCACGTTCCAGCTGCTGACGGAGCATCTGGCTATATTCCTGGCGTACATCATCGAAGCCATCCTGCCGGGGCTGAATCTGAATCCGGCGTTCAAAGCTCTCCATATCAGTAGCCATATTCATAAAGGACAGTTCAAAGTGAATGGAGCTGTCAAAGAAGTTCAGAAAGCCGCACCATTCCTCAAAAATGGAAGTCTTGTCCTCCTGCTGAGCCAGCTGGTAGTTAATATCCTGAAACTGAATGGTTTTCGTGTAATAGCGGTCACTGACCCGACAGATGCCGTCCGGAAACATCCGCTGAAACGGGATGGACTGCTGTGCCGTGCGGGGAATGCCATCATCCCGCTTCGCTTTTTCAATGACAGAGCGAATCTGCTTTTTCTCCCGCTTTGTCAGAGTGTCCGGCAGAGCCATTCCGCTGGGTTCTGCCTGTTTTTTTCTGTTTTTCAGAGCAAACAATACGCTGTACCTCCTGTTCTGCCCACGCCTGCCGCATCAGCACCGCATAGTAATTGTTGGTCTGATAGGGCCGGACTTTCGGGCGAATAAATTTTGCTTCGATAAACTGTTTCGCAATGACTTCCAGCGGCTGCCCGTGTTTCTCATACATCCCCAGGAAGAACATGGGGAGCATAATAATCATCATGCCGATGGCGGCAAGAGACACATTGCCGGACTGCTTTAACAGAAAGAAAGCCGGAACGCCCACCAGCGCACCGGCTCCGAAGCAGAGAAGCTGTCGTTTTGTCAGGTTGAATAATACTTTTGATTTCACCCGTGTAAGGTCACGGGGAACCGAGATATAAGCTGCCAATTTGCATCCCTCCTAGTCTAGTGAGCGGAAAACACTCCCTTAGCGAGAGCGCCGGTCTTAAATAAGGTAAAGCACAACAGTACCGTGTAGCCGACTACGCCCCAGATCGAGGCAATCACGTCATCGCTGAAAGAGATTCCCTGAATCAGTACCGCGTAAATTCCGACACAGATCAGAATCAGAAATCCCTGAAAACCAAGCGCCAAAAGCGAGCGCAGATAATTCTGTCCCACCTGGCTCTGCTCCCGATTGCCGAATGTGGCAAAGGGAATCGGCGCAAGGCTCACGGCCAAATAAATTTCTATCATCCGGCCATACACGATAATGAAGATAATGATACTCAGCGCCCACATGGCGACATTGAGCAGGAACGACTGGAGGAACAGACCAATCAACGGGCCAATGTCCATCTCCATCAGGGTTTCTTCCAGAGTTTCCAAAGCCGCTCCATCAATGGCTGTGGTATCTGAAATCAATCCGCCTGCTCCGTTAATCACGTTCTGGCAGACATCAAACACCGCCATGGTGATATTAAAGCAGTTGGTGATCAGCATAACTGCCACAAAGGTCTTGAAAACCCACTTGAAGAAAATCCAGGTTTCAAAATTGGCAAGGTTATTGTGATCGATAATCATCTGGATCAGTTCGTAACAGGCGATAATCGTAAGAATAATGCCTGCAATCGGGATAATGACAGATTCCGACACATTCTGAATCATAGAGAAGACCCCCGGCGAGAAATTCGCCGGGGATGTTCCCACCTGCGTCGCAACATCGCCAACCTGCTGGTTGACTGCATCAAACATCCCGGACAGATGATCCATAATCCCACCGACCAGCACTTCTTTCAGCCATTCGGTAATCGATTCCCAGATAAAATCCATCCGGCTGCGACCTCCTTTCTGCCCGCCCCGCATTATGCGGGACGGAGCGAGGATTTACAGGGTTTCCGATTAACCAAACAGACCGGACAGGAGCGGAACGAGAGTGATGCCGATCAGGGCAACACCGCCGCCCGCCATAAGCTGTTTCATCCGTTTTGTTCACGCCGGTGCGCGATTCCGGCGCGGTTCCACCTTTTATAAGGCGAACACCCCATGTTTTCACATAGGCGCAGACTATATCTTCACCCGCTGATTGCGGGGCAGACCTCTTCGGGCCGCTTGACCCTACTCCTGCAAAGGATAGTCGTTGAACGTCCCTCTGTTCGAGGTTTCGCTGCTGATTGCCCATTCTTACCGGCGTTTAGGTTCGCACCTTGCGCGATCCATGTGTTTCTTTCTGCTTTCGCAGCCATCACATTGGAGCCTGTTTCATCTCTATGTTGTGGCACACATGGCTTTAGGGGTTCCCAGCAATTCAGTCTGTCATCGTGTGGACTTTCACCACACGCTTCACGGCAATTACTTGTCCGTGGAGGGCATTCATTACCCCTGAGATTTGGCACCGGGATTGTCGTTGCCGTAACCCTCCAGAAGGTTAATCGCGCCCCAAATACCAAGGCCAGCGCCGAGAGCAACAACGAGGGTCTGGAGAACGGTAATCGCTTCATTAAAGAAATCCATACAAAATACCTGTGACCGAAGCATATCGGGAGATTGTCTGTAATAAGAATCCGCACAGCAAAGACAGAAAGCAAAAGCCGCTGGCATTCTTCCTTCCAACGGCTCCCGGCTTCGGTCTTTCCTTTCTTAAATTGATATTGTGATTTCTGCATTCTGTTTTTGCAGGCGGAGAGAATGCCTGAATGTGAACCACACATTAGAACCGGATAAATTACTCTGCTTACCGCAGTCAGTCTGTTCTTTGCGCAATCAGAAATTCATGGCATAAATAAAAAGCCTGCCATTCCAGACAGACTTGCGTTACAAAGCGTCAGCATCCACGACTGTAAAGACATCGTTCTTTTTCAACTTCATTTTCCTGTTCAGGAATTTCTCAATGTCGAAGGTGTTGCGCTTATCAAAATCGGACGTGTATTTGTAGTTCGGGTGCTGGGTCAGATCATATTTATCGGACAAAAATGGCCGGACGCCGCGCAGCTGAAGGATGCACTTGCCGCCGTCCAATACGGCAAGCTCATCGATGGAAGCGAGATCATGACCGGTCTTTTGATAATTTGTGCCGTATGACGGGCTGTTGCCCCTGGTATCGGAGGTGTTGAACATATCAATCGTTTCCTTACCCAGGGCGGCATTTAGTTCTTTCAGTGTTGTCGGCTCAGAGCCACCCAGGAAAATCTGCGAATCCATATTGCCGACAATCGTATCCGCATTGTCCTTGTAAATGGCTTTCAGCTGACTTTTTGCCTGCAGCACCAGGCAGGCGGAGATTTCACGGCTTCGGATGGTTGCTACCAGCTTCTCCAAGTTAGGGATCTGCCCAATATTGGCTGCCTCATCAATCAGACAGCGCACATGAACCGGAAGCCGACCTCCATACACATCATCCGCTTTTTCGCAAAGCAGGTTAAACAACTGTGTGTACACCATCGAAATCAAAAAATTGAAGGTGCTGTCCGTATCACTCATGATTAAGAACAACGCCGTTTTCCGATCTCCAAGAGTATCCAGCTGCAGCTCATCGTAGGCAGTAATTTCCCGCAATTCCTGAATGTCAAATGGAGCCAATCTGGCACCGCAGGAAATCAGGATCGACTTTGCAGTTTTGCCAGCGGCTAATTTATAGAGTCGGTATTGCCGAACCGCAAAGGAATCCGGCTTCTTTCTTTCCAGTGCCTCAAACATCAAATCCACTGGATTTTGAAATTCTTCATCATCCTCCCGGACTTCCATCGCATTCAGAAATGTCAGCAGCGTAGCAAAATTTTGTTCCTCCACCGGAGCCTCGTAATGGATATAGGCGATCAGCGCCGTATAGAGCAGCTTCTCCGATTTTTCCCAGAACTCGTCACCGCTTTTTCCGTCCCCCTTCGTATTCGCCATCAAAGTTGTCACCAGTTTCAAAATATCCTTCTCGCTATGCACATAGGCGAATGGATTGTAACGCATGGACTTTTTGAAGTTGATAGTGTTAAAAATCTTGATCCGATACCCATACTTTAGCAATGCGTTTCCGCATTCGCAGACGATCTGGCCCTTCGGATCGGTGACTACAAAGGAAGTCGGATACTCTTTGGAGTTGCACTGGAGGAGATTGGGCTTAATCCAGAACCTGGTCTTACCGGAGCCGGAGCCACCTACAATTAAGACGTTCTTATTGCGGGCATTCTTTGGATTGGCAGGCCGGTTCGACAGCATCAGGCGTTCCGTCTTTGTAAGGATAATATTGTCCTCAAACTTTGGAGCCACGAACGGTTCAATATCTTTGGCTGTTCCCCAACGCGCCGACCCATACTCCATATTGTGGCGATACTTCTTAGCATTTTTCCCTTTCAGATAAACTGCCAGCCGGACACATCCTCCGGCAAACAGCCCGACCAGCAAATCGGAAGGGTAGAAGCTGGGCATCGGATTGGCAAAAGCCTGACCGACTGTGGAGAAGAACGCCAACAATTTTGCAGAAATATCTATTCCTTCTGCCAGACGCCATGCTTCTCCCAGATTGGTAGCAAGCAACCCAAGGATCAGATACGGGATATTCAGAATTACCAGGCGTTTGATTTCTTTCTTACTCATAAATCACGCTCCTGTTTCTTCTGCCGTACCTTCGCAGGCATGGAAGCAACCAACTGCTTCAGTTTGTTCAGCTGCTTGAGCACACTCGGTTTCTTTTGCTTTTGCAGCAGAGAAGCGGAGTATTCCTTAAACGCAGCGGTCATGGCGTCCCCATCCCTGGCTTTGAAAAATACCAGATACCGGGGCGGCGTCTGGGACGGATCTTTCGTAATGGCATAATCAATGCCATACTTGTCCAGAAACCTCTTAAAGCCTTTGATGTCCGTTTTTTCAATCTCAATATTGGTGGCACCCTGATTTTGCCCTAACAGCTGATCAATGGTCTGCTCACCTACGGGCTTTTCGTTTTCAGCAGCCAGCTTCTTTGCTTTTACATTGCGTCGATGCTGCATATATTTCCGAAAGGCCGCAAGCAGCGCCCGACCGCTCAGCTTTGTTGTGCTGATCGCCAGATTCAGTGTCCTGTTTTCTACTTCCTCCTGCAATAGACCACCTCCTTAACCCGAACACGAAATCGGGGAAAATGAAAGATGCCGGATCAGGTAGAAAAACTACCGTTCCGGCATCAACGAATCTGTTCTTTTTTATCGTAATGCAGGTGTCCCTGCACTACACGAGCATGGCTTAAAATCTTGATGTGACCTTTTTCCTGATTTTCGAGGGATTTTCTATACCCTTCATCCGTTAAAAACAAACGGGTTCGCTCACCTTGCCATCCAACAGGAGAATCTTTTGTCAGAACATCAAAGATAATCATATGGCGGGTATCGTCAGCAAAGCGCTCCAGTGCCATATACTCATGTCCGTGATACTCCTTTGCGCCAGCTTTCAGACGCATTTCTTCTATCAGTTCACCAATCGTTTTTCCGTTACTCATGCACATCTCCTTCCGATTGCGTCAGCGTAATGCTGCAATCCACCTCATTTCCCCAGACATCCCAGCCGGTAGACGTTTCCCTTGCGAATAGCTCAATGCGCGGTACATCACCCACCAGCGTAACCGCCAGATTACGAACAACATCCGGCTTTTTACTGTGCCGCTCTCTGGGACTGATAATCAGCTGAGAAATACCGGCGCACTGACGTTTTGGTTTCCCTCTGACTGCCAGCAAACATATCTCAGCATTACTGCGTGTCCACCAGCCAAGGCCGAGAAAAAAGCCGTTTCCGGATGGATTTGTCTTTACCCATACAAAGCCGACTGTCTTGTACTGGAAGCCCCACGCTTCAATTAGCCGAAGAGCTTCCGGGAGCTTTGGAAAGGTTGCCCACAGAAGCAATACACAATTATCTGCCGCAATTTCTGCAACGGGAAGCTGATATAGTTCCTCCTCTGACATTGTAGCGTAATGATTGATTGCGGCTCCCTGTACCTTGCCGCTGCGGTAACGCCAGGGCGGATCGGCATAAATCATCTCATATTTCTTCATACCTCACCATTCAGCAGAAGCGCCGGAAAGTCCTGCCCGTCGGCACAAAGAATTACCGTGCGGCTAGCTACCATGCGCTGTACATCGTAAATGTCCTCTGCAGTCACAGAAACGTCCTCACCGTCACCGTCCACATCATAGAAGATAGCGGGACCGACCAGATATTTCCGACCATCCAGCACCAAAATCTTCCGTTCGTCATAGCTCATAAGCAAATCACAGTCCGGAGCCTGAATCACGGAATCGTCTGTGCCGAAGCATTTCAGCACATCAAAACATTCGGTGACGTCTTTTACCTGGATACCTTTCCCCGGAAGCGCAGCGACCATCAGAATGTAATCGCTGTCTGTTGAACTGCTGTGCAGATCGGTAGCTTTCAGGCAATGCCGGATTCCATCCAGCATTTCTCCGATACCTGCTACAAGCAAGTCCACATCTACGTCCGCAGCATTGGCTTTAGCATTCATTTCATTTTTGTTGAGCATATTTGTTCTCCTTTACCTTGACTGATCCCGCTGTCTCTTTTTCTGCCATTGTTCCAACAGCCGGATAATCGTATCTTGCATTTGCTTTGGAGTATAAGAGCGCGGAAAATACTTGCGGAGTACGTCATTCTTGAGCGTGATCGTATCCAATTCGCTCTTTTTCTCTTCATTCATAATCGTGTTCATAGCTTCCTGGGTACACATCCCTGCCTGACTGAGCTTTTTAATCCGCTGTGCCTGAGACAACGATGGAGTGGACTGTCCGTAATCCATAGCTTCCAGGAAACCTTGCTGTTCCTCTTTTTTCAGAAAAGACAATTCCACCGCCGGGTTGAATGCGATTTCTTTACGATCCACCATATCCAGAAGCTCGGGGATCAGATTGGTCAAATTGATAAATCGCTGAACCTGACGGGCGCTTTCACCGGTTTGCTCAGCAATAATCTCCCTAGACTCTTTTCCCTGAAAATCCCGGCCAACTTGGCCGGAATTTTCCTTAGACGGTCTTCCAGCCCTTCTAGCCATCGCCTCCATCTTCATTTTGTAGGCAAACGCACGCTCACTGGGGAGAAGCGTTTCCCTTTGAAGATTGGAGTCCACCATGGCAATGGTTGCGGTATCATCATCCATCTGCCGGACAATCACTGGCATCGTTTCAAGTCCAGCAAGTTCCGAAGCCCTCATGCGCCTATGACCTGCCACTAATTCATACCCGCCCTCCGGACGTGGACGGGCAAGCGCTGGAGCCAACACGCCAAACTGTGCTACGCTTTCCACTGTACGCTGCATGGCTTCATCATCCACCACCCGGAAGGGATGATTTTTGAACGGATGTAATTCAGAGAGCGGAATCTCCTGAACCCGTTCAGATTTTTTTACAGGCATTCATAAAACCCTCTCTTTCCCGGCTGTACTGCCGTTTTTTACTAGGAGAACAGCACCTCCTTGACCAGTTCCTGCTTTGATTTTCCAATCGTAGTTCGCCGGTCATGCCCCGGAACGTGTACCGGCGTACACATCTCCAGTACCCGGCTGTAAATTCTGGCGTGTGCCACATCTTCAGGATTACGGAGCTGGCTGATCGTCAGGTTTGTTGTGATAATCAATGGAAACCCTGTCTTATAGCGTTCATCAATAACAGCGTAAACCTGTTCCAACGCATACTCGGTATTCCGCTCAATTCCAAGATCATCAATAATCAGCAGAGAGAAGCGGTTGAAAGAAGCAATATAGCGATACCGCTCATCCGAATACATGGCACCCATCTGGTTTAGAATTTTGGAAAAATTGGTCATCAGGACGGGAACACCTTTTTCCAACAATGCATTAGCAATACAAGCGGCCAGGAATGATTTTCCTGTTCCAACATCGCCCCAAAGCAAAAGGCCAAGGTTTTCCGCCTTGACTTTCTTCCAATTTTCCGTATACCGTTTCGCCATCTGGATGCTGGGAGTATCTGTCGCTGACGCAAACGTCCAATCCTGAAGATGCCGCTCCTGAATACCTGCCGCTTTCAGACGGCGAACGTAGAGCAGCTGTTCTTCCTCCTTCATGCGTTGTTCCTGCCGTTCCCGTTCTTCCTTCTGGCATTTACAGATACAGGGCATGATCCGTTCTTTGCCCTCAAATGTGATCCGACATTGAACCGGCGTATGACATTTCCCACAATAGAGGAGTCCATCTTCGCCGAGATACTGCTCCGGTCTAGGTTCTTTCTGAACCTGAATACGATCCAGAAAGTCGAACATTGTATTCATAAACTTTCTCCCTCCTTGTACCGGTAGTTATCATGGCTATATGCGGGCAGTTTGGACTGTTTGGAATCTCGTCTTGCCCAACTGCGGATGGTAGCCAAATGATTTTTATAGCGCCTTCCGCTGGAAGCCATATATTCCGACAATCGTTCAATGCGGCTCTGATAGTCTGCTGGAAACTCAGCCTGGAGTTTTTGCAATTCTTCGTCCGAAAGAAGTACATTCTGATACATTCCGTACCAGTGACGAGAAGGTTGTGATACTGTTTTTCCCTTCTCATCTGTACTTAATTGTTTTTTACTTGATCCTTCTTTACTTCTTTGTGCGGGAGTTATCGTATCCGGCGGAACCGTATTCGGGCTTACCGTATCCGGCTTTTCCGTACACGGTGAATCCATGCACGGCTGCGATCTCGGCTTTTCAAAAATCACATACTCTGTCTGTCCCAAGCGGCCATTCGGTTGACGAAGCTGACGGCGTTCCAGATAGCCATGTGTTTCCAGCTCTTTCAGCGCGGTGAGAATACCGTCTACACCTTCCAAGGAGATTGCCGCAAGTCCTCTCACAGAGTAGTGCCATGTATCCGGCAGGCTGAGAAGCATGGAAAGAAGCCCCTTTGCTTTCAGACTCAGTGTCTGATCCCTCAGATGGTAGTTACACATGGTTGTGTAATTGGCGTTTTTCTCTACCCGGAAAACTGCCATCTCAACCACCTCCCTTACGGCGCTGTACTCGTTAGCAACATATTCTTCACTTCACACAACCTCCTTGCATTGCTTACTTTTTGCTTCTGCCAGTAACGGCAGAAACAAAAAAGAGCGGTTACCCGCCAGCCAGAATTTCTCCTGACGGCAGATAACCGCTCTATGTTCAATACTATTCTTTTCTGATCTGGCATTTCCTCCGTTACGCTGCCAGCGGCGCAGATTGCATTATATGATTGAAATTCTTTTTGTTTCGGGTCAAAAACAAATAGAACCAGCCACAAAGCCTTGATTTTCAAGGTCTTTCTGTGTTGGTTCTATTATTACACAGTCATCTTTTACAAAAACGGCTGCCGCCTTGCCCTGTCCAAGCTGTGCGATCATATCATTGAAGCCCGGACGGTCCATCGTCACGCCGGAAATTCCGTCGTCAAGAAAGTGCACCAGATTCGTGTAGCCCTTTTCCCTTGCCACCTTCGTGAGCAATTTTTTCTGATTGCCGATGCTGTAACTTTCACCTTCCAGATTATCGTCACGGGAAAGTCTCTCATAAAGAAAAGCTGTCACGTCACGGGATTTTTTGTTATTCGACTGTCTCATAAGTCCTCCTTTCCGGACAGCCGAACAGCAAATATCTTGTATATCCAATACAATTATTTCTTCCGTATGTCGTCGCCCGCAAGCTGCCACGCCTGCTTTATACCGTGATGTTTCTCGTTCTCCCGTTACAGGGGTTCCATCCTGTGAACTTGAAACGAGGTCTCGGCGCATCCGATACACGGCTCAGTACGGAAGGGATATATCCGTCTGCCTTATGCTGCGCCGGGATTTGACCGGCGTCTTCTTTGTCAAGGTACAAACATCGTCACAGGTACCGCCGGACAAAGTGCGGAAAGGGAGAACACACTCCGCCCGGAAACCAGATTTACGCGGACAGCACCTTAAAACTTGTCACGATGCTGCGGATCAGCTTTGCTTCAAGCCTTAGCCGCATATCCTCATCGACGCACAGGTATTCGTTACCGTATTCGTCCTTCAGCGGCCTTGTCGCAAAAGCTTTGATGTAATGCTGATAATGGGATACCACGCAGGCAAGGGCTTCTCCGTCGCCATCAAGCGGGATGTGGTCCTGCTGTCCTATTTTCTGGGGTTGAACGACCGGAAAATCAGCGAGCGTCTGAACGAGGTGCGCCAGACCGTAGGCATGGCGATACCTCCTTGATACCGCCGTATCTTGAAAAGGGCGACTTTCATATACCCTCCGCATTCCAACTTGCAGAAAAGGAAAACGGCGGCAAAAATTTATTCTTTCAACCGCTGCGCATAACTCAAAGTGTAAAAGTACCACCAAACAACGGTCTTGAGGCGGAATACTAAAGGATAAAACAAAGAGAAAAGCCGACAACTGCAAGTTTCATCTTGCATGTTATCGGCTCTGCATCTTTGCGTCTGGCTCTGTGATCACTATGTATTTAATTATTTTGTTGTTGCACATTTGCTAACAATCACCATATTTTGCCCATGTAGATTGATTATTATTTCATGTTTGCATTTTTGGCAGAACAGCGGGAAGTTTTCAAGAATCGTATCGGGGCGCACCTTAGTTCGTGTCTTATTTCCACAAATAGGGCATAATATTCATTTTTCTTTTTCCAATGCGCCACCTCCATTCATCATTGTTTTCTCGTACATATCCTCTACTTTTTCTTGCGGAGTTTCAAATCAATATTCTTCTGTGCTGCCGTCTCTTGAAGTAAGCCCGCTACAAAAGTACTTTTTTCTTTGAGTGTCAGCGTTTCCAGCATAGAATTTTCCTGAATCTGTGTAAGTATCCCTCGTAGCTCCTGTAGTTCCAAAAGGTTTACTGCAACACAAAAGAGGGTCTTTTTGCGGCCATCATTATAGAGGGACAGAAGAATGTCCAGTATTTTTGCCTTTTCTTTCTGCTCCACATGATAAGCTTCGATTCCGTCTCGCCGCGCTTTTTCCAGATCAGTCTTTCTGCGGCGGTGTGTAATAAAAGAATCAAAGTCGTCAATATGCTCGTATTTTTCACAAGGATATTCGCTGCATTGGAAGCAGTATTCTACAGCTCCATGCTCTATGCCGCACCTCGCAATTTTGCACGACTGATTTCCTTCACCGCCGCCGCACCCGGGACAGTTTTTATTTAGGAACATAGGGCAAAGGCCGCAATTCAATCCGCAAAGTGATAAGTATTGATTTTTTCGTTCAAAGCCTTTCATGGCGCCTCCTAAACAGACGGTCAATCATTCTGAATATTACTGTATCAACGAATCTATCAGCTCCTGCACCTCATTGAAAAAACTTGGCAAGTGGAAGCCATCCGCCACAGCATGATGGATATTCATGGTAAACGGCATCCGTGCTTTACCGTTCTCCACTTCAAATTTTCCCCAAGTTACAACAGGGGCCAAAAACTTACCTTCGTCAAATACATGAAGGTCAAAATGCTGATACTTTACCCAGGGCAGGCAGGAGACGTCGAAGAAATTCTGTGGTTGGTTCGCAAGGATGGCCCGCGCCTCCTGGTATTTTCTCTGATCCTCCATAGCTCGTTTGTGAAATTCAAGCAAGTCATCCGCGTACTCGGTTACAAACTTGGAGAAAGATTCATCCTCCTGGTTGAACACGGTATAGGATGGCGAGATAAAATCCCAACGGATCAGATTCCCATCCGTGTCCCAGCTATATTTGAACTCATCGTGGGAATTGATTACCTTAGACACAACCCATATCATAGCGGGATAGAATTTCAAGTTGTTCTTTTTCGCATAGGCAAGCAGCGGCGCCACATCAATCTCTACGGTTAAACTCATGACAATACGCATGTTTTCGATATAAGATTGAAAGAGGCTGCCTCTATCCCATTCAGCCAACTTAACTTTCGTAGCATTTACCATAGACCTATCCTCCGGTACTTCACTCTTTTTTCTTATGTGCTGTGATGATGGTATAGCTATCAGCGTTAACCGTTATAACACACCCATCAATTACCACATACCAGTTCTTTCCTTTCCTTGATATAGAGGCTTCAACGGAAGAAATCCGGCTCCTGCACCAATCCACAACATGATCGGTATCCAAAGCAAGGTTTCTTTTTATTCTCGCTGTTCCCAACCCAGTAGTATGCAGCTTATCCAAATGATTCAGCAATTCGTTTTCCTGTGTCATCTCTACCTCGCAGATCCGATTTTCTAAACTATGTAGACGATTTTCGCAGATTATCCGCTGCTTCGGGATTATTTGAAATCACCATTCTGACCGTCTGACAGGTTTCTATATTGGGGCAGTTACCGCAGGTTTCAAAGCCCTTGTCCCGCGCACATTTGCGTATCTGGCAGTAACTGCTGCAAAACGGCGTTTTTACGCCGTCAACACGGCAGCCCACACAGTTTATCATTTGGGCAGTAATTTCAATTCCGTTAAGCTCGCTCCAGAGCTTTGCGGTTTTTTCGCGCAAAACATTATCGTCATTTAGCGTCGCAATCCTTGCATCACATTTTTCACAATCAAGCCCACAGTAGGCAATAAGCTCTTTCATTTTGTTCCCTCCGCCATCATTGTTTTTTCTGATCAGGCATCCAGCAGTTTTTCCAAATCCTCCAGGGAAGCATCCATTTTCACAGACACTTCTTCCATCGTCATACCGGCATTCAAAAAACGCTGGATCACCATTTTCATATCCTCACCAACCTCGATGACATGTCCGTCCGGATCGTAGAACCGGATTACACGCTGACCCCAGCTGTGCTCGATGACTTCTCCCAGATACTCAATGTTCGAGTACGCTTTCAGTTTGTTCAGAAAGCCATCAAAATCCTGTTCCTCAAAGACGATCTCCGCATTGTTGGATTTCTTTATTATCTTTTCTTTGGTTAAGTTTACTAGCCAATCAAAATCCTGTTGCAACGCCAGGCCACAGGTAAAAGCGATATTTTTTCCGTAATCCTGATATACCTCTAATCCGAATAAGTCCTGGTAAAACCGTCTTGCAGCGTTGATGTTCGCTACCGATATAACCACACATGTGTACTTCATTTTATAGCTCCTCCAGCTCGCCATACAGGGAAATTAAGTTATGCCGAATTGCTCATTTGTTATTTCCTGTTCGGCTTTCTTTTAATGGCTAATATCTGCATAAAATCTCCAAACAAAGACGTATCAACAGGCTCAAACATCAACCATTTCCCATCGTGATAGGTTTTTGTTTCATCATAGATTTTTTGAACAAGTTCCGAATAATTATTTCGCCCTGCTTCAAATTTCGTCCGCTCATCTTTACCTAAGATAACCATAAAGCCAACACAGTTTTCCCTTGCATATAGGGCGCAAAGCGTTTTTCCTCCTCTGCGATACTTGTATTCATACGTCCACGCTTTGCCGCCATTATTCCAAAGGCACTCCATATCATATTTCTCATCAATCACTGCACACAATTCTTGCCACACAGCATATAAAGGCTGTCCAATTAAAGCGACCATTTCTTTCTTATCGGGTGTTTTGTCAAGCATTACGAAACCTCCTCAAACTCTACCTTACTGAATAACGCAAAATCGTTTTGAGTTTGCTCTTTTTAACTCGACCTGCGTTATTTAAATAGATCTCTCTATGCCTGCTTTTCCTGCGCTCCAAGCCATTTTCTTTTGCAAATTGCGCCATTTTCTCAAACGAGGCGGGTTCATCATCATATGGCCCGATATGCAAAATCTCGATACATTTCCCGTCCTCCATCGTGTCAAAGCGCATTTCAGCATACAGAGGGTTTGGTTTTCTTGTTTTTACCCGTTCCAATGCAGCAGCTACCATGTTTTCGGTGATGAAATCCGGCTGCCGTATCATAATGGTATATTCCAGTTCTTCCTTAACCAGCTTGTCGCCGTGCTTCAAGCTCCATACACCCTCCAATGGATATACAGAAAAGTCGTGTACCTCATTGCCGCCTATGACTGCATCGGCTTTATAACCCATTTTTATTGCATAGGCCAACGCATACAGCGCGGCGACTCGATTGGAAAAGTCCGGATCGTTTGGATTACCACTCCCGCTTATCATGATGTAGCTCTGCTTAGGAACTGTAATCAGCGTTGGAGTTTTCTTCGCTCCATATAACGCTTTATCCTGTTTTTTCCATTCGTATTTCATCCTAACACCTCTTTCTTACATCAGAGTATAGCAAATGAAACATGAAACCCTGTGTCAAGTTTCATAAATTTTTAGAATGGAGCATACTTTACCCTTTAACCCGTCCCGAATATGCGCCGGGGCAAGCACTTCGACATTATCCCCAAATGTAAGCAGGTAATGATAAATGACCTCATGATCCGGTAAATCTGTGGTTACATACAAATAATTCTCCTGGTCTATTGTAACATCATCCGAAAACTCGTCATATACGCGAAAGGCAACCTGCGGGGAGAATTTCAAGGATACAGAAACCGTATTGTAATGGGGCATCTCCATTTTTGCTTTGGGCATGACCGATGCCTCCCGCGTAAATGTTTCAGTAGTAATCATCAAATCTTTTATGCGCGTCAATTTAAAAAAGCGGTAGTCATTTCTCAAAAGGCAAAATCCATATAAATACCAGTCTTTGCTCTTGAAAATCAATTTAATCGGTTTCACAGAGCGGGACAAATGCTGGCCGTCGCTGCCAAAGTAAGAAAAATTGAGAATCCTTCTGTCGAAAATAGCCTGTTTCATCTTGTTAAATATCTGGTCGGCCTTATTTTTGTTCCAATCGGAAAAATCCACTTCGATCCAATCGGTACCCTTTATCTGAAAGAGCGCTGATAATTTGGACAGTAATTCATTGGCATTCCCGCCCTCTAGGGAAGCAATGCCCTGTAAAGCCAGGAGTATTTGTTCTTTTTCTTTCTCCGAAAACAAAGACCTGTCCAAGACATAGTCTTCCAGCAAAGAGATACCGCCGCCCTTTCCCTGCGTGGCGTAAATCGGAATGCCTGCCGCACTAAGGGTATCTAAATCCCTATAAATGGTCCGTACAGAGACTTCAAATTTTTGGGCTAACTCAGGAGCCGAGGATTTTCCGTTCTCCAATAAATGGTATATAATCTGAAACAACCTGTTTATCTGCATGCTGCCACCTCCAGCTATATTATAGCGCAAAAACTTGCCATATATATGTCAAGTTTTGCACTACAATTATCTGGCGAACAAAAGGCAGTATTTTCAGAATTCCGCAAAATCCATGTTCAAAAGATGCCTAAACAATCACACCATCCTGTACGGTAATGATTCGGCTGCTGCTTTTCGCCGCTTCCGGGGAATGCGTTACCATGATGATCGTCTGGCCGGTTGTCTGATTGATTTCCCGAAGCAGACTCATAATCTCCGCTCCGGTCTCGCTGTCCAGGTTTCCTGTGGGCTCATCTGCAAAGAGGATCTCAGGATTGCCAATCAGGGCGCGGGCGATTGCACACGCTGCTGGCCACCGGACAGTTCGCGGGGCGTATGCTTACGGCGTTCTGACAGACCGACGATCTCCAAAATCTGATGGAGCTGTTTTTGATAGCTGCCCATCTTTTTCCCGTCCAGCAGCAGGGGAAGCATGCTGTTTTCCTCCACATTCAGGTTCGGGATGAGGTTGTAGAACTGGAAAACAAATCCAATCTTCTGTCTGCGGATACGGCTCATTTTCTCATCCCTAAAGCGGGAAATATCCGTCCCGTTCAATAAAACTTGGCCTTTGGTCGGGGCGTCCAGACCTCCGAGGATATAAAGCAGGGTGCTTTTACCCGAACCGGACGGCCCCATGATGGATACAAACTCCCCCTGAATCACTTGCAGGGAAATATCCTTGAGCACCTTTGTAGTTGTGCTGCCAATCTGAAAATTCTTGATGATATGCTTTCCTTCAACGGCAATCTTGCCAACATTTTGTTTCATTTGAAAAGACCTCCTTCATTCCGAATTACTCAAATTTGATTTCTTCCACCAGCTTCATCCTACGGCTCTTAAAGATTGGGACAACAGAGCCAAGCAGTGTTACGGCAATTCCCATGCCGCCGGCGGCTAAAAACGTGACTGCATCCAGTTCCGGCACCATCGAAATTTTAGGACCGGCCACAAGGAAAATCGTCTGGATCTCCATATAGGAAACAAAAATGGCAATCACGGCTCCAATCAGGCCGGAGGAAAAGCCCTCAATCAATGTCATTTTCATATTCTGGCGGTTTGAAAGCCCCACGGACTTATACATGGCAATACTGCGCCGCTTTTGGATGTAGTTGATCAGCAGGTTATTGATAACGCCCACCGTCGCCAGCAGCAAAATGAACCAAGTCATGCTGTGCATCGGCTGCAAAAAGGCTCCCACGGTAGAAAGCGCATCCGTGTTAAATTCTTCTACCGTCCGGCTCCAGTTTGACGTATCGCCAAACAGGTCACGGATCTGTACCATAATTGCATCCGGGTCTGCGGCGGTATAAGCGAGGAAATGAAAAGCCGCCGCACCAAAATCGGAAACTGCATAAGTGGAGGGGATGAGCGCCTCCACATCCGTAGCCCTCGACTTGAAGCTGCCAACTACCTTGTAATCCGCCTGGCCGCTGCCGACTGCCAGAGATAAGGTATCTCCAACCGCAAAGCCGGTCCTGTCCATACAGCTTTCACTAAGCAGTACGGCTCGCTCTCCGGCAAAAGCGAAAATCGCCTGTTCCTCCATGCCCTTTTCCGTGTAGTGGAGCGCCAGCATGGAACTGTAGCATTCCAGATTATCTGTACCCTCCAATCGGCTGAGCGTCATACCGTCTGCCTGAATTTGATTTTCATATACATAGACGGGAAGCACTTTTTCTATCCCATCCATCTCTTTTACCTGGTCTACAAATTCCTGTTCCATGTAACCGTCTGCAAAGCCCTGTAATTCCGCCCCATTGAACACGTCGCTGACATAGGTTGTCACAAAATTACCCACGACCGTGATCGCAATCACAGCGGAAATGCTGATAAACAGAAGCGTGATGTTCTGAACCGTATTTTTGTTATCCCGCATGTTCCGGGCGGCAAGCCTGCCCGTATTCCCCAAAACTGCGCCATAGATATGCTCCAATCCCATAGCCATCAGGTTTGTCAGCAGCGGAACAATCAGAATCGTGGCGGCGATCAGCCCCAGCAGGGAAAACCCGCCAGCCAGATACAGCATATTTCCGGAGGCCACCTTCGGGAGGATGATGGATACCACAAAAAGCGCCACGCCTGCAGCCAGGATAAAACGCCGGGGAACCTGCTTTTCTTCCACGCTTCCCAGCACCACATCCTTGATCGGCAGGCGGCTGGCACGGCGTACCGGCATCCATGCGGAGAGCAGGGACACAACCACTGCAACAGCAAAGGAAAAAATAATGCTGAACGGCGAAATGACAATCGGAATTTCAATTCCTTGCGAAAGCGATTGCCCCATCCCCTGTAAAATCAGTTTCAAAACCAATGTGCCGACCGGAATACCGATCAGCCCTCCCAAGATCCCATACAGCCCGCTTTCCAGCAGCAAGATTCGGGTAACTGCTTTCTGCGTCGCACCAATGCTGCGGAATGTACCAATTACCGGCAGGCGGTCTAAGGTAATGACCTTGTAGCTGCTGTAAATGATAAAGACGCTCATGGTCAGGGAGAAAAAGCTGATCAGGAAGAAGGGCATGGATTTCTGCCTTGCATCCGCCGCAATCTGCGCCTCATTGACAAAATATCTGTCAACGGTATAAAGCTGCTTTTCTTCGTGCGGGGTAAGGTCTGCAAAGCTCACTTCGTGCCGCTTGCGGCTTTTGCGTTCCCGGCA
>OFMX01000154.1_pt1 | contig 70395 bp, 56 predicted proteins | sample 1541901 | NCBI WGS metagenome assembly OFMX01 (sample SAMN04209222, study PRJEB22552) | human gut metagenome | biome: gut; material: feces | host: Homo sapiens | place: USA: Oklahoma | reverse complement strand
TCGCAACCCGACTGTACAAGCCGATTCCGCTGCTGATCGTGGCCTGCATCTGGTATTTGGTGATCACCTCCATTCTGATGGTCATCCAGTCGCGACTTGAAAAGCACTTCGGCAAGGGCTTCGACGCCCGTCCCGCCGGAGCCCGCGGCAAGCGCACGCCGCTGCCGGGCAAGACCTTCGGCGAACCCAAGGATGACGTCGACAAGCAGAACGAAGCCACGTTCGCGGGAATGACCGCGTGAGGGGAATGACCATGAGCGAAATCACAACCAACGAAATCGTTCCCGCCGTCAAGGCGACGCAGGTGCACAAGGCCTTCGGCAACCTGCACGTGCTCAAAGGCATCGACATGACCGTCATGCCCGGCACCGTCACCGTGATCCTCGGTCCGTCCGGTTCCGGCAAATCCACGTTCCTGCGTCTGATCAACCAGCTGGAGACCCTGACCGGCGGCGAAATCGACGTCGACGGCGAAATGATCGGCTACAAGTACGTCGACAAGGGCGGCGAACGTGTGCTGCAGACCCTGAACGACAAGGAAGTGGCCGAACAGCGTTCCAAACTCGGCATGGTGTTCCAGCGCTTCAACCTGTTCCCGCACATGACGGCTCTTGAAAACGTCATGGAGGCTCCGGTCCACGTCAAGCACATGGACAAGAAGGAAGCCCGCGAACTCGCCATTCAGGAGCTGAACCGCGTCGGCATGGGGGAGCGTCTCGACTACTATCCGGCACAGCTGTCCGGCGGCCAGCAGCAGCGCGTGGCCATCGCCCGCGCGCTTGCCATGAAGCCGGAGATCATGCTGTTCGACGAACCGACATCCGCGCTCGATCCGGAACTCGTCGGCGAAGTGCTCAACGTCATGCTCGACCTCGCCAAGGAAGGCATGACCATGGTGGTCGTCACCCATGAGATCGGCTTCGCGCGCGAGGTCGCCGACCAGATCGTCTTCATGGACGGTGGTGTGGTCGTCGAACAAGGCGGTCCGGAAATCATCGACCATCCGAGCGAGCCGCGCTTCAAGGACTTCCTGCAGCACGTGCTGTGACACGTGTCAAGATGAACGAACAGGTGGTGTTGATGATGCGAATCGTTCGTGGGGTTGCAATCCGCAACCATGACAGTCGTGCGGCATTGGCGATGTGCCTTGCCATCGCCGTCGGTGTCTGCGGGCTGTCCACGGGAATCACCGGTGCCCGGTATGATGATGCGCTTGCGACGCCGGCTCCCGCAAGTATCAGCGTCTTGTTGGGGACATGCCCCAAGTGGCTTCCATGGTGCGTCGCCTGACAGGAGCATTTTGAACGACGCTCGGGCGCAGCGGCCTTGCTGTGCCCGAGCAGCCTACTGTGCCTAGGCTTTGGGGTTAGACGTTGGGGTGCAGGGGGATACGCGCGTAGAGCGTCCACGTCTCGTCCTCGCTGTTGAAGCGCAGTTCGCCGCCCAGCGACTCGATGACGCCACGGTGGAGGAGCAGTCCGCTCTGTGATCGCGGCAGGGCGTCACCGCTCGCGGCCGGGCCTTGCGAGGCTTCAGGCGATTGCCGGCCTGTGCCGTGTCTGCGCGTGTTCTTGTGCGTCAGCGCGTTCGTCTGCATGAGCGACATGTTGTCGTCATCGTAGCTGATGGTGAGCATGGGCGCGCTGTCAGGGGACGCGTGCCGCAGCAGATTCGTGAAGATCTCCCCGATGAGGGTCACCGCCTCGTCGCCTGACCGTGTGCAGGCGGGAGATGATATCTGCCCTGACGTATGCACATCGACATGCATATGGTGCGGGGCCAGCAGATGCTGCCCCTGCTCGATCGCGATGCCGATGCGCTGCGGTAGCGGAAGGTTGTGTAAAGCGCCATCCAGATGATCCTCAGGGCGTTCATCCGAGGCGTTCATGGTCCTGATGACCGAGCGGATACTGGCAAGGGCGCTCTCGCTGAGCTGCCGGACGGTCCGCCAATCCTCGTCTGACGCATCCGCCGTCTTGCCGGCCGTGTCCAACATGTCAATATGCTGTTGCGCGAGCAGGAATATACTCGACAGGCTTGCCGTGACCGCGTCATGGGTCATTTGCGCGAATCTGGTGACTTCCCGCTGATGTGCCTGCTGTGTTTGCAACAGCTCCAGCTCGGCGTCGCGGTGCCGTTGCCGATCGTCGATGGCGATGGTGCGGATGGACGCGCACATCGCATACGTGACGATGTACAAGGCGAGCAGCACGAAGAAGGAGAGCGCGTCCCCCTGCGAGAGCGCTTCGCGGGGGTCGAAAGCCAGCAGCAAGGTGACGATCGAAGTGACAAGACCCCAGACCGACCATTGGGTGGGTGTCGAATACGCGAGCGTGCCTATGGCCAGCGGTGTGAGCATGTGAATGATGGAGCCGGCATCCGATAGCGATATCCCGGGGGTGAACATCAGTAGCAGTACCACGGCGAATGAGATGACGGACATCGGTACCGGTGCGAAGGCGATGCCCAGCGGGCAGCAGCAGGCGATGATGCAGATGATCCACTGTGTGGGTGTCGTTGCGGGGAGGAACGTCAGTACTGCGGCCATGAGTATCGTGGCCACCAGGCATAGGGCGATATGCATCTTATGGTGATGCAGCCGCTGCGTGGTCCGGGGCGCGATCATGGTCTTGATGTTCGCCATTGGCGAGCCGCCTACAGTCCGATGGTTTTCGTCCATAACGCCACTGCCTCCCGTTTGCTGGCCACGCCCATCTTGCGCGACGCGCGTGTGATGTAGGTGTTGATGGTCGACGGGCTAACGTCGAGCACCTGCGCGATATCGGCGTTGCTATATCCGTGCGAACACATGGTGAGCACCTGCTTTTCCTGCTGACTCAGCGAGAGGATGTACGGCAGGCCTTCCTGCCGGATGCGCAGATGCGCCCGCCCCGGTACCTCGAAGGGCGGTCGGACGGCGAGAGCGCCGGTGTCCGCGACCTCCATGATGATGCTTTTAAGGGCCGACAGCTCGTTCTTGCCGATAACCGCCTGCATGCCGGCGTCGGCGGCATCATGGTAGAACTGGGTCGGCTCGTATGAAGTGATGCCGAGTATCGGCATCGTGCCGTTGGTGTAGCGGATGGCTCGGCTCATATCGACGCCCGACAGGCCGCGCATCGAGATGTCGGTGATGAACAGGTCCGGCAGATCGCGGATGCCGGATTCGCATTGTCGGTAGTGGTCGAAGGCGTCCGAGCCGTTATGTTCGGTCCAGGTGATGGCGACGCGCGGCCACGCGGACATGATCTCGCGCAGCATCTTCAGCGCCAGGATGTCGTTGTCGACGAGCACGACCTGCACGGTGCCCGTCGTCTGGTCGCTGCCGGTCGCGGATGGTGTCTGCTGTTGGCTCATGATGGTGCCTGGCTCTGTGCTTGTTCGAATACGGTATTCATACACCAGCATAGCTCTGTGTCGGCGCCGCCGGATTGGCGTCAAACGATGGGTTTCACGGAAACCGTTCCGCAGGATATTCCAAAAAAGCGCCAAAATGTGAGATGCGCAATCATGATTTGCTTGGGAGATGAGGTGCCGTATCGGCGGAAAGTCAACGAAAAACGGGTAATCGTACCGCAAAGCCATGTTTGGCGCGAGTGCCAGTATCGCGACCGTGTAGGTATTTGCACGACAAGGATTTGCCTGCGGATTCCTCCCCGCCGATAATGACAACGTTTCGATTCTGCACGAAGGAGCACAGAATGCGGATGCATCACCAAAAAACCGGTGGAAACCGGAACGCTGGCCGCAACACGGTGTCAGTCTCCGTGGCCGTGCTGCTCGCGCTCGTCATGCTGGCGGCCGGCGTGTGCGGCGGATTCCTGCTCACCCGTGAGCCCGAACCCGCCGCGTTCGAGTCGGCTACGCGCGCGGGCACGCTCGTCGTGCAATCGGAACCATATGATGACGAGCGTTCCGTCACCGTCACGGTGGAACGCAGCGAATCCGGTTCCGTAGCCGCTCCGGTTGGGGGAGTAGTTACGGAGTTGAGACAGTGCGCGTCCGGGAGCAGCATCGAATCAGGCTCCGCGTTCATTGCCGTTGACGGACAACCCCAACTCGCCCTGTATCTGAGGACACCACCGTATCGGACGATGACCAGTGGCATGAAGGGCGGCGATATCGCGGCGCTCAATGCGGAGCTCAGACGGCTCGGATATGCGGCCCCGGATTCGGACGTGATGACGTGGGATACAGTGAAAGCCTTCAATGCACTTGCCGTACACGCTGGGACGCAGAGCGCCACGCAGGAGCGCCAGTGGAGCATCGATACGTCGTTGTTTGCATGGTTGCCCCAACAGAAGGTGACTGTCAAGGAGTGCCAAGCCCGATATGGCGGGCAGGTCGAGCAGGGAGCCGATGTGCTGACGACTACCAGCCAACCGGTTCGTGCGACGTTCCGGCGCAATGACTCCTCGATGTTGCGAGGTGATCGGGTCATGGAAGTCAATGGAGCGACGTTCACCATCACCGATCGGACAGCGGACAGCACCGACGCCTCCCTGCTCTCAGCCATCGGTGCGAGCAACGAATACCGTGCCGCCCAACAGCCGTCAGCCTCCGGGCAGGCCTCCGATACCGCAGGATCTCAGAGCGACACGGGACAAGACACTGCTTCGAACACCATCAACGTTACGTACCGCTGGAAGCTCGCCAAAACGCTGAACGTGGTCTCGGTGCCGCCGGCGGCGATGTACGATGTCTCTGCGGATTCGGCATGCGTGGTTTCGCGCGGCAAGCCGGTCGCCGTCCATGTGGTCGCCTCCCAGCTTGGCAAATCGATGGTCAGCGTGCAATCCGGCGCATCCCTGACTTCCGTCGATGTTCCCGCCAGCACAGGCAAGGCGTGCCGATGAGCGGGCAAGACCGGCTCGAGTCCATACGACCCGCGGTTGCAGGATTGGCGGGAACCAGTACAGTTCAGGACAATTCCGGTGATGAGCAGTCTGCCCATGTCAAGCTCGACGATGTCGGTCACAGCTTCGACGGGGACGACTGGCTGTTCAGGCATATCACCATGACGCTGTATCCCCGGCGCGTTTATGCGCTGGTCGGTCCTTCCGGCTCGGGCAAATCCACGCTATTGTCCATTGTCGCAGGCTGGCAGCAGCCAGCGCAGGGCAAGGTCATACGCGTCTCATGCGGTCGGGTGTGCTGGGTATTGCAGAATCCTCATGGAGTAGCGCGTAGGAAGGTCATCGACCATGTGGCACTGCCCTATATTTCTCGCGGGGAACGCAGGAACGAAGCCGAAGAGCACGCTTTGTCACTGTTACGCGTGTTCGGGCTTGACCATCTTGCCGCCAAACAGTTCCGTGACCTGTCCGGTGGCGAGGCTCAGCGGCTGATGCTTGCGCGCGCGGTCGCCTCCCACGCGGGACTGCTTCTTGTGGATGAGCCGACAGCACAACTTGATTTGGCGACTGCGGCGAGCGTGAACCGAACCTTGCACGGGTTGTCGATATCAGGGGCGATTGTCGTGGTCGCCACACATGATCCGCGCACCCGCGACGCGTGCACGGACATCATCGATTTGAGGGACTACCAGTGAGCCGGGAACAAGATACCGTTGCGCCTGCCATTGACCGGGATACGGCTGCGACAGGGCGTATGCGTCTGCGTGGTGTCGTGGACGAAGCATGGCGGGATATCGTGTCCGGAACCTCGCATGCGTTCATGCTTATGTTGATTCTCGCCGCGTTGGTCGGCGGGTTGTCTGCTGCCGACCTGTTCAGCATTCGGTCAATAGCGCAGCAGGTTGACCGGTATATCGCATCGGGCGCGTCGACGTACGTCATCGAGTTCAAAGGCAGGATTAGCGGTGAAGCATGCGAACGGTTGTCCAGTGTGGACGGGGTGCTCGCATCCGGCGTGTTACGGTCGAGGAACGACAAGGTCACATCCGCCGTCCTGCCATCTGCGGGCATCCCCTCGCTCGATGCCACCACGGGGGCGCTTGGCGTCTTCGCCTCCTCGACACGGTCCAGTGGGGCGACGTTGACTGCACGGGACTACGACGGCATCTGGCTGTCTTCGCAAGCCGCGCGGTCTGTGCACGCTCGGGCGGGGAACCGGCTCGCATTGCGTGCTGGCGGCAGGGTGCGCGTCGCCGGGGTGTTCCAATACCCGGATGACGGCAGATCAACCAGCTACGACTATGTGGCGCTTAGCCAAGTTCCCGCAGCTGCGGACGATTTCGACCAATGCCTGGTCAAAGCCTGGCCGGTGCCTGACGCCATGCAGTCATTGCTCCAATCCACGGTATCCTCGTGGTCATCGGACGCCTCGCAGCAACCTACGATCAGCCAGCTCAACAGCACACAAGGCACGCAGCTCGATGCCGTCAAGACATTCCGGGAGAGGCAAAGCGCGCTCGCTCCCGTTGTGATGTTCGTCTCCGCGTTGTTCGCAGGATATGCCGCGGTGCGTGCCCGGCGGCTCGAACTGGCGTCAGCCATGCATTGCGGGGAGCCGAAAATCGCGCTCTGGCTGCAAATGCTGCTTGAAACATTGATGTGGTGCTGTTCAGCGATAATCGTGACGGCACCGTTGATCGTGTGGGCGCTGACACATATGGAAACAGGCATCATCATCTCGTCTACGACGCTTGTCGGCATTCTCTCCCGGATTCCGGCGGCAGCACTCGTCGGCGTACTGGCCGGAGCCTCGATGGCGATGCTGATCACCCGTGAACGTGACTTGTTCCGGTATTTCAAGAACCGATAACCAACAAGCTGGGCCTTGTAGCAATTTTAACGACAAGGATTTGTATCGTCTGCTCAAGCGCGAAACAATGCGAGCATGACGTCAACGGGGCGTCACCTAGATACAAGAAGAAGTATCCACAATGAAGAAAAAGGCTAAAACGGCATTGGCGGCGGTTACTGCGTCGTTGTTGCTCGCTACCGGGCTTGCAGGTACTGCGAACGCAAAAGATGTATGGAATCGCGGGGTAGTGTACTGGACATATTCCATGGCTACAGCACAGGGGGTGTATTCGCAGCATGTGCTGACGTACTCATTAAATGATGGAACACTGAAGAAAGCTTACGGCAAGTGGGCTCCAACATATCAAAAGTCATACGCAAACGCGCACGGGCAACCGCTGAAGTTCTACACGGCGAATTGGCGTGTGTACAAGTGATTGGCAACCGATGCTGACTGATATTGTCGTCCGTGTTCGCTGCATAGTGTCGATTTTCGGCATCATTGTTGCATGTCTGACATGCGTCGCGTGCGGTACGGAACGTCAGGACGCGGTTCCGAGCCCGTCGCAAACCACCGCGAAAGCCGAGGACGGGACTGAGTTCACGGGCGCCTACGCCCGCAGGTTCGCGGACACGTACGACAATCTTCAGACTGGTTTCGCCCGCAACCTCATCAAAGACGGCAAAATCAGCGAGAAGGACATCGCAGCGTTGGAAAGTAAAGTCATGGATTGTATCTGCGCACAGGCTCAAAGCGAAGATGATTTCCCTACCTTCGATCTGACCGACGGTGCGCTGACACCGGTCCCGTACACGGGGGCGAACGCGCAGAAGGACAACAGGGTCGCAAAGGAATGCATGGAACGCTACGACGGGTACAAGCTCAGTGACCTGTCGCAGTATGTATACCGGCATGAGCACCCAGATGACACCCATCTGTCGAACTGACACCCCGGCGTCGGTAGTGGGTGTGTGTCGTAACTAGCGTGGCACGCACCTACTGCCGCGGGCCGGCTGAATGGAAGAGACAAGGATTCGCAAGGAGAAGAGCACATGGGAACTTCGAATATCGCGCGGCATCGTCACACCGGTGTGACGACCTTCGTGTGCGTGGCGGCATGCTGCCTGATGTTGCTGTCCGGTTGTGGGGGAGCGACGCATATCGATTCATCTGCCGGTACCGCTACCGGCGCATCAAGCAGCGCCACGGCCCAGGATGGCACGGTGTTTACCGGGCCATACGCGCAGCAAATCAAACGCACCTACGATAACGCACACCAATCCTTGACTAAGAAGATACTCAAGGACAGCAAGATCACCGACCAGGAGTTCCTTGAACTCAGCCAGCATTTCAGCGATTGTGCGCAACAGCAAAATGTCGAAGTCACCGTCGATTCACAAGGCGGCATGTCAACCTCGTATCCGTCGGGAATGAGCGAGGCCGACGGTGATGCCATTGTCAAGCAATGCGATGCGGACAATGATTTCACGGATATGAATATGCTGCGCGGCGACATGAGTAGCAACCCCAACAACGAGGATCCCGTGGTGCCGTTGCTCAAGTGCCTGAAGCAATACGGACTCGCCGAGCAATCCATGACCGTGGAGGATTACAAGGCGATTGTCAGCGACGAGAGCAAGGACAGGGACGTGTTTGGCAAGTATTTCGATGAATCAGTACCCGGGTACGATGCTGCAAAGGCGAAACAGTACATTGCGTGCCAAACAGAAGCCTGAAGTCTTGCACCACCGTTCTCCCGCTGGCGGGTTGTGTGAAAGTGGTTTTTGCCGTGAGCAGGTGACATATCCGTCCGATACACTGGTGAGCTATGTGTGGAATCGTAGGATATGCAGGAAATGTTCGGACCGCGTGCGGCAAACCTTTGGAGGTGTGTCTCCAAGGACTTCAGCGATTGGAATACCGCGGATATGATTCGGCCGGCGTGGCGCTGACGGCGCCTGGCATGGAGCGTGTGGCCGTCCGTAAGAAGGCCGGCCGTCTCGCCAACCTGGTGCAGGACATCGAACGTGATCCGATGCCGGACGCCACCGTGGGCATCGGCCATACGCGTTGGGCTACGAACGGCGTGCCGAACGACACCAACGCGCATCCGCACACCTCGCGTGACGGCAAGGTCGCCATCATCCACAACGGCATCATCGAAAACGCGTCCCAGCTGCGTCTCGACCTGCAGACGGAGGGCTATCGTTTCGTCTCCGAAACTGATACCGAGGTCGCGGCGAAGCTGCTGGGCAAAATCAGCGACAAGATCATCGAGGAAACCGGCAAGCCTGACCTGTTCAAGGCCATCCGCCGTCTCGCACGCATGCTGGAAGGCGCGTTCACCATCCTCGCCACGGACGTGCGCCAGCCGGACATCGTGGTCGGCGCCCGTCACGATTCGCCGCTGGTGGTCGGTCTTGGCGAAGGCGAGAACTTCCTCGGCTCCGACGTGGCCGCGTTCGTGGCCTACACCAAGCGCGCCATGGAAATCGACCAGGACCAGGCCGTGATGGTGTCCGCAGACAAGGTCGTCGTCTCCGACTTCATGGGCAACATCGTGGAACATCCGAAGACCTACACCGTGGATTGGGATGCCTCGGCTGCCGAAAAAGGCGGCTGGGACTCCTTCATGGACAAGGAGATCCACGAGGATCCGGCCGCCGTGCAGCGCACCCTGCTGGGGCGTCTCGACGAGAACGGCAACATCAACCTCGATGAGGTGCGCATCGACGAGCATGATTTCAAAGCCATCGACAAGATCATCGTCATCGCCTGCGGCACGGCCGCGTACGCGGGCATGGTGGCCAAATACGCCATCGAGCATTGGGTGCGCATTCCGGTAGAAGTGGAACTCGCCCACGAATTCCGCTACCGTGACCCGATCCTCACCCCCCGAACGTTGGTGGTGGCCATTTCGCAGTCCGGCGAGACCATGGACACGCTGATGGCGTTGCGCCACGCGCGTGAACAGGGCTCCAAGGTATTGGCCATCTGCAACACGCAGGGCGCGTCCATCCCACGCGAATCCGACGCGGTGCTCTACACCCACGCCGGTCCGGAAGTGGCGGTCGCCTCCACCAAGGCGTTCGTGGCGCAGATCACCGCCGCATACGTGCTCGGCCTGTATCTGGCCCAAGTCAAGGGTGCCATGTATCGAGACGAAATCGCCCAGACTTTGGAATCTCTGAAGGACATGCCCCGCAAGATCCAGTGGGTCCTCGACACCCAGACCAAGACCGTGCAGGAAGCCGCCGAACAGATGGTGGATGCGAAATCGTTCCTGTTCCTCGGCCGCCATGTGGGCTATCCGGTGGCCATGGAAGGCGCGTTGAAGCTCAAGGAAATCGCCTACACGTTCACCGAAGGCTTCGCCGCGGGCGAACTGAAACATGGTCCGATCGCTTTGGTGGACGAAGGCGAACCGGTCGTATTCATCGTGCCGCCGGCGCGCGGCCGCAACGTGCTGCACTCCAAAGTCATCTCCGGCATCGAAGAGGTCAAGGCCCGTGGCGCCTACATCATCGCCGTGGCCGAGGAACACGATCCGGACGTGGAACGTTACGCCGACGTGGTCTTCTGGCGTCCCGCATGCCCGACGCTGATGAGCCCGCTGGTGGACGTGGTGCCGCTGCAGCTGTTCGCCATGGACATGGCCAAGCTCAAGAACTACGACGTCGACAAGCCGCGCAATCTCGCCAAGTCCGTCACCGTTGAGTAACGAACGCAGGCACCGGTACGTGCTCGAGGAACCTCATATTCCCTTCGAATATGAGGTTCTGTACGAGGACGAGAACATCATCGTCATCGACAAGCCGCATTTCCTCGCCACCACGCCACGCGGCATGTGGTATCGCGAAACCGCGCTGGTCCGGTTGTGCGAGCGGTACGACGAGCCGAACATCACGCCGGCGCACCGTTTGGACCGACTGACCGCAGGCGTCGTCGTGTTCGTACGTAATCCGTCTGCGCGAGGCGCGTACCAGATGCTGTTCCAAAATCGCAAAACCGTCAAAACCTACGAATGCCTGGCACCGCTCGCCCCGACGCAGCGGCCGCGATATGGAACGGCGGTGCGCATCGACCGGCACCTGCCGTTTCCGCTGGTACGCAGGTCGCATATCAACAAGGATCGCGGACGATTGCAGGCGTACGAAAGCGCCGACGTGCCCAACGCGGAAACGCTGATCGAACGGGGAAGCGGCATCCGCTTCGTTGCCGGCAGACCGTACGTGAATTACACGCTGCATCCGAAAACCGGCAAGACGCACCAGTTGCGCGTGCATATGAATTCGCTCGGACTGGCGATATTGGGCGACGATTTCTACCCGGACATCGTGCAGCGCGCGTACGACGACTTCTCGCAACCCTTGGAATTGGTGGCGCGCGAACTGCGATTCGATGACCCGCTCAACGGCGAGCCACGTCGATTCGTATCGCACGTGCCGTTGGGCGCGGGCTTATAGAAACCCACGATTTTGGACATTCCCCTATCTCGCCCGACACGCCCGATTATCATGGCGTTCTGTTGACTTGCCGGAGCGTTTCCGGCATCACGAGAGTAAGAGAGAACCATGGGTAAAATCTCGAAAGCCGTCCGCGGCGTCGCCGACATCTACAACGGCGCATCGCTGATCGTCCGTATCATCGTCGGCCTGATCATCGGCACCGTGCTGGCATTGACCATGCCCCACGTGACCTGGATCGGCGAATTCGGCACCCTGTTCGTGGCCGCGTTGAAGGCCGCGGCACCGATTCTGGTGTTCGTACTGGTGGCCAGCGCCCTTGCGCAGGGCACGTCGAAACTCGACCGCCGTTTCGGCACCGTGCTGTTCCTGTACCTGTTCACCACGTTCCTGGCAGCGGTCGTGGCCGTGCTGACCTCCCGTCTATTCCCGCAGACCCTGTCCTTGGGCAAGGCCGCCAAAGCCGACGTGGTGCCGCAAGGCCTTTCCGAAGTCATCCAGACGCTGCTGACCAACATCGTGGCCAATCCGATCCAGGCCATCATCGACGGCAACTACATCTGCATCCTGATGTGGGCCTGCCTGTTCGGACTCGCCATGAAGTCCATCGCCAACGAAAGCTCCAAAGCGTTCATGGCCAACGTGGCCGACGCCGTGTCCCAGGTGATCCGCTGGGTCATCAACCTCGCCCCGTTCGGCATCATGGGCCTCGTGTTCACCAACGTGGCCGACAACGGCCTGTCCGCATTCACCAAGTACGGCAGCCTGCTGCTCCTGCTCGTCGGCACCATGCTGCTCATGGTGCTCGTGTTCGGCCCGCTCGTCATCTTCATCTTCCTGCGCCGCAACCCGTACCCGCTGGTCTACCGCTGCTTCAAGGAATCCGGCCTGACCGCGTTCTTCACCCGCTCCTCCGCTGCGAACATCCCCGTCAACATGCAGCTGTGCGAGAAGCTCGGGCTTGACAAGGACATGTACTCCGTGTCCATTCCGCTGGGCGCCACCATCAACATGAACGGCGCGGCCATCACCATCACCATCATGGCCATGGCTGCCGCCAACACGCTCGGCATCCAGATCTCCCTGCCGGCGGCCATCCTGCTGTCCGTGGTCTCCGCGCTCGGCGCATGCGGCGCGTCCGGCGTGGCAGGCGGCTCGCTGCTGCTCATCCCGATGGCCTGCTCGCTGTTCGGCATCAGCAACGACATCGCCATGCAGGTGGTGGGCGTCGGCTTCATCATCGGCGTCATCCAGGATTCCGTGGAAACCTGCCTGAACTCCGCGTCCGATGTGGAGTTCGCGGCCACCGCCGAATACCATGCCTGGCTCAAGCAGGGCCGTCAGCTGCCGGCCTTCATGTATTCCAAGAAGGAACGCGCCAAGCTCGGCATCGAAGCTTGATTGCGTACCGGCTTAGCCGCCGATGCGATATCGCAGGGAACCGCTTTGGAAGTTCGCTTCCGGAGCGGTTCTTCCGCATTCGGCGTATTTGGGTGGATATGGGGAGCCTTTCCAGGCTTGTGCGTGGCTTCCGCATGACCCGTATAATCTTATGGTGGTAATCGCAGGCGAAATACAAAACGGAGGTCCGTGGGCGTGGTGCTGAAATCGGCGAAACTGGTGAAGCGGCTCATCGCCATCTGCTGCGCGGGCGTCATGGCGGCCAGCGCCGCCGCATGCGGGGCCAATACGGACACACGCACACAGATCACCGTATGGTCGTGGGAGCCGAGCATGAAACAGGTCATCGCCGGCTTCGAAAAAGACAATCCCGACATCCACGTGGTTTGGAAGAACACCAGCGGTTACGACAAACTCAACAACGCCATCCAAGACGGTTACGGCATTCCCGACGTGGTGCAGCTGGAATATTACGCATTGCGCCAGTACGCGGTCAGCAGCCAGCTCGTGCCCATCACCGGCAGAACCGAAGGCTATGCCGATTTCTACACGCCCGGCACCTGGGCGTCGGTGCAGCTCAACGGACGGGTGTACGGGCTTCCCATGGACTCCGGCCCGATGGCCTTCTTCTATAACAACAGCGTGTTCGAACAGGTTGGCGTGGACGCGTCCAAGATCCGCACATGGGACGACTACTACGAGGCCGCCAAAAAACTCAAGAAAATCGGCGTGTACATCACCGCCGATTCCGGCGACGCCAGCTTCTACGACACGATGATCTGGCTCGCCGGCGGACGCCCGTTCTCCACGTCCAACGATGGCAAGAACGTGACCATCAGACTCACCGAAGATAAAGGCACCCGCGAATTCACCGAATTCTGGCAGAAGATGATCGATGAGGGTTTGGTGGCAACAAACCTCACGTCATGGTCGGATCGATGGAAATCGGCCGTGGGACAAGGCGAAGTCGCCTCGCTGTTCTCCGGCGCATGGCTGCCTTCGCTGCTCATGTCCGACATTCCCGGCGCGGCCGGCCTGTGGCGCGTGGCCCAGATGCCGACGCCCGACGGCAAGGCCACCACATCGGAAAACGGCGGTTCGGCCCTTGCCGTGCTGCAACGTTCCCGCAAACCCGAAGCCTCATACCGTTTCATCGAATACGCCTGCCACAATGCCAAAGGCATCACAACCCGCGTGGATGGCGGCGCGTTCCCAGCCGACAAAAACACCCTATCCGACTCGAAATTCCTCAGCAAGACCACGGTGACCGACGACCGTGGCATCGAAGTGCCCTATTTCGGCGGGCAGGAATACAACCGCGTGCTGTCCCAGGCCGCGGAGAACGTGTCGACCGGATACCAGTATCTGCCGTTCGAAGTGTATGCGCGCAGCGACTTCCGGTCCACGGTGGGCAAGGCCTACAAATGGTCGAGCCTGCTGCGCAAAGAGCAGAACAGGCTCAACATCATCGCCGCAGGCGGTCAGGTCTCCGACACCTCCAACATCGGCGATGCGTTGAAGAACACCGAATCGTCCGACCGCATCCAACTTAAGGGCGGCATAGCCCTATGGCAGAAGGACCTGAAAGAATACGGAGCCAACCAGGGCTTCACCATCCAATAGCGTCTGTGTAATTGGTTTAATCGATTGCGGCCTGCGGATAGCGCATTATCCGCAGGCCGTCGGTTTTCAGATTGCCGGGCTATGATCGCCGGTTCCCGTCGCTGGCTCTTGAATCAGCGGACGTTGCGGTCGTAGATGTGCCGCATGCCCTTGAAAATCAGGTCCGGATCGTAAATGTCGATCATGTTCGTGTCGTCGGCGAACACGCGGCTCAATCCACCCGTCGCCACCACACGGAAATCCTCGTCGATCTCCTTATGGAACTGCGCGATCGTGCGTTCGATGCCGCCGAGGAAGTTGTAGTACAGGCCCGCCTGCATGGCCGGTTTCGTGGACTTCGCCAGAATCGACTTCGGACGGGTGATCTCCACTTCCGGCAGCTGCGCGGTTCCCTCCCACAACGCGGCCGCCGCGGTACGTATACCGGTGGTGATCAGTCCCGAAATCACCGACGCGTCCCCGGTGACGTAATTGAACGTGGTGGCCGTGCCGAAATCAGCCACCAGAATCGGCCCGCCATACTCGTAATACGCGCCCGCGCAGTCGGCGATGCAGTCCGCGCCCATGTTCTGCGGATTGTCCATGCGGATGTTGAGTCCCGTTTTGATGCCCGGTCCCACGATCATCGGATCGATGTCGAGGAACTTCACGATGCTCGCACGGAACGAATGCATGACCTTCGGCACCACGGACGAAATGATCACATCATCGACATCCGCCGGCTTGTAGCCGCTCAAAGCCAGGAACTGCGTGATCATCAGCCCGTATTCGTCGGACGTGTGGTTCGCCTTCGTGGTGATGCGGTACGTGCCCGCGATGCGCCCATCGTCGATGAAACCGATCACGACGTTCGTGTTGCCGATATCCACAGCCATCAGAAGCATGTTGCGTTCTCCTTCGCGTTTTGCGGAAGTTCCGTTGAAATATTGCGATTATTGCGATCGATACGGTTATTGCGATTCGAAAATGCTGCGGTTAGCGCCGTTCGCCGTCCGCACGCATGGCTGCGAGCTTGACAAGAATACGTTTCGCAAGTGCGTCCTTGCCCATCTTGCTCCACCGTTCGATGCTTGGCCTGTCTGCGGTTTCGCCCGGCGTCAGCACCGTCACCACGTTCGTGTCCGTCGCGAAACCGGCGCCGGGGGTGCGCAGATTGTTGGCCACCAGCATGTCGCAATGCTTGCCGTTAAGCTTCTTCGCCGCGTTGGCCTCAAGGTCGCGCGTCTCCATGGCGAATCCGCACAATGTCTGGTCCGGCCGCTTATGCTCGCCGGCCCAAGCCAGAATGTCCGGATTCGACGTGAGCTCGAGCTCGATGCCGCTGCGCCCGTTCTTCTTGATCTTGTCCCGGGCCTGCTCGACCGGACGGAAATCGCCGACGGCCGCGGCCATGACGGTGATGTCCGTGTCCGAGAAACGGCTCGTCACCGCGTCGAACATATCCTGCGCGGTCGTGACATCGACCACATCCACGCCATACGGGGCGTCCAACGCCACCGGACCGGACACAAGCGTCACCTGCGCGCCCAGATCGCGTGCCTGTTCGGCCAAGGCATACCCCATCTTGCCGGTGGAATGGTTGGTGAGGAACCGCACCGGATCAAGCGGCTCCTGCGTCGGGCCGGCGGTGACGAGCACGGCAAGTCCCTTAAGCGGCAGCTCACCGTCCGGACGATTCGCAAGCAGCAGCGCTTCCACCGCCGTTTCGATGCGTGCCGGCTCCTCCATACGCCCTTTGCCGGCGTCGCCGCAGGCCAGCATGCCGCTTTCCGGCTCCACAATCGTCCAACCGAGCTCACGGCAGGTATTGAGATTGCGTTGCGTCACGGCGTTTTCATACATATGCACGTTCATGGCGGGGCACAGGATCTTCGGTCCCTTGTCGTACGCGAGTATGGTGCTGGTCAGCTGGTCATCGGCGATGCCGCAGGCGATTTTCGCGATGATATCGGCGCTCGCCGGAGCGACTGCCAGCAGATCCGCCCACTTCGCGTCGGCCACGTGGCTGATCTGCAGCGGACCGTCCGGTCCGGGCGTCACGTCGGCCGTAGCGCCGGGACGATGTCCGGCGGCGAACATGGACGTGCGTGTCGGCGTGTGGGTGAGGGAACTGAACGTCAGGGGAGTGACGAACTCCTGTGCGGCGGCGGTCATCACCACACGCACCTCATGCCCCTGCTTGCTCCAATCGGAGGCGAGATGGCAGGCCTTGAACGCGGCGATGCTGCCGGTGACCCCCAAAAGAATATGCGCCATGGATCAACCGTCCTTCTCGTTGTGACCTGCCGCGACTGCGTCAAGTATATAACCGGGCCGAAGCCTCCGCGCGCTTTGCGGGCGAATCCGAACGGGCCGCGGGTATGGCGGACGGTAGAATCAGGCCGTGGTGATCGACCTCACGCAGGCGGTCAACCGCAATCACAACACATAATCGAAAATACGAAGAGGAGAAATCCCATGTCGTCACCTACCGGTGCGCACGGCGAAGCCGACGCAACCAAACAGGAGAACGAACAGCAGCCGCAGTCCACGGCAAGCACCGACGCCACGCTGAACGCGCGTGCGAAATCGTCGAACGGCGCGAAATCGCAAGGCCCGAAGAAGTGGCTTATCGCGTTGATCGCCGTCATCGCCGCCGTCGCGGTGATCGTCGCCATTGCAGTGACGCGCGGCAAAAACGATGACGCGAACACTTCCGGCGTAACTAAAGCCGACACCGTCACCATCGGGCTCAAACTCGCCCCGGTCAGCCTCGACATCCGCCACCAGTCCGGATCGGCCATCGAACAGGTGCTGATCGGCAACGTCTACGAAGCGCTGCTGTCGCGCGACTCCGACAACAAAGTGCAGCCGGGCCTCGCGAAATCCTGGGACATTTCCAAGGACGGCAAAACCTACACGTTCCATCTCAACAGCAACATGTGTTTCTCCAATGGCGACAAACTTGACGCCGACGACGTGGCCTGGTCCATCAACCAGCTCAAGGAGAAGCAGTACTACAACGCCAACCAGGTGGAAAGCCTGAGCAAAGCCGAAGCACTCGACGCGAACACCGTGCGGCTCACGCTCAGCTCGCCGGACTCCAACCTGCTGTGGTATCTGACCGGCCGCCCCGGCCTGGTGTTCGACAAGGACGCCACCTACAACGCGAAGACCCAGGCGGTCGGCTCCGGGCCGTACACCGTCGAATCCTTCGATTCGGCCAGCAAGATGGTACTCAAGGCCAATGCGAAGTATTGGGGCTCCGCGCACAAGCCGGCCACGCAGCGCGTGGTCATCGATTTCATCACCGACGACAACGCCGCCGTCAACGCACTGAAAAGCGGCGATGTGGACGTGCTCTCCCCGGTGAACGCAACCCTGGCGAAATCGCTTGATAGCAGCACCTACCATGTTTCCGCATCCGACGGCAGCGACAAATTCGTGCTCGCCTTCAACTGCACGAACAAGAAGCTTGCCGACAAGCGTGTACGCCAAGCCATCCGCTACGGCATCGACCATAAGGAGATCATCGCCTCCCGTGGAGGAGTCGACACCGCACTCGGCGGGCCGATTCCAGCTGTGGACCCCGGTTACGAGGATTTGACCGGCCTCTACCCGCATGATGAAGCCAAAGCCAAACAGCTTATGCGCGAAGCCGGGTATTCGACCAGCAACCCGTTGAAGCTCACCCTGACCTACGCCAACACCTACGGCACCGAACTCGGCGATCAGCTCAAAAGCCAGCTCGCCGCAATCGGCATCGACCTGAGCATCAACTACGTGGAATTCTCCACATGGCTGCAGAACGTGCACGCCAACGGCGACTACGAGCTGTCATTGGTGGACCACGCCGAAAGCCACGACTTCTACAAGTGGACCACGCCGGACTACTACTACCATTACGACGGCAAGCAGGCGCAGGAACTGTACGCCAAGGCTTTGGAAGCCACCGACGAGGCCGACAGCGCGAAATACCTGAAGCAGGCGGCGAAGGCCGTAAGCGAGGACGCGCCGGCGGACTGGCTGTTCGGCTACCGCGTGACGGTGGCGTACAACACGAGTGTCAAGGGATTCCCCAACAAGCTCAGCCAGACGGTACTGCCGCTATGGCAGATCTCCAAGGCAAAATGACACAAGGCGGAATGATATGAGATTCGTGGCCAGGCGGCTGCTGCTGTTCGTGGCGGCGCTGACGGGATTGTCGATACTGGTTTTTCTGGCATTGCGTGTGCTCCCCGGTGACGTTGCAGCCGTCATGGCCGGAACGAACGCGACCGCAGCCCGTATCGCCGCGCTGCGCATGGAGATGGGGCTCGACCGGCCGTTGCCCATGCAATATGCGGACTGGCTGACCGGCCTGCTGCATGGCGATCTGGGCGTATCCGCCATCAGCGGCAAATCGGTCGCCTTGCAGGTCGGCGTGCGGTCTGCGGTCACGTTCCCGCTTATCGTACTCAGCCTTGCCATAGCACTGCTCATCGGATTGCCGCTTGGCTGCGCGGCCGTTATCACCAGAAACAGAAGATGGCGTGGACTGCTCCATGTGATCGCCATTATCGGCGGTGCCGTTCCCGCATTATGGAGCGGCCTGCTGCTGATTCTGCTGTTCTCGCGCGGCTCGGGATTGCTGGGGCTTTTCCCCTCACAGGGCTTCCCGAACGACGGCTGGGCGAGCCCAAGGCGTGCATTGGCGTCGCTGGTGCTCCCCGCGTTGGCCACCGGCATCACCGCCGGGGCCGGAATCATGCGCTATACGCGTGCCGCATTAGGTGATGCCGCGCAATCCCAGGCCGTGAGCATGGCCATGGCCTGCGGCATGACACGCAAACAGGCATTGCTGCGCGTCGGATTGCGGCTGTCGCTGCCGCAGCTGGTATCGGTTATCGGACTGACCTTCGCCCAAATGGTAACAGGCGTGATGGTGATCGAGAACCTGTTCGCCCTGCCGGGACTTGGCGCAATGCTCGTCACCGATGTGGGCAACCGGGATCTGATCGCGGTGCAGAGCGAACTGTTCCTGCTGACCGCGTTCTTCCTGCTGCTGGGGCTGGCGGTCGATATGGCGCATCATGCGCTCGACCCAAGACTGAAAAACGCTTCCACCGACTTGCAGGAGGTGCTGTGATGTCCACTGCTCGTGTGGTTATGCGCTCGATATGGCGCAAAGCCAGCGGCAAATATGCGCTGACCGTGCTCGGCCTGTGGGTGCTGGTTTCGCTGGTTTCGCTCGTATGGACGCCGCATACGCTGCTGGAGACCGACGGATTCCACGCATGGGCCTCGCCCTCGGCCGCGCACCCGTTGGGGACGGATGGCGTCGGCGCCGATGTGCTGAGCTGGCTGATGGCCGGATCGCGCACGAATCTTGCGATCGCATTGCTGACCGTTGCCGTGTCCGGCATATTCGGCCTGGCATTGGTGGCCGCCATGGTGTCGCGCAACACCGTGCTGCGATCCACGTCGGTGGTGGTGGTCGATGCGCTGATCTCTATACCGACCGTGCTGATCGCATTGATGCTGTCCGTGCCGTTCGGCGCCTCGGCGGCGGTGATTGTGGCCGCATGCGGATTCGCCTACGGACTGAATCTGGCGCGTATCGCAAGACCTGCGGCCGTACTCGCCGCGCGTTCGCAGTATGTTGAATCGGCGGTATGGTTCGGAGCCTCCGGCATGCGCGTGTTCGTCAGGCATATCATGCCGAATGTGATGCCGGTGCTGCTGGTGCAGTTGTCGATGAGCGCGGGAACATCGATACTGGCCGAGGCGGGGCTGACCTATCTTGGTGTCGGCGTAGGCGCCGGCGTGCCCAGTTGGGGGCATTCCCTCGCCACATCCGTGAAATTCATCAGCATCTACCCGCTGACCGTGCTATGGCCGGGACTAGTCGTAACGATGACGGTGATCGCATTGCATCTGTTCGGCGATGCACTGCGTGACGCCATCGACCCATTGACCAATCCCGAGCTGAGGGAGGCGGCATGAGCATTGAAATTCGCGGACTGAACATCGCCATTGGTACGAAGCCCATCGTGCGCGATGTGTGCATGGGCATAGCCGATGGCGAACGGGTCGGCCTGGTCGGTTCCTCCGGGTCGGGCAAATCCATGATCGCCAAGGCCCTGATGGGGTTGCTGCCCGATACGGCACGGATAAGCGGTTCGATCATGGTCGGCGGCAAACAGCTGATCGGATTGGACGATACCGCCATGGCCGATTTGCGCGGGCGTTATATGGGTATGGTGTTCCAGAATCCGGCTGCCGCGCTGAACCCCGTGATGACGGTCGCCCAGCAGGTCGGGCTGCCGTTGTATCTGCATTACGACCTGTCGCTTGACGAGCGTCTTGATCGTGTCAAGGCGATGCTTGACAAAGTGGGGCTTTCCCAGGATGCACTGCTGAAATACCCACATCAGCTTTCCGGCGGGCAGCAGCAGCGTGTCGGCATCGCCACCGCGCTGATCACTTCGCCGCGATTCATCATCGCCGACGAGCCGACCACGGCATTGGATTCGATCACGCAACGTCAGATCGTCGACCTGCTGACGTCGCTGGTCGACGATGCCGGCGCGTCCATGCTGTTCATCACCCATGATTTCGCGGTGCTCGCACGCGCCACTACGCGCTGTTATGTGCTGGACGGCGGTTCGATCGCCGAAACGGGTACGACCGCAAGCCTATTGCAGGCGCCGGCAAGCGAACCCGCGCGACGTTTGGTCGATGCGGCCAGGTTGCTTACCCTGCCGCATGGCAACAGTGCTGGTAGCAGTGTTGGCAGCCGGGAATCCGCGAGAGCGCAATCCAAGCGGGAGACGTTCAAGAACACGGCAATCATGAGGAAAGACGACGGCAATGAGTGACATCGTGCTGCAGGGGCGTGGCATCTGTACAAGCTTCGGTTCGAAGCGGGAACGCAGGCAGGTGCTGTTCGACGTGGACGTTGACGTATACGAGGGGGAGTGCCTGGCGATTATCGGCGCTTCCGGTTCGGGCAAATCGACGCTGACGCGTGTGCTGTTCGGCTTGGGATCCGCCGATTCGGGCGAGATCACGTATCGCGGCCAGACAATGGGGAAGCGGGGCTCTGCCGTGCGCCGCATGCTACGCGGACAGACCGGCCTGGTGTTCCAGGACCCCTTCGCCTCGCTCGACCCGCGCTGGCGCGTCGCACGTTCCGTAGAGGAGCCGTTGCGCTTGCACCACAAGGGCATGGGCAATGATGAGATCGCCTCGCAGGCCGAGCATGCATTGCGTGTGGTCGGGCTTGACCCGGCGGTGTTCGCCGCACGGTACCCCATGGATCTTTCCGGCGGGCAGGCGCAGCGTGTGGCCATCGCGCGTGCCATAGTGGACGATCCGGGCATCATTCTTGCCGACGAGCCGATGAGCGCCATCGACGTGGCCGCACGCGTGAGGATTCTGGAGGCATTCCGCGCCATCCGCGCGGCAAACCCGAGCATGTCGCTGGTCATGGTCTCGCACGATCTTGGCGTGGTGCAGCATATCGCCGACCGTATCGTCGTCCTACATGACGGACGCGTCGAGGAAAGCGGTACGACCACGGAAATACTGAAGCATCCCTGTTCCGCGTACACGCGCTCGCTCATCGAAGCCGCGTCCATGCAGCCCTGATCGCAGGTCGGATCGATGCAAGGTAGGCGGCTGGGCCGGCTGAACCGACTGGATCGCCTGAATCGGCTGAATCGGCTGAATCGGCTGAACCGACTAGAACGTGAACAGTCTGCGCAACCAGTCATACAGGGCGGGATTCGAAACGTTCCAGCTTTCGCTCCGCCCCGGGGTCATAAGCCATAGCAGCTGCAAGCCGATGCCGACGATAAGCAGGGCGACGATCACGACGGTCAGCCACCGGCGCCCATTTTCACGCGCATCCGTGTTCCATACGAACAGCAGGCACATGGTGCCGATGAGCATCAGCCATGTCATATCGCACAGGTAACGCGCGTTCACGCCGAACGGTCCGTCGATGCATGCGATGAGGACGGCGAGAACGAGGAACGTGAGTCCTATCGCACCGCACTGTGTTGCGTGGGAGTTTTGGCTGCGCCGCAGTCGAATGAAATACCGGATGGCCGCGGGCAATGCGAGCAGGCAGATCGGCGACAGCGCGACGAGTCCGCCGGCGAACTGTTCCGGAATGATGTTCCGATTACGGAACAGGAATCCCCATGGGTTTGCCTCATCCAGTGAGAACACGTCCATGGTGTAGGGGAATTCCCTCGTGAAACCGATTGGGGTGAGGAACAGCAGGAGGACGGAATACAGGCGTGCTTTCAGACTGACATGCCGTTGCGTCAGATCGCAGCCGGTGAGATTGTAGGCTGCGCCGAAGTCGAACGGGTCGTCGAAACGGGCCGTGTTGTATGCCATCATCGCGCAGCCGATGATGAGGAACGGCAGAATCGCCGCGATGGTGGAGAGGATGGCGTGTCTGGAACGGGTGGACAGGATATCGCGGGTTCGGATTTGCGGCCATAGGAGGATGATGCCGAATACCGCGGTGAGGATGAACGCCGGTCTGCAGGCGATGGTGAGCGCGACAAGCGTCGAACCGATGGCGATGAACGGAGTGCGTGGGGTGTGATGGCCATCGCCGGAAGAGCGTGCCCACAATGCGATGCCGGCGGGCGCGAGTGCGAGCGATGCGAGGATGGGAATCGAATAGAACCATGGGACGAGCACCAGATACGTCAATCCGGATGCCGCTACGATTGCGGTGCAGACGAGGACCGCGAGCCATCTGGGGGTGCCATGCCAATAGCGCTTCCACAGTGTTTCGATGAGGAATATGAGCGAAGCGCATGCCAGTATCGCAAGGAACGCGCATCCTACGGCGGTCGGCAGATCGGTTCCGGTCAGTGCTTTGAACGGCGCGAAGAGCAGGAGCGCCGGCAGCGGGCCGAAATAGCAGTAGTACCGGCCATGGTAGAAGGCCCAATCCCAGCGTGACGGATCGCCGGTTTGCATGCCGAGGGTTCCTCTGGCCTGTTCGTCGTACGGATTATCCATGGCCGCAAGCCAGTCGGGGACATGCGCGTCGATCCAGATCCTGCCGTGCAGGAACGCGTCGGCGAGTTGCTGGTACTGTGAACGGTCCACGAGGAAGGTGCCGCCTTGGTATTGCAAGGTGTACACGCTGTCGGAAGGATGCGTGGACACGGTCAGCAGTATGAGAATCGTCGACATCACCGCCCAGAGAACCACGAAAGGCGTCCATGTGCGATGGCGTTTGCGGTTGGTGTGATTGGTGTGATCGGTGCGATCGGCTTCCGGCGTGAGCGGGGAACGTCCGTTGTTCCCCGTCGACGGTCGTACTCGATGTGCGGGGAATATGAAAGAGGTTCCTCTATACATAATTGCATTGTATATCACGTAGACGCGATGATATCCGGTGGGGTGTTGGGCGCTGCGAAGGCTGTTATATCGCAGGTTATTGGGGCGGAACGAGCCCGTTCCAGGAAGCTGATACGGTTCGGATGTCCGCATGATGAACGCGGGTGACATGCCGATGCCCGGGGGAGTGGTAATGTAAGCTACATGTTCAATCGCTCTTGTTGTTGCTGTCGCTGACCAACCGCCCGAGGGGCGCGTGGTTCATCGACGCATAGCTTGAGATAGGACATTCCAACAAGCGGCCGCGCATATCGCAGGCCGTATGCGAATCGCCAAACAATCATTCGAAACAGCGCATCAGCCGAGGTTGGCGCACGCGACGCACGCGAATGAGCAAGGCAGCATCGCAACAGGTCCCGTTTCAACAACTGCACGCGACGGACGCGAGCTTCTCGAACATACGAAACCAAAACCATTCGAAAAGCCCACGAACCGCACCGTGCAAAGGAAACGTCATGACCATCCACAATTCCCTGTCCGAACTCATCGGCAACACCCCGCTCGTCAAACTCAACCACGTGACCGACGGCATCAAAGCCACCATCGCGGTGAAGGTCGAATACCTGAACCCGGGCGGCTCGTCCAAGGACCGCATCGCCGAACGCATCATCGACGCGGCCGAACGCAGCGGCGAACTGAAGCCCGGCGGTGTGATCGTGGAACCGACCTCCGGCAACACCGGTGTCGGACTCGCGCTCGTGGCTTTGCAGCGCGGATACCGTGCGATCTTCACCCTGCCGGACAAGGTGTCCGAAGCCAAGCGTGCGGTATTGCGCGCCTATGGCGCCGAAGTGGTCGTAACTCCCACCGACGCCGGCCCGGACGATCCGCGCTCCTACTACCAGGTGGCGGACCGTCTCGCCAAGGCAATTCCCGGAGGCTACCGCCCCAACCAGTACGACAACCCGAACGGACCGCTGAGCCACTACCGCAGCACCGGACCGGAAATCTGGGAGGCCACCGACCACAAGGTCACGCATTTCGTGGCGGGCATCGGCACCGGCGGCACCATCTCCGGCACCGGACACTATCTGAAGGACGTGTCCAACGGCGCGGTGCAGGTCATCGGCGCCGATCCGGAAGGCTCCATCTACTCCGACCCGAACGATGTGCACCAATACCAGATCGAAGGCGTCGGCGAGGACTTCTATCCGAATGCCTTTGATCGGAGCCTTCCCGACGAGATCGTGCAGGTCACCGACGCGGAAGCCTTCGAAATGACCCGACGCCTTGCCAACGAGGAAGGACTGCTCGTCGGCGGCTCATCCGGCATGGCCGTGTTCTCCGCGCTGAAATACGCCCGCGAGCACGACCTCGACGAAAACCAGCTCGTCGTGGTGCTGATGCCCGATTCCGGCCGCAGCTATATGGAGAAGATCTTCAATGACGACTGGATGCGAGCCAACGGATTCGCCGACGTCGTGGAACGCACCACCAAGCCCAGCCTCGCCGAACAGTACCTGTAAAAGACCGTCAAACGACTGTCCGGCAGCCCGATCGCACCTTTGAAACCAATGCCCATCATCCGAACGACCCAAACCATCCGCTACTTCCAAGGAGTTCCCATCATGACCATCTCGACCAACACCGAAGCCCTCAACGCCACCGCTCTCGCCACCCGCGCCATCCACGCAGGCCAGGAACCCGACCCGACCACCGGAGCCGTGGTCACCCCCATCTACATGACCTCCACCTTCAAGCAGGATGGTGTCGGCGGCCTGCGCAACGGCTACGATTACAGCCGTTCCATCAACCCGACCCGCAACAGCTTCGACGAGCAGCTCGCCGCCGTGGAAGGCGCGAAATACGCGTTAAGCTTCTCCTCCGGACTTGCCGCCATCGACGTGCTGCTGCGCTCCACTTTGAAGCCCGGCGACAACATCCTGCTCGGCAACGACGTGTACGGCGGCACCTACCGTCTGCTGTCCAAGGTGTTCGTGCCGTGGGGCATCGGCCTCGACGTGGTGGACATCACCGACACGGCCGCCGTCTCAGCCGCGCTCGCCAAGAAGCAGTACGCGTACATCTGGGTGGAAACCCCGTCCAACCCGCTGCTCAACATCACCGACATCGCCGCCACCGCGGCCGTGGCGCACGCGCACGGCACCAAAGTGGTCGTGGACAACACCTTCGCATCCCCGGTATTGCAGCATCCGCTCGCAGACGGCGCCGACGTGGTCGTCTACTCCACCACCAAGTACATCGGTGGCCACTCTGACGTGGTCGGCGGCGCGGTGGTCCTGAACGACAAGGAAACACGCGACGCGGTGGCCTTCCTGCAGAACGCGGCCGGCGCGGTGCCCTCCCCGTTCGACTCCTGGCTTGACATCCGAGGCCTCAAAACCCTCGACCTGCGCGTCAAGCAGCACAGCCGCAACGCCATGAAAGTGGCCCAGTGGCTCGAAACCCGCCCCGAAGTGGAACGCGTATGGTATCCGGGGCTCGAATCCCACCCGGGCCACGACATCGCGGCACGCCAGATGCACGGCGGTTTCGGCGGCATGATCTCCATCCAGATCGCCGCCGGTTTCGAAGCGGCCAAGAAGTTCGCCGGAGCCACCGAAGTGTTCACCCTGGCCGAATCCCTGGGCGGCGTGGAATCCCTGATCGAGCATCCGGGCGCCATGACCCACGCCTCCGTGGCCGGCACCACGCTCGAAGTGCCCGCCAACCTGATCCGCCTGTCCGTCGGCCTTGAGGACGCGGACGATCTGATCGCTGACCTGGAGCAGGCGTTCCGCCAGATCTGAATTCCCTATTTCCGATAGAAGCATGAAACGGCCGGCATGGGCAAGACCCGCGCCGGCCGTTTCGCTCTCCGCGGTCAACGCACGGCATTGCTACACTTGGAAACCATGACGCAAGCTGTTGATTCCGCCGATTCCGTAGACCCCCGCGCATTGGAGGCGCTGAACCGCTATTTCGGCTACGATTCGTTCCGTCCTGGACAATCCGGCATCGTCTCGGCCATCCTCACCGGACACGACGTGCTTGGCGTCATGCCCACCGGCGCCGGCAAATCCATCTGCTATCAGATTCCCGCAGCGATCCTGCCGGGCGTCGCCATCGTCATCTCGCCGCTGATCTCACTCATGCGCGACCAGGTCGACGCCCTGAACGACGTGGGCCTTCCGGCCGCGTTCATCAACACCACTCAGACGCCGGACGAACAGGATCTCGTCTTCGCGCAGGCGCTCTCCGGCCAGATCAAACTGCTGTACGTGGCGCCGGAACGTTTGGAAACCGAACGATTCCGCAACTTCGCCGTCCGTGTGCCGATCTCGCTCGTCGCCGTCGACGAAGCGCACTGCGTCTCCCAATGGGGGCAGGACTTCCGTTCCTCATATCTTGGCATCGGCGAATTCATCGCCGGACTGCCCACACGTCCAACGGTCGCCGCGTTCACCGCCACCGCCACCGAACGCGTGCGCCGCGACATCGTTTCGATTCTGGGCCTGCACACACCGTCCATCACCGTCACCGGTTTCGACCGGCCGAACCTGTATTTCGACGTCATCAGCATGCCACGCAAAGACAAAGCATCCTGGGTGGCGTCCTACATCGCCAGCCATCCGGACGAATCCGGCATCGTCTACTGCGCCACGCGCAAGGAAACGGAAGCGCTCGCCGAATCGCTTAACAGCGCCGTCGCCGAATTGCGTGCCGCAGGGGGTGCGGATGTGTCGGATATCGGCACCATCGCCGTCGCCTACCATGGCGGTATGAGCGCCGACGCACGAGAGAAGGCGCAACGCGATTTCGTCACCGACCGTGTGCCCGTGGTCGTGGCCACCAACGCGTTCGGCATGGGCATCGACAAATCCAACGTGCGGTTCGTCATCCACCACAACATGCCCGAATCCATCGAAGCGTACTACCAGGAGGCGGGTCGCGCCGGACGAGACGGCGAACCAAGCCGCTGCACGCTGTTGTGGAACGAATCGGACATCGTCACCCGCCGCCGGCTGCTCGATTCGGATTACGAAAACGAACGATTGACTCCCGAAGAGCAGGAGGCCGTACGCGCGTCGAAACGCCGGCTGCTCGACGCGATGGTCGGCTACTGCCGTACCACGGACTGCCTGCACGCGTACATGACCCGGTATTTCGGCGAAACCGCGGGCGCGGCGGCGAAAACGGACGGCAAATGCGTGGGCGGTTGCGCCAACTGCGAGCACACATTCGAAACCATCGACGTCACCGACATCGCCCGAGCCATCAGCCGTTGCGTGCACGATGTGAACCAGCATGTCGGCAGCGGCAAAATCGTCAAGGTGCTGCGCGGCTCGAAGGCACAGGATCTAAGCTATCTCAACCCCGAAAGCCTGCCGTCGTTCGGCATGCTCGACGAAGTGCCGGAAGCGCGCATCCGCGACGTGCTGAGCCAGATGGCCACCGACGGCTTCCTGACGATCGCGGAAGGACGCCTGCCGATCGTCGGCTTCGGACCCCGTGCGGCGGAAACGGTCGCACCCGAATTCCATTACGACATCAAGAAGATCAAACGTGCTGACGCCCGTGCGCGTCGAACGCCCGACGTGTCCACTCCCGCTGTCGGATCGTACGTGCCGGATGACGGCGACGAGGCGCTATTCCAGAAGCTGCGTGCGCTGCGACTGGACATCGCGCGCGAACTCGGCAAACCGCCGTACATCGTGTTCTCCGACAAGACGTTGCGTGACATGGTACGGGTCAAGCCGATCACTGACGACCAGTTCCTTGCCGTCAACGGTGTGGGGGAAAGCAAGCTCAAACAGTACGGCGAACGGTTCATGGCCGCGATTCGGGAGGATTCCGGCGACGAGGCTTGAACCGGCCATAACCGACACGCATGGCACGACGGTTGACGTTGAGCCCGCGAACCGTGAATAGTGGAATGTGAACACAACAACGAAAGGACAGAACATGGCGGAAGACAAACCGGTGGTGGAAAGCTTCCAATTGGACCACACCAAAGTAAAGGCGCCGTATGTGCGCTACATCGATACGGAAACCGGCCCCCACGGCGACGTGATCTCGAACTACGACCTGCGATTGGTGCAGCCGAACGAGAACGCCATTCCGACCGGCGGACTGCACACCATCGAACACACCATCGCGGTGCTGCTGCGCGAACGCATCCCCGGTTACATCGACTGCTCGCCGTTTGGATGCCGCACAGGCTTCCACCTGCTGACGTGGGGCGAGCATTCCACCGAGGATGTGGCTCGCGCATTGAAGGAATCGTTGGAATTCATCGCCTACGAGGCCACATGGGACGACGTGCCGGCAACCACCATCGAAAGCTGCGGCAACTACCGCGACCACAGCCTGTTCACCGCCAAGGAATGGTGCAAGGACATCCTCGCCAAGGGCATCAGCTCCGACCCGTTCGAACGCCGCCTTGTGTGAGCGTTACCATGCCTGTGCGGTGGGCGTGGTAGTTTGGACGGCTGGAATGCTTGAGAGAGGTACACAGTCGAATTGAGGTGAAAGGGTTGAGCGAAACCACTTCCGAACGTCGGTTCCGTCGTGCCACCATGGATGATCTGCCTGTCATGCTGAAAATCTACCAGCATGCGCGTGAGCTTATGGCGGCCAACGGGAATCCCACGCAATGGGGAAACACGTTCCCACGTGAGGAAGTGATCCTTGACGACATTCGCCAGCAGCGCACCATGCTGCTGGTGGACGAGGCTGACGGCAAGGAGCGTGTGCTCGCCCAGTTCGCCCTGTGCACGGGCGAGGATCCCACCTACGCGCATATCGACGGCGCCTGGCTGGACGGCGACTCGTATGTGACCATCCACCGCATCGCCTCGTCGGGAATCGTCAAAGGCGCGGCCAAGGACTGCATCAACTGGTGCATCGAACATTACGGCAACGTGCGCGCCGACACGCATCCGAACAACAAGGCCATGCAGCACGTGCTCGAATCGAACGGATTCGCCCGCTGCGGCCTGATCCAACTGCTTGACCGCCCCACCGATACCACGCGTATCGCCTACCAGCGTCACGAATGGTGATTGCGCATACATAGAAACATAGAAAAAAGGACGTCTCCCGTAAAACTGCGGGAAACGTCCTTTTCCATATGAAGGGATGATTAGAACAGTCCCGGCTCGTTAAGCTGAGAATGCTTGCGGCTGTACGTGAAATACACGACCAGTCCAAGCGCGAACCACACGGCGAAACGCACCCACGTCTCCCAATTCAAACCGAAGATCAGAATCAGGCAGAAGATGATGGCGCAGATTGGCGTGAACGGCACGCCCGGCGCACGGAAGCCACGATGCGCGTCCGGCTGGGTCTTGCGCATCCACAGGATGCCGGCCGACACGATGATGAACGCGGACAGCGTACCGATGTTCACCAGCTCGAACAGCACGTTGATGTTGATGAAACCGCCGGCGATGGCCGTCAGAATGCCGAAGAACCACGTGCCCTTGAACGGTGTGCGGTACTTCGGATGCACTTCGCCGAAGAACTTCGGGAACAGTCCGTCGCGGCTCATCGCATAGCAGATGCGGGACTGGCCGTACAGCTGCACCAGCATGACGGTGGTCATGCCGATCAACGCGCCGAGGTTCACGATGAACGCCAGCCAGTTGAGGCCGGTCTCGAGAATCACGCCCGCCACCGGAGCGTCGATGAACTTCGCGAACTCCTTGTACGGCACCACGCCGGTCATGATGAGCGTCATGATGATGTACAGCACGGTGGACACGGCCAGCGAGATCAGGATGCCGCGCGGCAGCGTCTTGTTCGGATTGATGGTCTCCTCGGCGGAGGAGGAGACGGCGTCGAAGCCGATGAAGCTGAAGAACACGATCGACGCGGCCGGCACGATGCCGTACGGCTGCGTCGAGCCCGGCTGGAACGTGTAGATGCCATACGGGGAGAACGGCTTCCAGTTGGCGGGATTGATGTACCAGACGGTGCACACGATGAACAGCACGATGATGGCCAGCTTGATCATCACCATGATGTCGTTGGTCTTCTTCGTCTGGTTGATGCCGATGGACAGCACCCACGTGATGATAAGCACGATCACGAAGCCCGGCAGATTGAAGTAGGTGGTCACGCCCGGCGTGGTGCCGTACGCGGCGGTCAGTTCGACCGGCAGATGCAGGCCGAAGCCTTCCAACAGCTTGTTGAAATAGCCCGACCAGCCGGCGGACACGGTCGCCGCCTGCAACGCGTATTCCAAAATCAAATCCCAACCGATCACGAAGGCGATCAACTCGCCGAACGCCAAATACGCGTACGAATAGGCGGAGCCGGAAACCGGTGCCATCGCGGCGAACTCCGCATAGCACAGGCCCGCAAAACCGCAGCAGACGGCGGCGAGCAGGAAGGACACGCACAATGCCGGTCCCGCGGTGAGCGCGCCTTTGCCGGTGAGCACGAAGATGCCGGTGCCGATGATGGCGCCGATGCCCAGCATGGTCAGGTCGAAGGTTTTCAGTGTTCGCTTCAGCGGAGTCGATTCGGAGACAAGTTGGTCCACCGACTTCTTGCGAAATAGATCCATGGTCGTCAGATTCCCTGTGATTGTTTCAAAAATGGGCTGGACCGGACGGATTTCCGGGACTCTGGCACGCCTTAACGCCAGAAATCAGAAAGGCCGCGGCGATATGCGCAACAGCCTTGTGTATGGAAAGTGTAAAAAACACTGCCGGACAAAATCGTGAAAACATCGTGAATCGTCTCACCATATGTCCCTGATGTTCCATACCTGTCACATAGCGGCGCGACAATGGGAGCCATGACTTTGAGCGCAACACGTGAATGGGATTTCTCCTCCGAACAAGGCAAAGCGAACTACAAGGCCGCCCAGCGGCGGTATCCGGCGCAGGCCATCGTCGACCTCGCCGCACTGCGCGACAACATGCGCCACCTGGTGAGCGTCGTCGGCGGACCGCATTCCGGCACCGCCGTCATGGGCATCGTCAAAGCCGATGCGTACGGACACGGCCTGATCCCCGCCGCGCTTGCCGCGCTCGCAGGTGGCGCCACGTGGCTCGGCACCGCGCAATCGCATGAGGCGCTGCTGCTGCGCAAAGCCGGCATCGGACCCGATCGCTGCCATATTCTGACGTGGGTCTACAGCGGCGCCGAAGTGCCGTTCGACGAGCTGATCGACAACGACATCGACATTTCCGTCGGCTCGCTTGCCGGCATCGACGGTGTCACCGCGGCCGCACGCAGGCTCGGCAAGACGGCACGCGTGCATGTGAAGGTCGATTCGGGTTTCGGCCGCAACGGCTTCACGCCAGCCGGTTTCGACGCGGCGCTCGCCAAACTGGTGCCGCTCGCCAAGGAAGGCGTGCTGCACATCGTCGGCCAGTGGAGCCATCTGGCGGTCGCCGACGCACCGGACGTTCCGGAATTCGTGGCATCCACCGACATGCAGATTGAAACGTTCAAGGACTTCACCCGTCGTATGGAGGCGGCCGGTATTCCGCCGGAAATCCGTCATCTCGCCAATACGGCGGCCACGTTGTCTCGTCCGGAAATCCACTTCGAACTGACCCGTCCGGGCATCGGCCTGTACGGTTACGAAGCCGATCCGGCCATGGGCACGCCGTCCACGTATAGCCTGAAGCCCGCCATGACCCTGCAGGCGCAGCTCGGCACCGTCAAGGACGTGGAAGCCGGCCATGGCATCTCCTACGGCCGCACGTATCTGACCCCGTCCGACACGTCCACCGCGATCGTGCCGCTCGGCTACGCGGACGGCATCCACCGTTCCGCCTCCGGATTCGACATGGAAGGCGCCAAGCACGTGACCAAGCCCGGTGGTCCGGTGCGCGTGATGACCGCGGAAGGCCCGCGCCTGTACCGTGTGTCCGGCCGCGTGTGCATGGACCAGTTCATCCTCGACCTGCACGGTTCCGCCGCCGAACTCGGCATTCACGAAGGCGACAATGTGGAACTGTTCGGTCCGGGCCGTGGCGAGGATTACGCCGAACCGACCGCGGACGATTGGGGTCGTGCCGCCGACACCATCAGCTACGAGATCTTCACCTGCCTGCGCAACCGCATTCCGCGCCTGTACGAGCATGCCACGGACGTATTGTCCGCCGAGGACCTCGCCAAGCTCGACCCGGCAAGCATCCTGTAATCCCGTAAAAAGCGGCGGCAGCCGCCGCACCCATAGGAAGGCGGTGCATCATGACGAGCGAAGGATACAGCGCGTTCGACGAGGAGCGTTGGGCTCCGGAACCACCCAAATCCAGCTCCTGCACCGCCTTCCAACGCGACCGCGCCCGACTCATCCACTCGTCCGCATTGCGCAGGCTCGGCGCGAAAACGCAGATTCTGGTGGCCGGCACGGACGATTTCGCACGTACACGGCTTACACACACGTTGGAGGTTGCGCAAATCGGTCGACAGATCGGCACTTCGCTCGGTTGCGATCCCGACGTGGTCGACTGCGCATGTCTTGCGCACGACCTCGGCCACCCGCCGTTCGGCCATAATGGGGAACGTGCGCTTGCCGAAATCGCCGGCAATATCGGTGGTTTCGAAGGCAATGCGCAAACCTTGCGATTATTGACGCGCCTCGAACCGAAAATACTGTTTCCCGACGGACGTTCCGCAGGCGTGAATCTGACGCGTGCCGCGCTCGATGCGGCCGTCAAATACCCGTGGACGCTTGCCGAAGCCGCCTCCCATCCGAAAGGAGAGCGCAGCGCGAAATTCTGCGTCTATCCTGACGATATGGACGTGTTCGCATGGCTTAAACAAGACGTCCCCGACGTAACGCAACGTCCCATCGAATGCCAAGTAATGGATCTGTCCGACGACATCGCCTACAGCGTGCATGACGTGGAGGACGCCATCGCCACCGGCGCGTTCAATCCGGGCGTACTGCACGAAAACGCCGTGATCGACGCGGTCGTCGAGGACGCGCGCGCCTGGTACGGACCGCAATGGGACACAGACAAGTTGGTGGCCGCGTTCGCGCGCATGCGTCGGCGCGACACATTCCCCGGCTATTTCGACGGTTCGCGGCGCGCGCTTGCCGCATTGAAGAACATGACCAGCAATCTGATCGGCCGATTCGCCGGTTCCGTGGAACAAGCCACGCGGGACACGTACGGCAACGAGCCGCTGACCCGATACAACGGCGATCTGGTGATTCCCGAGGAAACCAGTTACGAAATCGTGGTGCTGAAAGGCATCGCCGTGCATTTCGTCATGGCGCCCGGCGAACGCGAGCCAATGCATGGCGAAGAACACCGGATCGTCGGCGATCTGGTGGACGTGTTCATGGCGGACAATCCCAAACCGTCCAGCGCGTTGGAGAACGTGTTCCTCGACGATTGGCGCGAGGCCGGCAGCGACGGCGAACGCCTGCGCGTGGCCATCGACCAAGTGGCAAGCCTGACCGACACCTCCGCACTGACGCTTCACTCCCTTCTCTGCTGACGTGAGCTGGTAGGCTGGACCGTATGCCGGGAATGATCAAGAAGGAAGACATAGAAAAGGTCCGCGCCACCGCCGACCTGTATGACATCGTATCCGCGACCGTCACGCTCAAACCCTCGGGAACCGGCACATACGTAGGCCTATGCCCCTTCCATGACGAGAAAACGCCAAGTTTTTCCGTGCGCCCGGCGCTTGGCGTATGGCATTGCTTCGGCTGCGGTCTCGGCGGCGACGTGTTCGGCTACGTCGAACATCAGGAGAACATCGACTTTCGTGACGCGGTGGAGCTGCTCGCCGACAAATACCATATCGAACTGCATTACGACAAAGCCGACAACGTGCCCGCGCACACCGGTTCGAAACGCGCACGCCTGCTCGAAGCCAACGAGGCGGCGCAGGAATACTTCGTCTCCCAGCTGATGACCAAGGAGGCGCTCGCCGCGCGCAAGCTGTTGGACGGTCGCAACTTCAGCCAGGCCGACTGCCAGCGGTTCGGCTGCGGATATGCCCCCCAAGGATGGGATAACCTGGTGCGGCACCTTGCCGGCAAAGGCTTCACCCAGCAGGAGATGCTCGACGCGGGACTCGCCCGTCAGGGCCAGCGTGGCGTATACGACTATTTCCGTGGCCGCGTGACATGGCCGATTCGTGATTCGACCGGTCGTACGCTTGGCTTTGGCGCGCGCAAGCTGTACGAGGATGACACGATCAATGCGAAATACATCAACACGCCCGACACGCAGCTGTACCGCAAAACACAGGTGCTGTACGGCATCGACCTTGCCAAATCGGCGATTGTGAAGAAACGCCAGGCGGTGATCGTCGAAGGCTATACCGATGTGATGGCCATGCATCTGGCCGGCATCGACACGGCGGTCGCCACGTGCGGCACCGCATTCGGCGCCGAGCATGCGAAGATCATCCGCCGATTGATCGCGGACGATTCGTTGGGCGCCGTGCAGCTGGTTGGCCCCCTGAAGGTGGAGGGGCAGGCGTTGAGCTCGCGTGTCGTGTTCACATTCGACGGCGATGCGGCTGGGCAGAAGGCCGCGATCCACGCGTTCGGTTTGGACGCCGCGTTTTCGACGCAGGCGTTCGTCGCGGTCGCCGAAGACAACCTCGACCCGTGCGATCTGCGCATCAAACGCGGCAACGAGGCGGTGCGCGCGCTGATCGCCAATGCGCGGCCGCTGTACGATTTCGTGATCGATTCGGCAATCGACCGTTTCGATACCACGTACGCGACAGGTCAGATGGGCGCGGTCAAGGCGGTCGCCCCGCTGATCGCGCAAATCCGAGACCGTTCGCTGCTCGACCTGTACTCACGCAAGGCGGTGCGTCGCATCGGCGTCGATCTGGATATCATGCAACGCGAAGTGGCGTACCAGCGTCGCAAACTGAACGTGCGTGACGAGGACGCGTACGCGCCGAAACGTCGATTCCAAAACAATGCGGGGCCGTCGGCTGAACCAGCATATGCGGAACGTGGCGCGAATCCGTATGCGAATCCCGCCGCACGCAAGGCGTTGGAGCATCGCGACGCGGCCGACCAAAGCTACTATCGCATCGACGACGCCGTGTTCATCTGCGAACAGCAGTTCATGGCCACGCTGATCCAGGTGCCGTTGGCCGTCGATCCGACGATGTTCGCCAGCCTGACCTTGTCGAGTTTCATGACGCCGGTGTTCCGCACGCTGTTCCAAGCGGTCGCCGCGGCGGGCGGGCTTCCAGGGGAAGACGTGCCGCAGGGACTGTGGATGCACAATCTGACGAAGGCGGGCGGTCCGATGCTTGAATCGGTCATCAACGAGCTGGCCGTCATGCCGCTGCCATTGCCGCCGAGCGAAGCGGACGCGAACCGCAATACAGGCGAGTCGCAGGAACAATCGGCGCAATTACGCAAGCCGACGCAGGAGGAGCGGCGGTACGCGTCCGAACTGATCGTCAGACTGCTTGATACCGGCATCATGCGCAAGATCGGCGCGGCCCAGCGCCGCATGGCGCAACTGCCGGACGGTGCAGAGAAAATCGAACTGCTCGGACAGATCACCAAACTGGAAACGCTGCGCAAGGACCTGCAGTCGCGTGTTTTCGGCAACAACGTTGCGTGACATGCCCATATGGTGAATCGAAGGCGAACGGAAGATGATTTTTAGACAAAATCTTGGCGCACGCGGGGTTAATTTGTGAAGATTTGCGGGCCTTGTTTTCGGTTTCGCCGGTTTGCAAAAGCATGCGGCAGTAAGCAATAGTGGATGAAAATCGTTGGAATGGTCGGAAAAGCAGCACGCCGAGGGCGCATGCTAGGCGAACTTTTGGGTAAAGTGGTCTAGGCGTTTGCATGAAAATCGCTTGGGTTTTGCAAGGTGTGCAAGGCGGTTGCAAACGGGATTGACGGAGGAATGCATGCGGCGATTGATCGTCAAGGTCCTGAAGAACGAGACCATTCTCGTAGTCGCTTCCATACTCGCACTCATATCGTGCTTCATCGTGCCGCCAGACAAGGAATACGCCGGCTACATCCACGCCAGCACCATCTCGCAGCTGATCTGTCTGATGCTTGTGGTGTGCGGCTTCCAGCGCATCGGCGTGTTCCGCATCATCGGCTCGCGCCTGCTGCATCATGTCAAAACCGCGCGTGGCCTGGTGCTCACGTTGATCGCATTGCCGTTCTTCTCCGGCATGCTCATCACCAATGATGTGGCGTTGGTCACCTTCGTGCCGTTCGCAATCGCGGTGTTGACGATGGCGCACATGGAAGAGCATGCGGTGCTTGTCGGCACGCTGATGACCATCGGCGCGAACGTGGGCAGCATGCTCACTCCGATCGGCAACGCGCACAACCTGTATCTGAAAGCGTTGACGGGCATGCCGACGTCCGAGATGATCGGCATCATGGCCCCGTATTCCGCTACCGCAGCCGTTCTGCTGATAATCATCACCTGCGTGATTTTCGGCAGCAAACCGGTTTCCGAATTTTCCGCGATCGATGGTTCCGGCATCGAACAGAACGTACTCGCCCCGCATTCCGACCGGCCGCAGCCTGACGAGATTCGCGTGACCGGCTACGGTGCCGGTTATGGCGGCTGGCGCACGATTGTGTATTCGGTGCTGTTCGTGGTCTGCCTTCTTGCCGTGAGCGATTTCATTCCGTTGTGGGTGATGTGCGTCGTCGTGCTCGTGGCATTTCTGCTGTGCGATCGTCGCGTGTTTCGCAACGTCGACTGGGGTCTTCCTCTCACGTTCTGCATGTTCTTCATCTTCATCGGCAACATGAAACGCGTGCCGGAATTCTACGAGCTGGCCGCCTCGCTGGTGGGCGCGCATCCGCTGGAAGTGTCCGTGGTGTCCAGCCAGTTCATCTCCAACGTGCCGACCACGCTGCTGCTGTCCGGCTTCTGCGACCAGTGGCGTGAACTGATCATCGGCACCAACCTGGGCGGCTTGGGCACGCTGATCGCGTCCATGGCGTCGCTGATCGGCTACAAGAACGTGACGCGCGCCTACCCAGACAAAAAAGGCCGTTATCTGGCCGTCTACACCGCGGTGAACGTGCTGTTCGTCATCGTGCTCGTCGGCCTGAGCTGGATTATCGAGTAGCGTTTGGCCGTCGACCGGTTTCCCTGACCGCTAATCTCAAGGTCGCCGGTTCGCACCTTTTGCTGGGATTGCATGAAAACCCTTGGAATCATTGGATTTCAAGGGTTTATTGTTACGTCGGCTGATGGTCTGGTGCTGTGATAATCTGTGCCGGGAAGCGTGTGCCGAGAAACGTAGGAAGGCTGAACATGCTGCAAGGATTGCTGGGAATTTTCTCCGGACTGATCACGCCGGTGCAGACCGCGGTGAACACGCGGCTCGGCCGTTCCATCGGCTCGCCGTTGCGCGCCTCGCTGGTGTCGTTCAGCGTCGGCCTCATTGCGATGCTGACTTTGACGCTGCTGCTTGGCCCGTATCCGCTGATTCCCGTCACCGCGGCGAACGGCCCATGGTGGATGTGGTTCGCGGGCGTGTTCGGTGTCACTTTCCTGACCGGCAATGTGCTGCTGCTGCCGAAACTGGGCAGTCTCAAAACCGTGATCATGCCAGTCACCGGGCAGATCGTCATGGGCCTGCTGATCGACGCTTTCGGCTGGTTCGGCACTACCGCGCAGCCGATTTCCCCGCTGCGCATCGCAGGTGCGGCGATCACGCTGGTCGGCTTCCTGCTTGCCGTCGCCGGACCGAATCTGCGATTGAGGCCTGCCATCGATCGCCCGGCTGGCGGTTCGGAAAATTCCGGCGATTCCGAAAAATCCGAAACTGACGGAAAAGCCGTACATGTGCCAGGTTCTGCGACCGTGCTGTGGAGTTGCGCAGGCATCGCGTTCGGCATGTGCTCGGCCGTGCAGACGGCGTTGTTGGGCAAGCTGGGCGTCGCGTTGGGATCGCCGGTGAAGGCGTCGCTCGCCTCGTTCGCGGTCGGTCTGATCTCGCTTGCGATCGTCGTCGCATTCGTCGACCGCACCTACAGTCTCGGCGACGCGCTGAAGAAAGGCAATCCGTGGTGGATGTGGGTAGGCGGATTGCTGGGTGCGACGCTGGTGATGTGCAACGCGTACCTGTCCGCGCATATCGGCACCGGCATGACGGTGATGCTGGTATTGCTCGGTCAGGTCGGCGGAGGATTGCTGGTCGACCGTTTCGGCCTGCTTGGCGTGCCACGCAAGCCCGTGGCCGGCATCCAATACGTCGGCGTGCTCGTAGCCATCGTCGGCATTGTGCTCAAGGCGATGTGATTGCCGTGTCGAGTTGGCAACCGTGTGCGAACTGACTATACTGTGTTTAGTTTGGCCCTGTAGCTCAGCTGGATAGAGCATGTGACTTCTAATCTCAAGGTCGCCGGTTCGAGCCCGGCCGGGGTCACCATCAAGCCCTCGCGTCGTTTCATGCGGTGCGGGGGCTTTCCTGTCCATTGAACGGCAAGCCATTGGCTTGCGAAGATAGGGGAGACCATGAAGCGAATCGTCGCGGGCATTCTGGCGCATGTGGACGCGGGCAAGACCACGTTGTCGGAGGCGCTGCTGTACGCTACCGGCCAAGTACGCAAACTCGGCCGCGTCGACCACGGCGACGCCTTCCTCGACACGGACGCCATGGAACGGCAGCGCGGCATCACCATCTTCACCGAGCCGGCCGTCATCGCCACGCCCGACCTCACCATCACCCTGCTCGACACTCCTGGACACGTCGACTTCTCCGCCGAAACGGAACGTACGCTCGCCGTGCTCGACTACGCCATCCTCGTCATCTCCGGCGCGGACGGTATCCAAGGCCATACCGAAACGCTGTGGCGACTGCTCAATCGCTATCAGGTGCCCACATTCGTCTTCGTCAACAAAATGGACTCGCCCGGCGCCGACAAAACGCAACTGCTCGCCCAACTCAAGAAACGCTTCTCGGACGGCTGCGTCGACTTCACCGAGCCGATTGACGGCGAACGCATGGAGGAGATCGCCATGCAAAACGAAACGGCCATGGACGCGTATCTCGACACCGAAACCGTGCCGGACGAAACCATTCGCGCCATGATCGCCCGCCGTGAGCTGTTCCCCTGCTATTTCGGATCAGCGCTGAAAATGGACGGTATAGAACAGTTCGTCGCAGGTTTCGAACGGTTCGCGCAAGAGCCGCAATACAATGGCGAATTCGGCGCACGCATATATAAGGTGTCTCATGACGCGCAAGGCAACCGTCTGACCTGGCTCAAGGTGACCGGCGGCGAACTGAAGGCCAAGATGATGCTAAGCGGCACCGCGCACGCCGGCGACGCGGATGCGGTTGCCGAAGACGGCCAATGGCATGAGAAAGCCGACCAGGTGCGCGTCTATTCCGGCGCGAAATCCACCACCGTCGACACGGTCCCCGCAGGCACCATCTGCGCCGTCACGGGTCTGACGCAGACATTCCCCGGCGAAGGCCTCGGCATGGAGCGGGACGCCGGCAGTCCGGTCCTCCAGCCGGTGCTCACGTACACGCTGGAACCGGGGGAGTGCGACATTCACAAATGTCTCGTCGCCCTACGCGAACTGGAGGACGAGGATCCGCTGCTGCACGTCGTCTGGCAGTCTCACCTAGAGGAAGTGCACCTGCAGTTGATGGGCGCGGTGCAGCTGGAGATCATCCAGCAGATCATGCACGACCGTTTCGGCCTGGACGTCACGTTCGGACCGGGCAGCATCCTGTACAAGGAGACGATCGCCGCTCCGATCGAAGGCATCGGCCATTTCGAGCCGTTGCGACACTACGCCGAAACGCATGTGCTGCTCGAACCGCTGCCGCAGGGCTCGGGCATGGCATACGCCACCGTGTGCAGCGAGGACGTGCTCGACCGCAACTGGCAGCGCCTCATCATGCAGCATTTCCAGGAACGCGAGCATCTGGGCGTGCTCACCGGCTCGCCGATCACCGATATGAGAATCACGCTGCTGACGGGCCGTGCGCATCTGAAGCACACGGAAGGCGGCGATTTCCGCCAAGCCACCTACCGTGCGATACGCCAGGGCCTGATGGAAGCGAAGAAGAAGGGCGATTGCCGTCTGCTTGAACCTTGGTACGGCTTCCGTCTGGAAGTGCCGCAGGACATGGTCGGACATGCGATGGCCGACATCCAGCGCATGTCGGGCACGTTCGACACGCCTACCGGCGACGGCGAATATATGGTGTTGAACGGCACGGCGCCGGTATCCGAAATGCGCGACTATGCGATGGACGTGAACGCGTACACGCACGGCCGTGGCCATTTAAGCTGCGTGTTCGCCGGCTACCAGCCGTGCCACAATGCCGACGAGGTGATCGAGAACATGGCTTACGATCCGGAATCCGACCTGGAGAACACGCCGGATTCGGTGTTCTGCGCGCATGGCGCCGGCTATCCGGTCAAATGGTACAAGGTGCCCGAATTCATGCATCTCGACTACGCGTGGGATGGCATGCGCGAATAGAACCGAAAGACAGACGGGTGGGAAGCGCCGATTGCTTCCCACCCGAGGCCTGTTGTCGGATACCGACAAACGGATAAACGAAAAGCCCCACCGAATCGGTGAGGCTTCATGCTGGAGCGGACAACGGGACTCGGACCCGCGGTCTCAACCTTGGCAAGGTTGCGCTTTACCAACTAAGCTATGTCCGCAAAGGATTCCTGCCGTGAGAAGCAGGCATCCAGTGGGTGATATAGGAATCGAACCTATGACCCCTTCCGTGTGAAGGAAGTGCGCTAGCCGCTGCGCCAATCACCCGTGGGATGTCTCCACCGGTTTCCCGGCTTCGTCATCCGCTTCGCGTGGGCGATACAAGATTCGAACTTGTGACCCCTTCCGTGTCAGGGAAGTGCGCTACCTCTGCGCCAACCGCCCGAAGCGAGTGCTAACTTACGTGGATTCTCGGCGGAATGCAAATCGTCGGCGTGTCGCGATGTTCACGTGAAGTTCGCCGGCCGTTCTTCACGCGGTGGGTTCGACCTGCGGAAACTCCAAGGTTTCCGTGTCGTGGTCCACGCCGCTCATGGCGGTCGTATCCGCATCATTGGTACGCTCCGCGGTCTTGGCGGAGCCGTTCGCAGTAGGGTTTCCCGTGCCGACGGCGTGCGTCAGCGCGAGCCTCATCTGATGCCAGACCACGTTGCCATGCGTCGACTCGGACAGTCCTTCGTCCACGAATCCCAGCCGTGCGTAAAAATCGACCAGCCGTTCCTTGCAGGTGAGCACGAGGCCCTTGCGTCCGGCCTGTGCCGCGTCGAGAATCACCTGGCGCAGCAGATAGCTGGCGCAGCCGCGATGCTGGTAGACGGGTGCCACATCTACGCCGAAAATCATCTGCCAATCGCCATGCTCGTCATGCATATCGGCGTCGTCATACATGGCATCGGCAAGATTCGGCTCGTTTGTGGCCATGCCATCGACGAAACCAACCAACGTGCCGTCCTCTACACGCGAGGGGAACGGGGTATCGTCGTCATCGGTGTTGACCAACAGCCAGAAATGGTCCGGATAAGCGGCCACGCGTGCGGTAAGGCTTTCGTTGCTTGCGGCCTCCGCAGGTGGGAAGCAGGCGGCCTCCACAGCCTCGATCGCGTCCAGATCCTCCATCGTTGCATGTCGAATGAGCATGTGCATACTCTCTCGCAAGGCATACCCAATCTTCACATTTCGATATGCGCCGACGGCGCAATCCGCCAACATGCCATACTGTAGAAGAACCTTGGAGGGATCGCAGGACGACTGTTTCGCGATCCCTGATAAGTCCTTATACGAAAAACCGATAACGAAACTGGCTCGTAGTGGCGAATAAAGCGATAGTATGAGCCGTGCTCGCCGGAACAAATACGAAAAATCCGTTGAGAAGAGAAGGAGGCGCGCGTGTTCGACTGGACGTTCATCTCGCATTACGCGCCGTTCTTCGTCAGCGGTGCCGAAATGACGCTGTTCATTTCCGTTTTCGGCATCATCCTGGCGATCGTGGTCGGTTTGGTCTGCGCCGGCATCGAGATCGCGCGCATCCCCGTCCTGCGGCAGGTCGTGCGCGTCTACATCGAGCTGAGCCGTAACACGCCGTTGCTGGTGCAGCTGTACTTCCTGTATTTTGGCCTGCCGAAACTCGGACTCGTCTGGTCCGCGGAACTGTGCGCCATCGTCGGACTCGGCTTCCTCGGCGGCTCCTATATGGCCGAAGCGATGCGCGGCGGCCTGGAGACCATTCCGGAAGTGCAGCGCGAATCCGCATACGTGCTGGGCTTGAGCAAATGGCAGACATTAAGCCGCGTGGTCATTCCACAGGCCATCAGCACCTCCATTCCAGGCGTCGTGGCCAATGTGATCTTCCTCATCAAGGAATCGTCCGTGGTGTCCGCCATCGCGCTCGCCGACGTGATGTACATGGCCAAGGACCTGATCGGCATGTACTACGACACCTATGAGTCGCTGTTCCTGCTGATTGTGGCGTATCTGGTGATTTTGCTGCCGATTTCCCTGTTCGGCACTTGGCTGGAACGGAGGTTCGACTATGAGCGGCGCTGAGATTCTGCTCGAGCCGGGCGTGATTCCGCGCCTGCTACAGGGCCTGTGGGTCACGGTGTGGATCGCCGGCGTGTCCGTGGCGTTGTCCGTGCCCGTCGGCCTGATCGTCGGCTGGCTGATGACGATGAAAAATCCCGTTGTGCGGGTGCTGACCAGGATTTATCTGGATTTCATCCGCATCATGCCACAGCTGGCGCTGCTGTTCATCGCCTTCTACGGTTTCGCGCAGGCATGGAATTGGAATTTGGATGCGACCGGCGCATGCGTGTTCGTCTTCGTTTTGTGGGGCGGCGCTGAACTGGGCGATCTGGTGCGTGGTGCGCTCGAATCGATTCCGAAGGCGCAGTACGAGTCGTCGTACGTTTTGGGATTGAGCGGCTGGCAGACGTTCACGAAAGTGATTCTGCCGCAGGCGTTGCGCCGGCTGCTGCCGGCTTCCGTGAACCTCGCCACGCGTATCGTGAAGACCACGTCATTGGCCGTGCTGCTCGGCGTGGTGGAAGTCATCAAGGTGGGCCAGCAGATCATCGACGCGAACCGTTTCCAGTATCCGACGGGCACTTTGTGGATTTACGGAACGATTTTCTTCATGTACTTCATCGTGTGCTGGCCGCTGTCCATCGTGGCCCGCAGGTTGGAAAAGAGGTGGAAGCATGACTGAGCAGGCTGAACAGGTTACGCAGACCGCGCAAAACAGCGGGAAAACGCAGACAAGCCTTGAAATCAGGCATCTGGTCAAGCGGTACGCCAATGCCGACAAGCCAGTGCTGGACGACATCTCCTTCGACGTGCCCCATGGCAAGGTGTTCGTCATCGTCGGCCCGTCCGGATCGGGCAAGTCGACGTTGCTGCGCACCATCGCAGGTCTTGAGCCGATTCAGGGCGGCACCATCGCGCTGAACGGCGAGATTATCGAAACCGGCAAGCCGGGCACCGAATCGGCCGGCCGCAGCAAGCGCGGCAGCGAGCTGCGCACGCGTGTCGGCATGGTGTTCCAAAGCTACGACCTGTTCCCCAACAAAACCGTGCTCGGCAACATCACGCTCGCTCCGACGCTCGTGCAGAAGCGCGACAAGGCGGAGGTCGAGAAGGAAGCCATCGCTCTGTTGGAACGCGTCGGACTCGCCGACCGCAAGGATGCCTGGCCGCATGAGCTGTCCGGAGGCCAACGCCAGCGCGTGGCCATCTGCCGTGCGCTGATCCTGCATCCGGAAGTGCTGCTGTTCGACGAGGTCACCGCCGCGCTTGATCCGGAAATGGTGCGCGAGGTGCTTGACGTGATGCTGGAACTCGCCGATTCCGGCCAGACCATGCTCATCGTGACGCACGAGATGCAATTCGCACGAGCCATCGCCGACCAGGTGATCATGCTGGAGGACGGCGGCATCGTGGAACAATCCGACGACGCCGAAGCGTTCTTCACCAATCCGAAAACCGAGCGTGCCAAGCGTTTCCTGCACACGTTCGAATTCGACAGGCATCGCAAGCCGGCGGAACCGACGGGAACTTCCGCCGAGTAATCGCAAGTTTTGATAGCAGTCATCCGTACAAGAGAGGAGTAACCATGACCGCATCAATCATCAACAAGACAATCAAGAGCATCGTGGCCGCATCGGCCGCGTTGATCATGGCCGCCTCCGTGGCTGCCTGCGGTCCCAACGCCGCCACCCCGAGCGAGGAGAACAACGCCTCCAACGGCGGCGCCACCACGTCCAAGGTGACCGCCCGCTCCCTGGACGAGATCAAGAAGTCCGGCGTGCTCAAAGTGGCCGTCTTCTCCGACAAGGCCCCGTTCGGCTACATCGACAAGGACGGCAAGAACGCCGGCTACGACATCGTCTTCGCCGAGCGTCTCGCCAAGGATCTGGGCGTGAAGGTCAAGTACACGTCCGTCGATCCGGCCGCCCGTGTGGATGTGCTCACGTCCAACAAGGTGGACATCACGCTGGCCAACTTCACCGTCACCGACGAGCGCAAGGAGAAGGTCGACTTCGCCAAGCCGTACATGAAGGTCGCGCTCGGCGTGGTCTCCCCGGAGAACGCCGAAATCACCGACGTGAGCCAGCTCAAGGGCAAGACGCTGATCATCGCCAAGGGCACCACCGCCGAAAGCTATTTCGAGAAGAACGAACCCGACGTCAAGCTGCAGAAGTACGACCAGTACGCCGACGCCTACAACGCGCTGCTCGACGGCCGTGGCGACGCCTTCTCCACCGACAACACCGAGGTGCTGGCCTGGGCCAAGATCAACAAGGGCTTCAAGGTGGGCATCACCAAGCTCGGTGACGAAGACACCATCGCGCCGGCCGTGCAGAAGGGCAACAAGGAGCTGCTCAACTGGATCAACGACGAGATCGTGAAGCTCGGCAAGGAGAACTTCTTCCACAAGGATTACGAGGAGACTTTGAAGCCGGTGTACGGCTCCGACGTCAACCCGGATGACATTGTGGTCGAAGGCGGCCAGCTTTGATTCTTACCTGACCTGACGGCGGCCTGCCGTCCGTCAATCCTGTTTCCAAGCCTTCCGTGGCACACGCCGCGGAAGGCTTTTCCATACCCTGATAACGCTCTATAGAAAAGATTTATTGCGATTTGCGCCTTCCATAAGAAGAGCGTATAGCCACGCCGTCATGGAAAGGATTTTTTGCCGATATCTTGTGATTATCGCTTGAAAGAAGCCATACGAAACACAAGAGAGAAGGAAGCATGGCTATGAAGTACGCAGTGATTGGTGCAGGTGGAATGGGCATCCAGTATGGTGTGCTGCTGCAGGAATTCGCGCACAAGGACGTTGACTTCATCGATACCTGGAAGCCGAACGTTGAAAAGATTCGTGAACAGGGAGGCGCCTATGTCTCCCAAGATGGCGACGACCGACACCTCGTACCGATCGATGTCTACTATCCGGAGGAATACACCGGTCAGCCGGACGTGTGGATTGTGTTCTTGAAGCAGATGCAGCTCGATGGCGTCCTCAAGCGCTGCGCCCATCTGTTCAATGACAAGCAGGTAGTGTTCTCTGCGATGAACGGCTACGGACACTTCGAGAAGCTCAATGAATACTTCTCCAAGGATCGTATCTACGGTGGAACTGCGCTGATTGGCGCCTATGTGTACGGACCGGGCGACTTCAACTTCACCGGCGGCGCGCATGCCAAGGCCATGAACTTGTGCGCGTACGCTGACACCGTGACCGACGAGGTGTCTGTAGTGGAGCAGGAGCTGTTCGAAGATTTCAAGGCAGCCACGTTGAACCCCACCATCGTGGACAACTTCATCGGCATGTGTATGGCGAAAATCGTGTTCAATTCTGTACTCAACACGTTGTGCACGATGTACCAGATCCGATTCGGCGAATTCCACGCGCATCCCGATTCCCGCTGGCTCACCGAACAGTTGGTGGACGAGGCCTACGGCGCGGCCGAAGCGGCGGGATTCAAACTGCTCGGCACCTGCGAAACGGAAGTCGAAACCATCCTGCACACCGCCGGAGTGGCACATCCGCTGCACTATCCGTCCATGTACCAGGACCTGACCAAGGGACGTCCGACGGAAGTCGACTACATCAACGGATACATCGCGAAAGTCGGACGCGAACACGGCTACGTGTGCAAGTTACACGAATTCCTGACTCGCGAGGTACATCTGGCTGAACGTGCGTTCGCTATCCATAATCCAGACATCGTCGCACAGGCCAAAGCCGATGCTGAAGCCAGCGAGCCAGCGGATAAGCAGTAAACAATCGTAATCATTCGAACATAATCAAGAGAAGGAAACAACCATGACCATCACCATTTTCAAGAAGGCAAGCGGCGTCAAACGCGCCATTGCAGCCGTCCTCGCTGCCACCACCCTCGTATCCGTTGCAGCCTGCGGTTCCAACAACAATTCTTTCGCATCTTCCGATACATTGAACGCGTCGAAAGGCAAGACCACCAAGATCACGGTCGGCGTATGTCCTGGACCTTACGGAGACATGGTCGACAAGGTCATTGCCCCGCTGCTCAAGGATGATGGATTCGAACTGAAAACCAAGCTATTCAACGACTATGTGCAGCCGGATAAGGCGCTCGCCTCCGGTTCTATTCAAGCCAACCTGATGCAGCACATCAACTACCTGAACAAGTTCACGAAGGACAACAACCTCGATTTGACCTCGTTGGGACAGGTCCCGACGCTGGGTCTAGGCATTTATTCGAAGAAATACAAGTCCATCAAAGACATCAAGGACGGTTCCACCGTTTCCATTGCGGCCGATGGCTCCAACCTCGCGCGCTCCCTTGGCGTACTTGAACAGCAGGGACTTGTAACTCTCAAGGGTGACGTCGATTCAACCAAGGCGTCCGTCAATGACATCAAGGACAATCCGAAGAACCTCAAGATTAAGACACTGGATGCAGCTCAGCTGGCCCGCTCCGTCGATACCGTTGATGTGGCGCTCGTCCCCGGCAACTTCGCATGGGCCGCAGGCCTCAAGCCATCCGAGGCGCTTGCCATGGAGAAGCAGGATGAAGGCGTAATTAACGTGTTCGTGGTCAACACCAAGGACGTCGATTCCGACTTCGGCAAGGCCGTCAAGAAACTGCTTACCAGCCAAGAGTTCAAGGATGCCATAGCCAAGAGCGAGTTCAAGGACTTCGGCAAGCCGACCACGTGGTGAGCTGTCATCCGGACATTATGAACGTCAGGCCCGCATGAACCACGATCGGCCGCATGCGGGCTTTCGTCTCGGACGGATTCGGACGAAATTAGACGAAACCCGGACAAAATGGCCGGATTCGAACGAAATGAGGAACAATGAGCGTCATCGAGCTGAACGACGTGTCGGTCACCTTCCACGAGGGCGGCCGTACCGTCGAAGCGGTCAAACATGTGAGCTTGAACGTCGAGAAAGGTGAGGTCTTCGGCATCGTCGGCTTCTCCGGAGCCGGCAAATCGACCTTGGTGCGCACCATCAACCTGCTGGAACGCCCCACGGACGGCAACGTGTCCATTGACGGCACCGACATCACCGGTCTGAAAGGCACGAACCTGCGTGAGCTGCGCAAGAAAATCGGCTTCATCTTCCAAGGCTTCAGCTTGATCACCAACGTCACCGTCGGCAAAAACATCGAATTCGCGCTGAAGGCGGGCGGATATCCGAAAGCGCAATGGTCCAACCGCGTTCACGAACTACTTGAGCTTGTCGGCCTGGAAAGCAAGATCGACAGCTATCCATCCAGCCTGTCGGGCGGACAGAAACAGCGCGTGTCCATCGCCCGCGCGCTCGCCAACAAGCCGGAGATTCTGTTATGTGACGAGGCGACCAGCGCGCTGGACCTCGAAACTACGGAAGGTATCTTGGCGTTATTGCAGCGCATCAATCGCGAGCTGGGCATTACTATCGTGTTCATCACACACCAGCTGGATGTAGCCAAGCAGATCTTCGACCGTGTAGCGGTTATGGAGAATGGTGTGGTGGTGGAGCAGGGGAACACCTTCGACGTGTTCAGCACGCCGAAGCACCCGACTACCAAGGCTCTGGTGGAACGCTACCTCGGCATTCAGGTACCGCCGCAGCTGGTGCCGTCGCTACCGGACGGAACCATCGTGGAACTGCGGTACAAAGGCGATGCTGCGCTGGAACCGCTCATCAGCCGTGTGGCGCAGGAATATGGCGTGAGTATCGACGTGCTGCACGCGAATGTGGAATACTTCAGATCGCAGGCCATCGGCATCCTTATCGTGCTGGTTTCTGGAGCGGAACAGAGACTTCCTCAGGCATTGGATGATCTGAAAACACACGTGTTCGGCTACCGTGAACTGGATCGGGCGAAGCTGGCCGTGGCCGTTGAATCCAATGGCGATGACGGTGAACAGGAGAAGTGATCGATTATGGAAGAAACTCTTGAAATTCTTCAGGAAAACCTTGGCAAGGCCTTGCTTGACACGGCTTATATGGTGGTTATTTCCGCCGTTATTGGCGTGGTGCTCGGCACGGCTGTGGCGTTGCTGCTGTATTTGACTGAAAACCGTCTGTTCACTCCGAATCGTACGGTCAATGTCATCGTCGGCTTTATTGTCAACGCTATCCGTTCGCTCCCATTTCTGATTCTCATGGTTGTGCTCATTCCGGTGGCGCAATTGCTGCTTGGTGATCCTTATACGCCGACTGGCGGCGTGATTTCCCTATCGATTGCAGCGGTGCCGTTCTTCGCGCGAATCGCGGAAAGTGCATTCTCCGAAGTTGATCCGGGCCTTCTGGAAGCGGCCATTTCCACAGGCGCTACGACCAGACAGATCATCTTTGAAGCGATTTTCCCACAAGCATTGCCGTCGTTTATCCGTGGCGTGGTGTTGACCGTCATTTCACTGATTGGTTACTCCGCGATGGTCGGCACTATCGGTGCTGGTGGTATCGGCGATATGGCCATTCAGTATGGCTACAACCGGTATGAAACCGGTGTGCTGGTGGCGATTGTGATTATTCTCATCGTCATCGTGCAGATTATCCAATGGATCGGCGACGCCATTGCGCGCAAGGTGACGCACTGATTCCGAACCATACGACGTTTCCCGTTCCGTAATACAGACAGACGGCGCGCATGGCGGTCTGGGACATGTTCCCATCACTCGCCTCCGCGCGCCGTCTTCTCGAATAAGACAGGTGTTTTCCATGACTTCATATGTTTCCCTGGTCCCATTCACCACCGTCGCACAGTCGATTCCGCCGAATGTATTCGCCGAAATGGACCGCAAGGTGGCTGCTGCGGTCGCCGGTGGCGTCGACGTGATCGACCTTGCGAAAGGCAATCCCGACGCGTTCCCGGCCGACTTCATCCGCGACGTGGCGCGCCGGACCGTCGACGATCCCACGAACGCACGTTATTCGCCGTTCGATGGCAAGCCGAGCTTTCTGCAGGCGGCACAAGCTTGGTATCGCAATACGTATGACGTCGACGTGGATTGGAAGACGCAACTGTTCGCTGTGGAAGGCGCGGTCGACGGCTTAGCCGCGCTGTTTGCCGTACTCGTCTCTCCGGGCGATGCGGTGGCGTACGCCGACCCGTACTATCCCTCGTACCATTGCATGACGGTGATGAGCCAAGCCGAGGAAGTGCTGCTGCCATCGCTGCCGGAGCGGGGATTCCTGCCGGACCTGGACGCGGTGCCGGCGGATACGTGGGGCCGCGTGAAAGTGTTGGTGCTCAATTATCCGAACAATCCGACGGGCGCCCAGGCACCGCGCGAGTTTCTGGAACGTGCCATCGAATTGGCGCATGAACACCATTTCGCAATCGTGCAGGATTTCGCATACGCGGGATTGGGCGTGCGTGAGCAGCAGATCAGCATCCTGTCGCTGCCGGGTGCCTTCGACGTGGCCGTCGAAGTGTGCTCGCTGTCGAAAATGTATGCGATGGCCGGCTGGCGAGCCGGTTTCATTGCCGGCAATGATGACATTGTGGGCCATGTGAAGCAGTACCACTACCAGATGGGCTCCATGGTGACGGGCATGGTACAGGACGCCGGTGCGGCCGCGTTGGAATCCGACCAGAGCTGCGTGCGCGAGCTGGCTTCACGGTATGCGGTTCGCCGCGGGATCGTGGCCGGCGGCTTGCGTGACGCCGGTTTGGACGTGTTCGATTCCGACGGTGGCATTTATGCTTGGGTCCGTGCGCCGAAAGGATTGACGGGGGAGCAGTTCGCCGACGTACTGTTGGAACGGGCGGCCGTCGCCGCTTTGCCGGGCACATGCTTCGGTAAGGCGGGTGTCGATTACGTACGATTCAGCCTGCTTAAGTCGGAGGATCGGTTATGTGAGGCTGTGCGCCGCATCGCTGCAGTTCTTGCGTAGGTTTTTGCGTAGGTTTTTGTGCATGGGTGATTGTGTTGCACAATCGCCCATTATTTTTCTTTCGATTTGTCATGAAATGTCGTTTACGTGGGGAACTGATGTGAATCTCCCACGCAAGCGACATTTTCGCGTCTTGGAATGTCGTTTGCGTGGGATGGTTCCGTTGTTTCCCTGCGGAAGCGTCATCTGATAACCCTTCATAAATAACCCCTATGGCGATTCGCGCGTTCCATAAGCAGCGTCGATAAGGTGCGGCGCGCGTCGGAACGCAGGATGCGGTTTAGTGGGGAACCAGCGATCGCGTGAACGGCACGCGGCCAGGAACCACGACCCGAGGGGGTGCGCACCATGACCAGATTCAACACTCAGCTCGTCCACGGACTGCCGGTCAACGACAACAACACCGGAGCCGTGAACCCGCCGATCTACAACTCGTCCACCTATGCTTTCGAATCGGTCGGGACCATGCCCCGCTGGGATTATGCCCGCAGCGGCAACCCGACCCGCGAGTTCCTGGAGAAGCAGATCGCGCAGCTTGAGCATGGCACGCGCGGTTTCGCGTTCGGTTCCGGCCTGGCCGCCATCCACGCGGTGCTGTCGATCTTCCAACCCGGCGACCGTATCATCGTCGGCAAGAACATCTACGGCGGCACCTACTCGCTGTTCCACGAGTATTTCGAACGCTGGGGCGTCATCGTAGAGGAAGTGGACACCACCGATTACAAGGCGCTCGATGCGGCGGTGTCCGGCGAATCCGCCAAGGGCAATGCGCATGGATGTCCGGCCAAGGCCGTGTACTTCGAAGTGCTCACCAACCCGCTTCTGCAAGTCAACAACGTGACGGCCATTGCCGGAATCGCCCACCGTCATGGCGCGATCGCCATCGTCGACAACACATTCGTCACCCCGTATCTGCAGCAGCCGCTCGACCAAGGCGCCGACATCGTCATCCATTCCGCCACCAAATATCTGGCCGGCCATTCCGAAGTCAACGCCGGCCTCGTGGTGGTCAAGGACGACGAGCTGGGCAAGCGCGTCTACTTCGCGCAGAACCGCTTGGGCGGCGTGCTCGCGCCGAACGAATGCGATTCGGTGCGCCGCGGCATCCAGACGCTCGCCTTGCGCGTGGATCGTCAGCAGGAGAACGCGCGTGCGATTTCCAGCTATCTGCTGCTGCACCCGTTGGTCAAGTCCGTGCATTATCCGGGACTGCCCAGCCACGAATACGAGCTGGCCTCCAACGGTCTCAAGGGCGGCGGTGCCGTACTGAGCTTCGAAGTGGTGCCGGGCGTCGACCCTGCGGACGTGCTCGACAACCTGCATATCTTCCGTTTGGCGGTGTCTCTGGGCGCGGTGGAATCGCTCACCGAACTGCCGTGCCGCATGACGCATTTCGAACTGCCGCGCGAGGAGCGTCTGAAGGTCGGCATCACCGACGAACTGGTACGCCTCGCAGTCGGCATCGAAGACAAGCAGGACCTCATCGAGGATCTCGGCCAGGCTTTCGACATCGCGTACGAGCACTATCTCAACCGTCATGCCGGCGAGAGTCTGTTCACCTTCGCGCAACACGTATATGCCTGAAAGTTTTGCCATCGATAGGGATTTGAATATTAACTGGCACGCTATCTCACGAACCGGACAGGGGAAAGCGCCCCTCTGTCCGGCTCGTGGACGGCCCTTGCCCAGCTCGCGGACATTGTCTGCATACGATTGCATTCTTTGGTAAATTTTTACTCGGGTTCGGCAATGGTTGCAGAACCTACGAAAGGTCATGCGACAAGACCTTTAAAGAGAAACCAAAGAAGGGAGTAATGCCATGCCGTTCCTTGTAGCGCTCCTTGTCATTGCGCTGATCATCGCGTTCCTGTTCCTGTCCACGTTGTTCATCGTGCCGCAGCAGCAGGCCTACATCATCGAACGTTTCGGCAAGTTCAACAAGGTGCAGTTCGCGGGCATCCACATCCGTATCCCGTTCGTGGACCGTATCGCCATGAAAACCAACATGCGCGTCAACCAGCTCAACGTGCAGCTGGAGACCAAAACCCTCGACAATGTGTTCGTCACGGTCGTCGCCTCCACCCAGTTCCGTGTGAATCCGGAGAACGTTGCCACCGCTTACTATGAGTTGCGCGATCCGGCCGGCCAGTTGCGCTCCTACATGGAAGACGCCCTGCGTTCCGCCATTCCTGCGTTGAGCCTCGATGATGCCTTCGCCCGCAAGGACGATGTGGCCTTCGACGTGCAGAAGACCGTCGGCAACGAGATGTCCCGCTTCGGCTTCACCGTGGTCAAGACCCTGATCACTGCCATTGACCCGAGCCCGCAGGTCAAGAATGCCATGGATTCCATCAACGCAGCCCAGCGTGAGAAGGAGGCCACCCGGCAGCGCGCCGAGGCCCAGCGCATCCAGATTGAGACCCAAGCCGCTGCTGAAGCGGAGAAGACCCGTCTTCAGGGTGAAGGTCAGGCCAACTACCGTCGCGAGATCGCCAACGGCATCGTCGACCAGATCAAGAGCCTGCAGGCCGTCGGCATGAACATCAGTGACGTGAACAACGTGGTGCTGTTTAACCAGTACCTCGACGTGCTGCGCTCCTTGAGCGAATCCAACAACTCCAAGACCGTCGTGCTTCCAGCATCCACCCCTGGCGGCTACCAGGACATGTACAGCCAGATCACGCAGGCGATGGTGACAGCCAACGAAACCGCCGGCCAGCACTCGACTGTGCCGACACCGCCGCACGTCGCTCCGACGACGCCGCGTATCTGACACATGTTTGGTGATGCCTGCAGTCGTCGGGCATACGTTGATTGGCCGCAGGCATGTGGAACCGCAGGAAAGCGAAAACGAAAAAAGAATCCCTTCTTTCGTCGGGGAGCCGCGTAGATGTGACGGAGAGTGCGGAAACGATGAAAGAGGGGATTCGTGTTGCAAGTGCGCCGTCGTACCACGACACACGTCTGTTATACGGAAGGCTTCGCTCGGACGTCAGGCCAGAGTGACAAGCTTCCCGGGAGAAGGCGCGTTGAGACATTCAGCAGCATGCGCTTCCATGGAACGGAGCTGGTCTTGCAGATCCATGACTTTCTTCTCCAGCCATGCGATGGTCATGGATTGGGAGATGACGAGCAGGTCGCGTTGATCGGCCGCGGCTTCATTGGCGAACGACTGCGCCTCCAGCATGATCTGCGGATCGGCCTTCCACCGTGCGATGGCGCGTTCGATGCGCTTGCTGCCCACGATCTTCGGATTGAGTCCCGCGCTGGCAAAGATGCTAGTCGGTCCGTTGCCCCGCAGATATTGCGCCATGCAACGCACCTGGAAATCCCTCGAATAGGTGATGCGGTCCATCGATGCCCGCTCCACCGCGGGCAGGGTGTTGAGGTAGTAGACCTCCGCTTGTGTGAAACGACGTTTCATGATGTCCCCCTCATGGTATGGAACCGTTCAGCTTCGTTTTCGATTCGTTGCGATGCCTTCATTGTATTTTCGTCGTTTCACGGTTCACTGCCATTTGGCACGAAACAAGGGATTCTGGCACGAAACAACATGTTCCATATCGTTCAGGCGGGGTTTCTTGAACGGTTTTCGAGTTTCAGGCACGCGCGGACCGTGGCTTCAGGGTGTTCCCTTAAGGGTGGCGAAGCGCGGTGAAACACTTTAGACTTAGGAGCAATTATCAACATATTCCCAGAAAACGAGGAGGTGAATGTGCCGGTAGGTAGCACATCCAACGCTGGGAAAACCGGTCGCGGTCCCATTATCGAGGTTAAAAACCTACGCAAGGAATATCCAGTGCTCGATGAGACCGTCGTAGCACTGGAACGTGTCAATCTCGCCATTCCGCAAGGGCAGATCTGCTGTATCTATGGCGAGTCCGGATCCGGTAAATCCACCCTGCTCAATCAGCTTGCCGGCATGGAAAAACCAACTAAAGGTGGTGTACGTATCACAGGTGTGCCCATCAGCAGGCTTGACGAACGGCAGCTGGCCGAATTCAGGCAGAAGCACCTTGGCTTCGTGTTCCAGTCGTACAATCTGCTGCCCAATCTCAATGCCATCGAGAATGTGGCCATGCCACTGATGTTCCGAGGCGTGCCGAAGCGTAAACGCGAGACGATCGCGCGTGCCATGCTCAAGCGGGTCGGCCTTGGCAAACGAATGAACCATTATCCGACCCAGATGTCTGGCGGTCAGCAGCAGCGCGTCGGCATCGCCCGCGCTTTCGTGACACGTCCGCAAGTGGTATTCGCCGACGAGCCGACCGGCAATCTCGATTCCAAAACCAAAACCGAAGTGATGGATATGATTTGCTCGTTCGCACGCGATTTCAACCAGACCATCGTGCTCGTCACACATGACGACAATATGGCGCAATACGCCGATCGCATCGTCACACTTCTTGACGGCCGCATCATCGGCGACCGGCTTACGTAACTTCATGACAGCATATCGACAACTATGACGACAACAGAAGGGTCTTCCATGGGCAACAACACAAGAATCGCAACACTGCTCAACGGGGCAATCTCACTATTGGCGGTGGTCGCCATCACGTTGGTGTGCATTGTGCCGACGGCGTTCGCCGAAGATGGCGCCAATACTTCCGATGCTCCGGGTGCGGGAGCGGACAACAGTGTTGAGCAGATTGCTGGGCCGGTGCCGAACATCATTATCACCAATTTCACCTATGGCGACGGGTCGGTGGCGGTCGGCAGCACCTTCAACCTCGGTTTCACCTTCCAAAACATGGGCAAAGTGGCGGTGAGCAACATGGTGGTCACCGTGGACGGCGGTGAGAATTTTGCCATCTCCGGCGGTACGAACACGTTCTACTACGATGCGCTGAATGCGGGAGCTGCGTTGACGCAGACCGTGCCGATGCAGACACTGGCCAGTGCGAAAAACGGCGCGCAGGGCATCGACATCAGCTTCAAATACGAGTATGTGGACGGTGCCGCACGCAGCTCCAACACTTCCGACATCAAAATTTCCGTACCCGTTTCGCAGCCTGATCGTTTTGAATTGAACGATCCAGTGGTGCCCAATATCGTCAACGCGGGTGAGGAAACTACTATCACCATGGATTACGTGAACAAGGGCAAGGGCGACGTTTCCAATGTCGAGGCGAGCGTTGAAGGCGACGGTATCACCGCCACGCAGGCCAAGCAGTACGTCGGCAATGTGGCGTCCGGCGCGTCCGGCTCCATTGGATTCGCATTCACTGCGGACAAGCCCGGCGAAACCGAGGCGAAACTGACGGTGACGTATGAGAATTCCGATGGACAGCCGCAGACCAAGGAATTTCCGGTGAAGATCAATGCCGTTGAAGCTCCTGTTCCGGATGATTCCGATACGGATGTTGACGTCCAGGATCAGAGCATGCCGGTCTGGGTGTGGATAGTGGCGGCGGCCGTTGCGCTCGTCGTGATTGTACTGACGGTCGTATTGGTGGTCCGTCACCGCCGTAAGAAGGCAAAGCAGGTGGCCGATGATGACGATTGGGATTGGGAGCCTGCCGATCTTGGAGCCGATAAGCAGGGTAAATCTACTGCCATGGCTGCCGATGCGCCGACGCAGGTAATCGCCACGGCAGGTGGCACATCGGCTGCCTCCGTATCCGCAACGTCATCTTCCGCTCCATCTGTCAAGGAGTAGGCATGCGATTTTCGGATATCGCACATACTTGCGCGCAGAATTTGCTGCGGCGCAAATCGCGTACGATTTTGACGGTGCTCGGCGTGATCGTCGGCTGCTGCTCTATCGTCCTGATGATTTCGATTGGACAAGGCATCAGCGAGCAGAATGAGCAGATGCTCAAGAGCATGGGCAATCTCAACGACATTACCGTCACAGCTGCCGGCGGCTCGGGCGCATACGACAGCTCTGGCGTCGGTATGTCGAGTTTGTCTTCGTCGGACATGACATCATCGGATCAGCAGGCCAAGCTTGACGATGCTGCGGTACAGACGTTCCGTGGCATTTCAGGCGTCGCGGCCGTGATGCCACAGCGGTCGGCGCAGAGCACCGTGGATCTCACTGCGGGAGCCGGATCCCGATACGTGGCTCAATATGCTTCTGTGATGGGTACGGATATGACCCAGCTTGAAGCATCGGGATACAAGCTCGTTCAAGGGCGTATGCCAAGGCGTGCCGGAGAAGTATTGCTCGGCAAATACGCGGCATACCAGTTTATGGATAAGTATCGTTCCGATGATGACTCCAGGCGTATCGCTCCCGGTGATTATGAGTGCGATGAGAACGGTTGCAAGGAGAGCGAGGGGGAGAAGCCGTTCTTCGACGTACTGACCACGAAACTCAATTTGATTACCGGAGCCGATTATCAAAGCCCTGACGATTACCGCAAAATAGGCAGCACTTCGATGAGTTCCACCGATTCAGGCGACGGCGATGGTACTGCCAGTTCGCAGAATCCTGTGGTTTCCATGCCTCTCACCGTGGTCGGTGTGTTGGACGCTGCAACCAATAATTACGATGCATTCAGCTCCGGTGTAGTCATGTCGCTGGAGGATATGGACACATTGCAGGCCAAAATCGACGGCAAAACCAATACCACCAGCCGGACCAAAACAAACTACGACCAAGTGGTGGTGCACGCTCAAAATATCAAGGATGTGCCGGGTATCGAAGCGCAGATCAAAATGTCTGGCTACCAAACCACGTCCTTCGAACAGACCCGCAAGGAGATTGAAAAGCAGAGTCGTGGCATCCAGCTCGCATTGGGAGGCATTGGCGCGGTGTCATTCCTGGTGGCGGCCATCGGCATCGCCAACACCATGATTATGTCCGTGTCGGAACGCACTCGGGAAATCGGCATTATGAAGGCGCTCGGCTGCTATGTGAAGGATATTCGCACGATGTTCCTATGTGAAGCAGGTGCCATCGGTCTGGTCGGTGGACTTATCGCCTGTCTGATTTCCGCCTTGGGGTCGCTGAGCATCAATCTGCTGTCGTTTGGTGGATTCAGTATGGAAAACGTAGGCAAAGCGATTATGGGCGGTGACGACGTGAGCCGAATCTCCGTGATTCCATGGTGGCTGTTTGTCGTGGCCGTGCTGTTTTCAATTCTGGTGGGCATACTCGCCGGTTTGGGGCCAGCTAATAAGGCTGTGAAGATTCCTGCGTTGGACGCCATCAAGAACGAGCAATAGCGATTGCGATTGACAATAATGCCTATGGTCGGCCATGTGCTGTTCAGCGTGGGCCGGCATTTCGCGATTGTTCGACGTTCCCTGTCGATTTTTGACGGTGCCGGCTAGTTGCGTGATTAACGGGCCAAGACGCGGCGAATGCGATCAGCCACCGCTTCCACAGTCAGCCCGTAACGTTCATCAAGCTCGGCAAGGGGCACACGATCGGTGAATTCTTTCGATGCGCCGAAATTGAGCGCATGCACAGTGGCCGCCTTTGGATTGGTGGAATTCGCGTAGAACGCGGTCACCTTCTCACCCCAGCCGCCTTCCAGCTGCCCATCTTCCAGCGTGACCACCACACGATGGCCGTCGGCGAGCACGTCAAGCAGCTCGCCATCCATCGCGGAATACTGCTGCGCGTCGATAAGCGTCGCATTGATATCGTCGTCGTTTTCGAGCGTTGCCGCCACCTCGGCCGCCAACGGCAGTGTATTGCCCAAGCCGAGAATCGCCACTTCACGTCCCGGACGCACGATCTGGTACCGCGTGAAAGGGCAATCGCCGGTAATATCGATCGTCGTTTCGTGCGCGGCGGCACGTTCGGCCGGGTCGAACGCCATATCGGCGGAACGCTCCATGGCAAGAATCTGCTCGCCGGGCATGCGGATAGCCGTCACACCATGATCAGACGGCCCCGTGGCCCATGCAAGCATGTCCAGCATCTGCTCTCCGCTGGTCGGTGCCAGACAGGTCACATCAGGCGTGTTGGCGAACATCGTCATATCGAACGTGCCGGAATGTGTATTGTCCGCGCCGGAAATGCCCGCTCCGAAAATCAGCAGCGTCGCCGGAACATGATTCAACGCCAGCTCCTGCTGCAACTGGTCGTAAATACGCTGGAAGAACGTGGCGGAAGTCGCCAGAACCGGCCGGCCTCCAGCCTTCGCGATGCCTGCGGCGAACGCGGCCGCATGCTCCTCGGTAATGCCGGTGTCCACATAATGCGATCCGGCACGTTCACGGAAATCACGGGTGATGCCATTCGAACCAGGGGTGGCGGGGGAGATGACCACCAGTCCCGGCTCGTTTTCGAAACGGGACTCCAACGAAGCCATGGCCATCTGACCGTAGTATTTGCGCGCGTCAAGCGGCTTGCCGAGCGCGCTGTCCGGATCCTGCCAATGATTCGCCTCGCATTGGCCGGCATGCGGCTGCGGATTGGTCTGGTTGCAGCCGTCGGAACCATCCTGCGCCTCGGTCTCATCGCTGAAACCCAAGCCCTTGGTGGTGTGGATATGCAGCACGACGGGATGGTCGATATCCTTCAAGTCTTCAAGCGCCGCGACCAGCGTGTCCACATCGTTGCCCTGCTCCACATAACGGTAGTCAAGTCCGAACGCCTTGAACAGATTCAGCTCCGCGGTTCCGTTCGACGCGCGCAGACGGGCAAGATTGCCGTACATGCCACCGAAATCCTCGGCGATCGACATCTCATTGTCGTTGACGACGATGATGAGATTACCGCCCTGTTCGGCAGCGTTGTTCAGTCCTTCGAAAGCGATCGCCGAGCTCAACGAACCGTCGCCGATGATGGCGATGACGTTGCCGATTTCGCTTGCTCCCGCAGCGGTATGTTGCATATCACGTGTTTTGGCAAGACCGCAGGCAAGGGAGATGGACGTGCCGGTATGGCCCAGCACGAAGGAATCATGCTCGCTTTCCAACGGATTGGTGAAACCCGTCACCTCGCCGAACCGCGACTCGTCCAGATACGCCTCGGCGCGCCCGGTAAGCATCTTGTGCACGTAGCTCTGGTGGGAGACATCGAAAACGAAACGGTCACGTGGAGAATCGAACACGCGGTGCAACGCCACGGTAAGCTCCACCACGCCAAGATTCGAACCGATGTGGCCACCATGCTTCCGGCCGTAATTCAACAGCGTGGAACGAATCTCCAGACACAGATCACGCAACTGTTGCGAAGAAAGGGCATGCACATCCGCCGGAGAATGAATCGAACCCAGTATGCCAGCGGTCATTATGCGCAACTGTCCTTCCCTGAACCTGTCTTCTTTACCGCGGAAAATCCTATCCCACTGTATGCCTCTGCCGGGGTGTCGGTTGTGAAATACCTGCAAAGTCTTCTCAACTGCGGCACAATGGAAACGATGAAATGAATCGAACCACCGAAAAACCGCGAAGGAGCGCTGACCATGAAAGCCGTATACGCAGCAGGAACCGATTATGACAATCCGCTGTCGCAACTCAAGGTGGGGGAGCTGGACGCGCCCGAAACCAAGCCGTTCTGGAGTACCATCCACGTGGCCGCAGCCAGCGTGAACCACCACGACATCTGGAGCCTGCAGGGCGTGGGACTCTCCGCCGAACAGACGCCGATGATTCTCGGCACCGACGCGTCAGGCGTGCTCGACGAGGACATTCCTGTTCGCAAAGGGCTGAAAGCCGGAGCCGAAGTGGTGCTCTACACCTTCGTCGGCACCGACGGCGCCGGCGTCATGCCGGGGGAGCGGCGCACCATCCTATCCGAAAAATACGCGGGCACCATGGCCGAGATCACCCAGGTGCCCAGCGCCAACGTGTTCGCCAAACCCGCCAACCTGACCCTCGATGAGGCTGCTGCGCTCGGCACCAGCTGGCTGACCGCCTACTCACTGCTGTTCACATCGGCCAACGTGAAACCGGGAGACACCGTGCTCGTCCAAGGCGCGGGCGGCGGCGTGTCCACAGCGGCCATCCAACTCGCCCATGCGGCAGGACTGGAAGTGTTCGTCACGTCACGCAGCGAAGAGAAACGAGACCGCGCGATCGCCATCGGAGCCGACGCCGCCTTCGAAACCGGCACGCGACTGCCGCATAAGGTCGACGCCGTCATCGAATCGGTCGGCGCGGCCACCTGGAGCCATTCCGTCAAATCCGTACGCCCCGGCGGCACCATCGCCATCTGCGGAGCCACCACAGGAGACCAGCCTGGAGCCGAACTGACCCGCATCTTCTTCCAGGACATTCGCGTGCAAGGCAACACCATGGGTTCGCGTGACGATTTCGCACGACTGCTCAAATTCGTGGAACACGCCGACCTGCACCCCGTCATCGACTCCACCTACGCGCTTGCCGACGCGCCCGCGGCGTTCCGCAAAGTGGTCGACGGCGACGTTTTCGGAAAGGTCGTGCTGCACATCGAGCCAAGTAAGTAAAGTAGGCGGTGTTCTGGAACACGTAAGTCTACGTAAATCCTTCGGAGGTTTTGATGGCAGACAACAAGCCTGAAGTCGCGGTGATCATGGGATCGGCAAGCGATTGGGAGACCATGAAGCACGCATGCGAGATGCTCGACCAGTTCGAGGTGCCGTACATGAAGCAGGTGATTTCCGCGCACCGCACCCCGGAACTGATGGGTGAGTTCGCGCACAACGCCCGTGCCAACGGGCTGAAGATCATCATCGCCGGCGCGGGCGGCGCGGCCCACCTGCCGGGCATGGTCGCGGCGCAGACCACACTGCCGGTCATCGGCGTGCCGGTACGCTCCCACGCGCTGTCCGGCTGGGATTCGCTGCTGTCCATCGTGCAGATGCCGGGCGGCATTCCGGTGGCCACCACCGCCGTCGGCAACTCCGGCGCAACCAACGCCGGCCTGCTCGCGGTGAGCATTCTGAGCACCACCGACGAGCGACTGGCCAAGGCGCTGCAGGACTATCGTGACTCCCTGAAGGAAAAGGTGGCTGAATCCAATGCCCAGCTTGTCTGAGGAAACCAACGGCCGTATCGAACGACTGATGCCCGGCGCGACCATCGGCATCATCGGTGGCGGCCAGCTCGGCCGCATGATGGCGCTGTCCGCACGCTACATGGGCTTCCGCATCGGCGTGCTCGACCCGACACCCGACTGTCCGACCGCTCAGGTCGCGGATTTCCAAGTGACCGCCGAATACGACGACATTTCCGCCATCCGCGAACTGGCTGAAAAGTCCGACGTGCTCACCTACGAGTTTGAGAACGTGGACGCCGACGCCATCGATCAAGTGCGTTCCCTCGCGGCGGCCCCGCAAGGCACCGATCTGCTGCGCGTCACGCAGGACCGTGTCAACGAGAAGCGGTTCATCAACGACCATGGCACGCCCACCGCGCCGTGGAAGGCCGTCAACAGCGTCGAGGAACTTGAAGCGGCACTTGATGAGATCCACTATCCGGCTGTGCTTAAAACCCGTTCCGGCGGTTACGACGGCCACGGCCAGACCGTGCTCAAGTCCGAAGCCGACTTGGAGCAGGTGCGCGCCCGCGCCGACCATGACGGCAGCTTCCCGCCAAGCATTCTGGAAGGCTTCGTCGATTTCGCGTTCGAAGCGAGCATCCTCGTCGCCGGCAACGGCAAGGATTACGTGACCTTCCCGATCGTGCGCAACGAGCATCGCAACAACATCCTGCACATGACCATCGCGCCGGCCGAAGTGGACGAAACCGTGGCCAAGGAGGCGCACGAGCTGGCGTTGCGACTGGCCAAAGGCTTCGAACTCGCCGGCATTCTGGCCATCGAACTGTTCATCACCAAAGACAACAAGGTCATCGTCAACGAACTGGCCCCACGTCCGCACAATTCCGGCCACTACACCATCGAGGCCTGCTCGTTCGATCAGTTCGACGCGCACATTCGCGGCATCGCCGGCTGGCCGCTCGAACAGCCGCAGCTGCTCAAGCCCGCCGTCATGGTCAACGTGCTCGGCCAGCATGTGGCGCCGACCCGTGCGCTCATCGCCGACCATCCCGAATGGAACGTGCACGACTACTGCAAGGCGGAAGTGCGCCACGACCGTAAGATGGGGCACATCACCGTGCTGACCGACGACACCGCCAAAACCGTGGCCGACCTTGAGGCCACCGGCTGCTGGGACGACTTGAAGAAAGCCTGACATCATAAGTAATGAGTGAACATATCGTGCGGCAGACCCGCCAGAAAGACGCCATCCGCGACGTGCTGAACGGCTGCGACGAATTCATCTCCGCGCAGGAGCTGCACCGCAAGCTGGAAGACCGTGGCGAACATATCGGACTCGCCACGGTCTACCGGCAGCTCAACGCCCTGGCTGAAGCCGGCCGCGCCGACACGGTCCGTCTCGACGGGCAGCAGCTGTTCCGCCTGTGCGGCGATGACGGGCACCATCATCACCTCGTCTGTACGAACTGCGGCAAAACCGTGGAAATTGAATCGCCTTCCGAAAGCTGGCTGAAAGGCATCTCCGACAAGTACGGCTTCACCATCGAACGGCACACGCTGGAGGTGTTCGGCCTGTGCGAGGACTGCCGGAAGGCGGACAAGTAGCGGCTGTCTGCCGTATTTCCGTTGGAATCGTATCGCCATCGGCGCAATCCAATCGTAAAAATCGTAAAGAAAAAACGTTGGACGTTGTCTTTTTCAGACGCATATATGACAATAGGGCATTGCAAACGAACTAAGTGGGGTTATGCGTGACCAAAGCAACATCGAAAAACGAGCCGATTGAGGAGCTCGACATCGCTACCGTGGACCCGATGGCCAAGAAAGCGGGCAAGGAGTTCCCCGGCTGGCTCTACGGCGTGCTATTCGTGCTGTTCGATGCGGTGGGCGTTGCCGCCCTGCAGATCGGTGTCAGCGAATCCGCCACTCGAGTCCAACTATCGAACAACATGTGGCTCACCGGCTGGGGATTCGTCGGCAAGATGTTCACCAGCGCCAATTTTGTGGCTGTGCTCAACCTCATACTGTGGGGCGTCCTGTACGTGATTCTGCTCATGCTCACCAACCGTTTCTGGGTGGCCACGCCGATATTTCTGGCGGTGACGTTCATCGTCGCCGTGATTGAGCATTTCAAAGTGTCGATTCGATACGAGGCGATTCTGCCAAGCGACCTGAACTTCCTCAAAGCCGACGCCGGCAATCTGATGAGTTTCATGCCGTCCGGCGCGCAATGGACCATTCTGATTGCGGTCGTGGCATTCGCGGCTTTCGTGGCGCTGTTCGTCTTCCTGAACCGTCGTGACGCGCGGCATGGTAAGCTCTTCCGCGGCTCGGACAAGCAATCGCGTTCAGTGAACGCGATCACGCGCCTGCTGCTGATTCTGCTTCCCGGCCTGTTCTTCACGTTGTATTCGATGCAGGTGAGCACCGTCGGCTCCTGGGCCAAGACCTTCGCCACCGTCATGGGGGACAAGCCTTCCATGTGGGATTCCGTATACGACGCCCAGCGCAACGGTCCGCTGGTGGCGTTCACCCGGCAGCTCAATCCGAAAGTCATGATTAAACCGGAAAACTATTCCGAGGAAACCATGAAGGAGGTCGCGGCCCGTTACACGAAGGAAGCGAAGAAAATCAACGCGGACCGTTCCGCGAATATGACCGACAGCACGGTGATCTACGTGCTGTCCGAATCCTTCTCCGACCCGTCACGCGTGCCGGGACTCAAAGTCAACAAGGATTCCATGCCGAAGATCCGTGAGATCAAGCAGAATACCACGTCCGGCCTGATGCTGTCCTCCGGATACGGCGGCGGCACCGCCAACTTGGAATACATGGGACTGTCCGGCCTGAGCATGGCGAATTTCGATTCCTCCCTGACCAGCCCATACCAGCAGCTGGTGCCGAGCGAGCATTGGACGCCGACCATCAACCAGATGTGGGGCGCCGCAAAGAACTCCATCGGCCTGCACCCGTACGAATCGTCCATGTATTCGCGCGCCACCAACTACAAGAAGTTCGGCTTCTCGCATTTCTACACGCTGACCGGGCCGGACGTCATCTCGCATCAGGACAAGATCGACGATTCGCCGTACGTCTCCGACGAGGCCACCTACCAAAGCACGCTGGAGGAAGTCAGGAAAACCAAGTCGAACCAGTTCCTGCAGGTCATCACCATGCAGAACCACATGCCCTACCATGACTGGTACAAGCACAACGACTTCAAAGCCTCCTCCACCACGGGAAAGCCGTTGAAGGACGACGAGAAGGAATCCATCGAAACCTACCAAAAGGGCGCGTCCCTGACGGATGGGGCGACCGCCGGATTCCTCAGCGAACTCGACAAGCTCGACAAGCCGGTCACCGTGGTCTTCTACGGCGACCATCTGCCTGGTATCTACTCCTCGGCATCCGCGGACGACGACAACTCGCTGGCCCTGCATCAGACGGACTACTTCATCTGGTCCAACAAGGCTTCCGGCACGCAAGGCAACAAGATCGGCAACGCCGACTATTCGTCGCCCAACTTCTTTGTGGCGCAGGCCGCCGAGCATATGGATGCCAAGGTGTCGCCGTATCTGGCGTTCCTCACCGAAATGCACTCCAAGATCTCGGCCATGGAACCGCCGGTGGTCAACAACATCCAAGGCTGGGACCGTATTCCGGAAGGTCAGAACATCTATCTGAACGCCAAGGGCGAGCCCATGGCCGAAGAGGATTTCGACGCCGAGACCAAGCAGCTGCTGGCCGATTACAAGCTCATTCAATACGACATCACCACGGGGAAGAATTACCTGAAAGACACCTCCTTCATGGACCTGCCGTAACGAGGACGGCGCGCCTGCCGCACGGCTCGACACTCGACGTACCGTTGTGCGCCTTCGTGTCGTGCCGCACGGAATTCGCGCACGTCCTCGTCACGGCAGGAGTGTGGTGGGCGACGACGCGCCTGCCGCACAAATCTTAAAACATTGAGGGGCTGTTCCAAACTATTGGAACAGCCCCTCAATGGCTATTGGTTCAGCGCAGCCAACACACCATCATCACGCGTTCAGCGCTTTGAAACCGATGTCGTGACGGTAGAACATGCCCTTGGTGTCGAGCTTGTCGATGATCGCGTAGACCTTGTCCTGCGCGGCCTTGATGTCCGCAGCGGAGGTCTCGACCAGCAGCACGCGACCGGAGTTGGCCACGAGACCATGCTCGCCACGTGCGACGCCCGCATAGTAGACATGGGAATCGTCATCTACCGTGATCTCAGGAATCGCGGCACCCTTGACCACGTTGGTCGGGTAACCTTCGGAAGCGATCACCACGCCAAGAGTGGCATTGTCCTCATCCCACGTGAATTCCGGGGTTTCGCCGTTGAGAATGGCGTTGATGCCGGCACCGAGATCGGACGTGAGCTTCGGCAGCACCACTTCGGTCTCTGGATCGCCGAAACGCGCGTTGAACTCAATGACCTTCGGGCCGTCGGCGGTGGCGATGAGGCCGGCGTACAGAATGCCGGTGAACGGCGTGCCCTCGTCGGCCATGGCCTGAACGGTCGGCTTGACGATGGTTTCGATGGCGGTGTCGATCACATCCTGACCGATCTGCGGAACCGGGCTGTAGGCGCCCATGCCGCCGGTGTTCGGACCCTTGTCGCCATCGTAGGCACGCTTATGATCCTGCGAAATCGGCATCGGCCAGAAATCGGTGCCGTTCACAAAGCTCATCAGAGAGAATTCCTGACCCTCAAGGAAATCCTCGATAACCACCTTCGCGCCGGCGTTGCCGAAGCGGTGGTCCACGAAAATGTCCTCCAAAGCGGCGATGGCGGTCTCCTCATCCATCGCCACGGTCACGCCCTTGCCTGCGGCCAGGCCATCGGCCTTGATGACGATCGGCGCGCCATGCTCGCGCACATAAGCGGTGGAACGCTCCAAATCGTCGAACGTCTGGTACTTCGCGGTCGGAATGTCGTGACGTTCCATAAGCTGCTTGGCGAAGTCCTTGGAACCCTCGATCTGCGCGGCGGCCTTGTTCGGGCCGAACGCCTTGATGCCGGCGGCCGCGAAATCGTCGACGATGCCTTCGATAAGCGGCACTTCCGGTCCGACGAACACCCAGTCGTAACCATTGTTCTTCACGAAATCGATGAGCGCCGCATGATTGGACGGGTTGAGCTGCGTGGTGCGGATGCCGTCAAGCTCCATGCCCGGATTGCCTGGGGCCACAGTGACCTCGCTGACGCTGCCGCCACGCATGAGCGCGTGGGCGATGGCATGTTCACGCGCACCGGAACCAATGACCAGAACCTTCATATTTCCTCCTGTTGTATCCCTTATGGGGAAGAGTGCCAATCTCAAGAAATAATATCGGGGGTGCCTGTTCGGCTACCCCCGTATGTTCGTTTACTGCAGTTCGACGTCCTCGCCGGTCTTCTTGACGATATTGCCCAGCACATAGCCGGCCTCGCCATTGGACTTTAGCAGTTCCATGGTCTTATCGGCATCTTCGGCGCTGACGGCCAGCACCATGCCGATACCCATGTTGAAGATGTTGAACATTTCCATATGGTCGATGCTGCCGGCCTTCTCGAGCACGTCGAAGATCGGGAGCACCGGCCAGGAGCCGAGGTTGATATGGGCGGCAAGACCGTCTGGAATCATACGCGGAATGTTCTCGATGAAACCGCCGCCGGTGATATGCGCGACGCCCTTGACCACGCCCGCCTTGAACAGCGGGGAAAGGGCCTTCACGTAAATCTTGGTCGGAGTGAGCAGCACGTCGCCAAGCTTCTCACCGCCCAGTTCGTCCAGTACGGTGTCCACGGTGTAGCCGGCCTGCTCGAACAGGGCCTTGCGCACCAGGGAGAAACCGTTGGAATGCACGCCGGTGGACGGCAGGCCGATAAGCACGTCGCCCTCAGCGATGGTGGAGCCGTCGACGATAGCGGACTTTTCGGCCACGCCGACCGCGAAGCCAGCCAGATCGTACTCGTCTTCGTCATACATGCCCGGCATCTCGGCGGTCTCGCCGCCGATCAGACCGGAACCGGCCTGTACGCAGCCGTCGGCCACGCCGGAGACGACCTGCTCGAGCAGAGCCGGATTGTTCTTGCCGCAGGCGATGTAATCCAGGAAGAACAGCGGCTCGGCGCCTTGGGCGGCGATATCGTTGACGCACATGGCCACGCAGTCGATGCCGATGGTGTCGTGCTTGTTGGCCATCTTGGCCACGACCAGCTTGGTGCCGACGCCGTCGGTGCCGGAAATCAGCACCGGCTCCTTGTAACCGAGGGAAGCGAGATCGAACAATCCGCCGAAGCCGCCGATGCCGCCGACCACGCCCGGACGGTTGGTGCGCGCCACGTGGGACTTGATACGCTTGACGACTTCGTAACCGGCCTCAACGCTTACGCCGGCTTCCTCATATGCTTTTGGCATATCTAACCTTTCTCGGGTCTCAGTGTTCTTCTTGGGATGAAGTGGTGGTGTATTCGTTGCCTTCGTACTTGCTCTTGTACAGGGCGAATTCGGGCAGACGGACACGATCCTCCGGAGTGAGCGACTTCAGGAAGTCGGCTTCATAGTCGTCCAAGGCGGTCGGATAGTCGCCGTTGAAGTAGGCTACGCACAGGCCGCCATACGGTGCGTCTGCGCCAAGGCCGATGGATTCCACCAAGCCGTCGAGCGACAGGAACGCCAGTGAATCGGCTCCGATGTAGTCGCGGATCTCGTCGACGGACTTCTTGGCCGCGATCAGCTCCTTGGTGGTGGAGATGTCGATGCCGTAGAAGCACGGGTACTTCAGCGGCGGGGAGCTGATGCGCATATGCACTTCGGCCGCCCCGGCCTCCTTGAGCATCTGCACGATGCGCTTCGAGGTGGTGCCGCGCACGATGGAATCATCGATGACGACCACGCGCTTGCCCTTGACCACGCCGCGCACTGCGGACAGCTTCATACGCACGCCCTGCTCGCGCAGCTCCTGCGTGGGCTGGATGAAGGTGCGTGCCACGTACTGGTTCTTGATCAGACCCATTTCGTTCGGCAGGCCGGCCTCCTCCGAATAGCCGGAAGCCGCCGACAGGGAGGAGTTCGGCACGGCGATGACCATATCGGCGTCGACGGGGGATTCCTGAGCCAGGCGCGCGCCCATGCGCTTGCGGGCCGAATGCACGTTCACGCCGTAGATGTTGGAATCGGGGCGTGCGAAGTAGATGAATTCCATCGAGCAGATGGCCAGCTGGGTCTGATCCGTGTAACGGTCGATGCGGTAGCCATCGTCATCCACGACCACGATCTCGCCCGGGCGGATGTCACGCACCAGTTCGGCTCCGACAGTGTCGAGCGCGCAGGTCTCGGAAGCGAGCACATAGGCGCCGTTCGTCATCCTGCCAAGGGACAGCGGACGGAATCCGTTCGGATCGAGCGCGCCGATCATGGCATGTTCGGTCATGATCAGATAGGCGAAGCCGCCGTGCACGGTGTTGAGCGCTTCCTTGAGCTTGTCCATGAACGTGGGCTTGCTGGAACGACGGATGAGGTGCATGAGCACTTCGGTGTCGGAGTTCGAATGGAAGATCGCTCCCTCGTCCTCCAGCTTGCGGCGTAAGGAGGGGCAATTGGTGAGATTGCCGTTGTGACACAACGCCATATCCCCGTCATGGAAGCGGAAGATGAACGGCTGGATGTTGTCGGTGCCGCCGGAACCGGCTGTGGCGTAACGCACATGGCCGATCGCTTTGTCTCCTTTCAGGCGTTCGATTTCCCGTTCGTCGCTGAACACTTGGGTCAGCAGACCCGTTCCGCGATGACCGATGAGATGACCATTATCGTTGGAGACAATGCCGGCACCCTCCTGACCGCGATGCTGCAGCGCGTGCAGGCCGAAATAGGTAAGTCGGGCGGCGTCAGGGTGGCCCCACACGCCGAAGATGCCACATTCCTCGTGAATGTCTTCGAGTTCAGCCGACAAGCCAAAGCTCCTTTTTCAAACAGGGGATTAACTATCTATCAACCCTACCAATCGGCGGCTACATCGCGTGTTGTGGGGTGGTGGAACTTGTTGGGGTTTGCGGACGCGGTTTAAGCACCAGATCAGTCAAGTATGAATAGTGGCTTAGGATTTTGGCCTTTCGCTGTTTGTGGTGGGTGATTGTGGTGTGGGGTGATGCCGGCGGGTAGGTTGGAGGCATGGATACCTCTTACCTGTTCACCGCCGCATTACCTGGTGCTCCACTTTGTGCTCAAGCGTGATACCGAATTGTCGGTGTGACGTGATCGGTTGACTTTCGTCAACGCAATTTGAAAGGCTCCGACGGTATTATCCGTCGGAGCCTTTCGTCGTATGAATCCGGTGCTTGTTTTTCGGCTTCGTCTCAGTGCCTGAAATGGCTGAAGAACTCGATGGTCTCGGGATCCTGCGACTCGTCCATCACCTCAGCGGGTGTGCCGTTCTCGGCGATGACGCCGTGACGGAGCAGTACGATGCGGTCGGCCGCTTCGTGGGCGAAGCTCATTTCGTGCGTGGCCATGAGGATTGTGGTGCCTTGGGCCTTTAACTCGGCAACCATGTTGAGCACTTCGCCGACCAGCATCGGATCAAGAGCGGATGTGATCTCGTCAA
>OFMX01000151.1_pt1 | contig 71056 bp, 87 predicted proteins | sample 1541901 | NCBI WGS metagenome assembly OFMX01 (sample SAMN04209222, study PRJEB22552) | human gut metagenome | biome: gut; material: feces | host: Homo sapiens | place: USA: Oklahoma | reverse complement strand
TAGGTAAGAATATAAAAAAGACAAACATCAAAAACGATGTTTGTCTTCATTCTGAAGTTTGGAAGGTCTTCCAAACTTTTTTTGTAGACTAGTCAATGTAGTGAAGTTTTCCTCGGAAGTCTTCAAGAGTTTCGTAACCTTTTTCTTCCATGATTTCTTTAAGTTCTTTAGTAATACGGTCAAAAACAGCGACACCTTCTTTTTGAAGGGCAGTACCCACTTGTACCATACTTGCACCACAAAGGATGTGTTCAAAGGCATCACGACCAGATTTGACACCACCAGTACCAATAATTTGGATTTCAGGTTTCAGACGTTGGTAGAAAGCGTGAACGTTTGCCAAGGCAGTAGGTTTGATGTAGTCACCACCGATACCACCAAAACCATTCTTAGGTTTGATGACAACAGACTCATCTTCAATGTAAAGGCCATTACCAATTGAGTTCACACAGTTAACAAAGACAAGTGGAAATTGGTTAAACACTGCAGCAGCTTGGTCAAAGTGCACAATATCAAAGTATGGTGGTAATTTCACACCAAGAGGTTTTGTAAAGTAAGAGAAGACTTCAGTAAGGATCTCGGTTGTTGTTTCAAAATCATAGGCAATTTGAGGTTTACCAGGAACGTTAGGGCATGAGAGGTTGAGTTCAACAAGTCCTTCATAGTCGCTTTCTTGAACTTTTTTGAGAATCGTGTGGGTTTCTTCAGGTGAGAGACCAACTAGTGAAAGGAAATGATTTTTGGTATTGGGTTGCTTTTGCAATTCAATCACATAGTCAAGGTAGTATTCAAAACCGTTATTTGGCAAGCCCATTGAGTTGATTGACCCAAGAGGTACATTCACATAACGTGGTTCAGGATTACCAGGGCGGGCTTCAAGTGTCCCTGTTTTTGTGACGAATGAACCTGCAGCTGAAGCCTCGACCTCTGCCAATTCTTCCTTAGTCATACAATGAACACCCGCAGCATTCATAAGACAGTTAGAAAATGTAAACTGACCAACTTTTGTAGCAGTAGAAACCATAAGATCCTCCTTTAAAGATCACAATGTAAAATGTTACTAATTCATCTCATTTTAGCATGAATGAAGGCCTAAAACAAGGAAATAATGGATATGCAAAAGCATCTAAAGTGAATTTCTAATACCCTCGCTTTTGAGACTGACAGGATGCAGTAGAATTTTACAGAATTTTTTGGATTTTGCTAGCTTTTTCAAGGTTTTTTGGGTAGAATAGAAGGAGTAAATGGGTTTAACCCAAAATAAAAAGGAGACATAACTAATGGTAAAATTGGTTTTCGCTCGCCACGGTGAGTCTGAATGGAACAAAGCTAACCTTTTCACAGGTTGGGCTGACGTAGATCTTTCTGAAAAAGGTACTCAACAAGCTATCGACGCTGGTAAATTGATCAAAGAAGCTGGTATCGAATTTGACCAAGCATACACTTCAGTATTGAAACGTGCGATCAAAACAACTAACTTGGCTCTTGAAGCATCTGACCAACTTTGGGTTCCAGTTGAAAAATCATGGCGCTTGAACGAACGTCACTACGGTGGTTTGACTGGTAAAAACAAAGCAGAAGCTGCTGAACAATTTGGTGATGAGCAAGTTCACATCTGGCGTCGTTCATACGATGTATTGCCTCCAGCAATGGATCGTGATGATGAGCACTCAGCACACACTGACCGTCGTTACGCTTCACTTGACGATTCAGTAATTCCAGATGCTGAAAACTTGAAAGTTACTTTGGAACGTGCCCTTCCATTCTGGGAAGATAAAATCGCTCCAGCTCTTAAAGATGGTAAAAACGTATTCGTAGGTGCACACGGTAACTCAATCCGTGCCCTTGTAAAACACATCAAACAATTGTCAGACGACGAAATCATGGATGTTGAAATTCCAAACTTCCCACCATTGGTATTCGAATTTGACGAAAAATTGAACGTTGTTAACGAATACTACCTCGGAAAATAAGCTGAGATAAGTAGTTATCATTAACAATTAAAAAGTTGACTTAGGTCAGCTTTTTTCTTTTACTGAAAATAATTGTAAATAGTGGTCAGAAAAGTCAGTCAATTCAGTAATTTTTCCTTGACTTTCAAGTTGGAAAGATGTATCATATTAACCAAGATACATCGAAAGGAAATGAGTCAAATGACATTCGCAACTACAACTGTTTTGCTATTGCGTAATGAGGGCTAGTGCAAAAGCATTAGTCCTGTTTGGCTTACCAAGCGGGAGGTAAAAACATCTCGCTTGGGTTTCCGAGTGAGATGTTTTTTTACTACTATCGTTTTTACTTTTAGAAAGAGGATTGTCTATGCGTAAAGTTGAATTTTTTGATACAAGTCTTCGTGATGGGGAACAAACACCTGGTGTTAACTTCTCAATTAAAGAAAAAGTTGCTATTGCTAAGCAACTTGAAAAATGGGGAATTTCTGTAATTGAAGCTGGTTTCCCTGCAGCTAGCCCAGATTCATTTGAAGCAGTAAAACAAATTGCAGAAGCTATGACAACAACTTCTGTTACTGGCTTGGCTCGCTCAGTGAAATCTGATATTGATGCTTGTTATGAGGCTTTGAAAGATGCTAAGTATCCACAAATTCATGTCTTTATCGCAACAAGTCCGATTCACCGTGAGTTTAAATTGAAGAAATCAAAAGAAGAAATTCTTGAAGCTGTAAAAGAACATGTGTCATATGCACGTTCAAAATTTGAAGTTGTTGAGTTTTCTCCTGAAGATGCTACTCGTACTGAGCTTGATTTCTTGACTGAAGTTGTTCAAACAGCAGTTGATGCTGGTGCCTCATATATTAATATTCCTGATACAGTTGGCTTTACGACTCCAGAAGAGTTTGCACGTATTTTTGATCACTTGACTGAAAATATTAAATCAGATCATAAAGTTGTCTTTGGTGTTCACTGCCACGATGACCTTGGTATGGCAACTGCAAATACTTTGACAGCAATTAAACATGGTGCTGGACGTGTTCAGGGAACAGTCAATGGTATTGGTGAGCGTGCGGGTAATGTTGCTCTTGAAGAAGTAGCTGTTGCTTTGAAGATTCGTGAAGACTTCTTCCAAGCAAGTTGTGATATTGTTTTGAATGAAACTATGAATACATCAGAGCTTGTTTCTCGCTTCTCAGGTATTCCAGTTCCTAAAAATAAAGCTGTTGTTGGTGGAAATGCTTTCTCTCATGAATCAGGTATCCACCAAGATGGTGTTCTTAAGAACCCTCAAACTTATGAAATCTTCACACCAGAATTGGTAGGTGTCAAGAGTAACAGTCTTCCTCTTGGTAAATTGTCAGGACGCCATGCCTTTGTTGAAAAATTGAAAGAACTTGAGCTTGACTTTGTTGAAGAAGATATCAAGCCACTCTTTGCCAAATTCAAAATCTTGGCTGGGAAAAAACATGATATTACTGATGCAGACATTCGTGCACTTGTTGCTGGTACTAGTGTAGATAATCCAGAAGGTTTCCACTTCGAAGATCTTCGTTTGACCACTAATGCTGATGAAACAATCACTGCTACAGTTAGCTTGGCTAATGAAGACGGTGAATCTGTAGAATTTTTGGCAAACGGTCAAGGATCAGTTGAAGCTATTTTCAATGCTATTGATAAATTCTTCAACCAAACAGTTCGCTTGACTTCTTATAATATTGACGCTGTAACTGATGGTATTGATGCACAAGCGCGTGTACTTGTAACTGTTGAAAATGTAGATACAGATACTATTTTCAATGCATCTGGTTTGGACTTTGATGTCTTGAAAGCATCAGCAATTGCCTATATCAATGCTAATACATTGGTTCAAAAAGAAAATGCTGGTGAGATGGCACGTAAGGTTTCTTATCGTGACCTTCCATAAGCCAAAGAGGAGTTAAACATGACAAAGAAAATTGTAACACTTTCAGGTGATGGAATTGGACCTGAGATTATGGCAGCAGGTCTTGAAGTTCTTGAAAAAGTAGCTTCAAAAATTGGATTTGATTATGACATTGATGCTAAACCATTTGGTGGTGCTGGTATTGATGCTGAAGGTCATCCACTTCCTAAGTCAACTTTGGATGCTGCTAAATCAGCAGATGCTATCCTCTTGGCTGCAATTGGTGGACCAAAATATGACAATGCGCCAGTTCGTCCTGAACAAGGACTTTTGGCCATTCGTAAAGAGTTGAATCTCTTTGCTAATATCCGTCCTGTCCGCATCTTTGATGCTTTGAAACACTTGTCACCTCTTAAACCTGAGCGTATCGAGGGCGTAGATTTTGTCGTTGTGCGTGAACTTACAGGTGGTATTTACTTTGGTGAGCATATTCTCGAAGAAGACAAGGCTCGTGATATCAATGATTATTCAGCAGATGAGATTCGTCGTATCATTCGTCGTGCTTTCAAGATTGCCCAAGGTCGTGGCAAAAAGGTCACTAGCATTGATAAACAAAATGTTTTGGCAACTTCTAAATTGTGGCGTAAAGTTGCTGATGAAGTTTCTTTGGAGTTTCCAGATGTAACTCTTGAACACCAACTCGTTGATAGTGCCGCAATGATTATGATTACCAACCCAGCTCGTTTTGATGTGGTTGTGACAGAAAATCTTTTTGGAGATATCTTGTCTGATGAATCAAGTGTCCTTCCAGGAACTTTAGGTGTTATGCCATCTGCCAGTCATTCTGAAAATGGTCCTAGTCTTTATGAACCTATTCATGGTTCAGCACCAGACATTGCCGGTCAAGGTATTGCCAACCCAATTTCAATGATTTTATCAGTAGCTATGATGTTGCGTGAAAGTTTCAATGAAACTGAAGGGGCAGAATTGATTGAAAATGCTGTTGATAAGACCTTGAACCAAGGCATCTTGACACGTGATTTGGGTGGTCAGGCTTCGACTGCTGAAATGACAGCAGCTATTATTAGCAATCTCTAAACTCATGACACTAAAACTAGTGTTACTAAGCGTTTTGTTGGTATGGAATCTCCTTGTTTTATGTGCTTATGGACTTGATAAAAGCAAGGCCATTCAACATAAAAGACGGATTTCTGAGAAGGCATTATTATTGCAGACTCTGATTTTCGGTGGTATTGGTGCCTTTCTAGGTGGGAAATTTTTTAGACATAAAATTAACAAATGGTATTTTAAGCTATGTTGGCTTATGGGCATTGTTATTGATGTCGTTATTTTATACCTTATTCTAACAAGACTTTCGGATTAGCTAATCCTTAGATTATATTTGGAGTATTTTATGAGCGGAAAATCAATTTTTGATAAACTTTGGGAACGCCACGTCGTTACTGGAAACGAGGGCGAACCACAATTGATGTATGTGGATCAGCATTATATTCACGAGGTTACAAGTCCACAGGCCTTTCAAGGACTTCGTGATGCTGGACGTAAAGTTCGTCGCCCAGATTTAACTTTTGGTACGACAGACCACAACGTTCCTACGGTTGATATTTTTAACATTCGTGACCTTATTTCTAAAAACCAAATTGATACTTTGGCGAAAAACGTTGAAGAATTTGGTATTGATGCGGCTACCCACGGTACTGCTCGTCAGGGGATTGTCCACATGGTTGGTCCTGAAACAGGTCGCAGTCAACCCGGTAAATTTGTAGTTTGTGGGGATAGTCATACGGCTACGCACGGTGCCTTTGGTGCCATTGCCTTTGGTATTGGTACATCTGAGGTAGAACATGTCTTTGCGACACAATGTTTGTGGCAAGTAAAACCTAAGAAAATGAAGGTGAAATTTGTTGGTAAACCTCAGCCAGGTGTCTATTCAAAAGACTTTATTCTTGCACTTATTGCACGCTATGGTGTTGATGCTGGTGTAGGATACGCGGTTGAATATTGTGGTGAAGCTATTGATGCACTTTCAATGGATGAACGCATGACTATCTGTAACATGTCTATTGAATTTGGTGCTAAGATGGGTCTTATGAATCCAGACCAAAAAACTTATGATTATGTTGAAGGGCGTCCATGCGCACCTAAGGGTGAGAAGTTTGAAGAAGCAGTAGCTGACTGGAAAACCTTGGTTTCAGATCCAGATGCTGAATATGATAAAGTAATCACTATTGATGTTTCAGAATTGGCACCTATGGTTACATGGGGAACTAACCCTGAAATGGGTGTTGAGTTTGATCAACCATTCCCAGAAATCAAAGACTTTAATGATGAACGTGCTTACGAGTATATGGATGTTAAGCCTGGCGAATATGCTAAAGATATCGATCTTGGCTATGTCTTTATTGGTTCTTGTACTAACGCACGTCTCAGCGACCTTGAGTTAGCTGCTAAATTCGTCAAAGGAAAACATATCGCACCAACATTAACAGCTATTGTTGTTCCAGGTTCACGTCCAGTTAAGAAAGAAGCTGAACGTCTTGGTTTGGATAAAATTTTCTTGGATGCGGGATTTGAATGGCGTGATCCAGGTTGCTCAATGTGTCTTGGTATGAACCCAGACCATGTTCCAGAAGGCGTTCACTGTGCATCTACAAGTAACCGTAACTTCGAGGGACGTCAAGGATATGGAGCTCGTACTCACCTTTGTAGTCCAGCAATGGCAGCAGCTGCGGCAATCGCTGGTAAATTTGTAGATGTACGCGATATGCCAGAAGTTCAAGCATAAGGGAGAAGATAATGGAAAAATTTACCGTCTATACAGGGAAATCAGTACCTTTGATGAATGATAACATCGATACGGACCAACTCATTCCCAAACAATTCTTGAAAGCTGTTGATAAAAAAGGCTTTGGTAAGAATTTGATGTTTGAATGGCGTTATCTTAATGATGACTACGAAGAAAATCCTGATTTTGTCTTCAACAAACCTGAGTATCGCGATGCGACTATTTTGGTTACTGGTGATAACTTTGGTTCAGGATCATCTCGTGAACACGCTGCATGGGCATTGGAAGACTATGGTTTCCGCTGTGTTATCGCTGGATCATTTTCAGATATCCACTATAACAACGAATTGAAGAATGGTATGTTGCCAATCGTTCAACCCTTGGAAGTACGTCAAAAATTGGCTGCCCTTCCTGCGGGTGAAGAAATCACGATTGACCTTCCAAACCAAGTCATTAAATCTTCAGCAGGAGAGTTTCCATTTGATATCGATCATGAGTGGAAACGTAAATTGGTTGAAGGGCTTGATGATATTGGAATCACTCTTCAATATGAAGATTTGATTGCTGCCTATGAAAAACAACGCCCATCATATTGGCAATAAGGGACTAAGTTGTTTTTCTAAACTTTGATATTCAATCTTGCTATCAGAAGCAATGATGTGTTAGTAAAAAAATAATGAGTACTTAAAAGAATGGGATAAGGACAATATCAAAAATGTTGTTCTATCTCATTCTTTTTGTTTGAAACAGTTAATATGGTAGAGGCGTTTTTGCAAGTAGCGTATGCTATAATAGAAAGATAGAAAGGAGGCCTTCATGTTTGCACAATTGGATACAAAATCCGTCTATAGTTTCATGGATAGTGTCGTAGACTTGAACAGCTACGTTGCGCGTGCCAAAGAGCTTGGCTACCAAGCCCTTGGTTTAATGGATCGTGACAATCTCTATGCTGCCTATCATTTTGCCCAGCTTGCAAGTAGAAACGGTTTACGTCCTTTGATTGGTATGGAAGCTAATCTATTTTACGAGGGAAGAAAAATTCCTTTTCGTCTATTAGCTAAAAATAATCAGGGCTATAAAAATTTGATGAAGTTGGCAACAGAGCTTTCCTCGGGACAGCGTGAATTTACAGCTTTTTCGGACTATCTAAACGCTATTGCCCTCATCCTTCCAAGTGAAGACTGGGAGCCAGGGATGGCTCTTGGTTCAGAGGTTTTCATTGGGGTAAGGCCAGAAGATGCGGGTAAAGAGTTTGATTATCCTGTAGTTCCCTTACATACAGTGCGTTACTTTGAGAATGCAGACCGCTCGACGATTCAGATGTTGCATGCCATCTCACAAAACGTTTCCTTGTCAGAGGCCTCTATTTGTTCTATGAATCAGCTTCTTTTCTCGCCTCAAGAAATGGAAAGTGCGTATAGTGATATTCCAGAGGCTTTGAACAATTTGGAGCAACTTGTTTCAGACATTACTTATCAATTTGATACGGATTTGAAGCTTCCACGTTTTAATCGAGATATGCCTGCTGTTGACCAATTACGTCAATTAGCTCAATCTGGATTGGAGTCTAAAAAGTTAACCTCAGCAGTTTATCAGGAACGTTTAGACAAAGAATTGTCTATTATTCATCAGATGGGCTTTGATGATTATTTCTTGATTGTCTGGGACTTGTTACGCTTTGGGCGTAGCCGTGGTTATTATATGGGAATGGGACGTGGATCTGCTGCAGGAAGCTTGGTGGCCTATGTCCTTGATATTACTGGAATTGATCCCGTTAAAAATGACTTGCTTTTCGAGCGTTTCCTAAATGAAGAGCGTTATAGCATGCCTGATATTGATATCGACTTGCCTGATATCTATCGAAGCGAGTTTCTTCATTATGTTAGGGACCGTTATGGTAGTAATCACTCTGCTCAGATTGTTACCTTTTCAACCTTTGGAGCCAAGCAGGCTATTCGAGATGTTTTTAAACGTTTTGGTGCTAAGGAATTTGAACTGTCCCAACTAAGTAAAAAGATTTCTTTTCGCGACAACCTGACTTCTGTCTATGAGAAGAATATGTCATTTAGACAGTTGATTAATCAGAGACAGGAATTTCAGAGGGCTTTTGAGATTGCTAAGGCTATTGAAGGCCAGCCAAGACAGACCTCAATCCATGCTGCTGGTATAGTGATGAGTGATGATGACCTGACTAACCATATTCCTCTAAAAGCTGGTGAGGATATGATGGTTACTCAGTACGATGCCTCCGCAGTTGAGGCCAATGGCTTGCTTAAGATGGATTTCTTGGGTCTCCGTAATTTGACCTTTGTTCAAAAAATGAAGGAAAAGCTAGAAGAAGAGCAGGGCATCACTATTGATATCAAATCCATTGACTTGGAAGATCCACAGACCCTAGCACTTTTTGCCAGTGGTAAGACAAAGGGAATTTTTCAGTTTGAGCAGGCAGGTGCCATAAACCTCCTTAAACGGATTAAACCGGCTAAGTTCGAAGAAGTCGTAGCGACAACCTCACTTAACCGTCCTGGAGCTAGCGATTATACAGATAATTTCATTGCTCGTAAGTATGGTAAGGAAAAAGTAGATCTGATTGATCCAGTAGTTGCACCAATCCTTGAGCCTACTTATGGCATCATGCTCTATCAGGAGCAGGTTATGCAGATTGCCCAAGTATTTGCGGGCTTTACACTCGGAAAAGCCGATTTGCTTCGTCGAGCGATGTCTAAAAAAGATGCCAATGAAATGTCCAAGATGTCCGAGGAGTTCATGGAAGGAAGTCGTCAATTGGGACGTGACCCACAGATTGCTGAACGCCTCTTTAGTATGATGGCTAAGTTTGCAGGTTATGGTTTTAATAGAAGTCATGCCTATGCCTACTCAGCTTTGGCCTTTCAGTTAGCCTATTTCAAAACGCATTACCCACAGATATTCTACGACGTCATGTTGAATTATTCGTCTAGTGATTACATTAAGGATGCAATTGAAAATGGCTTCTCCCTAGCTAGCCTCGATATTAATAGGATTCCCTATCTGGACAAGATTTCAAATGGAAAGATCGTACTAGGTCTCAAGACTATCAAAGGCTTGCCAAGAGATTTTGCCCTTTGGATTATTGAGGATCGCAAACAAAATGGCAAATACATTTCTATAGAAGACTTTTTAACACGTATTCCTAGCAAATATCAGAAAGTCGATATTTTGACACCTCTTATTCAAATTGGTTTGTTTGATATTTTTGAATCAAACCGTCAGAAAATCATTGGCAATTTAAACAACCTCTTTACTTTTGTCAATGAGTTAGGAAGTTTGTTTGCAGAGTCCTCTTATTCTTGGGTTGATTATGAAGACTATAGCCAGACGGATCGTTATAATTTAGAACAGGAGTTACTAGGAGTTGGGCTTAGTCCTCATCCTTTACACCTAGCTCAAAAAATGGCCTCTCGTCCCTATCAACCAATTTCTGATTTGACTGTTAATAATATGGCGACGGTTTTGGTTCAGCTAGAGTCCGTTCGAATTATCAGAACTAAAAAAGGTGATCAGATGGCCTTTCTGAACGTGACTGATGGGATCAATAAACTTGATGTTACCCTATTCCCAGAAACTTATTTCTATCATAAGGATAAATTAAGTGAAGGTGGGCTCTTTTATCTTGATGGGCGGACCCAGGAGCGTGATGGACGCATTCAGTTAATTTTGTCTAACATGGAGGAAGCTAGTACGGAGCGATTCTGGATTCTACTTGAGAATCATGATAAGGACTTAGACGTTTCTCAAATCTTAGCTAAGTATCCTGGAAACATCCCTGTAATTATTCGTTATCAAGGAAGTAAGGAAACCATCGTTAGTCAAAGATATAGAGTAGCCAAGAACGAGGAACTTAATCAGGAATTAGCACCTTATGTGTTGAAAACGGTTTTACGATAAAAAAAAACAATAAATCTTTTCAAATTTAAAGCCATTTAGAATTCTTTGTGTTATAATGAAAATGTTAAATATATAAAAGGAGTATCAGGAATAATGAAACGTATTGCTGTTTTGACTAGTGGTGGAGATGCCCCTGGTATGAACGCTGCCGCTCGCGCAGTTGTTCTCAAAGCAATTTCTGAAGGAATTGAAGTATTCGGCATTAACCGTGGATACGCTGGTATGGTTGAAGGAGATATCTTCCAACTTGATGCCAAAGGCGTAGACAACATCCTCAGCCGTGGTGGTACTTTCCTTCAGTCTGCTCGCTATCCTGAGTTTGCCCAACTTGAGGGTCAACTTAAAGGTATTGAGCAACTTAAAAAACATGGAATCGAAGGTGTAGTAGTTATTGGTGGAGATGGTTCTTACCATGGTGCTATGCGTTTGACTGAACATGGTTTCCCAGCTGTTGGTCTTCCAGGAACTATCGATAACGATATCGTTGGTACAGACTATACAATTGGTTTTGATACTGCTGTTGCAACTGCAACAGAAGCTATCGATAAGATTCAAGACACTGCTTTCAGTCACGGACGTACTTTTGTCGTTGAAGTTATGGGACGTAACGCTGGTGATATCGCTCTTTGGGCTGGTATTGCTTCTGGTGCAGACCAAATTATCGTACCTGAAGAAGAGTACGACATCAACGAAGTTGTCCGTAAAGTTAAAGAAGGTTACGAATCAGGTGCTAAAACTCACCACGTAATCGTACTTGCTGAAGGTGTTATGGGTGCTGAAGAATTTGCAGCTAAAATGAAAGAAGCTGGAGATACTTCAGATCTTCGTGCAACAAACATTGGACACGTGGTTCGTGGTGGTTCACCAACTGCGCGTGACCGTGTTCTTGCTTCATGGATGGGTGCACATGCGGTTGACCTCCTTAAACAAGGTATTGGTGGTGTAGCTGTTGGTATCCACAATGAAGAGCTTGTTGAAAGCCCAATCCTTGGTACAGCAGAAGAAGGCGCTTTGTTCAGTCTTACTGAAGACGGTAAAATTATCGTTAATAATCCACACAGAGCTCGTCTTGACTTTGCAGATCTTAACCGTTCATTGTCTAACTTGAGCTAATCTCAGTTACTTAAATTATTGTTAATCCGTCGCTAAGGCGACAAAAAATATAAGGGAGTTTTTATTTATCATGAATAAACGTGTAAAAATCGTTGCAACACTTGGTCCTGCGGTTGAAATCCGTGGCGGCAAAAAATTTGGTGAAGATGGTTACTGGGGTGAAAAACTTGACCGCGAAGCATCTGCTAAAAACATTGCTCAATTGATCAAGGAAGGTGCCAACGTTTTCCGTTTCAACTTCTCACATGGTGACCACGCTGAACAAGGTGAACGTATGGATGTCGTTCGTATGGCAGAAGACCTTGCTGGTCAAAAAGTAGGTTTCCTTCTTGATACAAAAGGACCTGAAATCCGTACTGAATTGTTCGAAGGTGATGCTAAAGAGTATGCATACAAAACGGGTGAACAAATTCGTGTTGCTACTAAACAAGGTATCAAATCAACTCGCGACGTTATCGCTTTGAACGTTGCAGGTGCACTTGACGTTTTTGACGATGTAGAAGTTGGTAAACAAGTTCTTGTCGATGATGGTAAACTTGGTCTTCGTGTTGTGGACAAAGATGCTGAAAAACGTGAATTCATCGTTGAAGTTGAAAATGATGGTATCATCGCTAAACAAAAAGGTGTAAACATCCCTTACACTAAAATTCCTTTCCCAGCACTTGCTGAACGTGATAACGCTGATATCCGTTTTGGTCTTGAACAAGGTCTTAACTTTATCGCTATCTCATTCGTACGTACTGCAAAAGACGTACAAGAAGTTCGTGCTATCTGTGAAGAAACTGGTAACGGTCACGTTCAATTGTTGGCTAAAATCGAAAACCAACAAGGTATCGACAACATCGATGAAATTATCGAAGCTGCTGACGGTATCATGATTGCTCGTGGTGATATGGGTATCGAAGTACCATTCGAAATGGTTCCAGTTTACCAAAAAATGATCATCACAAAAGTTAACGCTGCTGGTAAAGTTGTTGTTACAGCTACAAACATGCTTGAAACAATGACAGAAAAACCACGTGCAACTCGTTCTGAAGTATCTGACGTATTCAACGCAGTTATCGATGGTACAGATGCTACAATGCTTTCTGGTGAGTCTGCAAATGGTAAATACCCAGTTGAATCAGTTCGTACAATGGCTACAATTGATAAAAACGCTCAAACTCTTCTTAAAGAGTATGGTCGTCTTGATTCATCAACATTTGACCGTTCAACTAAGACTGAAGTAGTTGCGTCTGCAGTTAAAGATGCTACTAACTCAATGGATATCAAACTTGTTGTTGCTCTTACTGAATCAGGTAACACTGCTCGTTTGATTTCTAAATACCGTCCAGAAGCTGATATCTTGGCTGTAACATTCGATGAAATTACTCAAAAATCATTGATGCTTAACTGGGGTGTTATTCCAGTAGTTACTGAAAAACCAAGCTCAACTGATGACATGTTTGATGTTGCTGAAAAAGTTGCATTGGAATCAGGTCTTGTAGAATCTGGTGACAACATTGTTATCGTTGCTGGTGTTCCTGTAGGTACAGGTGGTACAAACACTATGCGTATCCGCACAGTAAAATAAGACTCAAAGAAAAAGCCTATCATATCAAGGGTTAAACCTTGGTAGATAGGTCTTTTTTTATTTCGAGGGGCACGAAAGGGGCAAGTTATCAATGATTTCAACCACTTTATTCTTCATTTTGTTGGTTACGTGGGTATAAATCTTCATTGTGGTATCACTGTCATCGTGCCCAACCCTATCCATGATAGCCTTTAACGGGACACCATTCTCAGCCAGATAGCTGACCAGCGTATGTCTGAAGATATGTGATGATATCGGTTTATTAATCGGCTTATCCAGTCTCTTGTTAGCAGCTTGGATAGAATTGTTAAATGAGTTCCGTTGAAGTGGCACTCCCTTGTCAGTCACAAAAATATAATCTCTATCCATGTTCGCCCAATCGTCTGATAACGACTTGTTTAGATCACGAATCTGTATAGCTTCATCCAGCAATTCTATTTCACGTTTAGTTAGTTTATTGCTACGGTAGCCGGCTGGCGTTTTAGGTGGTTCTTTCTTAGCCCTCTTGTAGCCTTGGACACTATCAAGAGTCCCAAAAATATCAAGGTAGCCGTCCTCTTTTCTGTAATTGCACGTTTCAAGGGCTACCGCTTCACCGATTCGAGCACCGCTGACAAAGAGAAACTCTGCAAGGATGGCATTTCTATAAGTGCGTTTTTGCTTTCGTAATTCTGCAAGTAGCGGAAGTAGTTCAGTGTCTATCTCTAGAAATTTATTTCTTATCTTGTCGTAATCTTCCATCGTTTGTTGTTTCTTGGGAAGTTTTGCTTGTCTTGCAGGGTTGCTAGGAATGTAACCAACGGTGCAAGCGTAATCGAAGGTAAGGTTTAAAATAGATTTAACACGCTCAAGGATTGAACGTGGAACATCGGCATCGTTGATAAAGCGTTGGATATAGTGTGTATCAATGTTTGCTATTTTGACATCTACAGCGAAATTCTCTTCGACATACCTGACATTACTGGTCATGGAACTAATCGAAGTCCTTCGAATGCCTTTCTTGTGGAATTCCCACCATTCGTGCAACACGTCGTTAAATGATGCATCGGTAGTGTTTAAGCCAGCCATCTTCTGGGCTATCTTATCATCAAGTAAGCGTTGAGCCTCTTTCTTTGCTCGATTAGACCCACTGTTAAGCGTTACAGATACCCGTTTCCATTTCTCAGTGTAAGGGTCTCTGTATCTTTCGAAATATTTATATTTTCCGTTCGGTAATTCTTCTACCCACATTGTATTTACCTCACTTTTTTGATAAAATGGGTATAGTAAAGAGGGCTTTTTAATGCCTTTTACTATACGGGATATCCTCACACTCAAAGATGGCCGTCGGAGAGTGTGGGGATATTTTGAGTTGTTTCCAAAATGGAAACAGTTGATTTTTTACTATTGTTCGTTGTAAAATAGTGATGAAAGGTAGGGCGATGATATGTTTTCTTTTTTTACTCACATCAATCAAGAGCGTCAAAAGATGGAGCAATCCAAAAAAGAAATGGAATTGCGCCACAATGAATTTGCTGATAGAGTCCGCATGGATATTAAAACAAGCGAGGAAGAACTCGATTTAAAAAGAGAGTGTTTTAATCAAAGCTACGGACATCTATTTAGTCCTCGAAATAAATAGCAATAGGTCTTACTAGGTGGTCATCCTTGTCTACCTTTACTAAACAGTTTGTTATTGCTAAAATCAAATTAAGAAAGCAAAGAGGAGGAGTTGGTATGAAAAACATTCAAATCCTTTTGGGATATTTATTGTTATATTCTATTTTTTCTCTCACTCTTTTCTTTTTAGACAGGGGTATTATTTTAATAACTTTTGTGATTTTTATTCTAGTTGTAAAAATCATCCCTCACCCTGATTCTCATCGAAACCCATTTGCGTTTGGGCTACGTTTTCGTAAGAGACATTAGGAGAGTCGACAGTTATTTCAAAGGATCTTACATTTTTTAGTAATTCTAATTCTTGACGAGTTTTTTCTATTTCTAGTTCACGCTGCATATCTTTCAGGGCAGCATCTTTTTCCATCGTTTCAACTTCTACAGTCAGTTTGCGTTCTTCCAATCTGGCTGTTTTTCTTTGCTGTAAATAAGGAAAAAGCCCTTTTACTTTAATACCTTTGATATCAATATCTCCAAACAAAAGCCCTAGTCCTATTAAGCCCGAGTTCAGCATCCAATGATTGTCCGATATGAATTGACTTATGGATTGTAGATTTATTTCCCCTGGACTCTCTACGTTAGATGTAGCAATAATTTCTTCATCAATTTCAGGGTTCTTATACTCATCGATAATAGAATAAAGATTTTTCCACATACTTGATGTGATAGGTTCATTAGTATTAACTCTCAACTGAAGGTGTAATTTCCCATCTTTGAAGTAAAGCGGAGATATTAGACCGTTGATGTATTTTGATAAATCTGTGATATTAAAGATAGTGTGATGGACTGTCAGTGTACTGTATAGAAATTTTGGATTTACTTTTCTTCGTGGCACTTCGTTAATCCACTTTACTTCTCGACGTTTGATATCCGTAGACTGTTCGTAGCCATGATTTAGGGTTAGTTGCTCTTTCGGTATATCTTTTTCATAGACATCACTTGTAATTTGGCCAATCAAGAAATAGTTCGACTTGAATGATGGAACTATGACGTAATCTCCTACACTCATATCTTCTATAAAGCTATAGAGTCGTTTAGCAGTAAATGTAATTTGGTGTTTTGATAGACTTTTGTCTTGATACACTCTTGCTATTTGTTGCTTGTAGTGCTCTATAGTTTTTTCTGTTGTGAGGAGTAAGTCAGTAGTCTGTAAATCTGCAAGCGTGACTTGGTTGTGATGAATAGAAATGAAGTGGTTGTATTTAAAATCATCGTAATACTTTCCACCCTCTGCTCGAACTAGCCAGTATTTTGCACGACTGTTAAATTGATAGATTTCAATTTGATTTTTGTGAGACATTTCAATCTCCTTTTTTATTTCCCTCTATACACATCCACGACTTTACCGATGATCCTAAAATCACTGTCTGAATTAATCGGTATATCTTTGTATTTCTTATTGAAACTTCTCAGATACGCTTTATCTTTCTCTATAATAAGTTGTTTGATATATGCTTCTCCCTCGTAGTCAAATACTCCAACCGTACCACTTGGAAGCTCTACCGTCAATTTGACAAAGACATAATCCCCAGATTTATAATCTGGTTCCATCGAATCTCCGTAAATCGGACAAACAAAATCAGCGTCCACCTTCACAGGAAGCTGGATTGTCTCTATCTGTACTTCGTTTAAATATTGTCCTGTACCAGCAGATACAGGCTGGTCGTAGTAGTTGTATGCGAAGTACTGGACAGACACTTCATGGACTTCAGCAAGTCTCTTCTTAGCTTGCTTTTGCTCCTCAAGTTGCCTCTCTGCACAAGTCAGTACATTACGCTGGTATGGTTCTGGGTCAAGCTCTTTGACTGTATCAACTATTTTGTCGACAATATAATTTTCAACAATCTGTTGTGCTGTTGAACGATCCTCTACAAGATCCGATTTCATCACACCGAAGTAATTTGCGAGCATTTCTATTTTATCAATACGTGGATATGTTTTTCCATTTATCCAGTCAGAAACGGTCATATATTTCAAATTCAAATCAGCTACTAGATCATTTCTGGTTTTGCCAGATTTTTGAAGGTAGTATTTTATATTTCGAGACATAATCTCTTTATTTCCTAATGCCATAAAAAATCGCTCCTTTCATTATATTTTACGGTTAAAACGTAAAAAAGTAAAGGAGAACGATAAAAAAATAAAAAAAAACGTATTTTTTTATTGACATCACGGTTTAACCGTGATAAAATATAGTCAAGGTTAAGGAATTAACCAAAAACAAAAGAAAGGAAGGACAGTATGCTGAACCGAAGGCAAAAGAAAAAGGACCCTTGGTTGACACAACCAAGAGCCACAGTTAATGTAAAAGTAAAAAAATATTGATCGTTTTATTGAATTGAATAACGATATCCGTAACAATAACATAGAAAGGGAGAATCAAAACGGATAAATTAAGTATTGACATCAATGTTTCTAATGTCGAGGAATTGGCCGAGGTTAGTCAAGAAGTATCTAAAAAAGCCGAAGAATTGCAAGAAGCAATTAAACGGCTTAACGAGGTCAAGTTAAAATTAGAAACCAAGTTTCTTCATGATTAGGATTTGCGCTGCAGCAGACATCATTTCTTTCCAAGTATCGAATTTTGTTTGTTCAGAAACAAAGACATCAAGGATTGATTCATCTGCTTTTTCAAATTCCTCTGCATTGGATATTTTTTCTGGACTTGATAGTAAAAATTCATCAATGGTTGAAAAATTTGTGTGTTCAATCATGAATTGATCGGAGAAAATTTCTTTGAAAGAATATTCGTGTGTACCAGCAACAGAGTGAGCATTCTCTGAAAGCTGATCAAGACGGTTAGAAAAATCATCTAGTCCGTTGATTTTGAAAGTCATATTGTTAACCTCCTTTCTGTTTAGATTTTGACTAAAACGCGAGAGGTCTTAATCAAGATATATTGTAACCCAAATATATTTGAATTTCAACATATTGTATAAGAAAGGATTTAATGTGCTTGAAAAACACAACATATGGTATTTTTTGATGTGGGATAAAATTGAAAAACAATTAAAAATAAAAGGCTGGTCGATGTATCGTTTAGCCAAGGAATCAGGTGTCCATCCATCTAATTTTTCAAATCTCAAAGCTGGAAGATTAAAAGAGATGTCTTGGACGAATATGTGCAAATTAGCTGATGCACTGGAGGTCAGCTTGGACGAATTTAGATAGGAGGTGAAAGAATGACACAGTTAACGCTGAAAATGTTGAGGGTTCGAAACAATTGGACTCAAGAGCAGGCAGCCAAAAAAGTTGGTGTTTCAAAAGAAACGTGGTCAAATTGGGAAAATTATAAAACGTATCCAGACATACCAAAATTAAAGAAGATTGAATCAGTGTTTGAAATATCGTACAACGATATTAATTTTTTAGATAAAATCACGGTTTAACCGTGACAAAGAAGATTGAAAAAATGAATGAACTAGAAAGAACAGCCATCAATGAAATATTGAGGAGTAGGAAAAATGGCGAATTTGATTTCAGAAAAAGGTTTAAAAAATTCTGTACCAGTTGCAGAGATAGCTACAGCGATCATTACTCTATCGAACGGTAAGAAAATAGAGGTGACAAACCCTGTAATGCAAATTGTTGAATTATTCCAATTTGTTGAAAATCCTAAAAATAGGTTTTTGAATATAGGTGGCGTGATGGTTAATATCAATCAAATAGCTACTATGAAGTGGGTTACACAAAATCCTATTAAAGGAGATGTGTAGAAAGAGGAACAAACATGAAACCAAAACGATATCCATATAGCGGAAAGAAAAAAGAATCAAACGCTATTTTGAATATAACGATTGATTCTAAAAGACTAGCAAATGTTTCTAATCTTAAATTTTGCCACATGAGACGCCAATTATTTGGTCAATAAACAAATAAACAAATGGCATCGTTATTTTTTGATTTGGACTAGTAACCAAAGTGACATCTACTAAGAGAATAGCTTCGAGTGGGTCGTCGCCGTCGAAAGTATGGCCTAAATTTTTACGAAACTCTAAAAATTTTTTTATACCATCATAAGTTTCATCGGGATTATCAGGAAGCAATTTTCCAAAGTATGTTCCAGCCGCTGTCGATATAGCAATATCATAATCAATTTCTGTGGCAAAGAATGCTATATCACCAACTAAGTCAAATTTTTTTGTATTAGACATATTATTTTTCCTTTCCATAATATTTGACTAGCGATTTTCATAAGGAGATGAGAGGCCCTATTTAATCGTTTGTCACGAATTGATTATATCAGAAAGGAAAGAATAACACAATATATTGTGTTGTCAATACAATCAAAAACTATATATTGTGTTTGGGAATTGAACATGAAAAAAACTTTAAGCAAGTTACTTATTGACAGAGGAATGACAGTCACAGAGTTAGCTGAAAAGACTGGTATCAGCTATAACACGTTGATGAACATCGGAAAGAGAGACATTTCTTTCAGTAGAATGGTGAAAATCGCTGACGCTTTAGATGTCAGTTTAGACAAATTCAGAAAGGAACAAGAATGAACGAAATAGCATTATCGAACAACCTTTCTCAGATTGAATTAGAAATACAGCACCACAAGCAGATAGCTGGGCAATCGATTTGGGAAATTGGTAGACGATTAAACCACGTTAAAGAAAACGACCTAGCACACGGTCAATTTGGCGAATGGCTTAATAAAGTTGATATAAGTCACCGTGAAGCAAATAGGATGATGAAAATTGTTAAAGAACTACCAAATTCGACCACGTGGTCGAATTTAGGAAACAGAGCCCTCTACCTTATCGCAACACTTCCAGAGGAAGAAAAGCGAGAGCAAATCGAAAAGATTGAGCAAGGGGACACACCAACGGTCAGAGAACTGCAAGAAGTGAGAAAAAAACTCAAACTCAAAGACCAAGCACTAGAAGCGGTCAAGGGTGAGTTGGAACGTGCCAAAGCAGTCAAACCGATTGAAAAGGTAATCGAAAAGGAAATCATCCCAGACGATTACAAGGCTACGCAAGAGCTGAATGAAAAGCTACTAGCAAAAAACAAAGAGCTTTCAGATAGCGAACAAGCGGCTAACGAGCGAGTGCAATTCATTGAATCACAACTCAAAGAGCTAATGAATCAACGTCAAGAGGTTGATGAAAAGTCAGCTAAATACGACGAATTGACAAGAGCTATCGAACAGTCGCAAGGGCAATTAGACAGCTACCAAAAGCAAGTATCTGCTTACCGTCACACCATCAACTTTTTGGAAAAAGGGAACAAGTTCCTTGCTAACTTTGGCGGTGTTGCATTTCTGGATATCAAACCAGCGTTAAGCAATCCGAAAGTTAGAACCGAGCTTGAAACTTTCCTAACAATGCTTAACAGTCTCAGTCGTAACGTTTCGGAGATATTGGAACAAGACGATGTAATTGAAGGAGAAATCTTATGACAAACGACATTATTGGTCAAAGTAAAGACCACGCAAGACAAGTATCACATCTAGCAGTTACTAGAAACATGCTAGATGCACTTGAAAATCATGAGGAGCGTATTGCTAACCTAGAAGACAACATGAGAGTGAACGCTGCACAAGAAATTAAACTAACTAACCTCGTAAACAGCAAGATTGTTGGATTGTTAGAAGGCAAGAAAAGCAAGGCTTACCGTGATAATCATATTCGTGCTAAAGCGTATCACGCCATCAACAAAGAAATCATTGACCGTTTCGGTGTGAGACGCAAAGAAATTCCTGCTAAAGAATTTAAGAATGCCGTTATCTTTATCGAAAATTGGGGCTTGAATGATCCAGAGCTAAAAAACGAGATTTTCACCACAAACCATCAAGGAAGTCTGTTTGAAGCGTAATTAGAGAGGTGTAGAAAGGAGACACTATGAATGAAATCAAAATCCGTGAAGATAAAGTGTCCTTGGACGGTCAAGAGTTAAAAACTCTTACGGAATTTGAAATAAAAAGCACAACCGAGGACGGCTATGCAGAAGTGAAATTAACCTTACTTGCTAAGTTGACCTGAAAGGAGCAAAAAAATGAATCACATTCACGATTTTATCGAGTTCATGCAAAAAGGCCGTCCAATCCCTGAATGGGACTTCACGACCTACATGTTCTTTACATTCTCAATGCTTGTCGGAGTTCTCATCTTGCTCCCTGTTCGATTCGAGAACTCTTTTGGAAAGAGACCAGAAGGCACCAAAGATAGGGACGCTAACGAAGGGCATTAAATTTCCAAATTGAGTATCAGACAGGACAATCAAGCAGTTTCTCAAAACGAGGAATCCAAAGATAGGCAAAGTGATGACAAAGCTATAAGTTATATCACCGTCTTTCTCAAACTTGAAAAAGAGCAGAATGTCATGGATATAGCTTAACGCTAACATCGAAATGAATAAAGCGATACCAATCACTAGGCATAGATACGTCCAATTGATGTCGGCCAGCCTAGTCAAGGCTGAATGGCTATCTGGTGTTATACAGTGGAATTCAATGTACAGCAACCCAACGAACATCAGAAAAGCAGATATTTCAGATTTATTCTTCATGTCAAAACCTCGTTTTTATTAACTATTATATCAAATGGAAAGGACTACCAATGGAAATCACCTACAAACCAGTCGGAGTTAACGAAACGGCTGAGTGGGGAGACTACGACCACCTAATACAACGGTGGGAAGGCCTAGGAAAGTCAATGGCAAAGAACCTCATTCGAGAAATGAGGGATAACAAAGACTTTCGAGACTACGTATTCAACCCGACGCACAAACTGGTATTCATCAACTATGAGGGATTTAAGTCCTTCATCGAGTGGAAAACTAGAAACAGATTCAAATAGCAATACATCCCTAGCCGTAGCAGTGAGCTAGCGAGGAGATATAAGCAATACCTACCTGAAACTACAACGATTTGATATTCATAAGTCTCCTTAAATTATATATGAATTAAAAAACCTCACTAGCTCTCTAGTGCGGTTAGGGAAAGAAGAAAGGAAATACAATACAACATGAGGCCAACAAGATGGCCGTATTCACGGCAAATAACAAAAACCCCTAGCGACTTGCTAGAGGAATGGATTAAAGCTAGAAAAGCATTCTATGCCAGTGCTGAACAAGGGCGCATATTTGCTTTAAAACAGTTGAATGAAGCTACTTATCGTGCCGAGAAAGTTGATCATTCAATTCAGCAACTCGGCTCTCGAGTTTAGAAATCTTTGCATTAAGCTTATCAACTTCTTGAAGCTTGAATGAAGTTTCAAGATCAACTGCTTGGGCTTTGAGTAATTCATCAACAAGTTTGACGATAGCATCAGAACCGCCCGCAAATTCGGTTAGTGCCTTGTCAGCTGCTTGTTTAAATGCATCGAATTGTTCGCTCATAATTCCACCTCCCTTCATTTGGGATAACTCAATTGTATCACGAAAGGAAATAAACAAATGAAACCATCAAAACTATTTAGCTGGATTTGGTCAAAAAAACAGCCACAACAAGAATGTTTCTTTGAACCAGTATGGACACCACGAGAAATTAACGACCAGAAATATGAAACACGTCAGAGACGTGAGCGGTATCTAGCCGCTAAGTATCTTAACAGTAAATAGATCATCAATCTTCAATCCGTAGCCACGGCTCACCGTGGAGTGTAACTTATACCTTTCCCCAAAAAAATCTTTACTAAATTACTTTTTTCCTAATTTTCCCATTCATAAGTCTAATAAAACATTGAAATACGACACGGTGGGCTATGGGTGCGGATTGAAGCACTAAAAAAAGCACAGGTAAGGGCCTGTGCAAGAAATAACATCTATACAAGGAGTATACCATGAAATCATTCAACACTCAAACAGTCACTAAAACTTCTTTCACTAAATCAAAAGCCTACGGGCTTTGTGGCACGCTCGCTATCGCCACAGCTCTATTGATTGGTGCTGGCACAGTATCAGCAGACGAAGATGTTCAACCAGTGGTGGACGCACAACCAGCGGTGTCTAATGTCTATACGGCTGACAACGCTGGAAATGTCACAGTGACACCGTCTGAAACAGTAGCAGAAACACCAAAAGTGTTGGCACCAGAACCAGTAGAATCTCAACCGATTGCAGAAACGCCAGTAACAACTACAGAAACTGCTCAACCGGTAGCTGAAACACCATCAGCACCTACTAGCGTAGTCAAAGAAGATACAACCATCACTGTCAACAATCCAGAAGTGGAAGTAACCTTCCCTAACGGAACTGGTAAATATAGCCCGTTTGAAGTTGAGTACAAAGATATCAACTTCCCAGATGATATGCCAGTTAACGCTGGTGACAAAGTTGTCACTGAATTGCCTAAAGAAATCGGGCTTCAAACATCATTCGATTTCGACGTTTACAACAACGAGAATGTCGTTGGTAAAGCCAACGCTGACGCTCAGACACGAGTGATCACAACGACATTTAACAATTATTTCACTGAGCACCCTTTGAATAAAAAGATGTCTTTAAAATTCGATGCGAAATGGCTTGATGTCGTTGAACCGGGTAAGCCAGTTACAGTGAATTTCGACGGCACTGTTAAGACCTTTGAAATTGCTGAGGAAGGACCGCTTCCAACTGATGAACTCCTTTCTAAGTGGGGTAGTCAAAATAAAGATAACCCACAAATCATTAACTGGACCTTGCGTCTCAACACAGCTCGTCAGGTCTTGAATTATGCAAAATTGCAAGATACTTGGTCAGATAATCAAGAATTTGTGGATGGCTCACAGAATATCTATTTTGTTGAGAATCCTGTTAAGTGGACTGGAATTGACTATTCAGCAAAAGATTACCTCGAAAGCTGGAATGTCCGAGCAGACGGATTCGATGCGAAATTTAAAGAGTTTAACAAAATTCTTTATATCGATTATCAGACACGCCTAAAAACGGCTGTCAAAGATAGCACTAACCCAACAAACAAGGCTATCTTGACAGCGGACGATAGCAATAGCAAGTCAACGTCTAAAGTCCAACTAGTAGGCGGCCGTGGGGATGCAAGCGGTGAAAACAAACCAGAGCCTACGTTTGAAATTCCCCGTGAAGCACCAAAAGTTGATATCCCAGAATTTGAGGGCGGCATCCCGGGAATCCCAGAGGTGCGAGAATTGCCGGAGTACACTGAGCCAATCGGTACAGTTCCGAATGAAGCCCCAGTGCACGACAAGCCAGAGTTCCAAGGGGGTATTCCGGGCATTCCAGAAGTTCGTGAGCTCCCACCATTTGAAGGTGGCGTAGTGCCAAACGATGCCCCTGTCCTTGACTTGCCAGAATTGAAAATCCCAGAGGAACCAACTAAACCGACACCAGAGAAACCAGTGACACCGAAAAAAGTACCTAGCAAACCCGTAGACGCTCCGAAAGCGAAAGAGGCGGAATCCGCCACAGTATCTTATAAGCTCGATTCTGAGCCAAAAGAAGTGGCAAATACGACGGTTTACGGTGGCACTCTTCCAAACGCTGGTGAAAAAGAAGGAATTGCTAGCACTCTTGGTCTAGCAGTTATCGCTGTTGGTATCGCAGGTTTGACATTGAGCTTTAAGAAATATAACGAAGGTGAAGGAGAATAATCATGAAAGAAAACAATAAACAAGTCATATTTTACAGCGCTGAAAAAGATGGGTTCCTTAAAAGTTACAAAGATAGAGGAAACCTAGTTTTCGCAGCGACATTTACTGACCGTTTGAGAGACGCACTATACTTGCCAGTTGAACCATATGAGGAACAAAAAACTGAAATCGACAAACTTGCTGAAGCGTTTGACTGCGAAGTGCTTATCGTAGAAGCCGAGTATAACGTTACTAAACTTGACGGTTCGGGCTTTGAATGCACGGAGCGTGAAGAATCCATGAAAGATGGTATCAAAGCACTCCTAGAATTTTTGGCGAAGTAACAGAACGTGAAGTGGCGGGAGGGTAGGCATTAATTATGGCAGATAATCAGAAATACTATAGCGCAGGAGGTACAAATGGGGAACCGTAGAATGATAAGTAAAACCGTAACTCAAACGCATCGTTTTCTACGCTTGCCGCTAGAAGCTCAAGCTCTTTATTTCCATCTTATCCAAAATTGCGACGATGATGGAGTGGTGGAAGCGTTCCCTATTCTCAGAATGATAGGGGCTAACGAGGATAATCTAGGGCTTTTAGTTATCAAACAATTCGTAAAACCTCTTAATGATGAAATGGTCTATTTCGTGGTTGATTTTCACGAACAAAACACTGTCAGAAAAGATAGGTATGTTCCTAGCATTTACAAAGAGTTACTAGAGGAAAACACCGATGAAACCACTGGTAAACCACCGGTAAACCAAACGGAAACCACTGGTTTACCCAATATAAGTAAAGATAATGAAAGTAAATATAATTTAAGTAAATCTAACAGTAGAGAGGATGAAACATCAGAAATTAGTCAATTTTCTTCTTCTGCTGCTGACGACCAATCAGATTTTAATATTTTCAGACATTATCAAGAACGAATCGGGCCTATTGATGGCTACCAAATGGAAAAGCTAAAAGGTTATATCGATTTCGATAAGCTAGAAATCATGTTAGTCAAACGTGCCATTGATAGAGCCGCCGACAACTCGAAACGCTCATTTGGATATGTCAACTCTATTTTAAAATCTTGGGCACAAAACGGGATTCATACCGTTGCCCAGCAAGATGAAGAACAACGTCAATTTGACAGTCGTAAAAGTTTTGATGATCAACCGGTTAAATTCGGCCCAGCTTGCAGCAAATACTAGAGGTGATGCTTATGAGTTTAGAGCAAACAGCCAAGCAAATGCGCAAGCAGTATATGACGGTTAGCGATAAATATTGCGAGAAACATAAACGGCATTATATAACTATTCACATCCCAAGCTCAACCCCTTACACTGCATGCGAGCTATGCCATCGTGAGGAGCAAGAACGCTTAAACGCTGTTAAAGCACAAGAGCAGTACGAACGAGAGCAAGAGCAGAAACGCTTGTACTTCCTCAAAGATTTCAGCTTGCTGGATGACGACTTGAAGAATGCTAGCTTTGACAATTACAAGGCAGTAACCAGAGAGCAGAAAGAAGACTTGAAAAATGTCAGAAATCAACTTAAAGGCTATCTTGACGGTCAAGACTACAACATCGTCCTTATTGGTGATACCGGAGTGGGCAAAAGCCACCTAGCATATTCAGCACTTAAAGCCTTGTCTGATCACACTAAAAAGATAGGGTTATTCATCAACGTGGTTGACCTACTAGCTAAAATCAAAGAGGATTTCAGTCTTGAAGCTGAATACATCAGACGCATTTCGGAAGCTGAATGGCTAGTGCTCGATGATTTGGGCACTGAAAAAGTGACAGAGTGGTCTAATGGTATCTTGTACAGTATTTTGAACAAGCGTACCAAAACTATCATTACCACTAACCTAAGTCCACGGGACATCATGGGTACTTATGGAAAGCGTGTCTATTCTCGAGTTTTCAAAAAGACAGGACTTGGAACGACGAATGAACATGTTTATCAGTTTAAGACACAACAAGACAAGAGGATGATGCTTTGACAGAAACGGAAGTAAAGCTAAAACTCTTTGAAGACTACGAGCGTATTCATGGACTTGTGTTTTCAGAGGAACATAAACAAAAAATGATGGATGAACTAGACCTATATTCATTCATCGAGAAATTAAACGAATATATGGCATTTGGCCACCAATCGATAATGGTATTTGAGGGAGCGAATAATGATAACATTCAAAGAATTTGAAGAAGTCTGGGACGAGTCAAGAGTTTTAAGCGACATTGTAAGAGTGCTAAGTTCAGCCGAAGAGAAGAACTATATCGAGGTCAAAGTTTACGAAAGCATTAACGGGATAGACATCTCGTCATCGGTCAGACTGGATGCTGAAGATAAAAAGGATGTTGTTGATCTTTTGAATAAAATTATGGCACGAAAACTCAGCAGACTTAGAGAGCAGGGTTTTGATTTTTACGAAGAATACCAAAAATCAGAAACTACCGCCTAAAAACGATAATAGACCCCTTAAATTGAGAATTAGAGGGTGTACAAGGAGAAAAAACATGAGCAATCAACTGCAAACGCAAAATAAAAGGGATATTTCAACAGATACAAGCGCCTGGACGTTTCAAGATATTAAACGCTACTATGACCCACAAGATTTGTTGACAGAAAAACAAATCGGGCAAGCTTTATCACTGATTAAAGGGCGAAACCTCAACCCGTTGTTGAACGAAGTCTACATCGTGGCTTACAAAAAGAAAAACGGCGGGGCTGAATTTAGCTTAATTGTCTCGAAAGAAGCATTCCTGAAGCGTGCAGCACAGAACCCAAACTACGAAGGATTTGAAGCTGGAGTAGTAGTTGTTGACAATTCTGGCGATATGGTTGAGCGAAAAGGGGCACTATTGCTACCTAACGACAATCTTGTCGGTGGTTGGGCAAGAGTTTACCGCAAGAATTTCAAGGTTCCTGTAGAGGTTTTTGTTAGCCGTGAAGAATACGACAAAAAACAAAGTACTTGGAACGCTATGCCAGCCACCATGATTAGAAAAACCGCTCTTGTCAATGCCTTACGTGAAGCTTTTCCAGAGGATTTAGGAAATATGTACACCGAGGATGATGGTGGTGAAACATTCGACAGGATCAAAGATGTAACACCACAAGAGACACAAGAGGATGTTAGAGCTCGCAAAATGGCTCAAATCGAACAAATGAAACAAGAACAATCGCAATTCCAACAAACAAGTGAAGACAGCTCTCAACCAGTTATCAACTCACAAAATGAGCTGGTTCAAGGCGAGCTTCTCGACTATTAACGAGGTGTGAACAATGCAAGAATTACAAGTTAATATTGAACAAGCCAAAGTTGAGATTGTAGGGCAAGAGGTTTTTGAAAAAGGTATCGCTGATGTAGTTGCAAAGTATCAAAATTACACAGTCACCGCTGGCACTATCAAAGACGACAAAAAAGTCTTGGCCGAATTACGAAAGCTAATCAAGCAGATTTCAGACGAACGCATCAAAATCAAGAATGAGTTATCAAAACCAGCGACGGATTTCGAAAAATACATCACGGAAACAGAGAAGCCTCTTAAAAACATCATCAACCAAATCGCAAATGATGTGAAAGAGTTCGAAAATCATCAAAAAGCACTGAGACTGGACACGGTTAAAAGCTATCTGGCCAACAAAGCTAGTGAGTACATGATTGACCCTCGTATTTTTGATGAAAAAGCAACGGAATACATCAAAGTTGGCGATTTCATGGCAGATGGTGTAACTCTAAAGAAAGCGACTATGAAGGCGTTGGATGATATGGTTACTTTTGAACATCAAAAACAAGAGGAATTCAAAAAAGCCACTCATTCCATATCTGGACTTTGTTCAGAATACGGAATGACCGACCAACCATATATCCGCATGCTTCAAAATCTGACATTAGCAGAGGTGTTAGAGCAGATTCGCTCAGACCATGCTCTTGAATTACAAAAACAAGAAGCTGAACGCCAAAGACAAGAACAAGAAGCGCTACGACAAGCTGAATTGCAAAAACAAAAAGAAAAGATAGCAGAAACGAAACCAACGGCATTAGTTGTCGATTCAGAAACGGGCGAAATTATCAAAAACACGCCAACAACTGAAGAAGCTAACACCCCAGAAACAAAACGCTATCGACAAAAAATGACGCTTGAAGTCTACTTTGAAGATTCAGACGACAAAGACAGATTCAAACGCCTACTTAGCGAAAACGGATGGGAATACAAACAAAACTACACCGTCAGCGGCTATCAAAACATAGCTAGTATGACCGAAGAAGATCTGAAAACACATTTGAGTTAATGTCAAGACCAAAATCTAAACCCATGCGTCAAGCCCTACCGATGATAAAGCACGCTATTAAGAGCTACGAAATCACAACGCCACTAGAGCGATTGCATCGGTGGACGGCATGGGCTAAACAATCAAAACTAAAATCAAAAGACATTGCTGAAATTTTGGATATTTCAAGGGGCAAAGCGCTCAGACTTATGAAGCTAGAGGATTTGCCCCTTGAAAAACTACTCAGAAAAACGGAAGCAATGATGAACTAAAGAATGCCTTGCACGTTGAAAGTCTGGCAGCGTGCTTGGATAACGCAGCGACCAGGCAAGAAAGGAAACTCGTCTACAGTCTAACAAGCTGGGCGATGATACCCAACCCCTCGTATTTAGCACACACACTCACAATTTTCAAAAAGGGGTTGGTTTTAATTAGTCTTAATTATGCGAGAAGCGAAAGAATATGCCTTGTATAAAGGCGAGGAATTGCTTGGCATGGGTACGATTCGAGAACTAGCAGAGAAGTTTAACGTTAAAACAACTACACTCTACTACTATCGAACTCCGACGTACTTAAAACGCACAAGCAATGAACATGGTAAAAGGCTGGTTGAGCTATGAAATTTGAGTTTTTACTTGAAAGACATCCATCTAAACCAGCCCAAAACCTTGTAATCAACAGTAACGACAGATTCCATTTCAGACCAGAAGCTAAGATGGTGAAAAACCTACGCTTAATAGCAAGAGCTGAAGCTGGGTTGAATGTGAAGCCAGTGTTTAGTCCTAATAGACCTTGCAAGGTGATTGTGACGGTCTATGGGGCTACAAATAGACGACTTGACCCACCAAACCTATATCCTACAGTTAAAGCTCTTATTGATGGGCTGACTGATGGAAATCTATGGACGGACGATAATCACAAAGTGATTAAGGAGATGTCCTTTCGTTATGGCGGCGTCAGCGGAGTCCCTAAGAAATTTAAATTCGTTTTGGAAGTAGAGGAAGTAGAGCGATGACAGAAATTAGGTTGCAAAATCCATACATGGATGAAACTATCAAGGTTAAAGAGGGTTATAAACTCATTCGTGACATGCTGGAATGGCTTGGACGAGGAAATATAGATTATCTTCAATTGCAGCAGATTGAGCCAGAAGAGAGGATGATTACTATTAGTCCTAAGAATTTTGCCAAAATCGATTATTACGAAGTAGAGGAAGCAGAATCATGAAATATAAAGTAATAGTTTACTACGACAACGTGGAAGACAGTGAGCATGTTTTCCAGACGAAGAATGAAGCAATTAATGAAATGCACAGATTGGGATTGAAATATCGCAATGCTAAGAAATATAAGGTAGAAATGGTGGAATGTGATGGATAGACAAGAAACAATAAGCCGAGAAGAAGCAGTGCGGACAATATCAAGGATATCTGGTGGATCTGTATCTTACGCAGAAGACCTATATGATTCATTTTTCCCTAAACCAGTAGTTCCGCAATATGTGGCGGATTGGTATGAGGGGCATAAGAATGACTTAAATGAGGATATTTGGGAATATCTTACAAGCTGGGCTGATACGAAATGGGACGAGTTCAAATACTGGATGTACCATACTGGCAAGAACGAAGCCATCACTACTATCGTCAATATGCACCAGTTTGGCTACGAGGTCGAGAAAGAACCTAAATACGAGGTTAGAATCAAGGGGATTGACTATAAATATTGTGTATTAAAAAATGGCGATTATTGGTATTTTGGTGAAGATTGGGTGGATAAGAAGATTAAAACGCAATCGTTTACACGCAAAGAACTAGAAGATGCTGATTTTGGGTGGGTATTCAACTGCCCAGGCGTTGAAGTGAAAGAGGTAACGGATGAATAATCTTAAACAGTTACGGAAATCAAGGGGAATGACAAGAGTGGAGTTAGCCGAAAAAATTAGGGTTACAAAATTGACCATCCTTAATTGGGAACATGGCACCCATGAAATCAAAGGAAGTAACGCTAAAAAGTTAGCTGACTACTTCGATGTATCAATCCCTTACTTACTTGGTTACGGTACTGATAACACATTCTCAGATTTAATTAATAAAATCAACCACTGGGCAGACGAACGCAATTTAAAACAGGCTGACCCAAAGATTCAGTGGATGCGTATCACTGAGGAAGTCGGAGAAATTCGAGATGTACTCTTGAAACCGACGAAATTCACGGAACCACAAGCAGCGTTGAAAGATGCTATCGGTGATACGTTGGTAACGATTATCGTTCTAGCACACCAGTTAGACCTCGATGTAACTGAATGTCTTGGTATTGCGTATGAGGAGATTAAAAACAGGAAAGGGAAGATGATTAATGGCACTTTCGTCAAAGAAGAAGACCTCTAAGATGATTGTCTGGGCATTATTCGATAGTGGAAACGGATCCTACACCAAAGGCGTAAAGAAACTGGACAAAGATATTGAAATCTATCCAATAGGCATTGATATTGAAAATAAAAATCATCATTTTATCAATCTGAATTTAGCTGATTATAGCCGTTTGTTTGGAGATAACACCCTATTTGACACATTGGACAAATTGCCTAAACCTGATCTGATTATCGCTAGCCCACCGTGTGAAAGTTGGTCTAATGCTAGCGCTATGGATAGAGGAAATGCTTGTTGGAAACAAGAGCAAGGCGACTCTTTATTTCAACCACAAGAACCCTTGTCGATATTTACCGTTCGTGATCATAAGGATTATAACAGATATCAATATTATCCAAATAAACAACTTATGAAACGAATCAATGGTGAATTGTGTGTGTTCAATACAGTCGAAATCATCAAACGATACAAGCCCAAATATTGGATCATAGAGAACCCAGCTCATGGCAGAATTTGGCAATACATCGAGAGAGTGCTGGGTTTCGAAATCCCGTTTGAAAATCATACAAGATACAACAATTATGACGACTATCCGATTTCTAAACCAACTCGATTTTCTGGAAATATTGAACTGAATCTTAAAAATGAAAAGAAGTCAAATGACATCAAATTTCAAGATTGGACGAAATCCTATAATGAGAGGTCAAACATTCCTCTGAGTTTGGTTTGCGAGATTTTAAAAAAGGTATATAAGGGGTTTATGAGTGAAACATAAAGATTTAACAATAGCTACAATCATACTACTAGTATCACTAGCTATCAACATGCTGTCTGTCTACTATGTTCTGACAGTTCCACGCAGGGTAGAGACAGTAACTATCCATAAAGTGGATAACGTGGGCGCAGAGATGCACGGCAAGGTTACTGGAAAAGAGAAAATTAATGATCTCTACACTATCGATTGTGGGGCTTACGGCAAGTTTCTTGTCAGCAAGGAGCAATACAACAGTGTGAACGTTGGGGATGATATCCCTAGCTATTTAAGGGGGCGAGGACAATGATACTAATCAAAAGGTTAGGAAGAATGAGAATCAACAACAGAAAAAGGTTAGAGTATTGTTCATTATTCAAATGTCCTAAATGTGGATCTCTTGTTATTAGACCAACAGGGGAAGGTAACAGATTAACTGCGTGCAGTCAATCTTGCTCACAGTTAGGTGTTAGGAGAAGGTCTTATAAAAAGAGCGTCATTATTAGTGGATATGAATACATTTACATGCCTAAACACCCCAATGCCATGAAATCAGGGTATGTTGGAAAACATAGATTAGTATTGGAGAATAAATTAGGAAGGTTTTTGAAAAATAATGAAGTTGCACATCATGTAAATGAAAATAAACTAGATAATAGTCCCGAAAATATTGAATTGATGTCATTTTCGGAACACTCAAGACTTCATGCCAAAGAAAAATGGGAGGAGCGTGGTGGTTTTGTTAAGATTTAGAGCGTGGGACAAAGAGTTTAAAGAGATGGTGCAAGTTGACGCACTGGTTTTCGATGAACAAATTATCAAAGCAACTTACAAAAATGGAAATGTTGTAAAAGAAGACATAAAAAATTATGTACTCATGCAATCAACCGGCTTGAGAGACAAGAATGGCAAAGAAATCTTTGAGGGGGATATTCTTAAAGTGACCAACCTATCAAGCTGGTTGGAAGTTGTATCTTTTAACAACAACAAGGCGATGTTTGTTTCCAAGGAAATCAAAAGAGAAATCGAAGAATCCCCTCTATACGACTTGTTTAACACGGATATTTTTGAAGTTGAAATCATCGGCAACATCTACACTAATCCAGAGCTGGCAGAGGAGAACTCATGAGCAAAACCTACAAATATGCAGGGCTGACACCAGAGCTACATCAGCGGTTAGTCAGTGAGCGTGTAGCACTAAAACTAGCACATCTGAGAGATTACAAGCAACATTTCCAAAAAGTAAGACAGTGCAGTGAGAAGCAAGCGATTATCATTTTGCAAGCACTCAACAGTGCAGTCGTTGAACGTGCGAGGATATCACCTCAAACAGTTGATAGATTAGAAGGCATCATTTCAGACGAGCTATATCATGACCTTAAAGAGTATCTGGCCAAGAATTACACAAGAGGTAAAACCACGCGCCCAGTTTTGGATAAAACCAACGCAGGACTGCCAGAGGACTTGCTTAAGCGATTCCGTGAGGAAGTGGAAGGGCTACGCAAGGAACACCCTAACGACCTAAATAGCTATATTAGAGAGGTTAAAGGGTGCGACAAGAAAAAAGCTAACAAAACCCAAAACGCCATCAATTGTTGCTATGCAGAGAAAGCCGCCCTAACGCCTTTGAAGGCTATCCAAATGGAAGGGCTACTGTCAAGAGACCTATTCAGCGAGATTGCTAGTTATGTTTTCAATAACTATGACTGGCCCGATAAATTGGATGACGATGCTGACCGCATTATGCTTGAATATCGCACCAAAGGCAAGACAGGCATGGATAAAATTGCTGTCAGAAAAGCCTTATATAAAGCCTATGCGTTAGGCGTGTAGCTAGTGAGGGTTCGACTCCCTCGCTAGCTATTACCAGTCAATACACATTAGAAAAGAGGAATCCCCCTTAATAGATTTTAACCACCAAATCTAAAGCGCATTACTGGTGGCGTGATTATCCAAGGCTTATGCCTGCAAGTAGATATAGGTCAGAAATCTCCATAATTCTTTTATTATTTCAAATCAAAGGAGGAAAATCTCCAAAAAATGATTTCACTGTATCTATAGGCTGGAACGGTTGTACAAGGGGCTTGATTCCTCTTGCCAGCCATTGTCTGTCAAACACTAAAAAAAGAAAAATAGATTTTTAGTGGCTTGAACACTTTTTCGACACGAGCAAGCTGACAGACCTTGCTCAACAAAACCCAGCAAATTTAAGAAAAAAAGGATGTGAAACACCCTCTTTCTTATCGATATCGCATTACTAATCAAAAGCCAAAGATCTTGCTGGTGTCAATGGCTAGAAAGGAGGCGATAAAAGGCCCCAGAACAAATACACTTATCTTTTCATAAATCTCTTAATGTTTCTAGGGCTAAAATAAAAAAGACCGACACGATGGCCGGCACTCTTTGGAAGTCAACACTAATATTATACCAGAGAGGGCAGAACAATGCTATTGCCGGAAATTGATGAGAAAGCAACTATCAGAGGTTGCAAGCGAAAACTTCGAGAATATCCAAGGTGGCGAGAGATAGCACACGATAGCGCTGAGCAGAAGATTACACAAGAGTTCACTTTCATGCCAAGAGGTGGCGGTGGAGTGAGCAGACCAGTGGAAAATATCGCAGTCAGACGTGTCGATGCTATGAGCGAGCTAGAAGCCATAGAGCAAGCAGTTAGCGGGCTATATCGTCCAGACTATCGCAGAATACTGATAGAGAAATATCTGGCATACCCACCGAAACCAAACTGGCAAATTGCCCAAGCAATCGGTTTCGAAAGGACAGCCTTTCAAGAGCTACTTAATAATGCTATCCTAGCATTTGCAGAATTGTATAGAGATGGCAAATTAGTTGTGGAACGTTGAAATAACGGTATTTTGACGGTTAATTCACGGTGTCTAACAACTGTTTGAAGTGGTATTATTATATTATCGAAGAAAATTCAGAGACGGCTCACTTTGTGGGTTGTCTTTTTATTATGCAATGAAGGAGGTGGACATATTGGGCTAAATCAACGACAGAAATTATTTGCTAGCGAGTATATCAAGCTAGGTAATGCTACACAAGCAGCGATTAATGCTGGGTATAGCGAGAAGACAGCTGGGCGTATCGCTGGACAAAACTTGAAAAAACTTGAAATTAAGAGCTATATCGATGCCGAAGTTGAGAAAATGCACAGCGAGAACATCATGGATGCTAAAGAAGCCTTGTCCATCTTATCCGATATTGCAAGAGGGAAACGAGGCGAAGAAGTCCTCATGATGAATCCCGTCACTGGCGAAGTCGAGCGGGTGACGAAGGAAGCTGATAACAACACGGTTATCAAAGCTATAACTGAAATCTTGAAACGCTATCCAACCGCTAAGCAAGCCGAGAAACTGCAACTTGAGATTGAAAAACTCAAATCTCAAATCGGCGGTGATGAGGGGCAAGACGAGAAAATCGCTGGTTTCCTCGATATCATCAAAGGGGCGGTAAGCGATGGACTTGACTAAGCTCTACACAAAACGGCAACTAGACGTATTGCACTATATCTGGAATCATGACTGGTTTATTTGTGGGCTTCACGGCGCTAAACGTGCAGGCAAGACCGTCGTTAACAACGATACGTTTGTGACCGAGTTAAGCCGTGTGAGGAAGATTGCAGACCGTTTGGGTGTGGATGAACCTATTTACATCCTAGCGGGTACGTCGTCGACTTCGATACAGAATAACGTGTTGCAAGAGCTTTATAACAAATACGGCTTTGAGCCTAAATATGACAAGCATGGCTCTTTCGTGTTTTGTGGTGTAAAAGTCGTGCAAGTCTACACTGGCTCTATATCCGGACTTAAACGTGCCCGTGGTTTCACAGCGTTTGGGGCTTACGTTAACGAGGCTTCACTAGCTAATGAGGTTGTTTTCAAAGAAATCATTTCACGCTGTTCCGGTGAGGGTGCTCGTGTTGTGTGGGACAGTAACCCAGACAATCCTAACCATTGGCTGAATCGAGACTACATTGGCAAGAATGACGGCAAGATCATAGATTTCAGTTTCAAGCTTGACGATAACACCTTTCTATCAAAACGCTACATTGACTCTATCAAGGCAGCAACACCCAAAGGTAAGTTCTATGACCGGGATATTTTAGGCAAGTGGACTGTTGCTGAAGGCGCTATCTATGCTGATTATGACACTAAGATTCATGTAGTTGATGAACTGCCAGATATGAGACGCTACTTCGGTGGCATCGACTGGGGATATACCCACTACGGATCCATCGTGGTAGTCGGTGAAGGAGTGGATAGCAACTACTACCTTGTTGATGGCGTGGCTTCACAGTTCAAAGAAATTGATTGGTGGGTAGAGCAAGCTAGGAAACTAACTGACATCTACGGCAACATCCCATTCTATGCTGATAGCGCCCGCCCAGAGCACGTAGCACGATTTGACAATGAAGGTTTTGATATCAGTAATGCTAATAAGTCAGTGATTGCTGGCATCGAACTTATCGCTAAGTTGTTTAAAGAACGCAAATTATACGTTAAGCGAGACTTTGTGCCTCGTTTTTTTGACGAGATATTCCAGTATCGGTGGAAAGAGAACAGCACGAAAGACGAGCCGTTAAAAGAGTTTGACGACGTGCTGGATAGTGTGAGATATGCGCTCTATTCAGACTATGTTGTTAACAGCACAGAGCGAGCAAGCTATGATGATTTGATTGATATGTTTAGTTAAGGAGAAAGAATGGAACAGACAGTATTTGTCGATAGTACCGGGCAATCGCATGTTTTGAATCTGCGATTTCATCGAGAATCACGCACAAAGTACCGCGCTAAAAGTGTTGATGACTTAAAGAAAGATAACTGGGCATTGCTCAAGAATTTCATTAACCATCACAAGTTGCGTCAACGTCCCAGAATTCAGGAGTTGTTTGATTATGCCAGAGGGGATAATCACAGTGTTCTTGAAGCTGGAAGGCGTAAGGATAAAGAGATGTCCGACAAACGTGCCGTCCACAACTATGGACGCATGATTAGTAAGTTTAAAACGGGATATCTAGCTGGTAATCCTATTCGGGTTGAATATGATGACAGTGTTAGCGGTTCGCAAAATGACGAAGCTATTAAGGAAATTGGACGAAACAATGACATTGATACGCTGAACCGAAATCTTATTCGAGATTTGTCGCAAGTTGGACGTGCTTACGAGCTGATTTATCGAAGTGAGGACGACCAGACACGAATTAAGCAGTTAAGTCCTCTTAATACGTTTATCATTTATGACAATTCGCTCGAAGACAATTCATTAGTAGCAGTTAGATACTACAGTGCTGATTTGTTTTCTGACGCACATCAAACCGTTGAAGCGTATACCTCATCAAATATTCACGTTTTGGATTACTCGGAAGATCTAAAAGAGGTTTCTGTCACTGCTCATGCTTTTGGCACAGTTCCAATCACGGAGTATTTGAACAACACTGATGGCATTGGCGATTATGAAACCGAACTTTATTTAATAGACTTATATGATTCAGCTGAATCTGACACGGCCAATCACATGTCCGACATGGCTGACGCAATCCTTGCCATCTATGGCGATATGCGATTGCCTGCAAACATGAAGCCTGAAGATATGAAAGCTAAACGCTTAATGCAATTGGTTCCACCGAAGGCTGCGGATGGTAAGGAAGGGACGGTTAAGGCTGAATATCTAACTAAGTCTTACGATGTGTCTGGTGTCGAAGCGTACAAGACAAGACTGGACAAAGATATCCACACTTTCACTAACACTCCCGACATGGCCGATGAGAACTTTTCAGGCAACACGTCCGGCGAGGCAATGAAGTACAAACTGTTCGGGCTTGACCAAGACCGCATTGAGACTCAATCGCAATTTACAAAGGGTTTGAAGCGTCGCTATCGCTTGGCTAGCCGTGTTGGTGAGTTGGTCAAAGAATTCAAAGCGTTTGATGAAAACTTCTTGAGGATAACATTCACGCCAAACTTGCCGAAATCACTATCCGAGCAAGTATCTATTTTGACAGGGCTTGGGGGTCAAGTGTCACAAGAAACCGCACTTAGTTTGTCTGGATTGGTAGAAAGCCCAACCGAGGAACTCGACAAAGTGGACAAAGAGGTGTCTAAAATCGATTTTAAGGGGTATTCTAGCGAGTTTAATAGGCAAGTAGGTAAATATACCGACGAAGAAGAAGAAACGCATACGAGCGATTCTGTGAGGTCTGATGAATGACGTATTGGTCAGAACGTGCTCAAAAAGAGCGAGAAGCAAGCAACAAAAAAGGTGAGGCTGAGTTTAAGAAAGAGCTTGAAGCGCTATATAATTTGCAACTTTCACAGCTTCGCAAAGAACTGGATGCTTATATTCAAAATTTCGCTGACAAAAACGGATTAACAGCTAGTGATGCCAAACGCAAGGCAGACAGTTTTGATGTTAAGGCTTTTGAAACTAAAGCCAAACAGTATGTAGCTGACAAAGATTTTAGCCCAAAGGCGAACAAGGAGCTTCGAGACTACAACTTCTCTATGTCAGTTGGTCGTCAAGAACTTCTTATCCAAGAGTTAGAACTCGAACTATTGGTTTTATCTGAAGGCGAACGTCAATTAACTAACGATTATCTGACGAATGGCTATAAGAGCGAAATTGTAAGAGGAAGCCTGCTTGACCAGACAGTACCTAGCAAAAAAATACTTGAAAAGTATCTGACGACGGCTGTTAACGCTAATTTCGAAGGCGCTAAATGGTCGGAGCGTATCTGGGGTAGAAATGCTCAGCTACGGCAACTTGTTAGAACTGAGGTAACGAGGGCTTTAATTCGTGGAAATAACGGCTTAACGATTGCGAGACGCATTAGAAAACACATGGATGTGCTCCGTACTAATGCAGAGCGTTTAGGTATCACGGAACATGCTAGAGTTCAAACTTTGGCGCAGAAAGATATTATGAAAGAAAACGGTTTTGAGTATTTCAAACTCATGCCAGATTCAAGAGCTTGCGATTATTGTAAACAGGTTGGCCGTGATACCGAGAAGGAACCTGTTCCAATTGACAAGATTGATAGCGGACTAAATGCCCCGCCTATGCCCCCATATTGTCATTGTGCAGTTGCTGAAGTGTATTTGGACAAAGAGAAATTGCATAAAATTAATGAAAATGGTATTGTACAAGTGGATGAAGTAATCAATGGAACTCCGCACCCTGTCGGGGAGGCGAGAAAGGTGATTCAACACAATGCTTAGAACGGTGATATTCTTGGGTGTTCTTTCTATAACTATGATGGTATGAGGTATAAGGATATTCACTTCACGAATCACAGATAACCAGATAAACATTCATTTTGAAAAAACAGGGAATACGCTCACGATATTGATTACCACGAACCTAGTAAATCAAAAGCCAAGAAGAGAACAACCAGGAAGTTAACTGATGAAGAGAGGAGTGAGAATGGCGATGTCTTATAGTCAAAACCTAAAGGAATTAAAACAACTTTGCGAATATCTTTGGGATGCAGATTTTGAAGTTGATGGTAAAACTGTTAGCATTCTTCCTGAATCAGAAAATAACATAGTTGTTGTTTACGATGGCAAGGAGATAATCGTAAAGTCGTTTGATGAGCTCATAGAACTGAAACTGGACGGCGTTACACTGCCAAAATTGATGGAAAACGTCGAAGTAAGGTATGCTTAATAAATAATTGAAGTCGTAGCAATACGGCTTTTTCTTATGCGCTGATAGCCGTGCTAGCCAAGGGGCTTGGGGGTTCGATACCTCGTCAGCGCATAGGGCTAATTTAAGCCCTAAATAAACAATACTAGCGTGGCTCGTGGGTAAATACCCTAGACAAGACTAGAGAGGGCGTAGCTAGCCTTATCGTGGCTTAGAAAGGGGGTGCTGCTCATGAGACTAGGTAGGAGGAAACTATGGAACAAGATAACACTATCGAGACTAACGGACAACAAGAGAGTCGCCAAGACCAAGGGCAAGGGAACAACCCAACCCCTGCGAGCGACTTCAAAGCGCCTGGTTCTCAATCTGAATTAGATAGCATGATTAACAAAGCAGTACAGACTGCTTTGAGCAACAGAGACAAGGGTGAACAAGAGCGTACAGCTCAAGCAGTAGCCGATGCGTTGCAGAAAGAAAAAGATTATGCCAATCTATCAGCTCAAGATAGAGCCAAAAAAGAGTTCGACGACCAGCAAAAGAGTTTTGAGAAGGAACGTGCTGCTTTCGAGCATGAGAAACTTGTTGTTGCTGTTGAAAAAGATTTGGTAGCCAAAGGCTTGCCTAGCGCATTAGCTGAGACGTTCGCAATGGCTGGCAACGCCGAGAATGCACTTAAAGCAGTGACTGAGTTTGAAACAGTATTTAATAATGCAGTCGCTGAGGAAGTCAAGAAAACTATTCGACAAAATGCACCTCAAGCATCAGTGAATGGTATCTCTAATACAGACAATTACGGTTCACGTTTGGCTCAAAAAGCTGTCCACTCGTCTGGTAAGATTATCTAGCCAAAAATCAGAAAGGAAGTTTTATGTCAGTAAAAAAAATATTTGACACAAGTAACATTCTACGTTCTTTGCCTTACAAAGCTGTCACTGCCACAGTTGATAAAAGCTTTGCCGGGGTTGACGTAGACGGTAAGAAGTATATCAAAGCCGGTACTTTGGTGGCTGGTAAAGGTGGGTCAATTTTCGACGACCGCTCTAAGCCAGTAGAGGAAAACAAAACAGCACCAGAAGGAATCGTTCTATACGATGCAGACTTGTCTGTTGATAAAACGGTATCTATCTTGTACGCCGGAGAGGTTTGGAAAGAAGCAGTAAACGGGGGTACAATTGACGACACTATTAAAACAGCGTTGCCACTCGTTAAATTTATTTCAGGCAAAGGAGGTAATGCTTAATGGGTCTTATTTATGACACGGTAACAGCATCTAATATCGCTGGATATTTCAACACATCGCAATTAAATGTGGATTCTACGCTCGGGGAACGTATTTTCCCTGCACGCAAACAACTTGGCACTAAATTGTCTTACATCAAGGGTTCTTCAGGACGTGCGGTTGTATTGAAGCCGGCAGCATTCGACACTAATGTCACTATTCGTGAGCGTGTGGGTGCTGAAATCCATGACGAACAAATGCCATTCTTCAAAGAAGCTATGTTGGTTAAAGAAGCTGACCGTCAACAACTTAATCTAATCGCTGGTTCTAACAACACTGGTTTGATTGAGACTGTCACACAAGGCGTTTTCAACGACGAAATGACACTTATCCAAGGTGCTCGTGCTCGTTTGGAATCCATGCGCATGCAAGCCCTCGCAACCGGTAAGATTGCGTTTGTCAATGAAGGAAAAAACGTCGACATCGACTATGGCGTCAAAGACGACCACAAGAAGACAGTCGCTAAAGACTGGACACAAGCAACGGCAACACCTCTTGCGGATCTTGAAGAAGCAATCGAAACAGCTCAAAGCCTTGGCTTGATGCCAGAGATTGCTATCATGAATGCCAAAACATTTAGCTTGATTCGCAAATCAGAATCTACAGTCAAAATCATCAAACCTCTTGCAGCTTCAGGGACAACAGTTACCAAAGCCGAGGTTGAAGCGTATATTTTGGATAATTACGGTGTTACAGTTCTTTTGGAAAACGGCACATACCGAAATGACAAAGGAGAAATTAGCAAATTCTATCCAGACGGTCATTTGACTTTGGTTCCAAACGGTTCATTGGGTTCTACTGTTTTCGGTACAACTCCAGAAGAGTCAGATTTGCAGTCTGGGGACACTCCAGGAGCACAAGTTGAAGTGGTTGACCAAGGTATTGCGATTACGACCACTAAAACAACTGATCCAGTTAACGTCCAAACCAAAGTATCGATGATTGCCTTGCCTTCATTCGAACGCTTGGACGACTGTTATATGCTTACTGTTATTCCAGTAGCGTAGGTTGAAAGGAGTAGCTATGGCAAAAGTTTTAAAAGCATTTCAGGATAAAACTGACGGCATTATTTACTATGCTGGTGACGATTATGCCGGCGAACGTGTTGAAGAACTTGCTGAAGCAGGGTTTGTTGAGACGGAAGTTGAAGAAAAGCCGAAAAAAGCAAGTCGCAAAAAAGCAACAGATAACACTGAAGAGTGAGGAGGTCTAGCATGGCTGAACTAGATCAAGAGAAGGTCCTAGATAATGTCATGCTGGACCTTGAGATTTCAAAAGATGACGACGATAGCATTGACCTCTTAAGGGTATTGTTGAATAGGGTAATCAGTCATTTTAAAGCAGAATATGCCGTTGTCAATATTGACGATGGTTTTTCTTTTATCTTCGAGGATTGCGTTATTAAACGCTTCAATCGTCGAGGGGCTGAAGGGGCCAAAACTGAGACAGTAGATGGCCATTCAATGTCTTATTACGACAACGAGAACGAATTTAAACCTTATGACGATATGCTTCAACGGACATTTGGAACCTCTGGACAGTCTAAGGAAGGGAGCGTGTTATTTCTATGAGATACACAGATACAGTGATACTCAAATATCAAAACGATAAGACACCGAAACGATACGATCCTGCCCTAGGTCGCATGGTTGGAGGGGAAGAGTGGCGCAAAGAGGTTAAGTGCAATGTGACCGGTGCAAGTTTAGACCTTCAAGCTAGACTGGGAGGCTTGCTGAATGATACGAGCCTGGTTGTTCGTTTCAGAAGCCCTGTGACAGTATCTGTAACTTCCGTTGAATATCAAGGTAGTAAATACATTCCAGTGACAACTAGAGGATATCTAGCTGGAAGGAGCGTTTTATACGTCAACAAGGCGGTGAAGTAATATGGCTACACTTACGTTTTACGGGCTAGATGAAATGAGCCAATCTTTGTTGAAAAATGCCAACCCAGAACGACGACATCGAGTTTTGGAAAAGTACGGCAGTAAACTAAAAGAGAATGCAATTAGCAAGGCAGAGTTCAAAGGCAAATACACCCACGGAACTACACGACAGTCAATTACTCTCACAGTCGGTGGTGACAGAGCTGTTGTAAAAGCGCACACAAAATATTCTGGGTATCTCGAAGTAGGCACTCGGAAGATGGCAGCACAACCTTTTATGGCTCCTGCACTAGAAGCGACTGTCCCTGGAATGGTCGAGGAATTAGCTAAATGGGAGTAGATATGAAACAACCAGACCAATTACTACATGACGAACTCTTTCGAATTAGTGAGGGACTCGGTTTTACTACTTACCCTTACCTTCCACCAGACAGCGCATCTTATCCATTTGTGGTTATGGGAGAGATTCAAACATTGCCCAGAGCTACAAAATCACGCTTAATAGGTCGCTTATCGTCAACCGTCCATGTTTGGGGACGAGTAGATGACCGTAAACAGTTATCTGATATAGCTGGGCAGTTATTGTCCAGCTATTTTGCTATCAAAAATATCGATGGGATGCACTTCTCAGCGGAAGTCAATGAGTCGTCAATTGATTCTAACCGTGATAACAGCACTGACGAAGAGCTTTATCACTTCGTTATTTATTTATTTTACAAATTTTACTAAGGAGGGAAAGCATGGCTGATACAAATGTTAAAGAAGCACAGCTAGGTAAAAATAAAATCTTGATGTTCCGAAAATTCGGGGACACGAAAGCAGCGGCAAAATTGGCACTGCAAACAGAACATAAGTGGGAATATTCCCGTGATGCCGATACAACTAAAACCAAAGATGGTGCGGTTGTTGCTGACGGAGGTTTGGAAACAACCTTGTCAATCAACGCAATCGGGACAAAAGACGAAGTCAACGAAATGTTGAAACAGTCGGTAGTTGATGGATACAAGGTCGAAGTTTGGGAAATTGATCTAACTGACAAAAAACCAAATGGAAAATATGGTGCGCTCTATGCAATCGGTCGCTTGTCTTCATGGGAAGTCCCAGCGAATGTTGAAGAGCTCGTAGAAATTGAATCTGAAATGTCCGTGGAAGGTAAACCACAGGCTGGTGAAGCAACTCTGTCTGATGAGCAAATCAGAGAGATTCAATATACATTCCAAGATACTACTGCTATTACTGGACATTGATAATTAAAACAGTTAGCGAGGGTTTCCCTCGCTTTTTATTTTTTGAAAGGAAAATTAAAACATGAACACTATCACAATTAACGATAAAGACTATACTTTGAATTTTGGCTTTGACTTCTTGCGAGTGCTTGATGAGCGCTATTCAATCAGTCAAAACGGTGTAGCATTTGGTTTTGGTGTACAACACGCAGTGGTTGATTTGCAGCAAAAGAACCCACTTGTTCTGTTAGACCTCATTCAAGCAGGAACTGCTACAGAACGACAAAAACCATCTGTAGAGGGTATTGAGCGTTTTGTTGAACGCGAAGCTGAGAATGGACGATTGGATAACTTATTCGAGGATTTTTTATCAGCATTGCAGAAGCAACCATTGACACGAGAGACAGCCAAACGAATGTTGGACGCCCAAGAAGAAGCCTAGAAAACGTCAAGAACTCAAGGGAGACCTACGAAGATTTAATCACGAATTGCATGGCTAGGTATGAGACGACACTTCTAGAAGCTAGACGGATGACGCTGAATGAGTTGAGGTTATATCAAAAAGCTTATGCAAAAAGATTTATCCAAGAAGAGAAAAGGCTTTATTTACAAGCCTTCTTGAATCGCAGTGTCAAAGCTACAAGCAAGGGCGGTAAAAAGTATGTCTTTAAAGAATTCAAAGACTTTTACGACGAAGACCGTCGTGAAAAAGAACTTCTTGGGGATCATGAAAAAGACAATAGGCATCTTATCCAGATAGCTAGACGAAATTTAGCGTTCAAAAGAGAGGAGGGGTTGTTAGATGGCTGATAAAACATTCAACGTGAGGGCAATACTGTCAGCGCAAGATAACGGCTTATCTAGCGCCCTGAAAAACGCTCAAAAACAAGCTGAATCACTCGGTAAGAGTAGCAAAGGTCTAGGCTCGATGTTTAAAAGTGTGCTCGGTGCTAACCTTGTTAGTGCTGGTATCACTAAGGGTATCGGTGCTATAACAAGTGGTATCGGTGGTATGATGACCGAGCTTAACAACTCAACGAAGGCTTGGAAAACATTCGATGGGAGCTTGAGCCAGTTAGGTTGGGGGCAAACAGAAATTGCATCGGCTAAAAAGGCTATGCAAGACTATGCAACACAGACAATCTATTCTGCATCGGACATGGGTACTACGTTCTCTCAGATGGCCGCAATCGGTCGTAGCGATGCTGTCGATTTGGTAAAAGCCATGGGTGGTCTTGCTGCTTCTGCTGAAAACCCTAAACAGGCAATGAAGACGCTGAGCCAACAAATGGTTCAAGCGATGACTAAGCCTAAAATTCAATGGCAAGACTTCAAGCTGATGATGGAACAGTCACCAGCTGGGATGGCTGCCGTCGCAAGAGAGATGGGAATGTCTCTTGATGATCTTGTAAGCAAAATTCAAAACGGTGAAATTAAGACTGAAGATTTTGCAGAGGCCTTTAAACGGGCTGGCGATTCCATGCAGAGCTTGGCTACTAGATATAAGTCAGTGGATGAGGCTGTCGGGGGACTGTATGAAACGGTTTCAATCAAATTGCAACCAGTCTTTGAACAGCTTAGCAACAAGGCAATCAGAGGAATCGAGGGTATCATTGATGCTCTTGGAAAAATTGATGAACAGTCTGTCAAAAAGTTCGCAAACGGTCTTGATAAAGCAATTGACCAAGTTGTAAAAGGGGTTACTCAAACCGTCCAATCATTTTGGAAAGGGTTTAGTAACACAGGCGCCATCAAAAGCTTAGCTGATTCGTTTAAATATGTTTCTACTCAAGCTAAAGCAGCGTTAAAGGCCATAGATTTTAAAGGCATCTTCCAAGGTCTAGGGACTGGTATTGGTGACATCGTCAATGGATTGTCAAAAGGTTTAACTATTGCTACTAAGTCCGTTAAGAGCTTCGTTAGCTCGTTCTCGGATACTGGGGCATTCAAAGCCTTCAAATCGGCGATAGAAGACACTTGGGGAGCTGTTAAAACCATTGGGTCTTCAATTGGTGATGTGTTTAGTAGCTCTGAGATGCAGACGATTATCTCAGCGCTAGGGACAGCGTTTGGAACGTTAACAAAATGGATATCTCAAGCTATTTCAGCGGTATCTAAGTTTGTAAGCTCTATTCCTAAAGGCATGCTCAATGGCATCACTAGTGGCATTTTAGCCATGGTGGCAGGTTTCATGACTGCCAAGGCTGGACTTTCAGTGTTTGATACTGCTATGCGAGGTCTGAACTGGATTAAGTCATTTAATCCGTTTAGCGCCTTTAAAAATAAAGCCACTGAGGGCCTTGAAGGGGCTACAAATAGTGTTAAACGTTCTAAGTCAACGATTACTCAGCTATTCAGTGGAATATCCAATGTAATCAAATCATCTGGGAACGCAATCAAAGGGATCTTGACAGCTATATTCAAAGGTATAGCTGAAACTTACAAAGGTTTCGGGCAAGGTCTAAAATTCGCCTTGCAAGGTCTCAAGGGGTTAAGTTCGGCTCAGATACTATCGTTTGCGACTGGTGTCGCTATCGCAGCAGTCGGAATTGGTGCAGGTATTGCTATTATCGTTGCTTCATTTACGCTCCTAGCTACTCAATCCCAAGGCGTTTCGCAAATTCTAAATGCTCTAGGTTCAGCATTTAGCACTGTTGTGCAAGGTATTGGGAAGGCGGCTGGAATAGTAATTGAAGCGTTCGGTACTGCATTCGGTATCGTTATCAAAGCGGTTGGTGAAGCTGCGCCAGGACTGGCCAAACTTTCACCATTGGTTGAAGCTATCGGCACAGCTATTGGTAATGCGGCACCAGCCATCACGGCATTTGGCAACGCTTGGACATCTGTTTTAGGGACATTGCCAGCTATCATTGACGCTTTCAGCGGTTTGGCTACTGCTCTAGGCTCTGCAATCAGTGAAGTAGCCACAGCAATTACTCCGATTGTACAGATTATCGGAAATACAATGACAGCGATTGCTCAGATAATTTCAGACACAATTATAGCCATCGCACCAGTCATAACAGACTGTATTGTTCAAGTTGCTCAAGTAATCGGACAATTTGGGCCACAAATTGCAATGGTAATCAATGAGATTGCCGGAGCTATTTCTGCAGTAGCACCAATCTTCCAAACACTCTACGAGTCAATTGTGACAGTGGTTCAAGCGTTGGCACCAGTTTTAAGCGAATTGATCCAAGGTATTGTGACAGTGGTTCAAACATTGGCACCTATCTTGCAATCTATTGTTGACGGTATCGTTGCTATCATTGAACAGATTGTGCCTATTATCACAGCTATCGGTGGTGTGATTAGTGCCGCATTTAACGGCATTGCCTCAGTTGTATCAGCAGCAGGGATGGCAATTGCTACGGCTGCAATGGGCATCGGCACAGCTATTAGCACGGCGCTTAGTGGAGTTGCTGATGTTATTAGCTCAGTTGGTTCTGCGATTGGTACAGCACTACAAGGCATTGCTGACGTAGTGCAATCAGTCGGTACATCTATCGCTACAGCGGCGCAAGGTATCGGTGACGGTATCAAGTCAGCGTTTGAAGGCATTTCAAGCGTGATTACTTCTGCAGGTAGTGCAATCAGTAGTGTATTGGATAGCTTGGCTAATGTGTTCAATTCGATTGGTACGGCAGCACAGAAAGCAGGTTCTGGTTTCAATCAACTGGCCAATGGTGTGGTTAAGATTACCAACACGAACTTAGGAGACATGGCTGCATCTCTTGCGGCAGTCGCCAAAGGTGTCGGTTCAATCGGTAACAATTCGGCTGGGTTGGCGCAAGCTGGTACTGGCATGACTCAGCTTGGTAATGGTATGAGCAAGGTGTCTAGCTCGGCTTCTAGCGCTGTTGTAGGTTTAAGTCGTTTCTCAAGCACGATTACAAGTATTCAATCGTCGTTCACTAATCTACAATCACTATTGACCACAGCAGGAACAGCATTTAGTACGTTCTCTAGTCAAGCTAGTCAATCGCTCAGTGGTCTAACTGCAATTGTGGGGCCTATCACAACCTTCAGAACACAAATCATGACGCTTGCGCCAGCATTGATGCAAGCTGCTACTGGATTGACTCAATTTAGTGCAGTTTCAACGTCGTTGACTTCTAGCATGACTTCAGTTAACGCAAGTATGACTACATTGACCGCTAGTCTAACCAGTCTCGCCAGTCAATTAACTATGATTACTGCTGGTATGTCTACAATGGCATCAAGCACGACTATGTTAGGCACTAGCCTAACTCTCGTAGGTACTCAATTCACTATGATTGGTACCTCTTTGACCATGCTTAATAGCCAATTTACGACCTTTACAACTGCATTATCTACAATCAACAGTCAACTCTTGGTAGCTGCATCAGGTGTGACAATGTTTGGGGCACAATTCACAGCGCTTGGGACAATTTTGACTATGCTCAATAGCCAATTAACAATGGTTGGGGCATCTATTCAAGCGGTGACTACACAGTTCACTGCAATGAACGCAAGCCTTACTGCCGTTGGTGCTACAGTTGCACTGATTAGTAGTCAATTTACCATGGTAATTGCAAGTGTTATGCAATTGACAGCTTCAATTGCTTTGATTCCAGCGCAGTTCAGCTTGGTTGCGTCAAGTGCCACTATGGCTACGACTGCCATTATGCAAATTGGAACATTAGCGCCGCTGATTGGTGTAGCAATGAACAACGCAGCGGCTCAAGTGCAATCGGCAATGCAAAGAATGGCGCAAGCTGTTCAATCGAATGGTCAGCGAATGGTTCAGATGGGTCAACAGGCTGGCCAACAAACTGGACAAGCTATTGCTCAAGGGATTCAATCGGCAATTGGTGCTGTATCCTCAGCAATGGGGGCATTAGTTAATGCGGCACAAGCCCGTGCGATGGCTGGTGTAGGAGCTATGCGAGCAGCAGGGGCGATGATTGGTCAAGGTTTGGCTGCAGGTATGATGTCTGCTCTTGGTGCGGTAACGGCTGCTGCTAACGCTCTTGTGGCTCAAGCAGAGCGTGCAGCGCAGGCAAAAGCTAGAATCCATTCACCATCACGATTATTCCGTGATGAAGTCGGTATCTATATCGGCCAAGGTATGGCTGTAGGTATTGATAGAAGCGTAAAATTTGTCAAAGATTCGATTAAAGAAATGATTGATGTGGCTAGTGAGTACGCAATAGATTCTAGAGATCTATTCAAAGACAACGACTTGTTTGATGGTTTTGGTGGTGGTTTAATTCGTGGTAGCGTTGATTTGTCAGTTCGAGATGATAGTAGAATGGACCGTCTCGAACAAGCAATGGATATCATCACTGAACTAATCGGTCGTCCAATCTCGTTGAGTGTCGATGGTCGAGAGTTTGCTTACGCTACAGGAGACGATTTGACTTCATACCAAAAAGACAAAGATTTCACTTACAAACGCATGAGAGGTATTAAATAATGGCTGTGTTTCAATTTAACGGATACGATTTGAACGATTACTTTAAACTAATCAAAGTGTCACACGAAGTCGGGAACGAACGCAATATAACAACAGATTCAGCCCCTAAAATCGGGGTCAACATTCAACAGGTTTCGTTTGGTGCAAAAAAAATCAAGCTCACTGTTAGTTTAGCGACAAGACATCTTGAAGACATTGTTTTCGTAGACCCGAACGAACCAGCCAAAGTTGATAACGGCATGTTTTATCGTGTCAGGGAACAAGCGGCTAGAGTGTTGCATTCTGACAAACCTGTTAAGTTGAGATTACCAGATGAACCAGACAGATACTATCTAGCTATAGTAAAAGGGGATGTTAGTTTAAAAGGCATTTCCGATTGGTATGACCAAGCTGAAATTGAATTTATGGTCCCTGACGGAGTCGCACACTCAACCACATATCGAAGTTTCGAAATCCCTAAACCAGAAAACGGCAAACTGGTATTTGACCTTGTCAACGACGGATCAGTTGATGCACATCCGATAATTACAGTGAAGCACAATAGTGAGAATGGCTATATCGGATTGGTTAACAGTAGTGGAATTTTGGAGCTTGGTGACAGGCAAAAAGGGGATACAGAGACTTACAAGCAGTCAGAAGTCTTGTTTGATTACGCTTCATCTAATGGACAACACAGAATCCCTAACGGATTGTCACAAGGGTTGAAAAACGTTGGTATCACGAACGATAGCAACGATACCAGACCGAACGGCACGCTTTACATCGACAATGCTTGGGGTCGCCCTCACATTGCGTTGCAGAGTGGGCAGACAGCATCGGTTACATTCGATATCCCAAGGGATTCTAGCGGTGTAAAAGGTGCTCTGTACGAGTATTTCTGGTGGAGACAAATTTTTTGGTTGGGTTCTGCAGATCAGATGGGTTATTTGAAAATTAGTGTCACAGATGCAAGTGGCACTTTTTTGTATGGCGTCGAAACCTACAAACGTGGTAGCGGTCTGGGTTGTGAATACAACTTTTTAGCCAGCGATGGCAGGGGTGGCTACCGTTTTGTCGACAGAAAGCAGTTTCTAGGTACACACATAGAAGAGCACAACCCATTTAACGAGCCTAGGGGGTGGTCAGACATCCAAAGGTTTGACGACGTCGTCCAGTTCTATTGGTGGGGGTCTTATCCTAGATACACTATCCCTGAAATCAAAGGTAAGAAATCGGATAAAATCCATATTATTTTCAGCAAAGTTGGGAACGCACCGCAAGTGAGCCACATGTACTTAGATGATTTTATTTATCGGAAAGACTATGTCGTAGGGGTCCGGAAAGTTCCCAATCGATATAGGGCTGGTGGAGAAGTTGTGATAAACAGCGAGAACGACACTGTACGGGTAGATAATATTTCGAAAATCGTTGATGTTGTTCAAGGTTCTGACTTCATCACAATTCCTCCCGGCAAGTCACAACTCGAAGTCTACTGCTCAAGATGGGTCACAACTAAACCTTCTGTGTCTGTAAAATTTGAAGAAAGGTATTTGTAATGCTATTAACGATTCACGATGCCAACTTACAAAAGATTGGTTTTATCGATAACGAAAAGCAAGAAACGTTAAACTTCTACGATGACACTTGGACTCGCAATCTTGAGACGGCGTCTAGTACGTTTGAGTTCACTGTTTCGAAAAAGGAGTTGCTAGGTGATACAGCAAACCAACCGCTTTACAACCAACTAAACGAGCGTTCATTCATTTCATTTAAACATAACGGGCAAACGTACTTGTTTAATATTATGAAGGTTGAGGAAAACGAGCGATGGGTGCGATGTTATTGCGAAAACCTGAACCTTGAATTGATAAACGAGTACACGAATGCTTATAAGACTGAAAAAGCTATGTCATTCGCAGAATACCTCGATGCGTTTGACATTCCTCTGTTTGCGATGGTAACGCTCGGTGTCAATGAGGTCTCTGACCAGAAGAAAACACTTGAGTGGGAAGGGCAAGATACAAAGTTAGCAAGGCTGTTGAGTTTGGCTAATAAATTTAATGCTGAAGTTGAATTTGTGACTAGGCTTAATGACGACAGTTCCATTAAGCAGCTTGTCCTGAATGTTTACCATCAAGCGGACGATTCGCACACTGGGGTGGGTCGGATTCGTAGCGACATTCGTTTGACGTTTGAAAAAAACATCAAATCGATGACGAGGAAGGTTGATAAAACAGAAATCTATACGATGATTGTTCCGTATGGGAAGGCAAAAGAGCAACCTGAGAACGGCCCTGAAGTGCGAGTCTATATTGGTGGTCTCCCATCTTGGGAAGAAAAGAATGACAAAGGGATTGTTATCTTCAAGCAAGAGGGCAATTGTCTCTATGCACCTCATGCAGCCAACTTGTACCCTTCAACTTTTGGGGCATCAACTCAAGATAATAAGTGGATTCGAAAGGATTTAGAAGTTGACAGTGATGATCCAAAAATTATCCGTGCCGCAGGAATTGCGAATTTGCGAAAAAACGCTTATCCAGCCATTACTTACGAAGTCGATGGGTTCGTTGATATCGAGATTGGGGATACTATCACTATTCACGACAAGGGCTTTGTTCCATCACTCGACGTAAGGGCTCGTGCTATTGAGCAAAAGATTAGTTTTAGCAACCCAGCTAACAACACGACAACTTTTGGTAATTTCAAAGAGCTTGAAAATAGGACGTCGGGAGACCTTAGAACCGTCTTCGAACGAATGGTTGAAAACAGTAGGCCTTACAGCATCCTTTTTTCAACGGATAATGGGGTTATCTTTAAAAACAATACAGGGCAGTCAACGCTACGTCCGACGTTAAAACGAGGGAATCAAACAGTTAATGCAACTTATCGATTTGTAATTGATGGCTCTATCGTTGGAACCGGGCTGACTTACACGGTGAGCGCAAGCAAAATTGCTAAACCTACCGTAATTACAGTATCGGCTTGGGTTGGAGAGAAAGAAGTTGCTAGCGATGAGATTACATTCGTCGGTGTGTCTGATGGCTTAAATGGTCGAGATGGTCGAGATGGACGAGATGGCATCCCGGGCAAAAATGGGGTTGGGATAAGAGGCACGACGGTTCTTTATGGAATTTCAGCATCAGATAGCATTACACCCGGGACATGGTCTCAAACACCTCCGAAATTAATTCAAGGCCAATGGCTTTGGACAAAGACCATCTGGGCTTATACCGATAATACAAATGAGACCGGTTATCAGAAAACCTATATTGCCAGAGATGGAAACAGTGGTGTTGATGGCATCCCGGGTAAAGACGGTGTCGGTATTCGTAGCACTTCAATTACTTACGCTAAAGGGGTATCCGGGACGGTTCCACCGACCAACGGCTGGAACAATCAAGTGCCTAATGTGCCAGCTGGGCAATACCTCTGGACTAAGACAGTCTGGAGCTACACAGATAACACTAGCGAAACTGGATACTCAGTTTCTAAAATCGGGGAGCAAGGGGCTAAAGGCGATAAAGGCGACACTGGTCCTCAAGGCTTACAAGGTCCGAAGGGTGATCAAGGGATTCCCGGCGTTAAGGGTGCTGATGGTAAAACCCAGTACACCCACATCGCATACGCTGACACGGTGTCTGGTAGTGGTTTCAGCCAAACCGATACAGACAAGGCCTTCGTCGGCATGTATCAAGATTTCAGCACTACGGGTAGTCGGAATCCACAAGACTATCGCTGGTCTAAATGGAAAGGTAGCGATGGTCGTGACGGGATCCCGGGTAAAGCTGGAGCAGACGGACGAACACCTTACGTCCATTTTGCTTACGCCGATAGCGCTGATGGTCGAACTGGTTTTAGTTTGACTCAAGACGGCACCAAGCGGTATTTGGGTATATGTACTAACTTTGATAAAGCAAATAGCGCTAATCCAGCTGATTACTCTTGGAATGATACGGCTGGTAGCGTGTCGGTTGGTGGCCGCAACCTCTTAAAAGGCTCAAAAGGACCTTTTAAGCCGGATAAAAAACCAACGAATTTTGATAATTTCGTTTTTTACAAAAGCGAAACTTCTGTTTATTTAGAGCAAAATCAAAAGTACCTCATCAGTGCGAAATCGGATGGTAATTTTACCGCTCTGCATAACGGAAATGTTGAGAGCGATAACGTGATACTCTGGTTAATGGACGATAAATACCAAAATTATCAGATTGTATCTGATTTAAAAACAGGAACTACAGGAACGCTGATTACTTGGATTAAACCAACAGGAAACTATCATCTACGTGTCAACACATATCACAAAACAGCTAGCAAATCCGTTTGGGAAGTGAAAATCGAAAAAGGAACAGTCAAAACGGACTGGACCCCTGCCCTCGAAGATGTACAAGATGATATTGATTCTAAGGCTGACAGCGTATTGACACAAGCACAACTCAACAAGCTTAACGAAGTTAATTCTGTGGTACAAGCCGAGCTTGAGGCTAAAGCCTCTCTTGAGATACTTAATCAATGGGTGAAGGCATACCAAGATTTTGTTAATGCAAATAACGCCAACCGAGCACAAGCTGAGAAGAATTTGGCTGACGCAAGCGCTCGTGTGGCTAAGCTAGAGAACAATCTGAATGATATGTCAGAACGTTGGAACTTTATCGACAGCTACATGACTTCATCGAACGAAGGGCTTGTTATCGGTAAAACCGACAACTCCAGCTCTATGCTATTCAACCCAAACGGTCGTATTTCGATGTTCTCGGCTGGTAACGAAGTGATGTATATTTCACAAGGCGTTATCCACATCGAGAACGGGATCTTCTCGAAAACCATTCAGATTGGTCGCTATCGAGAAGAGCAAGATTTCATCAATCCCGACAGGAATGTCATTAGATATGTGGGAGGTAGTTAATCATGGTAGAATTTTGGTCAAATAATGACCGTGGATATCGGATTAGGCTGTGGATTGACCAAGTTGGACAGAATATCCAAAACAACACAAGCGATGTCCGTATTCGGTTGGCATTGCTTAATCAAGGGTGGACATTTGCAAGTTATCAATGTTCTGGGTACGTCGATGGTTTTGGGCAACGAATCGACTACTCTGGTAGTCCAGCGATGCTTAACCGAAATTCAGAGATACAGTTGATTGACCGCACAATTACTGTCCGCCATGCTGACGATGGGTCTGGTGCCTTCGGTGTGCGTGCGCATTTCAACGGATCGGGTGGATACAGCCCTGGAAATCTAGACATTGGTAATCAAGACATAACACTGACAACTATCCCAAGAGGGAGTTCGGTGAGCGTCCCGGAGGGATTCATCGGCAATCAAGTAGATATCACTATTGATAGGAAGTTGGCTGGTGCCACGCACACACTGCGCTACACTTGGGGCAATAAGCAAGGTAAAATTGCTGACAATGTTGGGACATCGTTCAAGTGGACAATCCCAGCGGATTTCGCAAACGACATACCGGATGCAACAACTGGTCGAGGTACTATATATGTCGATACTTATGTAGACGGCAAATTAATTCAGACGCAGTCAGCAACACTAACGGCAAGCGTTGTTACAAACAACATGAAACCTTCATTCACTGGTTTTACTTTGACAGATACAAATCCAACGACTCAAAGGATAATTCCAGAGCCAACACATTTCGTGTCCATCATGTCACTTGTGAAGGTCGTTTTTAACGGAGCGCAAGCAAAAAACGGAGCTACAATAGCTGGGTACTACGCTGAAATCGTTGGTGCCAGTAATTCTGTATCTACGAATGGCGGGGTATTCCGGGAGGTTGCTGTAAACAAAGACACTCAAATGACCTTGAGAGGGAGAGTTCAAGACTCTCGTGGGATTTTGTCTGATTGGAAAGAGGTAAAAATAACATTTCTATTCTATTTCAGCCCAATGCTGAAATTTGAAGTTTCCAGAAGTGGCTCGAAGTCAGACACGCTAACCATCAAGAGATTTGCTAAAATAGCGCCACTAAGTGTGAATGGCGTTCAAAAAAATACCATGAAGCTGACTTTTACAACAACAAAAGTTGGAACGAGCAATGCTGTAGCAGATAATGGGCAAGCTGGTGGTGAATGGTCAAGTATTTCTGAATTCAAAGCCTCTAACGCAAATCTGGGCAAAGAATATCCCGCAGATACCTCATTCATAGTCACAGGCAAACTAGAGGATAGATTTTCGCCCTCGGAATTTCAAGCTACAGTGCCGACCGATAAAACTATCATGACCTATGATCAACAAGGCGTGGGTATTGGTAAATACCGGGAAAACGGGGCGCTTGATGTCAATGGATTGATTTATTCAGATTCAAAGCCAATCCAGCACCACCGACTTACAGAAGTTCGAGGTGCTGCGATTATTGAATATAACAACACGAACCTCGATGATTATAGGACGACAGGTTTCTTCTCGGTGATGAGCACGATGAAGAACTACCCTATCAGCAAGCCTAAACCTACAGAACAAGTAGGTTTTTTAGAAGTGGTAGAAGGTTTGGGTGGTATTCATCAATCACTGACAACAAGTTCTGGCAGGTTCTTCAAACGCACTCTAACGCAGAATACAGTTGGAAAATGGGTTGAGTTCGTGCAAACCAACCAACCCGCTGTTAAAAAAGAAATCCCGATAGGTTTCGATGTAAAAGCGAATGCAGTACGGCTTGGGAATGTAGTAACCTTCAGTTTAATCAGAGCTATCCACTCTGTTGTCGAGGGAGAACACAGAGAATTGGATGAAAAAATTCCAAATGGATTCAAGCCTTGTGTACAAACTCACTTGGTTGTAAATAAAAATGCAGCTAATGAGCACAAAGGATGTGCAGTGTGGCACCTTGAGCCGGATGGGAATATGTATTTTTCAAATCAGAGCTCTGAAAATGCAGTCTACACAGGAACAGTCACTTACGTCACTGAAGACGAATACCCAGCAGTTGAAGAATAAAAGAAAGGAAAACAATCATGTCACTTAAAATTACAAAACAACGTACAATTAATGCAGAATTTAACGTCGTAGAAGAAGGGACTACAGTTCTGGTTAAACAGACATACATCAGCATTGACGAGAATGCGGTATCTAGTGTTCAAGAGAATCTTATTAACGCTGAACTCTATGCTAAATATCGCAAACAAATGCGCAAAGATGAGCAAGAACTACGCAATCTTCGTTACAAAATTGAAGATGAAATTCTAGCAGAGTCCAACGGCACAGAGGTAAGCAATGAGCAATAAACCAGATGGCATTTTTGGGCTCTTTGATGTAGTCCGAGACTTCTATGCGCACGGTATTGATGAGCACCCATGGGTGCTCTTTCTCGTCATCGTCATCTTCTCAGACATTGCTGTGGGTGTATCTAGGGCGTGGGCTGCTCACGAACTTTCGAGTACAAAATTTCGCAAAGGAGCAGTCAGCCACACAGCAATGATTGTGTTTGTGGCAATATTCTATCCATTTGCAAATTTCATGAATTTGACGAGCATCGTTGATACATTCATTTTTTCCATGATTGCGGCTTACGGCTCTAGTATTTTGGCTAGTCTATCAGCACTAGGGGTGGAAATCCCTTATATCGATAAGTATGTTAAGAGAAACATCGACAAAGAAAAGTTTTTTTTGAAAGAAGAAAAGGAGAACAGTAACAATGATTAATTTTAAACTACGTTTGCAAAACAAGGCTACTCTAGTAGCTCTTATCTCAGCAGTTTTTTTGATGTTGCAACAGTTCGGGCTTGAGATTCCACGCAATATTCAAGAGGGTGTTAATACTTTCGTTGTGATCTTGGTAATTTTGGGTATCGTTACAGACCCTACTACTAAAGGTCTTGGAGATAGCGAGCAAGCCTTGGGCTACCACGAACCAAAACAAGATTAACTGAACAAAGGAGACATTAACAATGAGTAAAATTGAATCAAGTATTGCACGTATGCACCATCTACAATCAATCCCAGTACATTACGACATGGGTGACCGTTACGGAAACGACGCTGACGGCGACGGACGCATCGAATTTGACTGCTCATCAGCGGTAAGCTATGCACTCGAAATCAACTTAAATAACAACACAGAATCACTTCAACAAGCACTGCCAGCAATTGGCTATGCGAAAGTGTTTGACGCTGTAGACGGCACATTTGACGGGCAACGTGGAGATGTGGTTATTTGGGCGCCTCGTGATGGTTCAAGTTCTCTTGGTGCATTTGGGCATGTACTTATCATGACTAGCGATAGCACGGCTATCCACTGCAACTATGGTATGGACGGTGTGACTGAAAACGACTATAATTATATCTGGGATCTCAACGGCCGTCCTCGTGAAATTGTCTTCCGTGAGAGCGGAACACCTCTTCCAGCCCCAGCTCAAAGCGAATTTGAGCGTGAATTAGATGTTAATACACGCTTAGAGAAGTCAGACAAGCCTTATTATGAAGGCACTCTTACCACCGACTACTACGTTGAAGCTGGTCCTCGCATCGATAGTCAAGACAAAGAATTTCTTCCAGCAGGGACAAGAGTCCGTGTTTACGAGAAACTAAACGGCTGGTCTCGAATCAACCACCCTGACAGTGCTCAATGGGTTGAAGACCAGTACTTGGACGATTGCACAGATATGTAAATAACAGACCACGAAAACTAAAAAAAAACGAAAAGGAGTATATCACCTCCCCTCACACTGCAGTAGGGATATCATGGCAGTAGTGGTCGAGCCTCAGCATTTGCTGGGGCTTTTTTTATTTGGTATAATATACCTAGGAAAGTGCCAGTAACTCTACGGGGTCTGGTGCGTTTTTTATTTATTTGTGTTATAATTAAAGTCCATCATAGGCAAAGAGCTACGAGGTTATCTCATAGCTCTTTTTTATATTTAAAAAGGGGCAAATAAGGGGCAATAAGTGTAAACTTTAGCAACTTTATGCGTGTCTTACCGTCTATAGCTTACACGCATATATCCTTATTTAATAGGTTTTCTTCCTATTATATACTTATCTAAAAACCGATTAATTTTCCCGCACAGTAAAATAATTTAAGTAGAACTTAAATAGAAAGAAGATCCTAGGGGTCTTCTTTTTTTGCTCTCAGCTCTCAGTCAACTGTAGTGGGTGATGAAAAGCTAACATCTAGAGAGGACCGGATAGGGATTCCACTGAAAAAGTCATCAATCGATGTTTTTTGTTATCTTATATCGTATATTCAAGTAATAAAAATACCCCAAAAGTTAGATTTTCTCTGTCTAATTTTTGGGGTGCAGTTTAATTCACGGGTAGTTTGATTAAGGGCTATAAGTCCATAATAGTAACCAGCGTCTTAAGACGAAGTCTTTCACTTTGTTCAAGCCTTTATTTCTTTTATTCGTCATAAGCTTCTCAAAGAGGCAGACGCATTACTTACCGTTATCACTGAAGGGATTTTTATATTCTTTCACACTTAATTGTTCAATGCGGTATCATACTTCACTAGTTCCTAGATATATTTCTTAATTGTGGCTTCATTAAGTCCTATCGTACTTACATAAAAACCTTCTGCCCCAAAATGTTTGTTTCCAAATTTATATTTTAAATTGGCATTTCTATCAAACATCATTAATGCACTTTTACCTTTTTAATATCCCATAAAACTAGCCACACTCATTCGTTGTTGTATACTTACTAGCATATGAACATGATCTGGCATTAAGTGACCTTCTATTATTTGTATGGCCCAGCCTGCTGTTTTTTAAGTCGTCATGATTGACTTTGCTCTCTAGGAAGCGTAATCTAGACCTTAGGTAAAGGATTATAAGGAGGTCCCTCAATGATTGAAGTAACTTATTTAAATACTGCCAAGCAAGAAAAACACACTTCCTTTGAAGATTACAATGAATTTGTCAGAGCCCAGCAAGCTTGTTGGATTGCCTTGCCAGATGCAACACCAGTTACTAAGGTGACAATAAACGGACATGATATTGGCTACAAAGGACAATATGGTGACCTTTACTTTTTTATTATGAAGCTAGACTTGGCACAGTATCAGTAATAATAAGGGAAAAGAATCAGACATCTTGTTCTGATTCTTTTTCTTTGAGCAAGGTGATTTTTATAAATTAAGAATATTGCTAATTGACTGAAAATGACTTACAATAGAAAGGAAGAATTTATAGAAGGAGACACATATGAAAAACAAGCGTTTAATTTGGACTTTGGTTTTCCTAGCTATCTTGACGCTCGGTTCTATTGGTACAGATTTTTTCAAAAAAGAACACCAAGATGCCAATAAGGTCGTCAAAGTAGGTATCCTCCAGTTCGTGACTCACGACGCCCTGGATCAAATCGAGAAGGGAATTGAGGATGGCCTTAAGGAAGCTGGTTATAAGGGGGACAAGGTTAAAATCACCCTCCTAAATGCCGAAGGAGACCAGTCTAAAATTCAAACCATGTCTAAACAATTGGTTAATGACAAGAACGATGTCGTTATCGGTATTGCCACACCAGCAGCACAGGGGCTAGCGGCAGCTACCAAGGATATTCCAGTCATCATGGGGGCTATCTCAGACCCTGTTGGGGCAAAATTGGTTAAGGATCTCAAGCATCCAGAAGGCAATGTTACCGGTACCTCTAACCAAGTGCCGATTAAGCAGACAGTAGAATTGGTCAAATCACTGACACCCAACGCTAAGACGATTGGTATTCTCTACGCTTCAAGTGAGGACAATTCCAAATCACAGGTTGAAAGCTTTAAGAAATACGCAGAAAAAGATGGCCTGAATGTGGTCGAGTACGCCGTTCCATCAACCAATGAAATCAATACAACCATGTCAGTCATGACTGGTAAGGTAGATGCCATCTGGACGCCTCAAGATAATACTATTGCCTCAGCCTTTTCAACAGTAATCTCATCAGCTAACCAAGCTAAGATTCCAGTTTATACGACGGTTGATACTATGGTGAAAGAAGGCGGTTTGGCTTCAGTTGCTCAAAGCCAATATGAACTTGGAAAGGCTACAGCTCGTAGTGCCGTTAAGGTTCTTAAAGGTAAGAAAGTTAAGGATGTTCCTGTAGATGTTATCGATGATGGCACACCAACACTTAACCTTAAAGTTGCTCAAGACCTCAACATCACCATCCCTGACGATGTGCTTAAACAGTCAGACATCGCTGTTAAAGCTGATAAATAAGGAGGACTTATGATTATTTCATCTATTTATCAGGGGCTTCTATACGGAATCCTAGGTCTTGGGATTTACATGACTTTCCGTATCTTGGATTTTCCTGATTTGACAACAGAAGGTTCCTTCCCTCTTGGTGGGGCAGTAGCAGTAACCCTTATGAACTTTGGTTGGAACCCTATCTTGGCGGCCTTGGTTGCCGTCTTGGCGGGCTGTGGTGCTGGACTTGTGACTGGTCTCCTCTATACTAAGGGAGAAATTCCTACTATTTTGGCAGGGATTTTGGTCATGACCTCTCTTAACTCAGTCATGCTTATGATTATGGGAAGGGCCAACCTAGGACTTCTTGATATTAAGACTATTCAAGACTTGCTTCCTTTCAGCAAGGACTACAACCTCTTGATTGTTGGTCTCATTGCGGTAACCATTGTTATCACTGCCTTGATTGCCTTTCTTAACACGCGCCTAGGTCAAGCTTATATTGCCACAGGTGATAATAGAGACATGGCCAAATCATTTGGTATCAATACAGACAATATGGAAGTGATGGGGCTTGTTATCTCAAACGGTATTATTGCCCTCTCTGGAGCCCTGATTAGCCAACAGGATGGTTATGCCGACGTTTCTAAAGGAATTGGGGTTATCGTCATCGGTCTTGCCAGCATTATCATTGGTGAGGTCCTTTATGCGACTAACTTGACTCTGTTGGAACGTTTGATTGCCATCTGTATTGGCTCAATCCTTTATCAGTTCCTTTTGACAGCGGTTATTGCTCTTGGCTTTAACACTAACTACCTCAAACTCTTTAGTGCGATTGTTTTGGCTATTTGCTTGATTTCGCCTGTCCTACGTCGAAAATTCTTTAAGGGGGTGACCTTATCACGATGACAGCTATTGTAGAACTCAAAGATGCGACTGTTAAGGTCAATAACGGTTTTGACACCGAAAAAACCATTCTGGACCATGTTAATCTTACCATTAGAGAAGGTGACTTTATTACCATTCTTGGTGGAAATGGTGCCGGAAAATCAACCCTCTTCAATGTCATTGCAGGGACTCTCATGTTGACCAGTGGTCAGATTTTCATCATGGGTGAAGATGTTACGGCTCTCCCTGCTGAGAAGCGTGCCAAATACCTCTCACGAGTCTTCCAAGATCCTAAAATGGGGACGGCTCCTCGTATGACTGTTGCAGAAAACCTCTTGATTGCCAAATACCGTGGCGAAAAACGAGGGCTTAAATCACGCCAAATTCACCTCTACACAGAGGAATTTCAAGGTCTGATTGAACGTATCAGTAATGGTTTAGAAAAGCACTTAGATACACCAGCAGGTCTCCTTTCAGGTGGTCAGCGTCAGGCTCTCAGTCTTTTGATGGCGACACTTAAACGTCCTGAGCTCTTGCTCTTAGACGAGCACACTGCAGCTCTGGATCCTAAGACCAGTGTAGCCCTCATGGAGTTGACTGATGAGTTTGTAACAGGTGACCATCTAACAGCTTTGATGATTACCCATCACATGGAAGATGCCCTAAAATATGGAAATCGTCTTATCGTTATGAAGGATGGTCAAATCATTAAAGACCTTACCAAGGAAGAAAAAGGCCAATTGGATATCACAGACTATTACGCTATGTTTGAGTAAGCCTAGTCTGACTCTAAATTGTAAAATAAGCCAAAAAGTTGTATACTTAAAGGGTATGCAACTTTTTGTTGTGGCCTGTAAATCGACAAGGAGACTGTTCGCACGAACGTTCAGCTTCTTGGACCGTCTGTAAAAATAGGCTCTAGAAGAGAGTCAAACTAAAAAGGAGAAAAACAAGCATGAGCGATATTAAAATTATTGCCCTAGGTGGAGTACGTGAAAATGCTAAGAACCTCTATATTGTTGAGATTAACGACTCTATCTTTATCTTGGATGCTGGTCTAAAGTATCCTGAAAATGAACAACTAGGTGTTGACTTTGTCATCCCTAACTTAGATTACTTGATTGAAAATAGAGATCGTATCCAAGGGATTTTCTTAACTCACGGACACGCTGATGCCATTGGTGCCCTACCTTATATTTTGCAAGAAGTCAAAGCACCAGTCTTTGGATCATCACTTACAATCGAGTTAGCTAAACTTTTTGTCAAGAATGCTGGTGTTAAGAAATTCAACAATTTCCATGTTATTGACGCAGAAACTGAAATCGAATTTGAGGATGCTGAGGTTTCATTCTTCAAAACAACTCACTCAATTCCAGAATCAATGGGGATTGTTCTTGGTACTGACCAAGGAAATATTGTCTATACAGGTGACTTCAAGTTTGATCAAGCTGCCCGTCCTTACTACAAAACTGATTTAGGTCGTTTGGCTGAAATCGGACGTGAAGGTGTTTTGGCCCTCTTGTCAGACTCAGCAAATGCGACAAGTACGGAACAAACAGCTTCTGAAGCAGAAGTTGGCCAAGAAATTGACCAAGTAATTGCTGATGCAGAAGGACGTGTTATTGTTGCTGCAGTTGCCTCAAACTTGGTACGTATTCAACAAGTCTTTGATTCAGCTGCTGATCACGGACGTCGTGTTGTTCTTACTGGTTTTGACGTAGAAAATATTGTCCGCACAGCCATTCGTCTCAAAAAATTGACTGTGGAGCATGAAAAACTTATTGTTAAACCAAAAGACATGAACAAGTTCGAAGACCACGAGTTGATTATCCTCGAAAATGGTCGTATGGGTGAACCAATCGATGGCCTTCAAAAGATGGCTGTTGGTCGTCACCGTTACGTTCAAATCAAGGATGGAGATTTGGTTTATATCGTAACAACTCCAAGCATTGCTAAGGAAGCCGTAGTGGCACGTGTCAACAACGCTATCTATAAAGCTGGTGGAACTGTTAAGATGATTACGCAGAGCCTTCGTGTTTCTGGACATGCCAATGCTCGCGAACTTCAATTGATGATTAACCTCCTTCGTCCACAGTATCTCTTCCCTATTCAAGGGGAGTACCGTGACCTTCAAGCACATGCAGAGTTAGCCTTGGAAGTTGGTATTCTTCCAGAAAATATTTATATCGTTAAACGCGGTGACATCATGCACTTGTCAGAGGACCAAGGTTTTCTTCATGAAGGAGCTGTTCCAGCTGGTGATGTTATGATTGACGGTAATGCCATTGGTGATGTGGGTAATATCGTCCTTCGTGACCGTAAGGTCTTGTCTGAAGATGGTATCTTTATCGTAGCTATCACTGTTAACAAGAAGGAACGTAAGATTGTCTCTAAAGCGCGTGTGAATACACGTGGGTTCGTTTATGTGAAGAAGAGCCGTGACATTCTCCGTGAGGCTGCTGACATTGTCAATGCTACCGTTGAAAATTACTTGGCAGGAGACAGCTTCGACTGGGGTGAACTTAAAGGGGCCGTCCGAGACGATGTGGCTAAGTTCCTCTTTGACCAAACCAAACGCCGTCCTGCAATCCTTCCAGTAGTCATGGAAGTCCGCTAATAACTGACTAAAACATAAGAGTGTGAGCGTATCGCTTGCACCATAGACATTGAGGAAAGTTTTAACAAGACTTTGTTCTAAAATCAAAAGCTGGGGTGTCCCAGCTTTTCTAACATTGAGAAAGGAAAATACAAATGGCTTTTTTTCAAATTGAATACTCTTCAGACGTTCTAGGCCAATACCGCCAAGTGGATGTCATCTATCCAGATCGCGATCAGATTGCTGAAACGGGAAGTGATACGGACATCCCAGTTCTCTATCTCCTTCATGGCATGGGGGGCAATCATAATTCTTGGGCCTTCCGTACCAATATTCAGCGTCTCCTTCGTAAGACTAATCTCATTGTTATTATGCCTAACACGGAAAATGGCTGGTATACAAATACCAACTACGGGGTCAAGTATTACGATGCCATTGCTAAGGAGCTTCCTCAAGTCATGCAACGTTTCTTCCCTAGTATGACTAAGAAGCGTGAAAAGACCTTTATCGCTGGACTTTCTATGGGTGGCTATGGTTCTTTCAAACTAGCCTTAACGACAAATAACTTTGCTTGTGCGGGTTCCTTCTCTGGTGCCCTTGGATTATCAGTAGAGATGATTACAGATGAAACGAGTGAGTCCAAGGAATACTGGCAAGGTGTCTTTGGCGATTTGGAAGGGAAAGACATTGAGCAGCACAAATTGGTTAACCTAGCCAAACAACATGACAAGAAAACCAAATTCTTTGCCTGGTGTGGCCTTGAGGATTTCCTTTTTGATTCTCAAGATAAGGCAGTTGCTGATTTGAAGGCCCTTGGTTTAGACATTGACTACCGAACAGACCATGGAAGACATGAGTGGTATTACTGGGAAAAACAACTAGAAGCCTACTTAGAATGGTTACCTATTGATTACGTTAAAGAAGAACGTTTGTCTTAATAGGTCAAGTTTGTAACATCTTATCAAAGAGATGATAAAAGCTTAAAGTGATATTTTTTGCTTGTCAGAACTATTAGAGCTTGATATACTAGGGGAAGTTTCGAAAAGGAGGCTCAATAATGAAAAAATTATTCAGAGTAATCTTCTATATTCCCAAACTTCTTTTACAATTTATTTGGAATCTTATTTGGGCTATATTTAAACTTGCCCTAGTCCTAGCCCTTATTGGTTATGGACTCGTCTACTATGCCAATAATTCTTCAAGTACCTTAGCCACAAACATTAACCAAGCCTTTCATCAAGTAGAGCTAGGTTTTAGTGGTACCAGTACTAGTGACGTTGAGAAAGTTGTCTCTAACCTATCAACGACAGATACTATTCCTGAGTCTAATGGAGCTAGATGGGCGCAAAATACAGCAAGCATCTATATACAATCTACAGATGAAACCTTGGTAGCAGCTTATAAGGAAGCTATTACTAACTGGAATAACACGGGTGCTTTCATCTTTACATTAACTGATGATGCCTCAACGGCTGACATTGTTGCGACTGACTATTCCGATGCGAATTCACAGGCAGCAGGTTTAGCAGACACTCAAACCAATGTTTTGACCAATCGCATTACTCATGTGGATGTGAAGTTGAACAGTTATTTCCTCTTGAATAGTGATTTTGGTTATACTCACAAGCGTATTGTGAATACGGCTGAACACGAATTGGGACATGCCATTGGCTTAGACCATGATGACTCTAAGACATCCGTTATGCAATCAGCAGGATCTTATTACGGGATTCAACAGGTGGATATTGATACGGTCCATGCTCTCTATGCAAATTAAGGAGGGGTGTCATGCGCTATTTGAAACGCCTTGCTAGACGTTACCCCATGCAAACCTTCCTTTTTCTTTTCAATGCTGGGGTCTTTACTTGGTTGCAAACAACAGGAACCATGATTGCCAATCGTTTGGGACTATCAGGTGATGGTATTTGGATTTATATTCCCAATTGGGTAAAAACGCTGACCAGTCATTCTATACAGAGTATTCAAACCCTATACGGAGCCTCTGGTTGGAGTTGGCTAATCACCTCTATGCTTCTTACTTGGCTCTTGACTTTTCTGAGAGGTCTCATGAGAGCAGTGCTTCTCATTCTGATAGTTGGTCTTGGCTTATGGCTAGTCTATCGACACTTTGAACTCCTACAAAATCTAAAACTGTCCTGATGGGAAGTTTTAAATTGAAATGAATTCTTCTTTTTAGACTTTTCTTAGGTGAGTACGGACGTTAGCGACTTCCTTCGGAATTCCATAGCTAAGTTTTGAGCCTAGTGTCTCAAAACTTCCGAGTGCCTAAAGTTATTTAACATTAGGCACTTTTCTCACAGCAAAAAGTCTTGGCTATGGCTCGCTCTGAATTTATTAAAGGGACTATATCATTTTATCTACAGAAAGTTCTATATGTTTAGACGCCAAGTCACTTGTTAAAAGAATCTAAAACTGTCCTGATGGGCAGTTTTTTTGAGTTATTAGGTCATTTATTTTCTGAAGAAATATGATATAATATAGCTAATTTATTATTTTGGAGGACATTATGGCTTTAGCAAAAATCGTTTATGCCAGTATGACCGGTAACACGGAAGAAATCGCAGATATCGTTGCCAAAAAATTGGAAGAATTAGGTCACACTGTAGATGTAGACGAGTGTACAACGGTTGATGCCGCTGATTTTGAAGATGCGGACATCTGTATCGTAGCGACTTACACTTATGGTGATGGTGAGCTGCCAGATGAAATCGTTGACTTTTACGAAGATTTGGCTGACCTCGACTTGTCAGGTAAAATCTTTGGTGTTGTAGGTTCAGGAGATACCTTCTACGATTATTTCTGTCATTCAGTGGATGAGTTTGAAAATCAATTCACATTCACAGGGGCGACTAAAGGTGCTGATAGCGTCAAGGTTGACCTTTCTGCTGAAGATGAAGATATCGAAAACCTTGAAGCTTTCGCTGAAAAAGTTTCAGAAGCATTAGCATAAGAAAAAAGCAGAGTAAAGTCTGCTTTTATTGTAGTCAGAAATGGAGTTTTTATGAATGAAATAGAAAGAGATTTTAGGACGCAATCTCAACATCTCCTTTGGTCCGTTTGGCGAGGGCTTTTAGTGGGGGTGACAGCAGGAGCAGTGGTCAGTCTTTTTCGTTGGTTAATTGCCAAAGGGGCCGCATTTTCTGTAGCTATTTACGAAGACGCCCTTCGTAATCCACTTCTGATTCTGGGAATTGTACTTGTTAATCTCTTGATTGCCCTTTTTATTGGTTACCTTATTAAACAGGAAAAAGACATCAAGGGCTCAGGTATTCCTCACGTTGAAGGGGAACTGATGGGTCTCTTACATCCGTCTTGGTGGTCAGTATTATGGCGTAAGTTCCTAGGTGGAGTCCTTGGGATTTCAATGGGACTGATGTTGGGACGTGAGGGACCTAGTATTCAACTAGGTGCCATGACTGCTAAGGGATTAGCCGAGGGACTTAAGCTCTCTGCGCGTGAGAAGCGTGTTTTGATTGCTGCAGGAGCAGCAGCAGGGTTATCTGCTGCCTTCAATGCGCCAATTGCTGGTCTTTTGTTTGTCGTCGAAGAAATCTATCATCACTTCTCTCGTCATGTTTGGGTGACAGCTTTAACGGCATCTTTAGTAGCTAATGCTGTTTCCCTACGCATCTTTGGCCAGGTACCGGTCCTTGCTATGACAGAAAAATTACCCGTATTTCCTTTGAAAGATTATTGGATTCTTATTGTTTTGGGGATTTTTCTAGGTGTGCTTGGATACGGTTATGAGTGGGTTGTCTTACGTATTGGTAAGGCCTACCAAGGGTTAGGGAAAATCTTCCACTTGCCATCTCATTTTCATGGCCTCTTGGCAGTTCTGTTTATCATTCCTATTGGTCTCTATTTTCCACATCTTTTAGGTGGTGGGAATGAATTGATTCTTGCCCTAAATGGTTTACATCCTGCTCTAGCTGTGGCTATCCTCTATTTGGCTATTCGCTTTGTTTGGAGTATGTTGTCCTTTGGTTCAGGATTTCCTGGTGGGATTTTCTTGCCGATTTTGACTCTAGGTGCTCTTTCAGGTAGCGTTTTTGCGGCAGCTTTTGAAAATCTAGGATTCTTACAAGTCAGTCAGTTCCCTATTTTTATCATTCTTGGTATGGCTGGTTATTTCGGTGCGGTATCTAAGGCACCGCTAACTGCTATGATTTTAGTGACTGAGATGGTGGGTGACCTTCACCAATTGATGACAATTGGTGTCGTGACCCTGATTGCCTATCTCGTCATGGATTTCATGGGAGGAGAACCTGTCTATGAAGCCATGCTTCACAATCTAATAGCTCACAAACCAGAGCAAGTTGATAATATACCGACGATGATTGACTTACCGGTTACAGATAGTCTAGCTGGTCGATTGGTTAAGGATTTAACCTTACCTGATGGAGTTTTGATTTCTACTCAGATTTTTCAAGACCAGTCTGAAGTTGTTCATGGAGACACACGTCTAAAAGCAGGAGCAACCCTGTATCTAGTTGTTAATGAAAGTAATATCAGTCAGGTAAGAAAACTCTTTTTATAAGCAATTCAATGGCTTGAGGCTCTTTTGTCCTCAGGTCATTTTTGTTATAATGGAGAGAAAAAAGGAGGTCAGTATGGACTTAAATGAGATTCGCCAACAGATTGACACCGTTGATAATGAGATTGTGGCTTTGTTGGAAAAACGTATGAAATTGGTAACTCGAGTAAGTGCTTATAAACAACGCACTGGAAAGGCGATTTATGATCCCGAACGAGAGCAAGCCCTGCTTGACAAAGTAGGCGCTAGTGTCGTTAATCCCGAATATAGAGAAGCTATCGTCGCTAGTTTTGCGGATATTATGAAGCATTCACGTACTTATCAAGCAAGTAAGCTAGAAGAAAAGTAGGCAACTAGGATGAAAGTAAGACAATTAAGTGATAGTCAAGGTCTTTCTTACTTACATTTAGTAATGTTAAGTCTTTATGCAATCTTGTTGGGGGTGCTTGTTGGACTGATTGATGCTGTTTTTGGGCGCGTGCTGATAGGACTCTCGGAATTTCGTGACCACCATCTCTTTTATCTAGTCCCTGCTCTCCCATTGGCTGGTCTTTTGATAGTTTACCTTTACCAAAAGTTTGCGGGTAAGGCAGCACAAGGAATGGGCTTGATTTTCAAGGTTGGACATAATGAGGAGGATCAAGTCCCCCTAAGGTTAATTCCACTGGTGACTGTAACCACATGGCTGACCCACCTTTTCGGGGGTTCTGCAGGTCGTGAGGGAGTTGCTGTACAACTGGGGGCCACAGTTTCTCATGCTTTTAGTCGCTATTTTAAGCTCCCGAATGCTTCACGTATTTTCTTGACGATGGGTATGGCCGCTGGTTTTGGAGGACTCTTCCAAACACCAATCGCCGCGACCTTCTTTGCGCTTGAGGTCTTGACCCTAGGACAGTTAAGTCTGCCAATCTTGGTACCGACTCTTATTGCATCTTTTGTGGCTAGTACGACAAGCCATCTCTTAGGTCTTGAAAAATTTAGCCACTTTGTATCTGAAAGTTTGACTATTGACCTTGAGACATTCGTCAAATTAGCTCTTTTAGGTCTGGCCTTTGGTCTAGCGGGAAATCTCTTTGCTTATCTCTTGTCACTAGCTAAAAAGAAAGTAGCAAGTCTGCTCCCAAATCCTTATTATCGTGTTCTCTTAGGAAGTGTCGTCTTAACCTGTCTTCTTTTGATTTTGTGGAAGGGACGCTATACAGGTCTTGGAACGAATTTGATTGCTTTAAGTGTTGGTGGTGGGACCATTTATCCATTGGATTGGCTTTTGAAATTGCTCTTGACCGTCTTTACCTTATCTCTTGGTTTCCAAGGAGGAGAAGTAACCCCTTTGTTTGCAATCGGAGCAAGTCTTGGTGCTGTTCTAGCACCAGTTTTAGGACTTCCAATTCCACTTGTAGCAGGTCTTGGCTATCTGTCTGTCTTTGGTAGCAGTACCAATACCCTTTTAGCACCTATTTTCATTGGCGTTGAAGTCTTTGGTCCCGCTAATGCACTCCCTTATGCGATTGTCATGGCTTTTGCTTATCTCATTAATCATAAGACGAGCATTTATGGACAACAAAAAATGCTAGAAATGTAATAAGATACTAGACATCCTGATAATTTTTTGATAAAATACTAAGAGTGTGTAATGGACACACAAAAATAACGGCTAATCCGCTGAGACACAGAGGTTGCTCTTAAGATTAGTAAGATAGGAGTATATAAAAATGAATCCATTGATCCAAAGTTTGACAGAAGGTCAACTTCGTACTGACATCCCATCATTCCGTCCTGGTGACACAGTTCGCGTTCACGCGAAAGTTGTCGAAGGAACTCGCGAACGTATCCAGATCTTTGAAGGTGTAGTTATTTCACGCAAAGGTCAAGGGATCTCAGAAATGTACACAGTTCGTAAAATTTCAAGCGGTATCGGTGTAGAACGTACTTTCCCAATCCACACTCCACGTGTTGAAAAGATTGAAGTTGTACGCTACGGTAAAGTCCGCCGTGCTAAACTTTACTACTTGCGTGCTTTGCAAGGTAAGGCTGCACGTATCAAAGAAATCCGTAAATAATTTACAGATTTCACATAAAAAATCTGTCCTCGTGGCAGATTTTTTCATAAGTCCTCTTAGTTAAATGGATATAACAACTCCCTCCTAAGGAGTCGTTGCTGGTTCGATTCCGGCAGGGGACATTTTTAAGCCTTTAAGCATGCGGTTTTAAAGCTATTTTGCCCCCAATTTGCCCCCAATTTGCCCCAATTTGTTTTATCTTTTCGTCGTTACGAGACTTTTGCTCTTGTAATTGGTGGGCGTAGACTTCCAGTGTGATGTTTAGATTTTCGTGCCCTAAAACTTGAGATACAGAAATCAAATCGATATCGTGGGCAATTAAGTAACTAGTATAAGTATGACTTAAGGAGTGGACACGTACCTCACGCCCTACGATTTTCCGTAGGGTTTTATTTATGCCATTATTTGATAAGGAGGTAGTAGCCTGCCATCCTTGGTTGGTGGTAAGTGGTCAACGAATTTTATAAAATCAGGCTCTTTGTCAACTGTAGTGGGTGACGAAAAGCTAACATCTAGAGAGGACCTGA